>ERZ778022.2755-NODE-2755-length-17757-cov-6.516326_pt1 | contig 17757 bp, 7 predicted proteins | sample MGYA00375752_ERZ778022 | MGnify/ENA primary metagenome ERZ778022 (study PRJEB29350, sample SAMN05389826) | bioreactor metagenome | isolation source: Thiocyanate bioreactor | place: South Africa: University of Cape Town | collected 2014-04-04 ... | reverse complement strand
CTGCCACGGCGCTGGCGCTGACGAAGCGGCGCGGCCAGCTGAAGACGGTGATTGCGGACGTGGTGACGGAGGGCATCCGGCTGGTGGGCGAGGTGGGTGACGCGGAGGCGCGGGTGGGCCTCATCACCACGCTGCGCACCATCACGGAGGGGCGCATCTACGTGGAGGTGGAGCGCGCGCGGCTGACGAAGCAGCTGGCGGGCATCCGGGAGGGCGAGGGCAAGGTGGGGGAGGCGAGCGAGATCCTGCAGGAGGTGGCGGTGGAGACGTTTGGGTCCATGGAGAAGCGCGAGAAGGCAGACTTCCTGCTGGAGCAGGTGCGCCTCACCGCCGCCACCGGCGACTACTCGCGCATGGCCATCCTGGCCAACAAGATCACGAAGCGCGTGCTGGATGAGGCGGGCATGGAGGACCTGCGCGTGCGGTACTACGACCTCATGGTGGCGCTGCACCAGCAGCAGCGCGACGCACTGGCGTTGTGCCGCGACTACCAGGCGGTGTATGCCACGCGCGGCTACGCCGCCGACCCCGCCAAGTGGCAGCCCGCCCTCGCCGCCGCCATCGTGTACCTCGCCCTCGCGCCGTACGACAACACCGTGTCTGACCTGCTGCACCGCGTGCGTGGCGACATCCACACGGAGGACCTGCCGGCACACCGCGCGCTGCTCACCTACCTCACCACCGACGAGCTCATACCGTGGCCGCTGCCTGCGCCGCACCACGCCACCCTCCTCGCCTCCCCTGCCTTTGCACTGCCCGCGCCGACGCCCGCCGGCGCCGCCGCTGCCGCTGCTGCTGGTGCCAGCGGTGATGTGGAAATGAGTAGTGGCGGCGGCGGTGGCGCTGCAGGCGCTGCCGCAGGCGTGGCGGCACCCCGCCTGGGTGCGCGCGCGCCCCGCTCCCTCATTGTGCCAAAGGACGACGAGGACCGTGTGGGGTGGGCCGCCGTGTTCCGCAAGCGCATCGTGCAGCACAACGTGCGCGTGGTGGCCAAGTGGTACACGCGCATCCACACGGCGCGGCTGGCGGGCCTGCTGGGCCTGGACGACGCCACCGCAGAGGCGGTGGTGTCAGAGATGTCGGCAGAGAAGGTGCTGCACGCCAAGATTGACCGCCCCGCCGGCGTCACCGTGTTTGGCCACACGCGCCCCGCCACCGAGGTCCTCACCGCCTTCACCTCCGACATTGACACCGTCATGGCGCTGGCGGAGAAGACGCGCCACCTCATTGAGAAGGAGCGCATGGTGCGCTCCATCGGCGGCGCCGGCGGCGCGGCACGCGCATAGTTGCCCGTGCGTGTTTGATTTGCGGTACCTGCTGCGGTGGCCCGCGTCCTGGCTGGCGGTGCAGCCGCTGCGCGCGTGGACGACTTGAAGTTCTTGTGTGATGAGTGGTCATCCGAAACGAACGACGAGTAAGTGGCAGGAAGTCTCTCAGCACAGCACAGCTGTTTCCTCGTCAGCAGCAGTCTGGGCAGTCGTCACAATTTTATTACACACACACGCACGCGCACGCAAAAGGCGACTCAAATCCAACCACCATTGCACTCTGGTAGCAGTACACGGCGTGATATCCACGTTTTAAATTCCCATTCCTCTTTTATTTCTTGCAGTGCGCTATGGCAGAGACGGGCGAGAAGGCGCCTCCCGCGGCTGCAACGGCTCCACCTGCAGCAGCAACAGAGGAGGTCGCAGCGACAACGGCTCCGGCAGCCGCGGCAGCAGCGGCAGCGGCGGCGGCAGGCGGGTTTGTGCTGCCAGAGGCGACGCCCACGCTGGTGCGCACGGTGAGCAACCCGGAGCTGCAGTGCCCAGCCTGCTTTGATGATGTGCGCCGCAACCTGATGGTGGTGTTTGACCCGTGCCACCACGTGCTGTGTCGGCCCTGCACCATCGCGCATATCCGCGCCGTGTTGGTGCCTGGCGCCACAGGCGTCACCTGCCCCACCTGCGCGGATGCACTGAAGGGCGTGGCGGCGGCGCCCGTGACGGTGGAGGCGGCCACCGCGGCGATGGCGGCTGTGGAGGTGTCGAGTACTTCAGCGGCGGCAGCAGCAGCGGCTGGAGAGGGGAGCTTCCCGCCGGCGCCCACGGCAGCGCCGGTGCGGCAGGTGTCGGCAACGCGGCCGGCGCTGGGTGAGCTGACGTACGCGTACATGCGGCGGCTGCACGCGTGGAGCGTGCGGCCGACGACGCGGCTGCCGGGCGGCCTGCGGCCGCTGACGGTGGAGGACGTGCGGCGGTTCACGGACGCCACCGTGGCGACGGCGGTGGCGCGGGCGCGTAGCAAGGAGAAGGTGGTGCGCTGCCCTGCGCCCGCGTGCGGCCTCGTGTTTGTGGTGGAGGACTGCGGCAGCACGGTGGGCCTGTGCCCCTACTGCACCAAGCCCCTGTGTCTGGCGTGCGGCACCGCATGGTCGGCGCACGAGGGCCTGACCTGCAAGGCGGCGGCGGGCGCGGTGGCGGCAGGGGAGGAGGCACTGCTGCGGCGGCAGGGCACGACGTTCAAGCGCTGCCCCTCGTGCAATGAGGGCATCACGCACTACCAGGGTCACGGCTGCCACCACACCACCTGCCCTTGCGGCCTCACCTTCTGCTACACCTGCCTGTTCAAGTTTGACGGCTCTGCCGATGAGGAGCACCCGTACTCGTGCGAGCAGTTCTGCGAAGGCACCTGCGCCTGCCCGCCCTGCCCCATCTGCGCCCACAATGCCGCCACCGGCGACAGCAGCGGTTGCGAGCACTGCGACGGCGACTGCATCGCGTGCTTGGGCGAGGTGCCCGCCACGGCGTGGGCAGATGACGGCGAGGGCGACGGCATGCCGTCCGCCGCCTCGTTGGGGCACGCCGGCGTGTGGCGGCCGCAGATGGGTGACTACTACTGCTCCGTGCCCGAGCTGCCGGACGGCCCGCTGTGCACCCACACGCGCCGGCTGGTGGAGGTGCCGCACTGGTCGTGCTGCGGCGTGACCGGCCGCGAGACACGCTGCGTGCCCTCCCGCATTCGTGGCGCCGCCGCCACCGCGGACGGGGGTGCTGCTGGCGGCGCTGGCGCCCCTGCAGCGTCGTAAGCCATACCTGGTACCTGTAACGAACTGTTCGATTGGTTAACTTGATACCTTATTGGTAACGCAAACGTTTGAACCCCTTGTGCCCCGTATGTTGCCAAGCCTCAATCCACACGCCCGCGCTTTGCCGCTGCACCACCGCCGCGGCCGCCGCCACGCCAACTGCCACCGCCACGCTTGGCGCCAGCGCCACCAAACGCACCAGCAGCCGCCTCACCCTCACCACCGCCACCAACCTCACCCTCGCCGTCACCCTCACCGCCGCCGCCGGCTGCAGCAGCGCCATCATCGGCGGACGCGGCGGCGGCACCAGCGCCGCTGGAGGGCGCAAACCCCAGGTGCGCCACCAGCGACTGCTCGTACACCAGCTGCTCCACCTTCTTCACCGTGTACTTGACGGCGTCGTACTTGCGGCGCAGGTTGCCGTTGCGGAAGTCAAAGCCCATGAGGTGGTAGTGGATGGCGTCCAGCACGTTGCGCACGGACGTGACGGCGGGCAGGTCGCGCTCGGTGGCGCGCAGCACCGCGTGCCGCCCCAGCTCGCCGGTGGCGTCCATGAGGCCGCCAAGGTACTCGTCACGCGTCACATGCGGCACCTCGGCGGCGCGCGGGATGCGGCCGGTCGCCAGGTACGCATGGAAGATGACGGCCTCTGCGTACTCCTCCAGCGCACCCGCCAGAGCGTACCGCAGGCCAGGCGTGGCTGCCACAGTGGGCAACAGGTTGCGTGCCACCGCGTCGCTGGCAGCGGCCAGCCCCCGTGCTGCACCCGCCAGGTCGCCGCGGTGTGCAGCATAGATGGCTGCCTTGGAGCCCTTCAGCACCTCCCGCGACCCCTTGATCAACGCCTCCCGCTTCTCATCCTCCGCCGCCATGTCCGCCGCCAGCGCCGCCATGTCTGCCGCGTCAATCCCGCCTGCTGATGTTGCTGCTGTGGGTGCAGTTGTGGTGGTGGCTGTGGTTGATGCGGGAACCGACGCGGGTTCAACCGGTGCTGGGGTAGCAGCAGCAGCGCTGCTGGCGGTGGTGGTGGTGGCGGGCTCCATGGTAGCAGCTACTCTGTTTCTGTCAACAACTGATTATCACGTGCAGCTCCAAATTCCCTCCCTTTCCCAACTTGTTGCTGCCTAGCTTTTGCTGCCCTCCCCCACTCCCACCACCCTCTTCCACCACCCCTACCTTTCATCCGCGACAGTTCTTACCATCCTTACCTACTGCTTTTCCGACACCCACCCAACTCGGACACCCTTCTGACCGTTGGTGGACACCCTGAGCAGCAAGCGACTTGAATGGGTGGCATCAAGTGGAGGAGGAGAGGAGGAGAGGAGAGACATGAGAGAGTGATCGGTGATCTCCGCAGGAAGGAGTGCAGCACAGTGGCAAGCTGGGTACGTGTGTGAGCACGAGGGTGGTGCCAGCGGCGCAGTGCATTGGTTGGGGTGCCGCCGCTTGTTTGATACCTTGTTGCCGTGTTTGCTTTCCCTCCCGTTTTGATTTATTTTTTTAATTGATACTACTCCCCTCTCCCCTCCCCCTCCTCTCCCTCTCCCTCTCCTCCTCCACTACTACTGCTCCCATTGCTGCTGCCTGCGGCTGAAGGGCGGCTAAGCAATGGCACGCAGCTGGGCGGTGGCGGCGTTCGCCGCTGGCGCGGCGGCGGCGGCGGGGGCGGCGGCGAGTGCGGCGGGGGGGGGGAAGCAGCTGGGGTACCATGCGGGGCCGGCGATCCTGCCAGCGCGTGTGGGTGCCGCCGTGGCTGACCCGCCGTACCCCGTCATCAACATCGGCAGCACCATCAGCGGGCGCGTGAGCAACGGCCAGTACCCCTTCAGCAACTATGCCTACTACCAGTTCTACACCTCCAGCAACACCACCAACATGGTGGTGTCGCTGGTGTCGCTGTCGGGCGGCGACGCCGACCTGGTGGTATCCGACCAGTCCATCATCCCCACGCCCACGGTGGGTAACACCACGTACTCGTCGCTGACCAACTACGCGGAGGCGGTGTACATCCCCGGGTCGGCGTGCGCCAACTCGGAGGGCTGCACCTACACCATCGGCGTGGCGCCCTTCACCGCCAGCACCAACATCTCCTTCCTGCTGTCCGTGTACGTGGACGGCAACGCGGTGCCGCTGGCGGACGGCGAGCCGTTCGAGGATGCCGTCATCGCCAACGCGCAGCTCAAGTACGTATTTTCGTATGCGCCCGTCACGCTGGTGGGCAGCGTGACGGTGTCGCTGGAGACGCAGAGCGGCCTGGCGGCCGTGTTTGCGTCGTTTGACTGCCAGGACAACAACTGGCCGCGGCCGGGGCCCGGCAACGCGCAGTTTGTGCAGTACGGCTCCGGCACGCTGGAGCTGCCGCTGGCGTCCGCGCAGCTGGCGGCGGGCGGCTGCCCGGCGGGCGGCGAGGTGTCGGTGCACATCACGACGCTGGGCCTCACCACGGCGTACTACACGCTGACGGTGGCGTCCGGCATGGTGCCGGTGCAGCTGGTGGCGGGGCAGCCCACCGCCGGCCTCGCGCCCGCCGGCGGCTACGCCTACTACTCGTACACCAACGCGTACGCCGGCGCGCCCGTCGCGTTCTACATCACGCCGCTGTCCGGTGACCCCGACGTGTTTGTGTCCGTCATAAACCCCGCGCCATCGTGGACCAACTTCACGTGGTACTCCGCGGGCTTTGCCAGCGAGGTCATCACGGTGCAGCCCACCGACCCCAACTACGCCGCGCCGCCCTCCACCTACTACATCGGCGTGTACGGCTACTACTCCAACGCCACCTTCACCATCACGCCGCTGGAGCTGATGCCGCAGGCAACCATTGCCCTGGCGAGCGGGCAGCCGCAGGCGGGCGCCACGCCCGCTGGGCACACTATGGCGTACTTCACGTTCAACGTGTCCTCCAACGCCAGCGAGGTGTTTGACGTGGACCTGCTGGCTACGCCGCTGGTGAACGACGTGGACATCTACGTGTCCACCGTGCCCGGCGTGTTCCCCATGCCACGCTGCAACGGCACCATTGGGCCGACCGGCTGCCGCCTGTGGGTGGTGGACCCCGCCACCTACACGCTGTCCAACGTGGGCCAGTCCGCCAACGTGGACTTCCTGACCGTGCCGGCGGCGCGCCAGACGGTGGGCACGGCCTTCATTGTGGCCATCTTTGCCACCACCGTCGACACGCACACGGGGCGCGCGGGGCCCTCCACCTTCGTCGTCACCGCCACGCTGGCGGGCTCCGCCACCGAGCTGCAGACGGGCGTGCCGGTGCAGGGCGTGGTGCAGCCGGGCGGCATGCGCAAGTACATGTTTGACACCACGGCGTTTGGGTCGGACCTGGTGGTGAGCGCCACGCTGGAGTCGGGCGCCGTCACCCTGTACGCCAGCGAGAGCTGGCAGGTGGGGCCGGGCTCCAGCACCTGGAATTCGTCCGCCAACGGCGGCATCGTCACCGCCACCGTCGTGTACATCCCCTTCACCTCCCTGTCGCCTGCCTGCCAGCTGGCCACCGCGTTTGGCAGCCCCTGCCGCATCTTCCTTGCCGTCGTGGGCTACTCCAACATGCCGGTGGGCGCGCTGTACTCCCTCACTGCCGGCGTCGCTGGCTCGCCCGCGTACCCCAACACGCTGCCCTCTGGCGTGGTGACGCGCTCCACCATCCCTGCCGGCGGCTACGGCTACTACACGGGCGCCGTGAACATGGCGGCCGGCAAGACCATCTTTGTGGTGGCGCAGAGCTGGACGGGCGAGACGGACCTGTGGGTGACGCTGGGCGTCACGCCGGGCGCCACCTTTGCGTCGCCCGCCAACGGCATGACCGCCGACATCCACAGCACCGACCTGGGCGGCTATGCGCGCGCCGCCTTCCTGCCGCCCGGCGCCCAGCCTTTTGCCCTCGCGTCCGCCGCGGCCGCCGCCGGCGTGCCGGTGGCGGTGGCGGAGCTGCCTACTGCGGCGCTGGCCGCCGCAGCTGGCGCGCGTGACGTGACCGTGCCGGTGGTGGACGGCGGGCGCACCGTGCGCACCCTCTCATCCGCTGACGCCGCCGACCGCGCCTACCTGACGCGCTACGCGCCCGGCGCCCTCGCCACCACGCCCTACTGCACCAACTGCACGCTGTACATGACGGTGGGCGCGACGGCGGGCGTGGCGAGCGACTTCAGCCTGTACTTCCAGGGCGGCTCCACTTTCATGCAGCTGGACTCGGGCGCCATGCAGCTGGGCTACCTGGGCGTGAACGACACCGCGTACTACACCTTCGCCGCCACCGACCCCGCCGCCGACGTGACGGTGCAGATTGACCTGCTGGACGGCTCCGTGAATGCCTTCATCCTGGTGCAGTCGCCCATCTACCCGTACGCCACACCCAACGCGTTCTCGTACCAGTGGCGCGTGCTGCCGTGGACGGGCGCCACGACGCTCACCATCAATCACACCGACCCCAACTTCTGCGTCTCCCGCGACGGCAACTCCGCCGGCGCGCCCTGCACCTTCATCATCGGCATCTACAACCGCTTCCCGCGCACCAAGACCGCCTTCTTTGCCATCACGGCGACGGCGTCCGAGGCGGCGCCGCTGCAGACGCTGCTGGACGGCGAGACGGCGACGGGCAGCGTGGCTGAGGGCCAGTACCAGTACTTCTACTTTGTGGCGTCCACCGACGTCACCAACATCGTGTCGCCGGTGCTCATCCAGGCGGAGACGATGCTGGGCCGCGTGGAGCTGTACGTCACCAACGCCTACCTGCCCGGCATCACCGACTCCTCCTACCTGCCGTCCGCCAACAACCCGTCCGGCCGCTGCCAGTGGTCCGCGTCCCAGTTCCCCGCCCTCCTCATCAACTCCTCCTCGCCCTGCTTCATGGCGGGCCGCCAGGCGTACACCATTGCCGTGTACGGCCACACCGGCAACGTGGGCGCGATTTCCTCCTTCCAGATCCAGGCCGCCGACGGCAAGTACCTGCTGCGCACCATCGACATGGGCGAGCCGCTGCCGTCGCAGTTCGTGCGCGACAACCAGAACGCCAACTACTCCTTCTACCTGTCCGACCTGTCGGACGACCTCGTCATCGCCGCCACCGCCACCTTTGGCGACGTCGTCATCATGGTGTCGCCGCACAACAGCACCACCGGCGCGCCGCCGTACTGCTGGGCGTTCTCGTCCTCCACGCAGGTGCGCTGCAACGGCGCGGTGTGGACCGCCACCGGCCAGTACGGCGCCTCCGCCATGTACATCCCCGTCGCGTCGCCCTGCTCGCCGTTCGCGGGCGCTGGCATGCCGGCGCCCACGGTGGACACCACCCAGTGCGGCACCGCGCTGCACCCTGGTCGCTACTTTGTGACGGTGTACGGCATGGCGGACGCCGAGTTCTCCGTGTCGGTGCAGCAGGCGGGCCAGGTGCTGGAGCTGGCGGACGGCCAGCCGCAGCTCACCATCTCCACGCCCGTCGTGTTCTGCACCAGCCGCGACCCGTGGGGCAACTGCAACGACGGCAGCATGTTTGTGCGCGCCAACGCCACCTTCGTGTCCTTCACCGTGCCGGCCACCATGCCGCAGGTGGACCAGTACGTCGTGGTGGAGCGGCTGTGCGCGAACGGCGGGGAGGCGAGCGAGGGCGCGTGCGGCTCGCCGCTGCACATGTACGCCTCGTCGTGCGTCGCCACCGAGTGCGCCACCATGGACTCGTACCCGTACTGGGAGTACTCGGTGGCAGACGCCGCCATCAACGCGTCGTTTGCGCTGGGCACGCTCACCGTGCCGTCCTGCTACGCCGGCGTGACGCCCGGCTTTGGCGCCGCGCCGTGCGTGTACACCATCAACATCCTGCCGGTGTGCGGCGGCACGCCGGGCTCCCGGTGCTCCGCCGCCATCACGCGCGTCACGTGGTCAGGCGACTCCACCGCGGAGCGCATCTCCGCTGACTGCTACACCGGCCGCACCTGCGTGGTGCCGCAGACGGACATCGGGCCCACCGTGGGCGCCGTGCGCCGGTACGAGGCGTTTGCGGGCGCGGCGTCCACCGAGATGGTGTTCAAGGTGCAGGCGTGCACCGGCACCGTGGTGGTGTACGTGTGCTACTTTGGCACCTGCTCGCCCATGGCGCTGCCCTCCGCCGGCAACGCCGCCATCACCGTCACCACCTCCACCTCCGGCGCCGCCACCGCGGTGGTGGACGCCAACTTCACGGGCCCCGTGTTCCTGGGCCTCGCCGCCGCGGTTGGCAGCATCGTGCCGGACCCCACCTTCCTGCTCTCCGTGTCGCTGGGCGGCGCCGGCGTGTCGCTGGCGTACGCCGCCAACCCGGGCTCCAACACGCCTGCCGCCACGTGGGTGGCGGGCGGCCTGGAGGTGGGCTGGCAGGCGGTGACGCTGGCGCTGCCTGGCGGCGCCATCAGCCCTGCCACCAACACCAACTACCTCGTGTACGCCTTCCCCTCCCCCCTGCCCACCTCCATTGCCGGCTTCAACCTGGGCGCGGGGTGCGGCGCCGTGGGCGCCTCCACCGCCCTCTCCATTGCGCCCGTCACCAGCCGCGGCACCGGCGTCCTGCTGCCCGGCCTGTCGTCTTCTCAGGCGTACACCATCGTGGTGGCGGCGTTCTGCTACCCTGGCTCCTGCCTGCCCGCCGCCGAGGTGACGGCGCAGTCCCTCGTGTTCACCGCCCTCAACGTGCCGGCGGTGGGCCCCGCGCCCTCTGCCTCGCCCTCCCCCGCTGCTGGCGGCGGCGGCAGCCATGGCGGCTCCGGCGGCGCGGTGGCGGGTGGCGTCATCGGCGGCCTCGCCGCCCTCGCCCTGGCGGGCGGCTTCATCTGGTGGTACCGCCGCCCGCGCTCCACCACGCGCGGCAGCCTCAACCGCGACGACGCGCTCATGGGCGACTCGGCGTACGCCCCCATGCTGTAGGCCTGGCCGCCCGCAGCTGCGTTGTGACCCTCCCTCTCTCACACACACTCTACTCGTTGCATGCGCCCATCCTGCCCCTCCTCCCGCCCCGTTGCCTGCACCCGCGCCTGTGTTGCTGCCGGTGCCCGCGGCTCCTTTCCACCACCCCTGGCCCTGTGGTAAGCACACCCCGCAGGAGGCATCCTGGCACTTTCGCACACACCCGCGTGAGCCGTGACTGCTCACCCCCCATAGTCGTGCCCAACCACCTCTCCTCCCCTGAGTTGCATTGATTCAAACCACTTTGCTCGTGGCGCTCGCGACGGGCTGTTCTGGTGGCGGCGGCGGCGGCGGCGGCGGTACCGCGGTTTGTTGTGGCGCCGGCACTACCGCGGGTTGTGGTGGCGGCGGTGCGTCCGCAGCAGGCGATGGCGACGACGGTGGGGTGCGTGCGGCAACCAAGGCCGCTTCCAGGCGCGCTAACCGCGCAGACAGGTCAGCCAGCGCTGCCGCTTCGACATGGTGCTGCGGCGGCGGCGGCGGCGACGGCGGCGGCGGTGGCGGCGATGCCGGCGAAGAGGTTGAAGGAGCAGGCAGGCCGGTCGCAGCGGCGCGCGGCAGGGAGGCGTCGGGCACAATGCCGGCTGACTCCTCCACCGCTTGCAACCGGCGGTCCAGCACCGATTTGTTGGTCCAGGCAGCGCGCGAGGTAGTCGGCGGCGTGGTGGCTTTCAGGTACTGCACATACAGGAAGGCTGCCAGCAGTGGGAGGAGCGCAGCACCTCCATACAGGATGTGGAAGGTGGTTTTTGGCAGGCCGTCAATGACGTCTGCACCGCCGCCACCTGCAGCGGCGCCGGTGACGGACGCATCGCCGCCACCGGCAAAGGCCCGCAACTTGCGTGCCATGACGCCCTTGGCAGTGGACGCCGTCGTCTGCTTGGCCAGCGCCGCCTGCTCTTCCAAGAACAGCGCCTGCTGCTCTGCCGTGCGAAAGGTGGCGCGCACCTCCTCCATGGTCGGCTCGCCTGGCGGGTTCCACCAGCGGTCCCACGCGGCGCGCACCGGTCTCGCCATGGCGGCGGCGGCGCGCACTGCGCGAGATGGCTGCCGGGCCGCCGCAGCACTGAAGGTACGTACGCAGCAGGAGCCCTGCAGCGGCGTCGCCGCGGCGGCGCCCACGCCTGCAAGCCGCGTGGCTGCAGACGTGGCACTACGTGCAGCAGCTGTGGGGGCGTACCGGCTTGCCGCCGCCGTTGCCACCGCGGCCCGCCGTGCTGCTGCTGCAGCCACCACTACTGCTCCTGCCATGGCGGCGAGAGCCCCTGCTGATGCTATGATTGTGAAAAAATAGTAATAATAAGTATTTTATTGGCGTGAGACTGCGGCGTAATTCCAATCTTTTCCCTACTACGTGTCGTAATTCATGGTAAAAAATTGCGGGCATTGACAATTGCGCAATTACACGATTGCGGTGTGGCGGGGGGTTGGATGGCTTTCTTCTCCTTCTCTCCTCCTCCTCCTTCTCACACGCGCTTCAGCTGGCCTTCAAGGTGGCGGCCAAGCCGCCGTGAGGGACGGTGAGGCCCGTGACCACCGTGAACAGGCAGCCGCCGCGGCTAGGTCGAGCTACCAAGCCGGAGGCAAGAGCCATTGGCCCGGTGGCAGCGAGTAAACCTACTGAGGTCCTACTCCGAGTCCAAGGCCTCGTACGGCGCGGGCGGCGGCACGTGAAACAGGTACACAGCGCCTTCACTCCAGCCGCTAGCGCTTGCAAACCGGCCATCCGGTAGTGGCACCAGTGCAAATGGGGCAAACATGCCCTGTGCAAATGCTGTCATGGGTGCGGCGCCTGCGGCACGACTGGCAGTAGCTGCGGCGGCGGGCCGTGTGTCCCACATGCGTACGCTGCCGTCCCACGACCCGCTGGCAAGGCGGCCATCAGGCAACGCCGCCAACGCACTCACGGTGCTTATGTGCCCAGCCAGCACGCCGGCGCAGGAGCGCGCGCCCACATCCCACAGCCGCACCGTGTGGTCGCCAGCCCCGCTCGCCAGCCGGCCGTCGGCCAGCACTGCCAGCGCATGTATGCCGCCGCCGTGCCCTGCCAGCGCCGCGACACACGCACGTGCGCTTACGTCCCACAGCCGAACCGTGCTGTCATCCGACCCGCTGGCCAGCGTGCCGTCGGGCAGAGCCACCAGTACCGTCACACTGGCTGTGTGCCCCTCCAGTGTCGCCGTTACGGCACTCGCATCGGCATCCACGATGAGCACCTTGCCATCGTAGGACCCGGCAGCGAGGCGGCCATCATGCAGCGCCGCCAGTGCCCCCACACCGCCGCTGCCGCAGGCGATCGTTAACGTGCGCACGAAGGGCACCACCCCCACCTCCCATATCTCAATGCACCCACGCGACATGCCGGCGGCCAGTCGGTGTCCGTTCTGCAGCGACGCCAGTGCAACCACACAGCCGCTTGCACGTAGTGCTGCCACTACCTCTCCCCCACCTGCTGCCAGATCCCACACCCGCACCTCCCCGGTGTCATCAGCACTCGCCAGCCGGCCGTCGCCCAGCGGTGCAAGTGACTGAAGGTCGATCGAGTGCCCGCGCAGCACGCCCGCCGCTGGTACCGCACACCCGCGTGCGCGACATCCAGCAAGCACGCTCGGCGCCAGGTCCGTACCCAAGCTGTGCAGCGATTGTAGCGCCGGCACGTGGTCCAACGTCGCGCGCGCTGTCACGCAGCGGCAACCAGCTACGCGCAGCTCCGTCAGGCCCACCGGCAGGCTAGCCACCAGCGCATCACCGATGTTTGCGCCACATGCGTCCAGCAACTGCAGCGCGGGTAGGGGCGGAAGCACCGCGGCGCGCGTGAGGTTCTTGCAGTCACAAGCAAAGAGGGACACCAGGGATGGCGGCATGCTGGCCAGCGACACGTTGTCTATGTCAGTGCCGGAGGCGTCTAGCGTGAGGAGCGCGTGCAGGTGCGAAAACAACGCGCCACGAGGTAGCCCATGGCGTACTGCGGCGTGCAGCTCCAGCAGGCTGGGCGGCAGGGATGCCACAGTGACTGCATCCAGGCGGGCGTTGCGCAGTAACCGGAGGCGCGTCAGGTGTGCTAGCGACGCGTCGGCCGGCAAGGTAGCACCTTCAATCTCAAGCTCCTGCAGCGAGACCGGCAAGCCGGCTGCGCCGCCATCAAGCACTCGCGTCCAGCTGCAGTCCAGCGTCGCCAGCGCTGCCAAGTGCTCGAAGCTGGTACGTTCAGACATACCGCTGCAGCTGCGGACATTCAACGTGCGCAGCGAGGGCGGCAGGCGGAGCAGCACCATATCTGTGACAAATTTGCAGTTGCGCAGGTCCAGGTGCGTGATGCCGGCCAACGCCGCCAGCGCTGGTGGTCCTAGACTACCTCCCGCCGGGTGCTGGCTCAGCCTCGCGCCTATCGCCGCTGGCAATGCAGCGCGCCACCGCACGGCATCCACTACGGCAGTGCCCATGTCGGCCCACGGCACGCGTGCCGCAACCACCGCCACCGCCGGGTGCAGCCGGCGCACGGGGGTGGTATCGGCGGTGTCCAGGCAGGCCATGACAGTGAGGGATGTTACACTGTTGCCGGCCAGCACGCGCACCAGCAGTGGCACCTCGTCCACCGCAGCCATCCCGGTACCGTCGCGTGCAGGTACGCCCCTCTCGGTCCTGCCGCTGGTTGCACCACTGGTGGCGCCCGCCGTGTCCTCCGCCCCTGCCAGCGCCGCCACCTCCTGGCTGTCTGGATGCTGTATCGGTGGGAGCGGAACAGGCTGCACAGCAGATGGCAACGTGGTCCGGTGTAAATGGTGAATCGCGCGGGGAACACGCTGTAAATCAACACACAAGCACCCAGTCAATGCACTGGACACATTACGCGTGTGTGAGCGCGTGCTTGTGGCGTGCATAACAATATTGCATGCTGCGTATCCAGCGCCACGGTACGGTTGTCCGAACAGCACCAGCAGCCTGACCACACACAAGCTGTACACCTGGGCTGCCAGGTCATGCGGAATGGTATTAGGGGTTCAATGATGCGAAGGTGGCAAGTAAAGGCAGCAGCACCCTACTCCAGCGCCCAGTGCACCGGACAAAGGCCCGCCACCCATTTACTCCTTCTCCGCGTCCGGCTGCGCCGCCGGGTGCGCCGCCTTGAAGGCGGGCAGCTCCAGCAGGGTGGCGTTGACGCGCGCCACCGTGGGGTACGGCGCCATGTCCACCTTGAACCGCACCGCGTTGTACACCTGCGGCACCAGGAAGGCGTCCGCCAGCGTCAGCGTGTCGCCGTGGCAGTACGTGCCGGCGGTCTTGGCCATCACACCCTCCAGCGCCGCCAGGCCGGCGGCGATGTACGTCACCGCCCACTCCGTCCGCCGCGCCTCCTTCTCCTTGGCGTCAGGGAAGAAGCCCGCCACGTGCTTCAGCACGCGCAGGTTCTGCACCGGCTGCGTGTCGCAAGCAATGATGGCGCACAGCTGGCGCACGACGGCGCGCCCCGCCGCGTCCGCCGGCAGCAGCGCCGGCGTCGGCCGCGTCTCCTCCAGGTACTCCACAATGGCGCCCGACTGCGCCAGCACGTGCCCGTCTACCACCAGCGTGGGCACCACCTTGCTGGGGTTCAGCGCCGCGTACGCTGGCGTCAGCTGCTGCCCGCCCTCCTTCAGCAGGTGCACCGCGTGGTACGCGTACGGGATGCCCTTCAGCGCCAGCACGATGCGCACGCGGTAGGAGCAGCTGGAGCGCCAGTAGGAGTACAGCAGCGGCTCCTCACCCACGCCGCCCGCCCCCACGCCGGCCTCATCCCCGCCAACGCGCGCCCGCTTTGCCTCTGGCGCCGGCGCCACCCCAGCGCCCTCGCCGCTTGCAACTGCTGCGGCTGCTGCTGCTGGTACCGCTGCGGTGGCAGCAGCAGGGGTGGTTTCAGCGGCAGCGGCGGCGGCGGCAGCAGCCATGTTGCAATAGAGCAGCTTGGTAGACGAGAAATTACAGTGGAGCGGCTTGATTGCCTAGCTGCTTGGTATCGTAGCGGACCAGCTGGCAGCGAGCAGGTGACGATGGTGCTGTGTTGTAACACTGTTGTTGTGTTCTGGATACTGTTGCTCAGCTGCTGCTGCTGGTGTCGGCTGCAATCGCTAAAATTGCAAGGTAATATCGACAATGAATGACGTGCTACCGTAATCCACGTTGTAGCCCAGCGTAAATTACGAGCAAGCGACCATTTGCCGCATTGCGCCGCTGAGCTGGCCGGGCTGCCCATCATCGCCACACACACACGCTGCCGTATCTGCGTGCGCGGTCGTCGGTGGTATCCAGGTGATCGTGGTGGCGGCAATCACACAGGTAATTGGGTATCACCACGCGAAACACGATAAGCCCTGCGGCGTAAGGCAATTGCGTATGTGTTGGATGTTGGACCCCCAGTGCTGAGAGGAGGCGTCGTAGTCGTGCAGCAGCATCGTTGACGTTGCACATCACCACCACCAACAACACAAGGATGGCGGCGGCGGTGGCGGCGGCGCTGGCGGGCGTGCTGCCGGCGCCGGTGGCGACGGCGGGGCTGGTGGCGGGTGGCGTGGCGGTGGCGACGCTGGGTGTGATGGTGGCGCGGACGGTGGCGGCGGGGAAGCGGGCCAAGGTGCTGGCGGCGGTGCCCACCGACCCGCTGCATGACGCCTTCCTGGCGCGCAAGGCGGGCATCGCGGAGGCGCTGGCGGACGCCATCCGGCTGCCCACCGTGAGCTACGACCGGCCGGACGTGGCGCACCGGCGGCCGGCATGCATGGGGTTCCACAAGCACGCGGGCGGCGCGGGGGAGACGGCGGCATGCGGGCCGGCGGCGGGGGTGGAGCGCACCGCCGCGCTGGAGGCGTACTGGGCGCGCGACGATGTGCGCGCGTCGCGGGCGGCGCTGGTGGACATGCACGCGCTGCTGGCGGCACGCTTCCCGCGCATGCACACGCGGCTGCTGCGCACGGTGGTGAACGGCCACTCGCTGGCGTTCGTGTGGCCGGGCACGGATGTGACCGCGCAGGCCATCGGCCTGTACGCGCACATGGACGTGGTGCCGGCGGACGACGCGGCAGCGTGGGCGCACCCGCCGTTTGGCGGTGACGTGGCAGACGGGTACGTGTGGGGCCGCGGTGCCATCGACGACAAGCAGTCCGTCATTGGCATCTGCGCCGCGGTGGAGTACCTGCTGGAGGCGGGCTACGTGCCGCGCCGCACCGTGGTGCTGCTGTTTGGGCACGACGAGGAGATCGGCGGCGACGAGGGTGCCGCGGAGCTGGCGCACTGGGTGCAGCACAACGTGACGGCGGGCGCCGCTGGCCAGAAGCCGCTTGAGTTCCTGCTGGATGAGGGCCTGTTTGTGCTGCGCGGCGCGGTGCCCACCGTGGCGCCGCGCACCGCGCTCATCTGCACCGCGGAGAAGGGGTTTGTGAACGTGGAGGCGTCGGTGACGGTGGAGGGCGGCCACGCCTCCGCGCCTCCCGCCGCCACCGCCATTGGCATCGTGTCCAAGGCGGTGACGGCACTGGAGGCGTCGCCCTTCCCGTCCCACTTCTCCGACGCCGGCCCCGTGCCGCACATGTTTGACACCCTGCTGCCGTACCTGGCGTTCCCCATGCGCTTCCTGTTTGCCAACCGGTGGGCCACCTCGCGCCTCATCGACGCCGTGTTTGGCGCCAACCCCAAGACCGCGCTGCTGGTGCGCACCACCACGGCGCCCACCATCATCCGCGGCGGCACGAAGGCCAACACGCTGCCCGCCACCGCGTCCGCCGTCATCAACCACCGCATCCACCCCACCGAGAGCGTGGCGTCCGTGCTGGCACGCGACGCCGCCGTCATCGCCGACCCGCGCGTCACCCTGCGCGCGTTTGGCGGCGTGGAGCCGTCGCCCGTGTCCAGCCACACCTCGCCCGCCTTTGCGCTGCTCACCGCCGCCGTGGAGGGTATCTTTGTGGACACCGTGGCGGCGCCCGCGCTCATGGTGGGCGCCACCGACTCGCACTGGTCGGAGCACCTGGCTGACAACCTGTACCGCCACTGCCCCACCGAGATGCACGCCTCCGAGACCGGCATGTTCCACGGCCGCGACGAGCGCATCGGCGTGGACAACCTGGCGCGCATCGCCGCCTTCTACGCGCGCGTCATCTCCGACGGCGCTTCCTAATTAGGTGTCTTGAAGCGGGGCCAGCACAGTGAATGGGTCGCACGAGTTCAAGGGTGCGGGGAGAGGAGGGGCGTACCAGGCCGCCGCCAGCCGGCGGACGACGGTGCTGCCGTGAAACTGGCAGCCAAGGCGGGAGAAAACTGAAAATAAAGGATGGAACACAGCAGGCGCGCCCCACGGTGGTGCACCCTCGCCGCTGGCCGCGCGGCGATTGGCGCCCTGGCTACAAACACAAGCAAGGGGGCGCCGCTCTACAGGGAGAAGCCAAAGGCGGAGAGGAGGCGGGTGGCGTGCGAGGACGTGGCGGCCGCCTCGTCCTCCGTGATGCCCTCCGAGCCGTTCTCAAACGCGTCGTGCGGGCCACCGTGGCCGTAGATGAGGTTGCTGCCGATGGTGATGACGGTGAAGATCATGGCGAGGAGGCCAAAGATGAGGAGGCCAATGGAGGGCAGCAGCTCCTTCGCCGCCGCCATGCGCTTCTCCGGCGGGTTCTTCCACAGCTTGTAGTTGTACGACGACAGCTTGAAGTGCAGGGCGGCGGGCATGACGAAGCCGATGAAGACGGCGGAGATGCCGCCCGTCAGCTCCAGCACGATGCCCA
>ERZ778022.2751-NODE-2751-length-17775-cov-4.500734_pt1 | contig 17775 bp, 14 predicted proteins | sample MGYA00375752_ERZ778022 | MGnify/ENA primary metagenome ERZ778022 (study PRJEB29350, sample SAMN05389826) | bioreactor metagenome | isolation source: Thiocyanate bioreactor | place: South Africa: University of Cape Town | collected 2014-04-04 ... | reverse complement strand
TGCAGTCCAGCGGCCGGCGCCGACCGCCTCCTTGAGCACCAGAATCGAAAGGAAGACGGTGATGATCGGCGCTGAGAAATAGAGCGTCGTCAGTTCCGCAAGGCCTAGATAGCGCGCGGAATTATAAAACAGCATCCAGGCGACGAGCATCAGGGCGGCGCGCAGCACGACCGTGCCGCGATAGGGGCTTTTCAAGATCGACGGATGCCGGCGCACGCGTATCAGCACGCCCGAGACCAGCACGATGACGAGGCTGCGCATGAACAGGATTTGTGGAACCTCATAGGTCGCGACCAGCCATTTCACCAGGGCATCCTGCATGGCGAAACAGGAATATCCGGCAGTTGCGAGTGCAATGCCCGCCAGCGGTTTCGTATCGACCAGTCCGGAACTCATGACTACCTCGAAATCTGCGCCGGAAACGGCTCCGGCCGAATGCAGCCGCCGATGACGCGATCGATGCATGGGGGTATCGAGCGGGACCGGCCTCGCGGACAGGAGAAGACGTCGTACGACGCATCCCGAAGGTTCAGGCGAGCCCTGTGTTAGTCGGTCGGGGATGGCAGATCAAGAGCCGTTCGGCTGCACGCGGTCCTGCCGGGGTTCCGTTCGCGGTTTCCTACGCGAGCATCTCGCCGGAAATGGGCGAAAAAAAGAAGGAGCGGCGCCCGATTCGCAACGGCGCCGCCATCTTGATCAGCGTTCGATGACGAGGTCGCTGAGCGGTTTGGAACAGCAGGGCAGGAACATCCCGGCATCGATTTCGCGCTGCCGGATGCCGCCATTGTGGTTCATGTCGACGGTGCCGGAAATGAGCTTCGACTTGCAAGTGCCGCACACGCCGTTGGAGCAGGAAGAGGGCAGCTTGATGCCGGACTTCTTGGCGCAGGAAAGCACGGTCTGCTCGCCGGTGACCTCGATCTTGCGTCCCTGCTTGGCAAATTCGACCTGGAAAATCCGCGCCGCCGCTTCCTCGACCACGGGAATGTCCACGTCGTCGATGACGACGGCGTCAAAGCTTTCCTCGATATACTGCGCGGCGGGAACGCCAAGCGCGGCGGTGATGGCCCGCGCGGCGGCCATGAAGGGCGCCGGGCCGCAGCACATGACGATGCGCTCGGCGAGATCGGGCACGGCGAGTTTCATATAGTCGGTGGAGATGCGCCCGGTCAGCCCCGACCATTGCGCCTCGCCCAGAACCGTTTCCGGCAGGAAGTGTAGCCGCAGCCCCTTCACCCGGGCGGCCAGACAGGCGAGTTCGTCGCGGAAGATCAGATCCTTCGGGCTGCGCGCGGCATGCAGGAAGACGACGTCGGCCGGCTCGCAGGTATCGGCAAGCTCCCGCGCCATCGACATGACGGGGGTGATCCCCGAACCGCCCGACAGGAACAGGTATTTCTTCGCGGCAGGGCGGATGAAATGCCCGAGCGGACCGTTGGCTTTGATTTTGGAGCCGGGGCCGAGATTGTCGTGCAGCCAGTTCGAAACCAGCCCGCCGGCGACGCGCTTGACGGTGATCGAGAAGGCATTGTCGCGCCGCGGCGAGGAGGAGACGCTGTAGCGGCGGCTTTCGGCATCGCCGCCGCTTTCCAGGTCGAACAGAAAATACTGCCCCGCCTCGATGGCGAAGCGTTTCCCATGCGGCGACGCGAAGGTGAAGGTCTTCACGTCATGGGTTTCGGAGTGGACATCGATGCAGACGAGATCTTCGTCGGCATCGCGGTTCCAGAGGGCGGCCGAATGCGGGCGCTCGGCGGCAGCCAGGCTCTTAATATCCATGGGCGCGCATCCGGTCGATGTACCATGTCGCGAACTTGTCGAGATTGGTTTCGGTGAACGGCGAATAGGGGCCGGGAACATAGGCCGGATCCTCGACGCCGGCATGGGAGCGGGCAACGAGTTCGGAATCCTGGTCGGTGGTGGCGATCCAGACGTCGGTCAGCTTGTCCAGCTCGTAATCGACGCCTTCGACCGCATCCTTGTGGACCAGCCACTTGGTGCGCACCAGCGTCCGGTCGGCCGACAGCGGAATGATAAACGACACCACCGCATGGTCGCCCATGAAATGCTTCCAGCTATTGTGGCCCCACAGATGGGTGTCGCCGAGATCCTTGCGGGTCATGCTGCCGAGCAGTTTTGCCGAGGCCGCGGTCGCATCCGGCGTCTGGGATTCGCCGGCGCCGGAGATGATCAGCCGCTGGGTGCGGAAATTGGTGGCGCAATCCACAAGCTGCTCGACGGCGGCGGACGGATAACCCTCGGCCTCCCATTGCTGCGTGCGCTCGGCATAGAGCTTGAAATGCTGCTCCGCCTGCGCCTGGTCCTCCGGGCTCAGGCTTTCGGGATCGAAGCCGAAATCGAGGTCGACGAAGGAAACGCACAGCTCCGGATGATTGGCCGAGCAATGGTAGCATTCGCGATTGTTCTCGATCGTCAGCTTCCAGTTGCCTTTCTCGATGACATCGACCTCATGCGCGATCTTGGCATTGGCGATGCCGTAAGGGGCGAGGCGTTCGGCCATCACCTGCTCGAGATTGTCGATATCCGCGGGCGGATTTTCGGAGAGACAGATATAGATCAGGCCGCCGATCACCTTGAAGGTCACCGGCTTGAGGCTGCGGCATTCCTTGTCGAACGCCTTGCCCATATGCGGGGCATAGGCCAGTTCGCCGCTCAGCTCATAGGTCCAGGTATGATAGGGACAGACGAGTTTCGAAACGATCGTCTTGCCGGGATCGAGCAGGCGCGCGCCGCGATGGCGACAGACATTGTGCATCACGCGGATTTCGCCGTCATCGTCGCGCAGCAGGATAAGGCTGGTCTTGCCGATATCGACGACAGTCGCATCGCCCGGCTCCGGCACGTCGCATTCGACGCCGATGCAGATCCAATGCTGGCGGAAGAAGACATCCAGATCCGCCTCGAACACATCCTCGCGCGTGTAAAGCCCGGCCGGAAGCGAATGGCCCTCTGCCCTTGCATCGAGCAGGGCCGATATGGGAGAAGCGAAGGTCTGCAGCATAATTCCACCTCATGTTTTGCCGGCGACACGGCATGATAAAAGTACGATTGATCAATTTCCCTCAAAGCACAACGGCACAAATAAGCGCGTCTGGCATTACCGGATGTAATGGGAAGATGAAGGCATGACCAACCTCAGAAAGAAGTTGCCGCCGCTGACCGCTCTGACCGCCTTCGAGGCCGCGGCGCGGCTGGCGAGTTTTACGCGCGCTGCGGCGGAGCTGGGGGTAACACAGGCCGCGGTCAGCCGGCAGATCCATCTGCTCGAGGAAGATTTCGGCTTTCCGCTGTTTCGACGGCTGCACCGCAGGATCGAACTGACGGAGAAAGGCAGGCTGCTGGCGACGGCCACCGGCGATGCCTTCGGCCTGATCGCCGATACCGTCGCCGAGTTGCGGGCGGAACGGCGCGACGACGAACTGGCGATCTCGGCGACAATCTCCTTTTCGCATTTCTGGCTGCTGCCGCGCATCGCCGTCTTTTCGCGCGCCTTCCCGGATGTGAAATTGCGTATCATCACTCAGGATGCGATGGCGAGCATCGATGCGGACGAGGTGGATCTGGCGATACGCTACGGCACCGGCATCTGGCCGGATGGACATGCCGAACTCCTGTTCGAGGACGACATCTTTCCAATTTGCAGCGCCGAATACGCCCAGTCCCACGATCCGATCCGCACGCCGCAGGACCTGATTGCCCATCCGCTGATTTCCAGTGATATCGGTGATCCCACCTGGACCGGCTGGGACGAGTGGCTGGCGGCTTTTTCAATCAAGGCGCCGAAGAAGGGCCGCGGCCTGCGCTGCAGCTTCTACAGCGAGGCGATCTATGCCGCGATGAACGGCCAGGGCATCGCGCTTGGCTGGCATCGCCTGGTGGCCGACCTGCTGCAGCAGAACCGATTGGTGCGCCTTACCGACGCCTCGATCCGCACCCGCGCCGCCTATTTCGTCGTCGTCCCCGCCCGCAAGCGGTCGAAGGACAGCGTGCGCCAGTTCATCGAATGGCTGCGAAGCGTCTCCCTGCAACCCCTCGTTCAATCGGATCCCTAAACCGTCCCAAGCCGGCAAAAAAGGTTGCCACTCCCTGCAAATCGATTATCCCATGCGGGACGAAGGTGACGGAGGGTTAGGCAATGCTGGAGACATTGAAGGCGCGGGCCGAGGCGCTGGAAAGCGGGCGCGAAAATGCGGTGCAGATGGTGCGCCGGGCGCTGGATCGCATCCGCGATCCGCAAGGGGAGGGCGAGCGCGCCTTCGTCACGGTGCATGCCGAGCAGGCGTTGGCCGCTGCCGCCGCCCATGACGGATTGCGCGCTGCGGGCGCCGCACCGTCGCCCTATGCCGGCATCCCGATCTCGGTGAAGGATCTGTTCGACCTCAAGGGTGAGCCGACTCCGGCCGGCTCCACGGCTCATGCCGATTCCGCCCCGGCGAAACAGGATGCGCCGGCGATTGCCCGGCTGAAGGCGGCAGGTTTCGTCGTCGTCGGCCGCACCAACATGACCGAATTCGCCTTTTCCGGCCTCGGCATCAATCCGCATTACGGCACGCCCTCCAGCCCCTGGGACCGCGCGGCGCGGCGCATTCCCGGCGGCTCGTCCCCCGGGGCCGGCGTTTCCGTCGCCGACGGCATGGCGGCTGCCGGCATCGGCTCGGATACCGGCGGTTCCTGCCGTATTCCCGCAGCCCTCTGCGGCACGGTCGGTTACAAACCGACGGCCGGCTCCGTTTCCCGTGAAGGCGTGGTGCCGCTGTCGATGACGCTGGATTCCATCGGCTCGATGGCGCCGAGCGTCGATTGCTGCCGCATCGTCCATGAGGTCATGAGCGGGCAGGCGCTCCCGGCCACGCCGGCGCGCGACATTGCCGGCCTGCGCCTCGCCGTGCCGCAGACCGTCGCCTTCGACGATATCGAGCCCTATGTCGCCGAACTGTTCGAACGGCGCCTGAAGCAGCTCGAAGCAGCCGGCGCGCGCATCACCGTGCTGCCGCTCAAGGAATTTGCCGAAGTCGCCTCGATCAATGCCAAGGGCGGTTTCGCGCCGCCGGAGGCGCTCGCCTGGCATCGCAAGCTGATCGCCGAGCGCGGCAGCGAATATGACGGCCGGGTGCTGAAGCGCATCATGCGCGGGCAGGAGCAGAGTGCGGCCGATTACGTCGAACTGATTGGCCGGCGCGCGGATTTCATTCGCCGCATCGAGGCCGTCATCGCCCCCTTCGATGCAGTGGTCATGCCGACCGTGCCGATGATCGCGCCGCGCATCGCCGATCTGGAGGCCGACGAGGATCTGTTCACCCGCGTCAACATGACCATGCTGCGCAATCCGACGCTGATCAACGTCATGGATGGCTGCTCGATCTCGCTGCCGATGCACGTATCAGGCGAAGCCCCGGCCGGGCTGATGCTCTCCGCCGCCGGCGGCCACGACGCCGCCTTGTTCGCGACAGCCGAAGCCGTCGAGACGGCGCTCGCCGCCTGATTGAAGACAAACTGGCCCACATACTTTTCGTCATGCTCGGCCTTGTGCCGAGCATCTACAAACGTTGAATTTTTGGATGCGCCGGCAGATGCTCGGGACGAGCCCGAGCATGACGAAAGAGAGGGTATTGGGCCTTGTCGGCGTCTGACTTATTCCGTCCAGACGGCGACATCGACCGGCGCCAGCATGCGCCCGCCGACATGGAAGACAGCATCGGGCCCAGCCGGCACTTCGGCCGGGCCTTTGCCGTAGTTGAAGGCGAAGCGCAGCGCGCCGCGACGGGCGAGGCGCAGGTCGCCGAGATCGGGCAGGCGCGCGACGCCGGCCCAGTCCAGCGCATCGCCGATCACCTTCATCAGGAAATCGCCTTGGGCGCCGGCGGCGAGATAACGCGCCTTGTCATTGCCGACCAGCGCTGGCGCGCCGTCGCGGTAGTCGCCGGAGAAGCGGGCCAGCACCGATTCCGGGCTGCGGATGGTTTCGCGCCAGACGCGGGCGGCGTGCATCTCGTTACCGTAGAGCACGGTTTCGTTGTGGAATTCGGGCAGGGACTCCACCCGTGTCACCTGCAGGTCGATGAGATCGGCGAGCGGGCCGGGCGGCAGCGTTGCGGGGATATGCATCTCCGCCGTCTTGCTGCCGCTGCGCGGGCCGAGCAGGGCTTTTGCCTTGCTCCGCTTCAGCCTGGCGACGAAGGCGGCATCGGCGATCAGCAGATCGGGGGCGAGCACCAGCGCGTAGGCGTCGAGATCGGAATGCTGGCCGACGATATCGACGTCGATGCCAAGGCGTGACAGGGCGGCATACCAGTCGAGCGCGATGGCGGTTGCCTGATAGCTGCGGCCTTGCGGCAGGGCGCGGCTTGCCCAGCGCGAGGGATAATCGACCACCAGCGCCACCTTGGCCGTGTCGCGGCGCTCGCCCTTCGGCAGGCGGTCGATTTCGGCAATCACCTGCGCCACTTCGAGATGGCCCTGATCCGGCTCGCTGTTCGGCAACAGCAGGGCGGCATGGAACTGTTCCTGCGCAGAATGGATCTGCCGCCAGCGGAAATAGGAGACCATGTCGACGCCATGGGCATAGGCAAGCCAGGTCCATAGCCGCACCATGCCATCGGCCGGCGCCTGATTGTGCGAGGCCCAGTTGACCGGTCCCGGCTGCTGCTCCATCACCCAGACCCGGCCGCGCCCGACGGCGCGGTAAAGGTCATGGTAAAAGGCCGTCTGGTCGGGGTCGCCGGTGCGCAGATAACGTTCCTTGTCCACCTCCGAAAGCCGGCCGTTGATCAGCCCGCCCATCGGATAGACGTCCCAGGAAGCGATATCGATATCGTCTCCGACCTCGTAGTGGTCGAAGTCGAAATTATTGGCCATGAAATTATGGGTCACCGGCCGGCCTTGCACGTGGCGGCGCAGGATATCGACCTGCATGCGGTTGAAGTTTTTCACCTGGTCGGAGGAGAAGCGGATGAAATCGACCAGATGCGTCGGGCTCGGCTCCTCGACGAGATTGTTCGGCAAATCGATCTCGTCGAACGTGCCGTAGCGCATCGACCAGAAATTCGTGCCCCAGGCGGCGTTCAGCGCTTCGATGGAGCCGTAGCGGTCAGCAAGCCACAGGCGGAAGGCGCGCTCGGCCTCCTTCGAATAGCTGTAGATGGTATCGTGATCGCCATATTCGTTGTCGGTCTGCCAGGCATGGACGAAGGGATGCGCGCCGTAACGCGCCGCCATCGCCTCGACGATGCGGGCGGCTTCGCGGGCATAGCTGCGGCTGGAGAAGCAATAATGCCGGCGGGCGCCGAATTTTCGCACCACGCCGTTTTCGCCGACCGGCAGGATATCGGGATGCAGGTCGACCAGCCATTTCGGCGGCGCTGCGGTCGGCGTGCCCAGAATGACCTTCAGCCCGGCGCGACCGAGCACGTCGATAGCCTCGTCCAGCCACTGCCAATGCATCTCACCGGGGCGCGGCTCCATATGCGCCCAGGCGAATTCGCCGATGCGCACCCAGGCAAGGCCGAGTTCCTTCATGCGGCGGGCATCGTCTTCCCATTTTTCGCGTGGCCATTGCTCCGGGTAATAGCAGACGCCGAGTTCCAGCCGGTCGCTTTGCGGGATGTCGGGCTGAAAGGGGATCGGGGCAGTCATGGCATTCCTTTGTTTTGTCTGAATTTCATCGATCCGGCACCAGCCGGTCGTCGCAACGCTCGATCAGGTCGGGCATCAACAGGGTTTGCAGCGCCTCGGGCGGTTCGCCCTCCATGCGCCGCAGGATGGTGGTGCCGAGCAGGCTGCTCGGCTCGCCAATCGGCAGGAAGAAGGTGGTGATCGGCGGCACGAAATATTGGCTGACATTGAGATCGTCGGTGGCGTTGATGACCGCATCGCGGCCATGCACCAGCCCGCGCGCATGAAAGCCGGACATGGCCCCAAGTGCTGCCGCTTCATTGGCGCAGATATAGGCGGTCGGCGGATCGGAAAGCGCCGACATGGCGAGCACGCCTTCGCGGCCGAAGGCCGGCGTCAGGTGACCATGGACGATCAGCGCCGGATCGAAATTCAGGCCCGCCGCCTCCAGCGCCACGCGATAGGCATCCAGCCGGGTGATGGCATAGCTGAGATCGGCCATCGGATTGAGCAGCGCGATGCGGCGATGACCGCGCGCCACGAGCCGGGCCATGGAGACACGGATCATCTGTTCGTTGTCGGCATCGACGAAGGCATGCGGTGCATTGTGGATCGTCGTGCCATAGGTGACGAAAGGAAAATCCGCCTCCTGCATCAGCCGGATGCGCGGATCGTCAGCGCGCGTGCCGGAAAAGATGATGCCGTCCGCCTTCTTCAGCGTGACGATCTGCCGGATGGTGGCGAGGCTCTCCTCGAAATTGCGCACCGCATAGAGCGAGACGCGATAGGGGCTGTCTTCCAGCGCCCAGGAAATGCCGCTGAGCAATTGCGCGTATTCGACGCCTTCCCATTCGTTCTGCCGCGGGCCGGGGGCGGGCATGATCGCCGCCACCTGATAGGTTTTGCCGGTGCGCAACTGCACGCCATGCATGTTGAGCTCGTAACCGACGCGTTCGGCCGCCGCTAGCACCAGGGCGCGGGTTTCCGGGCGCACCTGCGGCGAATTGTTCAGCGCCTTGGAGACGGTGGCGATGGAAAGCCCGGTCTCCTGCGCGATGGTCTTGATCGTCGGTCTCTGCATCTGCTCGCTCACCACGCTACCCGTTGCCCGTCATAGGCGTGGAAACTGCCGCTGTCAGCCAGGCTTGCGCCGTCGAGAATGCGTTTGATGCCGGCGGCGCTGTCTTCCACCGTCACCACCGCTTCGTCTCCGCCCATGTCGGTGCGCACCCAGCCGGGATGCAGCGACAGGACGGCGATGCCGTCGCGGTGGAAATCCCGCGCCAGCAGCACCGTCGCCATGTTCAACGCCGCCTTGGAGCAGCGATAGGCATAATCGCCGTCATCATCGTCGACGATGCCTTCCGCGAGCGAGCCGGCGCGGCTGGAGATATTGGCGAGGATGCGGCCCCGGCCGGCCAGCAAATTGGCATGCAAAGCGCGGGCGACGAGCAGCGGCGCCAGCGCATTGACGGTCATCACCTCGGAAAAATCCTGCGGCTCCAGCGTCGAGAGACCGCCGGTATCGCCGCGAATGCCGGCATTGTTGATAATGAGGTCGATGGCAACGCCTTGCAGGCTTTCGCCGAGCGCCGCGATGGAGGCGGGATCGGCGACATCGAGCCGCACGGCTTCGCCCGGCCCGTCATGACGGGCGGGATCGCGCAAGGCGCAGAGCACCCGCCAGCCTTTGGCGGCATAAAGCGCGGCGAACGCTTGGCCTAGGCCGCGCCCGGCCCCGGTGATCAGCACGGTCTCAGCGGTGTTTGACGTCATATCTGCGCTCGACCATGTTGACGAGGCTCGCCGCCGCCAGCGTCAGGAAGATGTAGAAGATCGCCGCCGAATTATAGGGCGCGAAGGGCAGGAAGCTGGCCGACTGGAATTCGCGCATCCGCTGGGTGATGTCGCGGATCGACAGGATCGACAGCAGCGAGGTGTCCTTGAGGATGGCGATCAGCTCGTTGCCGAGCGGCGGAATGACGATGCGGAAGGCGTGCGGCAGGATAACCAGCCGGGCGGTCTGCCAGCGGTTGAGGCCGATGCTCTTGGCCGCCTCGATCTGGCCGACCGGGATGGCATTGATGCCGGAGCGGAAGATTTCCGCCAGATAGGCCGAATAGGCGAGCGCCATGGCGACGATGCCGCGCATGATATTCGGCGGATCGAGCACGCCTTGTGTCGCATCCTTCAACGCGCCGCTAAGCGGCAGGCCGACATAAAGCACGATCACCAGCATCGGAATGCCGCGTATGGTATCGACCACCAGCTCCGAGCCCACGGCCAGCGGATGGCGATAATGCAGGAAACCGCCGAAGGTGAGCAGGCCGAGAACGATGGCGAGCACGGCGACGGTGATGCCGGCGGCGCGGTCGCGGTCGTTCAGTGCCTCGACCTTCCACAGGACGGGCATGTCGGCCGGGGCAGAGGCGGCGGGCAGCAGCGCGCCGCTCACGCCCTCGTTCCTGGCGATCGAGGCCAGCGCCTCGGTCGGCCCGATAAAGGTGCGCACCGGCGTTTCCGCTTCGGGTGCGCCCTCGTATTGCCAGCACATAGGTATCCTTCGGCTGCATCAGGAACCAGTCGGCGGCAAGCGCCAGCAGCAGCGTCGCGGCGGCGAAATAGCTTGTCGTGCGAGTACTGGCGCGCAATTGCAGCAGGCCGACCCAGACGAGGCCGAGCGCCGCCGCCAGCAGATAGGCGGCAATCGCCGCGCGCACCGTGGTCGCGACGCCGGAGGCAAAGGCGAGATGGGCGAAGAACAGGACAAAGACCAGCCCGACGCCATTGACGCAGCCCAGAATCCAGCGGCCGGCCCGGCGCAGCGGCCCGGCATCCTCGCCCTCGGCCGGACGGCCGGCGAAGAACAGCGCGAGGCCGATAAGGCTGAGCGCCAGATAGGCGGGAAACAGCCAACCCTCGACGCCGCGCAGCATCAGGTCGGCGGCTTCGGTCAACTGGCGCGGGGGGACGCCCTTGACGACCAGATCCGACTTGAAGGAATCGACGCCATTGGCAAGCACCGAGGCGACGAAGGGATGGACAAGCGCCTTCCACAGCAGGGCAAGTGCTGCGAGGATATTCACCGCCGCCGTGACCGGCAGCCAATGCGGCTTGCGGCCCTTGGCGCTGGCAAAGGTCGGCACCGCAAAGCCGGCGGTGAAGGCGACGAGCATCAGCAGGAAGCCGGGCACGAAGGCCGAGGAGCCGTTTTCGACGCCGAGGATCGCCTTCAGCGAGCGCTGGTAATCGCCCGAGGACGCGAAGAGATAGATGATAAAGGGCAGCGCGGTCAGGAGAATCAGATTGCTGGGACGCACGCTTCTCAAAAACGACATCCATCCCTCCGGGAATATTGTTCGGTTGGCGGAATGCCGGAGGCACTCCAGGAAGAGGCGCGAGGCTATCGCTTGTGGAATGAGGGTTACCCCAAGACCCCTTCTCCCCTCGGGGAGAAGGTCGCGGCAGCGGGATGAGGGGGATGCCGAAGGCAAACCGCCTCAAGAATTCCGTTCGCTTCGCGTCCCCCTCATCCGACCCTTCGGGCCACCTTCTCCCCCGAGGGGAGAAGGAAAGAGAAGGCAACGATTTGCCCCATAAACGATAAGTCCTGACGATGGCGAGGCAAAAGCTCCGCCATTCGGACTTACTTCAGGCCCCAGTATTTCTCGACAAGCTTGGCCATCGTGCCGTCGTCCTTGATCGCCTTCAGGCCTTCGTTGAAGGCGGCGACGTTTTCGTCGCCCTTGCGGAAGACGAGGCCGAGCGGATCGGATTCCAGATCCTTGATCGCCACCACCAACTCGCCGGCGAACTCGCGCTCATAGGCGGCGGCATTGGCGCCGTTGATGACGACGCCGTCGACGTCCTTGTTCTTCAGCGCGATGATCGCGGCGCTAAAACTGTCATAGGCGACGACGTTTTCCTTGCCGACCACCTTTTCGGCGACTTGCGCATCGGTGGTGTTGGCCTGGGCCGAGAGCTTCTTGCCATGCGCCTTGAAATCGGCAAGCGAGACGCCTTGGTCGGCGGCGCGCATCAGCACGGCCTGGCTGTTGACGATATAGGGATCGGAGAAATCCATCGCCTTCTTGCGCTCGTCGGTGATCGAGACGCCGGAGGCGACGAGATCGAAGCTGCCCTGGTCAAGCGCGGCGAAAATGCCGTCCCAGCCGGTGGTGACGAATTCGGCCTGGCAATTGATCTTGGCGCAGACGGCGTTGACCACGTCGACATCGAAGCCGACGATCTGGCCGGTGGCGGTATCGACGCTTTCCATCGGCGGCGAGGTCGTGTCGGAGCCGACCTTGAGCAGCTTGCCGCCGAGATCGGCCGCATAGGCCGCGCTGGACATCAGCGCCGAAAGCGCGAGCGTGACGATGAGTTTTTTCATGCTTCTCCTCCTATGCATGGCGAATGCAAGCCGGCTTCCTCCCGAAGTCGCCTGATCTTATAAAAGAGGTATCAGTCAATAAAAACGTTTTCAAGATAAAATATAAACGTTTTTACTTCCGATTGCAGATTCTCGCCCGGGAGTATGACGAAGCGAAAAAGATCAGGGTTTGACGCGGTCCGGGTGTGCGTCCGCGAAGGCCGGGAGTGCGGCGCAGCGAGCGTCGATGTCGATGATACGGTCGAGGCCGGTGAGATCGGCGCCCCAGCGCCAGGCATTGTAAAGCTGCGGCACGAGGCAGAGATCGGCCATGCCCGGCCGGTCGCCATGGCAGAAGGGACCGTCGGACGAGACCAGCATCGCCTCCAGCTTGCGCAGGCCATCGGTGATGAAATGCCGCATCCAGTCTTCCCGGGTTTGCGGATCGCCGGTCAGTTCCACGACATGGGCGGCGACATGCATGTTGCAGACGGGATGGATTTCCATGGCGACGGCATAGCTCAGCGCCCGTACCCGTTGCCGCCCCATGATATCGGCGGGCAGCAGCCCGCAACCAGGATGCCGCTCGGCCAGATATTCGACGATTGCCAGCGATTGCGTCAGCACCGCGCCGTCGAGGACGAGCGTCGGGACCAGCCCTTGCGGGTTGATCGCCAGGTAATCCGGCCGGCGATGCTCGCCGGCCGTGAGGTCGATAGCCCTGCGATCATGGTCGATGCCGGCAAGCCCGAGCGCGATGCGCACCCGGTAGCTCGCCGAAGACCGCCAGTAATCGTAAAGCAGCGGCCGATCCATCATTCCTCCGCGACAGCGGGCGGGGCGACGTTCTGTTCGATGGCGCCGAAGATCGAATGGCCGGCGCGGTCCTTCATCTCGATGCGCACATGGTCGCCGAACTTCAGGAAGGGGGTTTTCGCAGCACCCGTCTCGATGGTCTCGACGGTGCGGATCTCGGCGATGCAGGAATAGCCGTCGCCGCCCTCTGCAACCGGCTTGCCGGGGCCGCCGTCGCGCTTGTTCGAGACCGTGCCGGAACCGATGATCGTGCCGGCGGCCAGCGCCCGGGTTTTCGCCGCATGGGCGACGAGCTGGCCGAAATCGAAGGTCATGTCGATGCCGGCATTGGCCTTGCCGAAGGCCTTGCCGTTGATCGATACCAGCAGCGGCAGGTGCAGCTTGCCGCCGTCCCAGGCATCGCCCAGCTCCTCCGGCGTGACCGCCACCGGCGAGAAGGCGGAAGCCGGCTTCGACTGGAAGAACCCAAAGCCCTTGGCGAGTTCATCGGGGATGAGGCTGCGCAGCGATACGTCGTTGACCAGCATCACCAGCCGGATGGCCTTTCGCGCCGTCTCGACGTCGCAACCCATCGGCACATCGCCGGTGATGACGGCGACTTCACCTTCGAGGTCGATGCCATAGGCCTCGTCGGCGACGATGATCGCATCGCGCGGACCGAGAAAGGCATCGGAGCCGCCCTGATACATCAGCGGATCGGTCCAGAAGCTCTCGGGCATCTCGGCATTGCGCGCCTTGCGCACCAGTTCGACGTGGTTCACATAGGCCGACCCATCCGCCCATTGATAGGCGCGCGGCAGGGGCGAGGCGGCGTCATGCTCGTGGAAGCGCCGCGTCGGCTGGCCGCCGGTCTCGATGCCCTCGGCGATCAGCGCCAGGCGCGGGCCGACATGCTCCCAATCGTCGAGCGCGGCCTGCAGCGTGCGGGCGATGTGGCCGACTTCGGAATAAAGCGTCAGGTCACGGGAGACGACGACCAGGCGACCGTCCCGTGTGGAGTCCTTCAGGGTTGCAAGCTTCATGAATTTCGATTCCGCCTCGGAGATTTTTACCCGTTTATTTAATACCGGGCGTGCCGTCGAAGCGACGTTCGAGACCCTCCCAGCAGTCGAGATAGTCGTCCTGCAGGGTTTCCAGCTCGGCCGCATATCTCGTCAATTGCTGAGGATAGCGAGTCTCGAACATGAACGCCATGGTGTGATCGAGCTTGACGGGTTTCAACTCTGAATTCGCGGCTTTTTCGAAGCCGGCGGCATCCGGCCCGTGCGGCAGCATCATGTTGTGCAGGCTCATGCCGCCGGGCACGAAACCCTGTTCCTTGGCGTCGTACTGGCCATGGATCAGACCCATGAATTCGCTCATGATGTTGCGGTGATACCAGGGGGGGCGGAAGGTATGCTCGGCCACCATCCAGCGCGGCGGAAAGATCACGAAATCGACATTGGCGGTGCCCGCTTCCTCGGTCGGCGCGGTCAGCACCGTGAAGATCGACGGATCGGGATGGTCGAACAGAATAGCCCCGACCGGCGAGAAGGTGCGCAAGTCGTATTTGAACGGCGCGTAATTGCCGTGCCAGGCGACGACATCAAGCGGCGAGTGGCCGATTTCGGTGACATAGAACTTGCCGCACCATTTGACATGCACGCGGCAGGGCGTTTCCTTGTCCTCGAAGGCTGCGACCGGCGTCTTGAAATCACGGGGGTTGGCCAGGCAATTGGCGCCGATGGGCCCGCGATCCGGCATGGTGAATTTGGCGCCGTAATTCTCGCAGATATAGCCGCGCCAGCCGTCCGCCTCGCCGAGCCGCGTCACCTTGAACATCATGCCGCGCGGGATGAGGCAGATCTCGTTCGGCTCGACATCCATGATGCCCATTTCGGTGAACACCCTGATGGCGCCGACCTGCGGCACGACCAGCAACTCACCATCGGCATCGAAAAAATAGTCGTCGATCATGTCGGCATTGAAGGCATAGGCGTGCGCCGCCATGCCGACCTGGGTCATGACATCGCCGGCCGCCGTCATGGTGCGGATGCCCTCGATAAAATTCACCGGCGCCTCGGGCATCGGGATCGGATCCCAGCGCAACTGCCCGAGCGGCAGAGAATGTTCGTCGAGGCAGGGCGCGGATTTCCAGAAGGGATAGGCCGCATGGGCGAAGCGGCGCGTATGGCGCACGCTGGGGCGGATGCGATAAAGCCAGGAGCGCTCGTTGGTGCCGCGCGGGGCGGTGAAGGGCGAGCCGGAAAGCTGCTCGGCATAAAGCCCGTAATTGCATTTCTGCGGGCTGTTCTGCCCCTGCGGCAGGGCGCCGGGCAGGGACTCCGTCTCGAAGTCATTGCCGAAGCCCGGCATATAGGCAAGGCCATTGCGCGTCGCCGCAAGGCGCTCGCGTTCCGAAACCGACTGGTCCATGTCCATTCTCCTCCCCGGTCTATGCGGCGGCCCGGATGGTGGGCCGCCGGCTGTCTTCACATCATTCCGCGGCCGTGCTGATGACGCCGCGCTTGATCTGGTCGGCTTCGATCGACTCGAACAAGGCGCGGAAATTGCCCTCGCCAAAGCCTTCGTCGCCCTTGCGCTGGATGAACTCGAAGAAGATCGGGCCGATCACCGTCTTCGAGAAAATCTGCAAGAGGCTCTTGGTCATGCCGCCATTCACCACGCCTTCGCCGTCGATGAGGATGCCATGCTTTTTCATCCTGTCGATGGGTTCGTCATGGCCGTTCACGCGCTGGGATGACATGTCGTAATAGGTGTCCGGCGGGCCGGGCATGAATTTCAGGCCGTTCCCGGCGAGACGGTCGGTGGCCTCGTAGATGCCATCGGTGCCGACGGCGATATGCTGGATGCCTTCGCCCTTATATTTCTTCAAAAATTCCTCGATCTGGCTGGTGTCGTCCTTGGACTCGTTCAGCGGAATGCGGATCTTGCCGCAGGGCGAAGTGATCGCCCGGCTGACGAGGCCGGTGATGCGCCCGTCGATGTCGAAGAAATGAATCTGCTTGAAGTTGAAGAGGTTGCGGTAGAAATCCCACCACTTGTCCATGTTGCCGCGATAGACATTGTGGGTCAGGTGGTCGAGATAATAGAAGCCGACGCCTTCCGGCTTCGGGTTGCGCACGCCGAGCCAGTCGAATTCGGCATCATAGGCCGAGCCCCGGGCGCCGTAGCGGTCGACGAAATAAAGCAGCGAACCGCCGATGCCGACAATCGCCGGCACATCCAGTGTCTTGTCCGCGCCCTCATAGGGCACCGCGCCTTGCGCGACCGCATGTTCGAAGGCATGGCGGGCATCGACGACGCGCCAGGCCATCGACGGCGCGCAAGGACCGTGCTCGCCGACGAAACGGGTGGCGTGGCTACCAGGTTCTGCATTCAGGATGTAGTTGATATCGCCTTGACGCCAGACGGTAATGTCTTTCGTCTTATGCTGTGCGACCGGCGCATAGCCCATGCGGGCAAAAAGCTCGCGCAGCTTTTCCGGCTCGGGATGGGCGAATTCGACGAATTCGAAGCCATCGGTGCCGGCCGGGTTGTCTTGGGTGATCTCGGACACCGGAGCGTCGTGCGGAAACGGACCCATATTCTCCTCCATGCGTTTGATGGCGCATAGTATTGCGCCGTTTCGCCGCAATGTGCTTGCATTCTGGAGGGGTATGGCCGAATTATTGCATGGATCATGCACGTTCCAGGGAAATCATGCAATGAATGAACCGCTCGACAATTTCGACCGGCGACTGCTGCAGGAGTTGCAGAAGGACGGACGGCTGACCAACAACGAACTCGGCGAGCGAATCGCGCTCTCGCCATCGCAATGTTCGCGGCGACGCATGCGGCTGGAGGCGGAAGGTTATATTCGCGGCTACCAGGCCAATCTCGACCGCGAGAAGCTCGGGTTGGACATGCTGGTGGTGATCTCGGTAACGCTCGCCACCCATAACCGCGACAATGCGCGGCGCTTCTCGCAGCTCATCAACGGATTGCCGGAGGTGCTGGAGGCCTATGCGCTGACTGGCGAGATGGACTATCACCTTAAGGTGGCGACGCGCGGGTTGACCGGGTTGTCGCGCTTCGTCAACGACGTGCTGCTGCCGCACGAATCCGTGCAGCACGTAAAGACGTCCATCGTTCTGGACACGTTGAAGAACTTTGAAGGACTGCCGGTCTGAGGATCAGGCCGCAGTCTTTTTGCGCAGTGCCGAAATCACCGTTTTGCTCAGGATGACAGCCATGACGAGCACGATCAGCAGCACGGAGATTGCGGCAATTGCCGGGTCGATATTGTCGCGCAGGCCCATCCACATCATGCGCGGCAGCGTCACCGCATTGACCGAGGTGATGAACAGCGTCACGCCGATTTCTTCCCAGGAGAGCACGAAGGCGAGGAAGGCGGCGGTCATCACCCCGAAGCGGATGTTCGGCAGGATGACGCGGAAGATGCGCGTGCCGATGCCGGCGCCGAAACCGCGCGCCGCCAGATCGATGCGGCGATCCACCTGCGACAGCGACACCAGCACCAGCACCACCGCATAGGGCGCAATCATGACGGCATGGGCAAGCGCCACGCCGAGCACGGTGTCGTAGCCGATCCAGTCGTTAAGTTTCGACAGCGAGGTCAGGAAGAAATACAGCGTGATGGCCGAGACCACCGGCGGCGCGACCATCGGCGCCAGCACGAAGCCGATGAGCACGCTGGCGAAGACCGGCCGGAACATCCAGATACCGAGCGCGAAGGCCAGCGACAGGGCCGTGGCGATGAAGGAACTAAGCACCGCGATGCGGATGCTGAGCCAGGCCGCCTGCCACCAGGCGGGATCGTTGACCAGCGTTTCGTAATGCCTGAGCGACCAGTTGCCGTTCGGCATCGACAGGAAGCGGGCCGGCGTGAAGGACACCGGGATGACCGCCAGCAGCGGCATCAGCAGGAAGATGGCGATGAAGGCACCGAGGAT
>ERZ778022.2742-NODE-2742-length-17833-cov-5.195804_pt1 | contig 17833 bp, 17 predicted proteins | sample MGYA00375752_ERZ778022 | MGnify/ENA primary metagenome ERZ778022 (study PRJEB29350, sample SAMN05389826) | bioreactor metagenome | isolation source: Thiocyanate bioreactor | place: South Africa: University of Cape Town | collected 2014-04-04 ... | reverse complement strand
GGAGGTGGGCATACAGCCACACCCACATGGGCAGGCGGCTGGTCCCAGCGTCGCCAGCGACGGCAGGGTAGGCAGGCCCGCCATGTTGGCGGCGGGCGGATGGGAGCGCTGGCGTCGTCACTGCCTTCGGCACTGTTCTAGCGCTCTCGCTTCAACTATCTATCGATACTCCTACTCGTCGCCACTAAGAAGTCGCGACGGCAGGGGGGAAGACAAAACTGCAATGTGGCCAGCGTAGGCGACGGTGCGTGCCCTCCCCTCTCCTGTTACCACCACCCTCGCTCCTCGTCTCTACCACCCTCACTTCTCTACTTCTCTCCTCCTCCTCTTCTCTCCTCGCCTTCCTCTCTCTCTCTCCTCTCCTCCCCTCTCTCCTCCTCTACTCAACTACTCATGGTCACCTCGGTACCACCCATGCGCCACCAACAACTACCAACCCCCTCACACACCCAGAACACGCAGTAGCAACCTTTTGCCACACTCCATGCGGCACGGCGCGGCGACGACTGCAAGTAGTACCACTACCTGGCGCTGGCAGGCGCTACTTTCCGTGGAATATAATTACGGGCCAATGTGGTTTTTTCCAAGTTGGAAAAAAATGAGCCGACCACGATTGGGAGTGTGCCGATATGAGGAAGCGCTGCAGCGTATGCGGGCAATATTGCGAGTGGCCGATGCCGGCAGTGTGGAGTAGTGGTTATTTGGAGTGGATTTGCGTGGTGGATGGGAGTTGGGAGGTGCCTGGTTTGGAATTTCTAGTAGCAACGCGGCAGTAGGAGAGAGGAGAGAGAGAGGGGCGACAAGAGTGTATTTTGTGACACAACTGCGACGTTGCTGTTGCACTCGCAGGTGTGTCACCACGCGGATAGTGATCAACCTACTGCTGTTGACTACCCTGTGCAATATTTTGACTGGACTACGTGATCTGGGTTGTGATCCTGGCTGCGCAAGTAGAGGGGAGAGGAAGGAGACAGAGGAGAGCGGCAACGAGTAGGAGGGTAGCGGCCCTGCCTGGCGTGACTGGCTTATCTCTCACTGTCTGAATCGAGTCTGAGGTGTTGGCGGTGTTGACGACGTTGCTTTCTGCTTGAGAGCCAATCGCCTGGAGCGGTCATCGCCGCAGTAGACACCATGGCGGAGTCATCGTCGGCCACCACCACTCATGCTGCTGCTGCGGCTGCCGACACATCGGCTGCTGCTGCAGCTGCCGACACCGCCGCTGCTGCCACCACGGCCACCGCCGCTGCAGCCGCCACGGCGCCACCGGAGCTGCCGGCAGTAGTTGGGGCGGGCACCACCTGGCGGCGCGTGGAGGCGGGCGGGCACGGCGGCGCCGTGTCAACCGTGGCCTTCGCACCTTCCGCCGCCGGCGATGGCGGCGACGATGTGCTGCGACTGGTGACGGCGTGTGAGGATGGCCGCCTGCGTGAATTCAGCCTGCGACCAACGGCGGCAGCGCCGGTAGTGGCACCGACGCGGTGCCTGCCAGCCTCCACGACGGGACTTACCTGCATGGCGGCGGCCGCCGATGGTTCATGGCTGTTGGGCACTGCTGCCGGCAAGGTAATAGCAGCGGTGCAACCAACACCACCAACGGCGCCACTGAATCTGTGCATGGAGGAGGTGGCGGCGGTGGCGACGGCGCGCGCCGCGCACGGCACTACCCTTGCTCTCGCGCTTGACGACGACGGACACGCTTACGTCTTTGACGCCGCGCTGTGCCCACCGGCCCGCCCACTTGCGGTACACCGCCGTGCGCACGACGTGCTGGGGTCAGCAGTTGCGTTCCTGCCGCCGCCGCCGCCGCCAGCCGGGACAGCAGCGGGGGCGACGCACTGGGCGGTTACGGGCGGGTTTGATCAGCGGCTGCGGCTGTGGGCGGTGACCGCGACCGTCGGGCCGCGTGCTGCTGCTAGTACCGGTACGGCTGCGGCTGATGACGACGACGATGTGGTGGGTAGCATTGTTGCAGGCGGCGGCGGTGGAGGCGGGAAGCGACGTGCGGGGAAGGGTGGCGGGAAGAAGAAGGGTGGTAGTGGTGGTACGGCGCCTGCACCTGCGGCCGCCGACCCACCACCGGCAGCAGCAGCGGCAGCAGGAGACGCGCCGTCATTGTTTGCCATAACTGCCGCGACGCTGACGCCGCTGTGCTCGTGGGGCCCAGACGACGACGTTGCGACCCCATCGTCTGCGCCCACAACTGCAACTGCCGGGTCGTCTCGACACCGCGGCACTGCGCGGGGCGGGGCAGGTGCGCCTGCTACTAGTGCCGCCTTGCTTGCACCCCCACCACTACCAACAACGGAGGCGGCCGACGCACCGGCGTCAGATGGCAAGATCCTGAACCCTGCGTTTGTGTACGCGGTGGCGGGGCACCCCACCGCGGCCGGCGTGTTTGCCGCCGCGTTTGGCAACGGCACGGTGGCGGTGTACCTGTACGACGGCGGTGCAGGGCGGCTGCTGTGGCGCGTGGCAGCGCACAGCCGCGCTGCCACCTGCCTGGCCTTTGCACCTGATGCCTCCGCCCTGCTGTCTGCCGGCGACGATGGCCGCGTGGCGGTGTGGCCACTGGCGCCAGGCGGTGGTCTGCAGACTGCCGCGCTGCCGCCGCCTACAACAGAGCCGGGCAGCGTGCGACCGCCGGCTGCCGTCATTGTGCACGGCCGGGGCCCCAACGCCCTTGCTGCTTGTGTTATGAGGGCGGACGGCGGGCTGGCGGTTGCCATCGGCGACGTCACCAAGCGCGTTGCCGTGTACCTCCTGCCTGCCGCGTGGGGTGGGTTGGGGTTAGGTTTCGGTAGTAGTTGAAGGGACGCCCAGCTTCTTCCCGACGGCCAGCCCGAGGTCGTGGAAGTGGCGGCGGGTGGCTTTGACGGACGGCTTGGCGCCAAACAGCTTGGCAATGTGGTCCTGTGCGACGGCGGTGGTCACCCCGCTGCTGCTGCCGCCGCCGCCGCCGCCGGCGAGGCGCGACTGCACCAGTTCCACCAGCGCCGCCTTGATCTTGGCGCCGTCTGCAAGTGCCGCTGGGGCAGTGCGTCCGCGCTTGCCAGGGCTGGAGGCGTACAGGGCGCCGCTGTCGGCATACACGTGCACCACCTTGCGCACGGTGCTGTCGGAGAAACCGAGCGCACGGCGCACCACCTCCAGCATGCGCTCGGTGGTCAGACCATGTCCGTGCAGCGCACAGAGCAGTCGCAGGACGTGTGCGGAGTCGTCCTTCGACACGAAGGTACCGCGCGCGTTGCTCGTGCCAAACCGCGCCTCAATCGCTGGCACCAGGGTGTGTCTTGTATCCATCAGCCGCTCCTCCAGCTCGGCAGGTGGTGCCGGCCGCGCGCCGCCATGTGCGTACTCTGCATGAGCGGCAGAGGCGCGCGCAGCGCTCTCCACCCGTGCGGCGCGTACTGCACGGCGGCGTGCAGCAGCAGTGACGCTTGCCGCGAGTGCGGCGCTGGTGTTGCGGTGCCGCTTCACCCCGCTGGCAGTGGTGGCGGCAGCAGCGGCCGCCGCGGTAGTGGTAGTGGCGTCATGACGTCGCCGCGTGGAGTGCGCGGGGGCGGCCATTGTTGCTGTGTCAACGGCTGTGTAGGGAGGGGGTATGAAATAAAATCAACGACTCTCCCCTTAATAAACCAAACCCATACCCGCGTGCACAATCAATTGGTTCACCACGTTCGTAGGCGCAGGCAGTCGGGCAGGCACCGATAATGCACCGATATCCGTGTGTGAGTTGGAGGTAGCACAGCGAGGAGTGCCGTTGAGGCCGCGGCCACACTGGCGTACGGTATCATCACACTGTAAAACGGTGCGGCAATGGTACGCGCCCAAGGTAACCACCCCAATTCGATTACCTTTATAAGGTGCCACCGATCGTGCACCGTAGACCCCACAATTTGCGGCGCGTCGCTTGATGGAGACCGATTCACAAGCAGTGCGCAGACGGTATCTTTTCTTTTGGATGCTGCAGCCGCGCCCTCGTTTGCCGGACTATATCTCACGACCCGCAGGATGAACGGCAATTAAACTGAAGAGAAATTGTCTACAATACTTTGCAGTACAGGTTGCATGGTGCTGTTGCGGGGATTTGTGGTGTGCGCAAAAGTTTTAGACGCTGAAAATGTTAGCGCTGTGTTGCTTGCATGCAAGCCGCATGCGTCCTGGCACGCACTTTGGCCCGCCACGCAAAGCACACGGCGCAGCGATAAGTAATCAACAGCCGCAAAGTATTACCGTATTATTGCAGCTGCAGCGACCGTGTGCTGCAAGCTGATGCCGCCCTGCCATATAATGTTGTCCCATATCTGAAACTGGGGTGATTCTCATAACGGTAGAACGCAGTTCCTCGTTCCTGCCGGCAAACTGGTGGAGTTGTGGCCGTTGGAGCCGCCACCGAGCAAGGCCACGTGACGTGGCAACGCGACGGCGCAAAGATCGCAGATTCCAGCGGCAACACAGCACTTGGCGTGGGCAGTTGGCGCTCTCCCTGCGGGTGGGCCACAATTATTTTACGCCACATGCTACGAACCGTAGTTACCGCCAACTTACCGGTGCTCTGTTTGGTGTGTGGCCGTTCCGATTCCGCCCTCTTCCGCCCTCGCCTCCGTTCCGTACCCCCACATCTTTCTGGTACCCGCGGCCAACGGTACGTGAGCCACGGGCCCCATTGATACCCTACTCCCTACTGCCGCTGGTACCGCCGCCGCCGCCGCCGCCGCCGCCGCTGCCGCGTGCACTCGTGCAGCCTGCGGTTCCACTTGGCCTGCTGTTCCCCCCTCAGTCCTTTCTGTATCCCCCTTACACACTCGTCGCGGCCGCCGCCGGGCAGCGCGGGCCGCCGCCACGCACGCACAGTAGCGTGCTGCTACATAGTAGATGGTGCGCCAGGGGTAGGCGTCGTGCGAGGGGAAGTGGGGAGGGAGAGAGATGGACAGATGCGTGCGTCCTGCGTGCAGCGTGCAGTCTCCACCAGGATGGTAACGACACGAACGAAAATCATAACCCCACGGTCACTACGATACGCAGAACCCCCAGGCACGTTGTAGGTGGTTATCTGGTGTTGCTGTGCCACTGCGAGTTGGTGGTACCCGGTTAATTCATTCTTGGGCCGGTCGACACCAGTGCCATGGCGACACTGCCTTTGGTTTTAGGGTAACCCGCGCTGCCGCGTGCGGCCTGCATTTGCTGGGAATTGCCCTGCCCTGCCACGGTGGCACCCTGCGGTGCACACACGCTGTGGCATGCACAGGCTGCTAAGCGCCACGAACCAGTGAGAGTGGTACCAGGCTGCCGGCCGAGGTGCTGTCGCTGTTGCGTACCGGTAGTGCTGTCATGCGGCCGCGCAGTCCGCGCCGCCGATGATATTTTGCGGCGCCGCGCGCGTTTGCGTGTTTGCGCGCTGCCGCGCCTGCGGCGCTGCGAGGCCGGTGGCCGTGATTGTGATGGTGCTGTGGTGAATATGGCATCGCTTCCAGCAGCAGCAGCAGCAGCAGCAGCAGCAGCAGCAGCAGCAGGCAATGCAGCATTGTCCGCCCACAACACTCACAAAGACAACACGCCACCCCGCGGCCATGCACGCGCAGTTGCGCAGTTGCACCAGCGTTGGGCGCTGGCATCAAGCATATGACAAGATAATGAAGTAAATGAACATCGCTACGGACGCCATCACACCGAGCATCCTACACTTCTAGTGGCTGCCATACTGGTACGATGCACGAGAGGCGCGCTGTCAAGCGCCGCTCCATCCTGACCGAGGATGAGGCGGCGGCGCGCACCCGCCGCAAAGGTGTGCCTGCCGCGGGGGCTGACGAGAAGGCGGCAGCAACAATCCCCGATATTGGAGTTCGGCCGCCTTTGCCCAATGACCTCATCAACGGCCTCCCCGAGAAGCCCGCGGTGCCGATGAGCTGCGCTGGCACCGAACGTGGTCACAGCACATTTATTGTTGATTACGACGCCGGCGGTGGTGGCACTCCTTTGGGCAAACCTACGGCCCTGACCATCGTCGGCGGCCTAGAAGGGAAAGCGACACATGAAGTGGTCTCGGCCGCCCCTCCTGAACATGCCCCACCGGATGGTAGCGCAGCCGGTAACCGCCTTGCGCCTGGGAGTGGACACTTCCGCGCTACGGTGCTGGCACCGGCCGTGCCGCCACTGCCAGTGGCGCACGGGCCTGCCCGCGAAGGATTGTGCAAACCTGCGGCGTGGACAAGCACCGCCACCACCAAAGATGGTGTCAGCGCCAAACTCAGCGACGGCGGCGGCGGCGGCGGTGGTGGCAGCACGCACCGCGAGAGCGGTGGCGCCGCTATTGGTGGTGAGCCGGTACCCGTGGCGCACTCGCCATTGGTTGCGGGTGCGCCCCGCACCACGACAACGAAATTACCGGTACCGGTTTTTGCGTCGCCGACGCCAGTACGGCTGACGACTGGCGGGGGTGGAGCCGTGGTGTCGGCTGCAGCTGCGGCACCATCATCATCAGCAGCAGCGGCGTTTGCGGCGACGGAGGCCACTGCCGCCACGTCAGCAGCGGCGGTAGCGGCGGCAGTGGCGGCAGTGGCGACCGCGCCAGTGTCAGTGCCAGCAGCAGCACCTTTGGCAAGACCTTTTTCATCGCGGGGTGCGGCTGGCGCGTTTAGCGGTGATACAGCAGCAGTGCGCAACACCGCGAGCCGTCGTCCCCCCTCCCGCGGCTTGACACGGTCTGTACCACCTATCGATGACAATTCCGATACTTTTGGTCGGAATTGTCAAAGTGTACCGGTACTGCTTGTGGCCCCCGCTGCCGCCATTGCCCTCGGCGCCACCGTCGCTGCCGCCTTCGCCGCCGTTGCCATCCCTACTACCGCCATCGCCACCACTTTTACCACCGCCACCACCGCCGATATGGCCGCCTCCACCCCCATTCCTACCACCGAAGGTGGCAGGGGTGGCGGTGGCGGTGGTGACGACGACAGCCATGGCGGTGGCGGCGGTGGCGGCCATGGTGGTGGCGTCATTGGCAGCAGCCATGGTGGCGGTGGTGGTGGTGGCGCCGGCGGCCCTGGTGGTGGCGGCGGCGGCGGCCATGGGGGTGGCGGCGGCGGCGGCGGCGGCTATGGTGGTGGCGGCGGTGGCGGCGGCGATCATGGTGGCGGCGGTGGTGGTGGCGGCGGCGGCGGCGGCAATGGTGGCGGTGGCGGTGGTGGTGGCGGCGGCGGCGGTGGTGGCGGTGGCGGCGGCGGCGGTGGTGGTGGCGGCGGCGATGGTGACGGTGGTGGTGGTGGTGGCGGCGGCGGCCATGGTGGCGGTGGTGGCGGCGGCCATGGTGGCGGCGGCGGCGGCAATATGCCCGCTCTGGCTCCCACGCCAGAGCCGCGGGCCGACTCTGTGTCAACGCTACGCGCCAGCGCCATATCGTTCCATCGGGACACGGTTTGGTCGCGCCAGTCCGCATTGTCGACTGACAGGCCCCCAAGCAACCCCGGCAACCCAAGCCCAGTGGGGGCCCCGGTGGCTGACGCGGCTGACGCGGCCATCGGTGCGCGCCACGAGGAGGGAGAGGTTGCGCATGAAGTGCTTGCGCTCCCAGCTGCTGAACCCCACGGTGCCGTGGTAATGGCCGGCTATAACATTGCACCCACGGGGGCACGCCGTCGCGCTGCAGTGCTGGCACCTGCCGTAGCGATGCCCGCTGCTGCTGCTGCGGTCCTGGCCACCGTCGCCCACCAAGCGGCGGAAGGGGCTGCGGGTGAAGTGCTTGCGCTCCCAGCTGCTGAACCCCACGGCGCCGAGGTAATGGCCGGCTATAACATTGCACCCACGGGAGCACGCCGTCGCGCTGCGGTGTTGGCACCTGCAGTGCTACCGCCGGGTCCGGAACGGGACGACCTGCCAATGGTGGCGCCCATCGTCGCCCGCCTAGCGGCGGAAGGGGTAGTGCTCGCGCATTGAGCTGCTGAACCCAACGGCGCCGCAGCAATGGCCGGCGATAACACCGCACCCGGGGCCCGCACCGTGTTGCCTGCACTTGTGGTACCGCAGCCCGCCACCGTGCCGGACAGCGAGTGTACCAGTGCCACACCTGCCACACACGAGTTACCATGATGTCACCAAGACGTTCACTGTCATCCCTTTGCACCCTATGCATTTTTATGTGTGCCCGGTTCGTGTCCTCCATGTGCCTATTTGCGCCCTTGTGACCAACACATTCATTGGCTCGTTTCTGTTCGTCCGCGTCACCTCGTTGCTACTCTTGTGCCGATATTTGCATTTAGTCCAACTTACAACTCCGCCACCCCGCCGCTGGAGTGCAGCCGTGGCAGCTGTGGCGGTTGAATTGCACGTCACTGTCCACACCAATTGGCAATCGCAGTGCAGGCTGTGTCGGCAGCGCTGCTGTGCAAACGCTGCCGGCCACCGGCTGGTTTGACAGCAACGCCGCAACCAGCTGCCGCAGCGGCCACCAGGCGCGCCGCATTCATATGTCAACCCATGTGCGTGCCGCGCGCGCGGTCGCCGCCGTGTTTGTCGCTGTGGACGTGGAGCCGCCGGCCCGTCGTACCGGTAGATGGCCTGGTGGCCACCTGGCAGTGCAGGCGGTGGGTACCGGTAAACTGACTCAACTTAATGGCTTCATGGCAACATATCTCACGCTCAGAGCGTTGAGCAAGAAAATTCTCCGATAAGCACTGCCAAAATTGTATCTCAAGTACACGCAAGGAACAATGGGGCTGGTGTGTGCGTCGTGCGTGTGCTATTTGACGCCCCTTCCAGCGCAGTGAGCGCACCGCAGCGCGCAGCCCACACGCGTCAGGGTCCATTTGTCATGGCAGATGCCAATATTAGCTGCCAACCTGCATGGGCTGCTGGTGCGACGACAAGCGATCTACAGCAGCAACAGTCACTGCACTGCAGCCGTAAAGGCTTTATGTTGCGATCTAATACCGGTACCGGTACTCTGTATCTGCGTTGCAGCGTTCTGCATTCTGCATTCCAAGTGGGTTTGAACAGTACCTACAAACTGCGGCAGCGTGTCGGTTGCACTATGGTCGTGTGTTGGGTGAAAATTGCCGCTGCCTCTGTGTGTCGTTGTTGAGAACATCCACCGCGCGCGACACCTCTCACTCGCGCTCTGAGCGCCGTCTCAGAGTCTGCGGCACGGCGGGCATCCGACACCCAACAGCGGTTGAATGCAATAATGCAAATTTGTGTTGCACGCAAGATTCAGGCACAATCAAACTTGAATAACAATAAACTACATAGCGCGGGGCGATGGTATCAATTTTCTGACGGCGAGTGGTCAATTGAACGCCCGCCGCCAACGCCACCGTCTTTACGGCCTATTACCGGTATACGTCAACACCACGACAGAAGTCACAGAACTCCCGCACCTTGTCGTCGCCGGGGTGGAGCTCCGACACCAACGTCACAAACTCCCTCACGCCGCCACGTGCAATTTCGTCCCGGCAATTCACTTCAGCCGAGAGGTTGGAAAGCGTGGCGCATGCTGCTCGCGCTACCTCCACGTCACCGCTGTGAGCCCGCGCCACTGCCATCACCGCGGTGTGCGCACCGTCGCGCGCCATCAATCCGCGGTTGTCAGCTGCAGCCGCCAGGGTTTGCAGCGCACCGCACGTGTGCCGCGCTATCTCCACGTGGCTGCTGTGGGCCTGCGCCGCCACCATCACTGCAGTGTGCGCGCCGTCGCGCACCAGCGGCACGCAGTTGTCCGCTGCAAGCGCCAGGCACTGCAACGCGCCACATGCCCACCATGCCACCTCCAAGTTCTGGCTGTGTGCTCGAGCCGCTGCTATCACTGTGATATGTACGCCGGCGTGCACCAGCGGCACCCTGTTGTCGGCTCCTGCCGCCAGGTTCCGCAGCGCGCCGCATGCCCACCGTGCCACCTCCGCGTCGCTGCTGTGAACCTGTGCCGCCGCCACCACCACGGCATGCACGCCGTCACGCACCAGCAACACTCGGTTCTCAACTTCCACTGTCAAGTTGAGCAACGCGACGCACGCAGCCCGCGCGACCTCCACATCTCCGCTGTGGGCCCGCGCCGCCGCCATCGCTGCCGTGTGCGCACCGTCACGCACCAGCGGCGCGCAGTTGTCGGCTGCAGCTCCCAGGGTCCGCAGCGCGCCGCATGCAGCCCGCGCCACCTTCGCGTCGCCGGCGTGCTCCTGCGCCGCCACCATCACCGCGGTGTGCGCGCCGTCGCGCACCAGCGGTACCGTGTTGTCGTCTGCACGCGCAAGGTATCGCAGTGCGCCACAAGCATCCCGCGCCACCTCCACGTCGCCGGCGTGGGTCCGCGCTGCGACCATCAGCATGCTGTGCGCGCCGTCACGCACAAGCACAAGTGGCACAGCGTTGTCAGATGTATTCGCCAAGATATGCAGCGCGCCACATGCAGCCCGCACGTTCCCGGCGTGGGTCCGCGCCGCTGCCATCACCGCCGTGTGCGCACCTTCACGCACCAGCGGCACGCGGTTATCTTCTGCACACGCCATGATCCACAGCGCGAGGCATGCCAACCGCACCACCTCCATGTCGCCGGCGTGCGTCCGCGCCGCCGCCATTATCGCCGTGTGCGCATTGTCGCGCACCAGCGGCACGCGATTGTCAGCTACAAGCACCAGGCTCCACAATGCACTACACGTATGCTGCGCCACCTCCACGTCGCTGCTGTGGGCCTGCGCCGCCGCCATCACCGCCGTGTGCGCGCCGTCGTGCAACAGCGACACCCGGTTGTCGGCTGCATCCGCGAGGTTTCGCAACGCGCCGCATATAACCCGCGCCACCTCCACGTCGCCGGCGTGGGCGGCGCGGGCCGCCATCACTGTCGTGTGCGCACCGTCACGCACCAGCGGCACGCGGTTGTCAGCTGTAGCAGCCAGGCTCCACAGCGCCGCACACCCGTGCCGTGCCACCTCCACGTCGCCGGCGTGGGCCCGCACCGTCGCCGTCACCGACGTGTGTGCACCGGCGCGTACCAACGGCACACGGGTGTCGGCTGCAACCGCCAGGTTCCGCAGCATGCAGCAGGCACACCGCGCCACCTCCACGTCGCCGGCGTGAGCGGCGCGGGCCGCCATCACCACTGTGTGCGCACCGTCGCGCACTAGCGGCACGCAGTTGTCGACTGCAACTGCCAGGTTGCGCAGCGTAGCGCATACAGCCCGCGCCACTTCCACGTCGCCGCTGTGCTCCCGCACCGCTGTAATCACCGCTGTGTGCGCTCCGGCGCGGAACAGCGGCACTTGATTGCCATCTGCGACTGACAGGTTCCATAGCGTGCCACAAGCAGCCCGCGCCACGTCCATGTCGCCGGCGTGGGCCCGCGCCGCCTCCATCACCGCCGTGTGCGCGCCGTCACGCACCAACGGCACGCGATTGTCGGAAGAATGCGCCAGGTTCTGCAGCACGCTACATGTCCACCGCGCCACCTCCACGACGCTGGTGTGGGTCCGCGCCGCCGCCATCACGGCTGTATGCGCGCCGTCGCGCACCAGCGGCACGCGGCTGTCTATTGCAATTGACAGGTTATTTAGCGTGATGCAAGCAGCCCGCACCACCTCCACGTCGCCGGCGTGCGCGCGCGCCGCCGCCATCACCGCCGTGTGCGCGCCGTCACGCACCAGCGGCACCTTGTTGTCATCTGCACGCGAGAGGTACCACAGCATGGCACATGCGCCCCGAGCCACCTCCACATTGCCGGCGTGCGCCCGCGCCGCCGCCATCACCGCCGTGTGCGAGCCGTCGCGCAGCAGCGGTACTTGGGCATCGGCTGCAAGAGCCAGGTTGGCCAGTGCACAACAGCCGACGTGCATCACCCCCGCGTCATAGGTGAATGCATCGAGTGCGTTTTTGACCGCCAAACCAGCCCCTTCCTTCATGCACTCCATACGCTGTGCATCTGACTCAAAATCCGCCACCGTCTTCAGCCCTGCTAAAATTACGACCCGCGCCTTGTCGCGGGTGGACAGTGCGGCAACCAAATCAGCAGCAATCCCACTTCGCGGCTGCCTCGCCACAGGCAAAGGCAGCGTTGGATGCCTGCCGTCCAAACCCGCCGTCGCCACGGCAGCCGCCAGCACAGACGCCACCTCCGCCATGGCCGGCCGGCCGGCGGCGTCCGCCACCCAGCACCGCTGGATCACGTCAATCACGGCGCCAGGCACACGTCGCTCCGCCAGCACCGCCACCGACGGCTGCTGGCCCGTCGCGCCGCGCACGTGCCTGGGCAGCGCATCCAGCGCCAAAGCCTCCGACGTCACCCCGACCGCAGCCAGCTCGGCGGTATATGGCACGGCGCCAGACAGCACCTGCCACGCTGTGATGGCCCAGCTGTATGCGTCACTTGCCGCCGTCACACTGCCGCCGTCAAACAGGACCGGGTCCATGTACACCATCGAACCGCGCTCGCCACGGTGTGTAGTCAGGGTGCCGGAATCAGGGCTGCGCACCAGCGCGACCAGTGCTGCTGCCTCCGCCTCATCAGCAGACGACAGCATAATGGTGGCTGGCTTCATGTCGCCGTGGATGATGCCCTCTGCGTGCAGCGACGCAAGGGCCGCCGCCGTCTGGCACAGCCAGTGGATCAGGCGGGGGATGTCAACCCCCGCCAGCGCGCCCCCTGGCGCCAATACCAGCGACGCCATGCTGCCTGGTACCCGCTCCATCACGCTGTAGTACAGCAACTCGCCGGCGTCGTCCAGGTCCAGCAGCACGCCGTGCACCGCCAGCACGCCGCCCACGCGGATACGGTACTGCAGCTGCTCCGTCAGCCACGCGTTCAAGTCGTCCGCGGTGGCCGGGAACACCTGCTTGATGGCGGCGGGCTCGGTGCAGTACGTGCCGGCAAACACGACGCCAGATGCGCTGCGCTCCAGCACACGCGGCCGCCCGCGTGCATCCAACTCAAACTTTACGTCCTTGACATCCAGCATCCACAGCCCGCACAGGTCATCCAGGTTCACGCCGGCCGGCAGCGCGGCAACCACACGCGCGTCCAGACCATCGACAGCGACGGCGTCGGCAGCGGCGGCGGCGGCGGCCATTGTACTTGGCGTCACGACAAAACGAGGCACAATGCCTGTGGCACCCTGAGACGCTGACAACTGGCAGTTCGGCGGTGGCGGTCAACACAGGTGCAATGGTGGTAGCGCGGCACAGTGACGTCACACTGACATGGAACGATGTTACAACAACATCTGCCATCATGTGGACGCCACGCCAGCCCACGCACATACACGACAACCACCATCGCGACATTGAAGGGGGCGGGTCGCTGAATTTGCGTTGGTCACATAATTTGGAGTGAAAACCCACCATGTTTCTTTTTATGCCAAGAATGTTCATGACCTCCGCAAGAGTCAGCCAGGCCTGTCACGTTGAAGTGCGGCCCCGCCACCTCCACATGATGACCACATCGCTTCTGAGAACAGCAGCAACAGTATCACCGCACCGCAGCCATAAAGGCTGTGTGCTGCGAGCTGATGCCGCCCTATCTGGGCCCCTACCAATGGGCCTACAGGTACCCTATCCGCCGTCTGCGGCCCTGCGGCGTTTTGCATTCTGCACTCCTATCACCGCCGTCGTCAGGCTGCTCATTCTCATTCTCGTTCTCACACCTCATCATCATGTGGTCCTGGTAGGCAGTGATGAGCGCAAGTTCCAAGCACCGTCAACGTGGCCACGCGACGACGCCGCAGTGCGAAAATCGCAGTTTCCGACAACAAACAGTAGATGGTGTGGGTTGGGGCGCGCCCTCTGCGTTGCCGAGTTGCTAAAAATAAGTTGTGCGACACCATATCGAACCGTCCTGTGACTTCCCTCTCTCCCCTCCTCCCCTCCCATATCTTGCTGCCAACAACTCGGAAACGCATCGGCTCCGCACTGCGAAAATCGCAGTTTCCGACACAAACAGTAGTTGTGGTTGTGGGGTGGCGGTATTGTCGCTGCGGGTCCGCTAATATTAATGCTGCACGACGCCATATCGAACCGTCCTCTTCCCTCTCCCCCTCCTCTTCTCCTCTTCCGCATCCCATATCTTGACGCCCGTCCAGGTCCCCCAGGTCAACGACACATGGTGCGTACGCAAGTTATGAGTCACATTGATACTCCACTCCCTGCCGCCGCCAGTGCTGCCGCTGCTGTTGCCGCCGTAGCCGCTGCCGACGCCGCGCCGTACGCACCCTGCTGTTTCGGGGGCCTGCTCCTTTGCACCTGTGGCGCCGGTGTCCCCCCACCTTTTACACACGCCCGACGCGGCCACACAGTAGCAGGGTCAGCGTAGCAGAGGGGAGCACAGTACACCACCTGGGGAGGCGTCGTGGAGGGGGGAGGGTGCCTCCTGGGGGTGGGAATCCTGCCGGAGGGATGCAGGCGATCGCCTGCACTTTGCGTGACGACGCCGCAGGCCGCCGCGCAGCCTACGTCCATGCTGCTCGACCCGTCACAATCACATTCCCACAGCCGGACAAACCAACCGATCAACCAGGCAGCATGTATGTATGTATTCGGTGCTGCTCTGCCGCTGCTGTGTGGTGTACACTGCTGCACTCATGATTTCGGGTGTTGTGGCAACTTGTGGGTGTCCGCGGGCCCTGCGGTTTCGTACTTCAACCTTTGCACCCAGCTGCACGAGCGGCAGCGCAGCGCTGCGTCGGCCCGCGCCGGCGCACGCGTTGAGCCACAGCCCGCCTGGGGCCGCGCCAACAGAGGTGCTGCGGGGCTGGCAGGCTGCCGGTTAAGGTGCTGTCGCAGTTGCGGTCGTAGACCATGATTTACATGCGACGGCGTCACGGCGCACGACGACGCGCAATTGCGCGCTGCGCGCTGCCCGGCTGCCGCGGCCGCGGCAACGGTGGCCGTGGTTGTGGTGGCGCCGGCAACTACAACAGTCGCATCCAGCAGCAGCAGCAGTTAATGCGCGTCCACACCCATAGCACCCACGGCGACGCACCCCACCGCACCGCCGCCATACACACACAATTGTGCAGTTGCACCACCAGCGTTGGACACCCCCACGTGAAGTACCGGCACCGGCACAATGGCGGAGAGCGGGTACAAGAGGAAGGGACGGGATGACGCCCCCATTGCGGAGGACTCCAGCGAGGAGGAGTACCATGGGGAGGAGTCGAGCGCGAAGCGCTTCGCTGGTGATCCCGAAGCGGCAGCCAGCGGTGGTGGTGGCAGCGCCAGTGCCGCGCCTGTGAGCGGTGGTGGTGGTGGCAGCGCCAGTGCTGCGCCTGCCAGCGATGGATTGGGCTTCGCCGCGATTCGGCTCAACAGTACCGACGGCCGAAGTGCCAGCTTCACCGGCCGCTCCAAGACGTCCGCGTGGCGGACGACAAGCGCTTCCACCGAGAGTGGTGACAGCGACGAAGTCTCAGGTGGTGCTGCCGCCAGATCATTCTCATTGGGCACGATTGCGGCAGCGGAAGCCACTGCCGCCGCGTCAGCAGCTTATGCCGCGGTGGCAGCAACTGCCGTCGCATCAGCAGCCGCTGCAGTGGTAGCGGTCACTACTGCCGCGTCAGCGGAAGCCACCGCCACCGCGTCAGCAGCGGCTGTAGCGGTGGCAGCGGAGGTGCCAAACCCGCCGGGCGACACCACCGATGGTGGCGTCAGCATCGAACGCAGCGACGACGGCGGCGGGGGCGGTGGCACTCCGCTGGCCCCTTTGACCAGAACTGCGGCGCTGACCATCGTCGGCCGCCAAGTACCGGCGACACTTGGACCGATTGCGGCGGCCGCCGCTCCTGCACGCACATCCGGCAACCACGCTGCGCCCCATGCACGCCGTCGCACTGCGTTGTCGCCTGTGAGCGAGAGGCCGAGCACCGACACCACCGAAGTTGGCGACAGCACCGAACTCCCCGACGGCAGCGGCGGCGGCGGTGGTGGCAGCACACACCGTGTGGTTGCTGGCATCGCTGACATCGCCAGTGACACAGCACTCGCGGCATCAGCAGCAGCAGCAGGAGCAGCAGTTTCCAAAGCCGTACCGGTAGGCGCTGCATGGGACCACCCCCCTCCCCGCGGGTGGACAAAATCCGTACCGGTACCGGCACCCGACAGCAACCCCGACGATTGGCGGGCGATTTGCCAAAGTGTAGTACCAACCCGGAACAGCTGGAACGGCAGCGGCGGCGGTGACACCAACGTTAATGGCGGTGGTGGCCGGAGTGGTACACCTTCCGACCCGGCAGTTGTTCGCCCCATTGCTGTGCGCCCGGTGGCTGCCGCGGTCGCAACTGGCGCAGCCGCACCGCGGCCACCGACACCTGGCGCGCCAGCGCCGCCGCCCGCCGCCGCACCGGACAGCGACCGTACCGGTGCCGCACCCGCCACACCCAAGTGAGTCGTGCAGCGCACACTACAGACCACGCTGCTGCCAACGCTACTGCCGCCGCCGTCGTTGTTCTTGTTGCCAACACCACCTACACCATCTACCCATTGCACCATTTGTATGCTGTGCCCTGTTCGCCGTTTGTATCCTGCACGTGCCGCTTTGCGCCCCTGTGACCAACACCTACATTGGCTCGTTCATGTTCTTCCGCGACACCGCACCTGCATGGCCGTGTCGCTGCGCTCTTGTTTACCAGTATTTGTGTGTTTGTGACAACTTACAACCCCGCGCCGCGGGAGAGCAGCCGCGGCAGCTGTGACGGTTGAATTGCACCTCATTGTGCTCTAGCACTCACGCACTCCACCGCCTTGTCAGTGAAGTCGCCACCAAGCGCGCGTTGCAGAATTCATTTTGGCAGGCAGCGCTGCTTGTGGGCGCAACAGCGGTTGGACCGCCGGTTGGTTTGGCAACAACGCCACAACCAGCTGCCGTACTGGCCGCCAGGCATGCCAAATTGAAATTACAATCCATGTATGTGCTGATCGCGCGGTCGCTACCGCGTTTGGCACCGTGGACGGGGATTCGACGGTCGGGACGGCGGCGCCACACGGCGGCCAGACACCTCTGCCAGCCGTTGAGGCAGCTGCCAGAACACGCCAACTTTGTGGCAACAAATCTTGCGCAAAACACAATAAACAGCAAATCCCTCTCATATTTAACACACCACATATATAATTAGTTGAGGCTACATTGAAATGACACACAAGCTAGCGTAATTTACAAGTTATTTGACGCTGTATCCAGCGCGTTTTGTTGGCCGCGAACAGCTGTCCAGTGATGGTGCGCACCACCAGCGCCAGCTGCCGCTGCACCACGACGGCGCCAGGAAACGTGCTGAAGCCCACGCAGCCGCCACCACAGTGCTTGCGAGACTCAGTGCTCGTACCCCAGCTGGCTGGCGCCGGCTGGCACCGTTCAACATCGCAATGCTGGTTTGGCGAAGCAGCGCTTGTTGGCCGCCACCTGCAGCCTCATCGCTCTTCAGACATAATTTCCCGCAATGTTGTACGATAAACAACAAAGCAAAGGCACACAGCTACCAGGCGCTGCAGAGTACCACCGCGACTGTTACAAACTCACTGCATTTCCCGCTGCCTCCCTCTGACAACGCGCCGCCGCGATATCCTTCGCAGCGTCAGAGAAAGGCGTGGCCGGAGCATCGTCATTTCAGAAGCACCGCGCGGCACGCCACCGAACCTTCATTCAACACGCCGCCGCCAGGGGTACCACGCAAACGCCACGCTCACCAGCATGGGGGCGGTGCCGATAAGTTAGTATCACGGCATGGCGCGCGCGCGCGTTGAATGGCAGGCGCGTTGGATTACGACAGGCAGGCACGACAACAGGGCACTTTGAATGCCACAAGTGGAGTGTGCGATAGCGATGTTAAGCCCGCCGCAGGCGCGGAAAAATTCCATTCGCGAATTATTC
>ERZ778022.2741-NODE-2741-length-17834-cov-5.970527_pt1 | contig 17834 bp, 11 predicted proteins | sample MGYA00375752_ERZ778022 | MGnify/ENA primary metagenome ERZ778022 (study PRJEB29350, sample SAMN05389826) | bioreactor metagenome | isolation source: Thiocyanate bioreactor | place: South Africa: University of Cape Town | collected 2014-04-04 ... | reverse complement strand
CCATTCTGCCGGTTGGATGTCGATGCCTTCAGCGGCTCCTTCACACACACGCCTCCCACCAACGCCTCTCTCACCAACGTCTGCTTCCCTGCTCTCCACCCTCTCACCACCTCTGCTCGCCGCCGCTCACACCGCCGCTGCTTGCCGCCGCTGCTTGCCGCCTCTGCTTGCCGCCTTTGCTTGCCGCCTCTGCTCTGCTCTGTGCTCTGCCTAGAGAGGCGCGCTGCGAGGGGTAGAGGACCGAATTGGAGCGGCGCCGCAACAAACAGCGGCGCGGGGGCACACGTATGGACCAGGAACAGCGGGACGCTGCACCTTTTATCGCCGCGCCTCCCGTGCAACTTTTGCCACCAATGCGATATATTGGCCACCTCTCAGCCGCATCCAGCGAGGAGGAGAGAGTAGAGAGAATAACTTTGGTAGCGAAATCCACGATTCACCCAACCTCTCATACCATACTCATCCCCTTATTGTGTACTACCATACATACACATTGCGGTTCGTAAGTTGTTGCGGTGGAAAGCTTCCAAGGTTGGTGTCAAACCCGGTCCCAAAGTTGGTGTCCAAAAGAACGGCAGAACGCAGAAAAAGAAGGGAAAGAACGGGTGATAGGGGGCAATGAGAGGGTGACAGGCGGGCGGCATTTACGGGCGTGTAGCCTGCCACACTCATTAAAACCTTGGCGCATGACGGGTTGCGTGCTTTGGCATGCGGTGCCGCCTACCATTTATCATACTAGAGTTAATTTATCAACCCAGCCCCTTGAAAGCACCCCTTTTCTCTTCTCTCTAGTAGCCCCTCTCCTCTCTCCTCTTCTCCTCTCCTCTCCTCTCCTCTCCTCCTCCGGTTGCTTGTCAGGTGTCAGCTGCTGCTGCCAGTTCTCAGTCGCCAGCTGCCAGTCCCCAGTGGGAGGAGGGGAGCACAGGTGTGTGTGTGCAGAACGGTACAGTGGGTGGGTGGTGAGTGGACAGGTGTGAGCGGTCGACAGACAGCGCGGAAGGGAAGGAGGAGGAGAACCGTTACCCCCTCTCTCTACCCGCGCACTCAACTGGCAACCAGCGACACCTCTCTTCGCAACTCTTGCCGCTGCTAGCCAAGGGCAGTGGTCAGCGCATGCCACGCGGTGAAACTCTCGGCGTCAACAACCCCCGTGGCACGGGCAAGGTGGGATTCCCCGCACACGCGGCTGTGCGACGCGCGACGCGAGCAACTGACTCGTGTGTGTGCGTGAGTTGCGCCGCGCCGCCGTGCCGGTGCGTGGTGCCACCATCCGGACGGACCCGTGCGCGCGCGCGCGAGAGCGGGTCAACTCCGGCAGCACAGTAGTGAAGGCAACGCCACTCACTCACCGTCGTCAGCAGCACCAGTGCAGCGTGCGCCAAAAACCCTGCCCCTGTCTGCGCCGCGGCCTACCTACCGACCGCCGACGCCGACGACATGGATGCGTCGCACATCGAGGCGCTGCTGCATGAGCTGGCGCCGGCGCTAACGGGCACGTCGGAGGCGGCGACGGCGGCGGGGCTGGGCACGCCCAGCGGCATTAGCGGGCTTGCCGCCGCCGCGGTGGCGGGGGATGCCACCGTGTGTAGCATGGTGCTGGCGCAGGTGCACACGCTGGTGCGCCAGTTTGCGCAGCAGCGGCTGGCGTGGGACACGAGTGTGCGCGTGGCGCAGGCGCCCTCCCTGCCGCAGGTGGTGGCTGCCGCCTGCGATGGCCTGCGCGCCGCCTTTGCGCTGCCGGCCGACGGCGCACACGTCTACCTGGTACGTGCAGCGGCGCTGCGGTGGTGTTGCCATGGTCGTAGGGTGTTGTTTTCCACCCGTTTGCATCACCCCCCTCAAACCGCCCAAAACCGCAGGTGTCGCCGCTGGACTCCGCCGTCATTGACGTGACGCAGCCGGCAGGGCTGGTGGCGTACCTGACGGCGGTGGAGGCGTTCCAGCGCATGCAGGAGGATGCGGATGCGCGGGAGATGCTGATGGAGGAGGTGGGGGAGTCGATGACGGGGCGTGACACGGAGCGCGGCGGCGGCGCGTGGCTGTCCGCCTCTGCGTCGGCGCGCCTGCCTGCCTCCCTGACGCCACCTACAGCGACGCGTGAGCCACCCGCCAGCAGCGGTGCTGGCGACGGCGGTGCGGCCGGTGGTGCCGGTGGTGGTGGTGCGCCCGGTGCCGGTGGTGCCGCCACGGGCGGCGGCGGTACGGCGGTCGGTGCCGGGGGGAGCCCAGCCAGTAGCGTGACCACCGCGCGCGGCAGCCTGTCGACACTGACGACGCACAGCGGCTCCATGCCACCGCCGCCTGGCGGCGGCAACCTGGCGGCGGGCGCAGCGGGGCTGATGGCGTCACCAATGAGTAGCATGGCGGAGTCGCCGTCGCCGCCGGGCGGACCACTACCGGAGGGCCACCCGCCACTCGTGACTGTCACGTCAGGCAGCTCCGTCACGTTTGCGCCAGTGCTGACGTCACCCGCCAGTGCCGCCAGCGCCGCTGGCGGCGGCGGGATCGGTGGCGGTGGCGGCGGCGGCGGCATGCGGGGCGGTACGGCGAGCGAGGGAGGCGGCAGCGGGAGCGCGAGCGCCAGCTCCAGCTTCCATGGCACGCCAGGCGGCAGCATCACCGGCAGCACCGGTGGTGCTGCACGGCCACATGGCCTGCCGCGCGGCCCCTCCATGATGGTGGGCGGCGGCGGGTTTGATGCCACCGCGGTGCGGCCGGCGCTGCCCACGCGCCTGTCGTTTTCCGTGTCTGGCACTGACATCGCGTCGCCGGCGCTCGCCCGCGGCGTGTCCACCGGCGGCCGCACGCTGGTGTACCACGACATGCGCACCGACGAGAAGATCGTGGCGGGCGCGGCGCCGCCCAGCGCACTGGGCCGCCTGTCCACGCACGAGGGCGGCAGCAGCGGCGCGGTGTTCAGCCCGGAGCGCGCGGCGTCTGTGACGGGCGCTGCCGCCACTGCGGCGGCTGCCACCGCTGTCACTGCCACCGCCACACCTGGCGGCGGCATGCCAGGCAGCAGCGCATATGGTGGGTTTGCCATGCGCCCGTCACGCGGTAGCTCCGGCAGCGCTGGCGGCGCGTTGCGCCAGAGCAGCCCGGTACCACCGTCGCCCATGCTGCCGGTGACCGCGGACGGGTCGCCAGCCACCACACCCGCCGCTGCAGCGACGGCGGCAGACGTCGTGGCGGGCGCCCCAGCAGCCGGCCTGCCGTGGGTGGAGGCGCCACGCGGCAGTGGCAGCAGCGGCGGTGGCAGCAACGGATGCATTATGGCGACGCTGCCGGTGGCGGCATCCATCGCCGCCGGCGGCGACGCGCAGCAGGCGCTGGACACCCTCCTACTTGCGGTGGCAAACCGTGTGATGGCGGCAAGCACCGCACTCATCCTAGCGCCGGCGGCCCCCGTCGTCAGCCCCTCGTCTGCCTCCTCCATCGCCGCCTCTGACTCGGCCGCCGTGCTGGATGCCGCTGCCGTCATGCCGGCGGCACGCCGCAGCTCCAAGCGCCCGCCGTCGGGTGGCCGCCTGCCGGCGCTGCCGTCGGGCGCGGTGAGCGCCGCAGGCGGCGACGCGGCGGCACCAGGAGGAGTAGTGGCGGCGGCGTGGGCGGTGGCCAAGGGCAAGCAGCCGGATGGCAGCCCACCGCCCGCAGCTGTCGCACCAACGCACCTGCCACGTGTGTTGGTTGGCAGCGGCTCTGGCGGCAACGCGGGGAGCGGCGGGCCGCAGAGCGCCGCGGTGGCGGCGCTGATGGCAACGGCTGCCACGGGCGCCGCCGCGCTGCCGCTTATCAAGCCGCCCGCCGCGGCGGTGCATGCCGCACCCGGGCTGACCGCCCTCCCCCCCCCCCCCCCCCCCGCCGGCGCGGACCTGCCGCCAGTGGCGGGCGGTGCCAGCACCGCTTCCAACGGCGCGCGGCAGCTGGTGCACCAGACATCAACTGACGACGCGTACTCTGTGGCGCGCACGGTGTACACCGTGCATGACGCGGCGCTGTCACCCCTGAGCGCGCCGCCGCCGCAGCTGGGCACCGGGCACGCCAACGGCGCCAGCGGCGGCAGCACGGGCAGCGCACTGAGCGACACGCCGCTCTTCCTGCCACCCGTAAAGCCACGGCGGTCGTCTGCCACGGCGGCCGCCGCAGCGCTGGCAGCTGCCACTGGTGGCGCGGCGCAGCCGTCCGCGCACCCGCTGTCAGTGCTCGGGGACCTGGCGGCTGTCACCGTGCTTGGCGTGCCCATCGCTGCCACGGAGGGCGCCGGCTACCCCGCCATGGGTGCCATCGTGCTGCAGTCGGCGGCGCGCGGCACGTTTGAGGCAGCGGACCGCGCGGCGGTGGACATGGTGGCGGCGTCGGTGGCGCAGGCGCGGCGGCGCATCCAGCAGGTGGGCCTGGCGCTGGCGGCGCAGCGGCGCGCGTACGGCCTGGTGGAGATGGTGAAGGCGGTGTCGCACGAGCTGGAGACGCCCGCCATCATCACGCGCATCATTGGCGTGGCGTACGACCTGCTGCAGGCGGACCGCGTGTCGGTGTTCCTGGTGGACCGCGACCGCAGCGAGCTGATGCTGGCGGTGTCGGAGGACGCGGCGGGCTTCCGGCTGCCGCTGGGGCAGGGCATCGTGGGCTCGGTGGCGGCGTCGGGCGCGCCGGTGAACATCCCCGACGCGTACGCCTCCCCCCTGTTTAACCCCGGGTTTGACGTCAAGACGGGCTACCGCACGCGCTCCATCCTGGCGATGCCGGTGAAGGACCCGGCGGGCGAGGTGGTGGCGGTGATCCAGGCCATCAACAAGACGGTGGGCGGCGCGGTGGAGGTGTTCACGGCGGAGGACGTGCGCACGCTGGCCGTGGTGTCGGACACGGCGGGCGTGACGCTGCACAAGGCGTCGCTGCTGAAAGAGGCGCACGCCGCCAAGGAGGCGTCCGCGGCGCTGGCGGAGGTGGTGCGCATTGCCAACGAGGCGGCGGAGGAGGACATGGAGACGCTGACGTCGCGGCTGGTGGAGGTGGCGTACCGGCTGGTGGACGCCGACCGCATCCTGCTGTTCCTGGTGGACGAGCTAAAGAACGAGCTGTACTGCCAAGTGTGTGGAGCCACGGAGGGCGGCGGCGGTGGTGCCGCGGGTGCAGAGGGTACGAAGCTGCTGCGCATCCCGGTGGGGCACGGCATCGCGGGCGCGGCGGCAGCAGAGTGCCGGTCCATCAACATTGACGACGCGTACGCCGACCCGCGGTTTGACCGCGAGATGGACGCCTCCACCGGCTACCGCACGCGCACCCTGCTCACCATGCCCATCGTGTCGCACACGCGGCGCAAGCCGGTGGCGGTCATCATGGCCAGCAACAAGATCGGCGGCGTGCCGTTCTCGCGCGCCGACGAGAAGCTGCTGGACGCGTACTCCACGGAGGTGGGCGCGCTGCTTGACCGCGTGTCGCTGCAGCTGGCGTTGAGCAAGGCGATGGCAGAGGACGGGACGGCGGACGGCGGCGTCATGTCGTCGCTGCTGACGCAGTACGCGCGCGATGCACCGGCGAGTGCGACAGGGCGTGGTCGGGGGCGAGGTGGGCGGGCCACCGCCCGCGTGCCATCCTCCCGTACCACACCACGCACCGGCAACAGCCCGCAGCCGACGGCGGCCTCTGGCGTGGCGAGCGGGTCTGGTACCGCCACCAGCTTGCCATCCGCTGAGCGGATGGGGTCGCGGTCCGCCAGCGTGGACGGCAACCTGGGCGCGTCGGGTGCGCACGCCAGCGAGGAGGGCGGCGAGGCAGACCACACGGCGTCGCCGTCCCGGGGCGCACCATCGCGCCGCATGCCGCCGTTGCATGCTGAGGTGACGGGTGGTGATGCTGCTTCTACTGCCAGGGCCGCTGCGGCACTGGTTGCAACTAGCACCGGCGCAGCTGCAGTAGCACCTACGGCGCCCGTGCCGACCCCTGCTGCGCTTCCTGCGCCTGCACCTGTGCCAGCATCGGCAGGTGGCACCTCCGCACCCGCGCCCGCGCCTGCGCCTGCGCCAGCTGCCTCGCCTGCCGCGGGCGCACCGGCTGCCGCCCCTGCACCCGCGTCCGCACCTGCACCCGCGGCCGCCCCCGCACCTGCACCTGCACCTGCACCTGCGGCAGTGCCAGCGTCGCCCGCGTCGTCGCCCACTCGGGCCACGGGTGGGTCGGCGCCAGCGGGTGTGACGACTATGCCACCGACGCCGGAGGTGGAGACACCACCGCCCGACCCCCTGCTGCAGCGCGTGTGGCTGAGCGCGCCGGCGCGGCCGGGGCGCGGCCCCGCACGCGAGTACCTGACGTCGTGGCAGTTTGATGCGCTGCGCATTGGCGACGACGCGCTGGAGCCGTACGTGCTGGACATGGTGGCACACTTTGACCTGGTGTCGACGCTGTCGCTGGATGTTGGCGCGCTGGCAGGGTTCGTGTCGGCGGTGCGGGGCCGCTACCGCGCCAACCCGTACCACAACTTCAAGCACGGCGTGTCGGTGGCGCAGATCTGCTTCCTGGCGCTGCACCACACGCGCGCCGCCACCCTGGTGCTGACGCCGGTGGAGCGGCTGGCGGTGCTGCTGGGCGGCCTGTGCCACGACGTGGACCACCCGGGCGTGAACAACGTGTTTGAGAGCAATACGTTCAGCGAGCTGGCGGTGCGGTACAACGACGCCTCCGTGCTGGAGAACTACCACTCCGCGCTCATGTTCTCGCTGCTGCGGCCGAGTGAGGTTGGCCGGCGGCCGGTGCCAGGCAGCAGCAGTGGCGCGGAGGAGGAGGTGTTGAGCCTGCTGCGCCTGCCGCGCGCCGACTTCCAGGCCTTCCGCCGCACCGCCGTGTCGGGCATCCTGGCCACCGACATGACGCACCACAACGCGCTGACGGAGGCGGCGCGGAAGCTGACGCCCGCGGCCGCGCTGGCGCTGCCTGCCAAGTCCATGGTGGAGCTGTTCATGCACTCTGCCGACCTGTCCAACCCCGTGCTGCCCGACTTTGACGCCGTGTACCAGTGGTCCACCCTGGTGTGCAACGAGTTCCAGGCGCAGGTGAACCGGGAGAAGGCGCTGGGCCTGCCCTTCGCGCCGCACATGGACAACCTCACCACCGAGCTGGCCGTCGCCAAGCTGCAGGGCGGCTTCATTGACTACGTGGTGGCGCCGCTGTGGAACGCCATGGCCACCGGCTTCCCCGAGCTCGCCTGCGCCGCCGAAGCCTTGGCCGCCAACAAGGCGCGCTGGCGCGGCATCGCGGACGGCAGCGCCGCCTACACCGCGCCCGCGCTCACGCCGCCCGCCGCTGAGGTGGCCATGGCTGCCGCCGCCGCCACCGCTGCCACCGCTGCTGACGTGGCTGACCCTGCTACTGCCGCCGCTGCTGCTGCCGCTGCTGCCGCTGCTCCTGCTGCTGCCACACCGGCGCCAGCCACCTAATCTCGCGGTGCGCTGTTTGACTGCTTTGTGCCGGTGTGTGTGTGCGTGGGCCTGGCAGCTGCTGCGCCCATTATTTGATTGTTGCGTCCCGCCAGCGCGCCAGATGGGGCCGTGGCTCGGCGAGGATGGCAAGTGTGTGCGCGCGCTACGGCGCGCTGCCAGCCACCCAACCAAGCCTCTGCCCCCCCCAGTGTGTGCCTGTGACCCGACCCTGCATATGTGGTGGTGTTGTGTGCTGCTGCTGCTGCTGCTGCGTTCCTCTGTGGGCGATGATCGGACGGGGACCTCGTATGTGCGCGTTGTGTGACCGTGTGCCCCCGCCATGTGTTGGCTTAGCTGCCTGTCAGCGTCATTCGTTGAAACATACTCGCCATTGGCCCATTTCCCCCTGCTGCTGGTGCAAAACAACAGGCACACCAGCTGTGGGCGCAGACAGACGCGCAGCAGCGCGCAAAATGCAAAAAGTAGCAAAAAGAAATTGGACAGACAGGGAATCGAACCCTGGACTTCGAGAATGCGAATCGCGCGCTCTACCACTGAACTACCCGCCCTGACTGGGGAATGGCGGTTGCCATTTTGCATATAAACAGCAGGCCCCTCCACGCCACTGGTAACAAAACAATGCGATTCTGGCGCGAGCAATTTGCGCGCGCGCATAAAAAATGCCGCGCGCCCAGTTTAATGATCGCCGCATGTGTGTCTACTTGCAAGGGAAAAAGTAGCAAAAAAGAATTGGACAGACAGGGAATCGAACCCTGGACTTCGAGAATGCGAATCGCGCGCTCTACCACTGAACTACCCGCCCTGACTGGGGGAAGTCGGTTGAAATTTCGTATATGAGCGCACCGCCTGGCGGGTGTCGCAGCAGCGGCACTGCACTTTGATCGTGCGGTGGTGGAGTGGGTGGTCGAATTGCATCATGCAGCCGGCGCGCAGCCTTGCAACGTCGCGCGTTGGCACGTGCAGTTGTTAAATGGCGTGGGTCGGGCGTCGTATCGTGCACCGTGCATTCACCATGGCAGCTGCCGCCGCCACCACCACCACTGCAGCTGCAGCTGCTGCGGTCGCAGCTGGCGAGGCCGTCGCCGCCGCTGCTGCTGCTGCTGCTGCTTCGACCACTGCTGCTGTCACCACGGCTGCGGCGCCAGCTGTCGATACTACTACTGGCGTGGCTGCCGGCGTGACGCCGGCGGTGGTGACCCATGGGCCCACCCTGACGACCGCGGTAGTGACGCTGGCGAACGGAGTGCGGATGCCGATGGTGGGGCTGGGCACGTGGCAGTTGCGCGGGGAGGAGTGCACGGCGGCGGTGGTGGCGGCGCTGGCAGCGGGCTACCGGCACATTGACACGGCGGCGGTGTACAAGAACGAGGAGGAGGTGGGGGCGGGCATTGCCGCCGGCGGGGTGCCACGCGAGGACATCTTTGTCACCTCCAAGCTGCAGACGTCCGACCACGGCGAGAAGGCGTACGACGCCTGCCTCGCCTCCCTGGACCGCCTCAAGTTGTCGTACCTAGACTGTGCGTACACGGCGTAGCTGTGTGTGCCCCCATATCCGCCCCTCCTGCTGTGTTACACACCCACCCACCCTAACCAACCCGCCTGCAGGCTACCTGGTGCACTGGCCGGGCGTGAGCGGCAAGGCGGTGGACGCGGCGGACCTGAAGGACGAGCGCAAGGCAAGCTGGCTGGCGCTGCAGCGGCTGTACCGGGAGGGCCGCGTCCGCTCCATCGGCGTGTCCAACTACATGCCGTGGCACCTGGAGGAGCTGTGCACCGCGCCGTGGTGCGAGGTGAAGCCGATGGTGAACCAGTTTGAGATCCACCCGCTGCTGCCGCAGGCCGACATGGTGGCGGCGAGCCGCCGGTGGGGCTGCGCGGTGGAGGCGTACAGCAGCCTGGCGCGCGCCGCGCCGGAGCTGCTGGAGTCGGAGGCGGTGAAGGGCGCGGCGGCGGCGCACGGCGTGACGCCTGCGCAGGTGGCGCTGCGGTGGGCGGTGCAGCAGGGGTTCATCGTCATCCCCAAGTCGGTGCAGGCCGCCCGGCTGGCGGAGAACGCCGCCATCCTGACCTGGGCGCTGAGCGAGGACGAGATGGCCGCCATCTCGGCGCTGTCGTGCGGCAAGCGCATGTGCTGGGACCCCACCAAGGTGACGGCGTGAGACTGGCCGTACTTTTGAATCACAATTTGAATCCGTACTACTGGCCATTCTCATGCGTGCGGCGGCGGCGGCGGCGCGCCGGCTGCTCGTACCGGTTGGCCTAGGGCTGCGCGCAACGCTGCAATGTCGGCCTGCAGGGCGGCTGCGGTGCGCTCCATTCGTTCCAACACCGCAGCCACAACCACATGGTGCCCCTCGGCTGCTACCGGTACCGGTACGGCAGGTGCAGCAGTGGCAGTAGGAGTGGCACTCGACACCGTGCCATCGGGCGCCACATCCGCTGCCACCTGCTGCTGCTGCTGCACCAGCGGCGGCGGCGCACTGGCAGGCGCAACGGCGGCGGCGGCGGCGCGCGCAAGGAATACGTCAAAATCGCCCGCCGTGCGCGTGGGCAGGTCGTATGGCAGCCACCCTTCTCCCTGCAGCAACCGGGGGGCATGTGGTGGACAGATGTGCGACGCCAGTGTGCTGCCACCGCGTCACGCGCGGCATAACGGTACCGGCACGTACCGTAAACAGCGCCAGGGTGGGGAACTCTGACACGCCGCGGCGGCGGCAGAAGGTGCGGGACGCGACAGTGGAGCCGCGGCCGGCGCAGCGCACCTCCAGGAAGGTGGCGGCCGGCGCCAGGTAGGCGGCGGCGGCAGCAAAGGCGGGGCGCATGCGGGCGCACTGCGGTGAGGTAAAGGAGGAGAACCACACGAACACCGGGCGCGGCGAGGCAGCGCCGTCTATGAGGTCCAGGAAGTCGTCCTCGGTGGTGAACTGCGTCACGTTGTCAGGGTTGCCCACCGCCAGGTACAGCGCCGCCCATCGTGCCACCGCGCCCGCCGACGTGTCAGCGTGCACGTACTCCGTGTTGCCGTCGTACACGCTGTGTACAAACACCAGCGGCCGGCCCGCCGCTGCCGACAACAACCCGTTGACACCCACCAGCTGCTGCTGCTCTGCCGCTTCCCGGTTTGCCGCCGCTGCCACATCTACCACGTACGGCGTGCCAAACGCATCCGCTGCCGTGTCCCGCGCCGCGCTTGCCCACCCAGCCGCCAGCGCCTCTGCCGCCGACCGCCCGCCGCCGCCGTCACCGCCCACGCTGCCATCATAGAATGCGACCACCTGCAACGTGGGGAGGGGTGGTGGTGGCAACGGTGGTGTCAGGCTGCACAAGCCTGCCAGCCGCGAGCAACAGAACAGACTGCAGCGGGTACTCACAAAGTTGACGTCGCGCATGCGCGTCAGCGCTGAAAGCGTGACGGGAGTGTGACTTGCTTGCGCCGCTGTGGCGGTGGCGGCAACGACACGGCTATACGTGATGCTGCTGACTAATGCTGTCGCGGCTGCCGTCAGCGCCGCCGCCACCTTCGCTGACAGGACACGTTGCCGTCGCTGCGCCATACTGCTGGAATAGCCCGTCCAGGCCGGGCTAGGGCCTGTGGCAGGGGCGCTGTGGGCACGCAAGTGCCAGCTAGCGACAACTGACGCGCGGTGTTGGTGACGTGGCCACCTCCTGCAGTGACGCTGCTGGGGTTTGTAGGCGAATTGTTCACAGTTCATAACAAACAGCACGCACGATAACAACAACAAAGGCAGGAATAACTATTGACGGGGGCACAATGCATGTGTGTGCGTGTGTGAGCTCACACATAATTGCACACAATGTACTCCTCGGAGCGTTGCGCCGCGCGTGCGCAGGCTGCCGGCTGTCCGCTGTATCCTGCTCCTTTTGTATCCACCGTCACCGCACATGTTTCGCCGCCTGCGACACGCCCAACGCCAGCCGCCAGCGTCCCCGGCAAGGCGACACCACGCGCGTGCGCGGTGGTGTCATGCAAAGGCGCACAGCGCTGCCAAGCTCCGCCCCCAAACGCGTGGCCGGCGACGGTCGATGATAAGGGGACGGTGACGGCAGGGCGGCGGCGCACATTACCATGGTGCCATCATGACGGCTGCAATGGGCGCAGCCACCAGGGCGCGCGCATCAACGCGCAGGCGGCGTGGGGCCAATGCCTGCCGCGGCTGCAACTGCGGCGGCAGCAGCCTCTGCCGCGGCGGCGGCGGCGGCTGTCACGACGGCAAAGGAGGCGGCGGGAGCGGCGGCCGCCTGCACGCGCTTCATGTCAGCAATGACGGCGGGGTCGGCGAGGGCGGAGCGGTAGTCGGCGTCAACCACCAGCGCGCGTAGGATGGCGAGCGACTGCGGGTACAGCAGGTGCCGCGCGTACGCCGGCTGGCGCCAGGTGCTGTACAGGTACAGCAGGTAGGCCACAAAGGCGGCCTGCGTCAGGTACGCCTGCGTGGCAAGGTAGTGCAGGTAGTCGGGGTCTGCCAGCAGCTGCACAAACTCCAGTTCCAACACAAACCGCTTGCGCCCCAGCTCTTCTGTCGCGTCCTCCAGCGTCGCCGCCGCTCTTGTGGTTGCGGTGGGGGTTGTGGCGGCGGCGGGGCCGCTTCCTCCTGTTGCTGCTGCTGCCATCTTATGGCTGTGCAGGCGCCTGCAGCACAAGCACAGTACTCCCACGTCAAGTTGCAGCAGCGGTGGGTTGCAGCTGCGGCGACAGCTGCTGCGTGAGTAGCGTCCGCGACGTGCAGCAGTGTGGCGTCAAAGGTCAGTGGCGAGAGACAGCGACACTGGGACTGTGAGTTGGGGATGCAGCTGCAAACAGACGCACAGCAGCAATCCAAACAATAACACCAAATCACGGACAATGCGTTATGATACTGCCACGGGCCGCGATTAATAATTCCGCGCACGCGCTTCCGGTGCTTATCCACAATGATCATTATCGGCACCAGCCAGGCTGCAACTCGTATCCGCGCGTTCGCATCATGCGAGTCGACAACGCGCAGCGGCGGCAGCGCGCTAACAACGACACTGTGTTTGCAGCACCGTAGTGTTGTCACAGGCGTTAGTTTTGTTCAATACACGCAGATTGTAGTGTGGTGTTGCCAGGCACTGGTGGTGTTACTTGCGGCGCGGCAGAACAATACGCAAATCCTTGTCAAGTTGTCATCCTGCAGGATGGCGGAGGTGCCGCGCACGCCGGTGCGCGGCACTGGCGGCGGCGGGGACATGCGAGTGGTAACCAACCGACGGGTGCAGCAGCTGCGTGATGCAGCAGATGGTGACAGCCGGCCCAAGACGGCGGAGGTCATTGCTGGCATCGAGTCAGTGGATGAGGTGCTGTCAGGCGGCGGCGGCGGCGGCGGCGGCGGCGGCGGCGGCGGCGGTGGGGGGTGGGTGCCAAGCACGCCTGCCTCCGCACGTGCGGGTGGTGACCCCCTGTTTGCTGGCGTTGCACCACCCGCGGGCGGCGTGCTGCATCTGCAGATCACTGGCCTGTCCAACCTCCATGTGCTGGCCGTGCGCCCACGTGCGTCGGTGTCGTTCTCGGGCCGGTGCTGCGGCGAGGTGTCAGAGACCACGGCGCAGCCGGAGCAGGGCGGCGCCGCCACCTTCCGTGACGCCGCACTGCAGTTTTGGTTGGCGCAGGACGTCATTGATGAGGCAGTGCGCGATGACACCCGCCCGCTGGTCAACATTAGCGTGTGGGACGCCGGCGGCGGTGGGTTCTCTGGCACCGCCACCTCCCGTGCCCTGGTACGTCACGCCGCCCGCCCGCCATCATACGCTTGCACTCCCCTCCCCACAACTAATTACTACTACTCAATATTATAATCGCAGGTGAACGTGGGATGCGGCACCGCCGCGTGGTGCAAGACCGCGCCCGCGGTAGATGAGACGGTGGAGATCCCGGGCGGCAGCGGCGCGGTGATCAAGATCACGCGCCGCTTCCACCCGGCGGGCACGCTGGCGCTGACGGTGGACCAGGCACGCGACCTGGTGCTGGAGGATGGCGTGCTGCCGCAGCACCCGTACGTGAAAGTGGAGGTGCTGAGCGCGGTGCACCCCATCACGCAGACGTCAAGCAAGGACGTGCGCGGCGGGTCGCGCCCGCACTGGCGCGACGCCAACTGGCGGCTCCCGCTGGTGGATTGCGAGAGTGTGCAGGTGCGTAGCGCGCTTGCATGGGTGCGGGGTGTCGTATTACCCACGACGCACGTTGCGTCCCCCACCCACCCAACCAACACATGCAGTTGATGGTGTACGACCACGATGCGGCAACGGGCAGCCAGGCGGTGGTGGGCACCGTGAACATGGCGCTGACAAATGTGTTCCGGTACGGCGAGCGGGAGGCGTGGGCGCCGCTTACGCGCAGTAGCGATGACGGCGGCGGGGAGGCGGCGGCAGGCGCAGTGCATGTGGTAGCGGTGTTTGCAGGCCCGCCCGCCATTGCCTTTCCGCAGCTGGCAGACCCGCGCGTGATGTCATACACGGACGCGGAGCGCGTGTACAAGGGTGGCGCGCCGTCACGTGGCGCACCACCCCCAATGTCACCTCTGGCTGCGACTGCAGCGGCGGCGGCGGCGACAGCAACCGCGGCGGAGGCAGCAGCCAGTCCAGGCGGTGGTGATGATGAGAGTGCGGCGGCGCGCGAGGCGCGGCGGGCGCGGCGGAAGGCGGAGCGGTTTGAGGAGCGTGACGACGGCGACTATGACTTTGCCGACGACGACTTTGACGACGAGGCGGTGCGGCGCGCCTTTGCCGCCATTGATCTGGACCACAACGGCATGGTGGGGTTCTCGGAGCTGCGGCACATGCTGGTGAGCATGGGCGAGCTGGTGACGTCAGAGGAGGTGACGGAGATGCTGGCCATGATCAGCGTGGAGCACAGCAGCGTCATCAACTACGATGAGTTCTACGCCATGGCCAAGCACCCCAACCCGTCCAGCTCGCGTTATGACCCGGCGCGCTCCGTCGGCGCCCTGCGTACCAAGCGTGCCGCTGCCAAGCGCGCAGACCCTGACGCCACCGCTGCTGCCGCCACTGCCGCCGCCGCTACTGCCACTGCTGGCGGCGGTGGCGACGGCGGCCTGGAAGCCGCCAGTGCCAGGCGCGCGAAGCGTGAGGCGTGCCAGGAGGTGGTGCGGTCACAAATGCTGCGTATCCCGGCGCTGAAGCAGCTGGTGGCCAAGGCGCGGAGCGAGACATTCTTCCAGCGTGCCGGCGGCGTCGTGTCTGCTTCCGAGATGGCCGCCGTACGTGTCCACAGTTCGCGCTGCTGCCTGCATGCGCCCTTTGCACCCCGCCACGCCCCCACCACCTCCCACCCGTTTGCGCAGTTACTTGGGTTGCCGTCGGCGGCGCGCGAGGTGCACCTGCTTGCCGCTGCCTTTGCCATCCGCACGGCGTCGCCTGACCACCCCGACGCGGCAGGCAAGATAAGCTTCAATGAGGTGGTCATCGGGTTGGCGGGCTGCAGCGAGGCGTCCATCGAGACAAGGGTGCGTGGGCGCTCGTGCAATATGCTGGGGCCTCTACCGTACAACAACCGTACACGTGCACGCACACACACGTATACACACACGCACATACACACACATACTCATGCTCAAACAACGCACGCAAATAGCACATTAATGCCCCCAACCCGCACCCCACGCTACGCAGGCGCGCTTCATGTTTGACGTCTTTGACTCCAACGGCGACGGCCGCATGTCTGCCACCGAGATGCTGGCTATCGTGCAAGCCAACAACCCCAGTCTGAGCGACGAGGTGGCGCGGCGGCGGGTGCGCACGCTAATGACGGGCGCCACGACGGACGGCAGCGAGATCACCATGTCGTTCCCCCAGTTCCTGGACGTGGCCACCCGCTTTGCCAAGGTCATCTTCCCCACGGCGTCCGACGCTGGTGGCGGTGGCGGTGGCGGCGGCGGCGGCGGCGCAGATGGCGCCATTGTGCCAGCAGCGCGGCCAACGCTGCGAAGCCCGCTGCCGCCCGCTGCGCGTGCCGCGTGGTGAACGGCGCACCGCCGGCTACACGGCAATGCCCAGCGACGCCACGTGCTCCTTGTACGCGGCGGCAATGGCGCCAATGTCATCCGCGTCCGCCTGCAGCGGCGAGCCGTAGCCGCCATACACAGCGACACTGACGTAGTAGTGGTGGCCCAGGTTGCGCGCGAAGCAGAACCAATCGGTGGGCTGCGCAAATGACGGGTCGGTGTAGCCGATCTCCACCACCCAGGTGGGTGAGGTGTTGGACAGGAACATGACGTTGTGCATGTTGGCGCCGTGCGGCGAGATGTACAGCCCCGCGGCGTTGACGCGGTCTGCGGTGACCCACATGGGGTTGCCGTCGGCCGGGCCGGGCGTGAACTGGTCGATGGTGAACGCGCTGCCCAGCGTCTCCTGCACCTTCGCCACCACCTCGGCATGGTTCGTCACCGACCGCGCACCGCCGTTGCGCGTCAGGAAGACGACGCGCAGCATGCGGTTGCTCACGACGCGTGCGGCGGCCTCCTCGCCAATTGCCGTCACGCGGCGCGCCAGGATGGCGGAGTTGAAAATGGCGCCCGCGATGCGCTGCGGCAGCCACGCAATGTTGGGCGAGGCGTGGTAGGGGCGCTGCGGCTGCAGCAGGTGCAGGCGGCGGACGCGGTACAGCGACCGGCCGTTCGGCACCTGCATGATGCTACGGCCGGGCGTGAGCATGCCGGCGGACCGCAGCTCGTCCAGGTAGTGCTGCGCCGTGCCGCCGGACGGCCACAACAGCGGGATGGTGGGCGGCAAGAGGCGGTCCAGCACGAGGAGGTTGGGCAGGATCTCATTGGGGAAGTGGCCGGCGGTGTGCGGGTACACGTTGGCGCCCACGCACGCCGCCTCCTCCACCAGCGTCACTGGCACGCCCGCCTCCACGTGCCACCGCGGGTCATTCACCGACAGCACCGCGGCGTTCGTCATGGTGTTCATCTCAATGTCACCGTGCACGATGAAGTTCTCGATCAGGGCGCAGTCCACCACAGACACGTGGATGGCCTCGCCGGGGCCGTAGCACCAGGGGTGCGAGTTGGCGGGCGCCGTTGTGTCGCCCGTGTCGCCGGGGCAGCCGCCCACCGGGTTGGTGTCGGACCGGAACCACTGCCGTGCACTGCAATAGCGGGCGCGCGACGCGTCCGCCATGTACGCGCGGCTGATCAGGGAGTCGGCGGGGAAGCCGTCCGCCAGCCGCAGCGTGTACTGCACCTGCACGCCCGGCAGGCCGCCCTCCAGGATGGTGGGCGCCACGTCCACACCCTGCAGCGCATTGTACATGGAGGCGTCCGCCTGCGACAGCGCACCGCTGCCATCCAGCGCCGGCGTGCACTCCCCCACCCCCGTGCCATCCACCACGGCGCGCCGCCACAGCTGCACCGGCGCGCCGGCGGCACGCAGCGCCGGCAGGTGCAGCGCCGCCACCACGCCTTCCTCATCGCCGACCACCCCCGGCGACGCTTGCGCTGGCAGCGGGCTGGGCGTCGGCGTGGTGGTGAGCGTGGTGCTGCGCGAGTGCGTCGCTGCCTTTGTCGATGCCGGCGCCGGCGATGGTGGCACCGCCGCCGCCGGTGACGCCGCCGCCGCCGGTGATGGCGTGCCACCCGTGCCGCTGCTAGTATGCCCGTTGCTGGTGGTATCCTTCAGGGGCGGCGGCCGAATGCCGCTCCCGCTGCCCTCCACCTGCGCCAGCATGTACAGCGCCACCGCGCCCACCACCACCGCCACCATCACGCGCCCCGTGCGCCCGCTCCACCACGTCTCCTCATTCTGGTACGGCACCGCCCCCAGCCGGATGGCGCCACCCCGTGGCGGCCGCCAGCCAGGCAGGCTGCCATGCAGCACCCCCGCCTCCCTGCGTGCCATCCTGTCACTGTCAGACTGACGCGTTGTTTAATCAGAGTGTAACACTGTATCAGACCCCAGCAGGTACCACACCAACCTATACTACTATCCTACTATCTCCACCCATCGTACCCCTATTTTGCACTCGCCTCCATTTCCCACTCCACCACCAGTGGTCCACCACTAGTAACCTATCACGTGCCATACTGCGTTAATCATCAGGCTGTCAGCCTCCGGCATGTCTTGCAAAAAGAAAAGGAAGATCGCCCCTTTCCCCAGGCGAGTGCACCGAAGAAAGAAGCTTGCCCACTGAACCAGTAGGAGAGAAGAGAGAGGACACCAGTAGAGAGAAGCCACCAGTAGGAGAGAAGAGAGAGGAGAGGACAGGGGAGTAGGGGGTGAGAGGGGGCCGTACCACTCAATGGTGGTAAGAGGTGTGGTGGAGCGCGGTGGGGCGCGGTGGCCACAATATTTACACGACACGACATCTTCCCCTGCAATCGATTGTTTGCAATGGCGTCGCGGTGC
>ERZ778022.2738-NODE-2738-length-17862-cov-43.357949_pt1 | contig 17862 bp, 16 predicted proteins | sample MGYA00375752_ERZ778022 | MGnify/ENA primary metagenome ERZ778022 (study PRJEB29350, sample SAMN05389826) | bioreactor metagenome | isolation source: Thiocyanate bioreactor | place: South Africa: University of Cape Town | collected 2014-04-04 ... | reverse complement strand
GCGCGGCGCCGACTGCGGCAGCAAGTTGCCCTGTTTCTGCACGCGGCAGCACACGTGTGCTGCCGCGTGGTGAGACCCGGTTTCGGCGCGCCGCAGGCTGATTGCGCGCAGTGGCTGCCAGTGGCAACGTGCAGCGTGAATGTAGCACAGTGCACTCCGCCTGCAGCGCGGTGGCGCCATTGCTGCGACGGTGCCATTCTGGGGGGTGGGTGCTGTACCACTGTTGCGGCGGTTCTGCCAGCGTTGGGTCTCGACAGAGGCTGCCCGCTCGCGGCTGAGCCGCTGAGCACGCATGATGGGTGGGGCCGCGCTTCTGCACCGCAAAGCGCGCCTACACAGCGCACGGCAAGATGGCTTTGAACTGGAGGCATGTGCACGCAATGGCAGGGCGCTTGCAGTGCACTTGCAGCGTCTGGCGCGCAGCTTCCCAGTGATGTACACGCGCCGCCGCACGCTCATGCGCAGTCAGCCCGAGCGCCTTCTTGCTTGTGCCTCAGGGCGCCTCGGCAGCGCCTCGGCAGCGCCTCATTGCTACCGTTCCCACGCACTCTCGTTTTCGTTGCGCCTCCCATTGCCGCGCACGGACCCGCTTGCGCTGCAATGCCGACGTCCGTTGTCGCTGAGGGTTCCACTCCGGGTTGCCGCTGCCTTTGGGCGCCCACTTTCACTTGCGCCAGGCAGGTGCGCCGCTGTCCAAGCCCGGCAGCCACACGGGTCTGCGTTGAACCCTTTCCTTCTAATGGCCGCAGCGACGCGCGGCGACGCACTGCACGCGTGTTGGATCCGCCTGCGCGCACTGGTGGGAGGCACGGCTTGAAACGCGTGCGCACGTGCGCGTGGATGCCACACATTGGTTGTCACGCCCGCTTGAATAGGGCCAGTCAGGCACAAGGCACTGCCCTTACTTTGCAATAAAAGGTGCTGCTCGCCGTGCCCTCATGTGAAAGTAACCTTACAACTGCACCCAACAACTGCAAGGCAACAAGTTTTCAACTAGAAATGAGCAGACGCCTTGCATTTCGCCCTGCCGGCAGCAGCAGAAGCAGTGGGAACAGCAGCGACAGCAGCGGCAGCGGCAGTTACGGCGGCATTGACGACGACAGCGACAGGGGCAGCGACAGCGCCAGCGGCAGTTACGGCGGCATTGACGACGACAGCGACAGGGGCAGCGACAGCGCCAGCGGCAGTTACGGCGACGACGAAAGTTCGGTGCTGCCGATTACCGCAAGTCCCACGCGTAGCGGCCCGGGCGGCAGCTCCACTGCCTTCGCGCGTTTGTCGAGAATGTGCGTCACGCGCGCACGCATTGCGCGCATGCGCACATTCTGGGAGCACGGAACGCTGCCGATGGGATGGAGCCGCGCGCGGCGCTGGAAGTTTCGCCGCCAAATGGAGGCATTTAGGTGGCGCGTCGTGCGTCTGCCGCGCGGCCGCTGGCTGCCGCGCGTGCTGCCCCCTGGCGCTGTGGAGACGGCAGACGGTGCCAGTGCTGCTGCTGCTGGCGCCGCCGCCGCGGGTGTCCCAATGGCGCCAGTCGCCCCAGCAGCCGACGGGAGCACCCGTGAAGCGGTGCTGCAAGTGCTGCTGCCAGAGGCCGGCGCAGGGCGGCGTTGGAGCTGGCACGAGGTGGTGGCGGAGGAGGATGCTCCGGCGCTGTTGCACGCGATGTACGTCGACCCCGCTGCTGGCGCGTCGCGAGGCGCGCGTGCGCTGTACCAGCGCGCGCGCGAGCGCTTTGCTGGCATCTCGATGCAGCAGGTCACAGACTTTCTGGCGCGGACCGAGACGCGCCAGGCGTTTGCCGCGCCGCCCGCCCACGTCGTCGTGCAGCCTGCCGCCGTCACAGACGCGATGCAGCAGTGGGAAATCGACGTGACGCTGGTGCGCCTGCCTACCAGCGTCACGCCGCCGCGGCCGTACCTCCTAGTTGCGTACGACTTATTCTCCAAATTTGTATGGGCTGCGCCGCTGGCAAGAAACGACGGCGGCAGCGTCACCGCGGTGCTGCAAGCGCTGTTTTTCGTGGAGGGCGCGCCTGCAGTGCTTCGAAGCGACGGTGGCGGCGACATGCACAACGCTGCAGTGACGGCGCTCAGCGAGCGCTTTGGTATTGATCGGCGCGTTTGTGCTGCACACACGAGTGAATGTAATGGCGGCGTTGAGAGAGTCCACGGCACGATAAAACGTTCTTTGGAGCGCCAGGTGCACGAGTGGAGTAGCGCAGCGCGCACCGCCGACTGGCTCGCCCTCTTGCCCGCTGTGCTGCATGCCTACAACACGACGGTGCACAGCACGACGGGCTTCACGCCGTGGCTGCTGCATCGCGGACGCGCAGCTCGGCCGCTGGGCCCCCTCCTCCTCACTGCGCCTGCTGGTGCGCTGCTCACGCCCTTGCCTGCACCGCCCGCACCCGCGTCTGCAGCGGCTGCAGCGGCTGCAGCGGCCGCAGCCGCCAGCGGCGTAGGCGCCTTGGCCGTGCTACCGCCTGCGATTGTTCCTGCCGCCCGACCCGCTGCTGCTGCCTCCGGGGCGTCCATTGGCGCGGCCGGGAGCTGGGAAGTGTCTCGTGTGCTGGCGGTGCGGCCTGATCCTACCGCGCGCTCGGTCCGATACCTAGTGCGCTGGGTGGGGCACGGCCCCGAGTACGACTCCTGGATCACGCCCGAGCTGCTGGGCATGTCAGTGCGCGAGGTGGAGGCGTGGCTACGGCAATCCCACCGCCGCTGGCCGCCCGTACGGCTCGCGACGCCCATAATCGTGCCACCTGGTGCAGCGAGCCGGGAGATACGCGCGTCCGCAGCTGACCGAGCCGAAATCGCAGGAGTTACCACGATGTGAGCACGCGAGGCTCGGGCGCCAATAACCTAGCAGCTTCCATCGCCGCCGTCGCCGCTACCTGCTACCGCCTGCGCCACCGTCTCCACCACCGCCGCCTCCGCCGCCGCCGCTGCTGCCGCTGCCTGCCTCCACCCTGTCGGTAGTAGGGTGCCTTCGCGCACCCAGCCGCGCGCCCCAGCACGCGGCAGGGCACCAGCGCCATCCTGTCGGCGCCCCACCCACACAGTGGCGCGGCTTCCAGCGTGACGCCCGCGTGTGATGCTGGCATCAGGCGCCCTGCAGCGCGCGCACCCATACATTAAAACCTGCCCTCTGCAGCTCCATATTTGCCCGCATGTACGTAGCACACGTGGCAGAAGCCGCAGCCACACACGAAGTGGTGCGCGCGGTGGCGGCCGCGCGCATCACTGCGTTTGGCTGGCGCATGTGCCAGCGCTCAGCCGCGCGGCGCAATGCGGCCTTATCGCCGCTGCAAGTTGGCGACGCCGTTCGCGTCAGTTTCACGGTGCTGCCGCACGTGCGGCGCCTGGCCAAGGGCGCGCTGCACGAGCCGCCGCTTCCATCGTGGTCGTCGGACACGTTCACAATAACGCGAGCCGCTCGGCATCATGACCGCCCTGTGTATGACGTGGCGTGCGCCACGTGCGGCGACGCCGGGGGCGACCCGCGCCCCGCGCGGGTTCACGGCATGCTGGCGCAGCTGGCGCCGCGGATAGCTGCCGTCGATCGCCGCCTCCTGCGGCGCATACCAGCGGGCAATCCGCTACCGAGCATGGGCCGCGAGCTTGGCGGCGTGACGCCGGCGCTGTGGGCAGCGCCGGCAGCGGAGACTGCGTAGCTACGTACTACTGATTCATGTAGGATTGGCAGGGCTGCACGGTCCCTAAGAGTCGCTTGACTTGGCTCTGCGGCCCCTGCCTGGCTAAGGCCCGCACAACCGTGCGGTGCGACTGCCGACCCGATCTCACCGCCCCTGCGTGCATTCATGGGGCCGCTATTTGAACAATTTGAACAATGTGTGTGTAAGTTACTACTCGCCAGCAGGTGGGGGCGGCACGGCACGCCGCCGGCACCCCGGGAAGCACGCAATCCACGCCGCCGTGTGCGGTGTGTGGCGGCAGTGCGCCGCGCGAAGCGTTGCTGCAGGCTGCATCTAGCAGCTGGCAGCTGCAGCTGAGCCCGCGGCGACAACGGCGGCCGCGGCTACAGCGGCCTGTAGCGGCCGCGAGGGTCACTGAGGCGCGGGTAAGGCGCGTGTGAGGCGCTCTTGAGGCGCCGCGGGGGACGCGGAACAACTAGGGAACGCGCTGCTGCGGCAGGGGCTGCTGGCTGTACGCGCGCGCGTGGAGTGCTTGCCTGCCGCACCAAATGCAGCGACGCGTGGCCAGCGCCACTGCAGGGCGTCACGCAGCAGCAGGGCACGGTGGGCACACGCCGCCGACCGCGCCGCCGCCGCGTGTCGCCGCGCTGTTGCTGGGGCCTACATCGCGTCCGCCGCTGAGACGCAGCGGAGCTGAGGCGCTGCTGAGGCGCCAGCGGGGCGCGGACTGCCGCAGCGCCGCGGCGGAGGCAGGGGCTGGCTGTACCAGTACCAGTACGCGCGCGTGCAAGGAGTGCTCCAAGCGCAGCATCCGTTGTGAGCATGTGATTTCAATAGGAGCAACCTGCTAAGCGCGAGCGCCGCCGCCGCCGGGCGCCGAGCTGCAGGCCGCAGCCTCCGCAGGAGGAGCGGGCGCGGCTGGCACGGCCCCGGGCGCGGGCAGAGACGCTGCGGCCGTGACTACTGCCGTCTCGGCGTCGTCGCCGCGCGCCTGCAAGATTCGCGCCACCTCCGGATGCCCGTGTTTGGTAGCGACTTGCAGCGGCGTGCGCCCCCGCGCATCGCATGCGTGCACGTCGCTGCCTGCTGCCACCAGTGCGCGCACGGCCTTCACGTGCCCGTGCTGGGCAGCCACGTGCAGCGCCGTCCTGCCGTCATCGTCGCGCGCGCCAACGTCGGCGCCGCGCCGATGCAGTACGCCCGCAATGGCCGCGTGCCCGCCGCGGGCTGCCAGGTGCAACGCCGTGCGGCCGCGTGCGTCGCGCGCGTGCACGTTGGCGCCGTCGGCGATGGCCTTGCGCACGCCGTTTGCATCGCCGCCCGTTGCAGCAGCCAAGAGCGCCTTCTTAAGAGGGTGGTCGTCGCCGTCGTCGTCGTCATCGTCGTCCTTGCCTTTCGCACCGACGGGTCCTGCGCCGCCACGCTCACCCGCCGCAGCTGCCGCAGCCGCTGCAGTCGCCGCAGCCGCTGCAGTCGCAGCGCCGCAGCTTGCGCCGACGGGTCCTGCGCCGCCACACGCGTCTGCCGCAGCCGCCGCAGCCACGGCGCTGTCTCCCGCGCCTTGGGAGCCGCGCTCCGCGCGCGCCTCGCCTTCTGCGTCACCCGGCAGGCGCACGACGCGCCCTTTGGCGCGCAGGCGCGCCAGGAGCGTGGCGATCTGCAGCAGGTGCGGCGCGTACCGTTCTGCCGCGTGGCCGCCGCCCGCCGCCTCCCACGCGCTGTACGCAGTGACAGCCTCCGCTGCCGCAGCCGATGGTGTAGCCCGTGGCTCTGCAGCGGTGGTGGCAGCGCCGCCGCCAGCCGCCGCCACCTTGCGCAGCGTGCCGGCGCGCGTGACGCGGTAGCCTGCGCGCCGCAGCGCGTCGGCATCCGCCACCTCGCCCACCATGACGCCGCGCGCACCATCCAGGCGGAAGCGGATGCCACGCTGCGCCCAGCCCCGCGCGCGCGCGGGCGTGCACGCCACCATCAGCGGCCAATCTGCACTGGCCAGCTCCGCTGCATACGCGTCGCTGAATGCAGCGTACAGCCGGCCGCGCGACGACGGGTTGGCTGGCGCGTAGCGGCGCCGCGCACCTTCCAAGACGGCAATGACCATGGCGGCAGGAGGCGCGGAGGTGAAGCGTGCCCGTGCCGAGGGGTTGGTCGGCGGGAGACTGGTTTTGTTTACATGGAGGGCGCGGTGGGGACGGCGTCTCTTGGGGGCCTAGGGATGCCCCTCCGCACTCGGGCGCAGGAGCGGGGCGCGCATGTGGACGGCGGGAGCTACGCCGCGCGGCCGCCATGCGGCGCGTGCCGGCACGCGCTGGGCGTGCGCAGACACGCGCAGTAGGTGCAACTCATCGAGCGCTGCCTGCACAGGCCTCTCCGACTCCCGCTGGCACCTTGCTGCCGGCTGCGCGGCGCCGCCTGCAAAGTGAGCACGGCTGCCACCGCCGCTGTCAAGCACAATAGCGCTTCCTGCGGCAGGGCGGTAGCAGGGGCCCGCGCGCCTCCACACCGTGTGCGTGAGCTGCAAGCTAGCCAAACGTTGACCCGTACCGCCGCCCACAACTTGCACAGTCGTCGCGGTGACGCCGTCGGGCGGCACACCCATGGTACATCGTACGCACATGGTTGTTGCCACGGCAACGCCGTGTGCACATGCACTACTGGCGTTGGCATTGGCAGGTGGCGGGTTGGCACTTGGCGGCCGTCCGACTTGCACGCGCAAGCGTCATGTTGCACGTGTGTGTGTGATCAGCCGCAAAAGCCGCGCGTAACGCCGTTGCCGATGATGTGCGCAGACACGCGCAGTCGGTGCAACTCACCGAGCGCTGGCGACCAGCACACAGCCCAGCCGCGCGTCATGCCGACTGCCGGCTGCACAGCGCCGCCTGCAAAGTGAGCACGGCTGCCACCGCCGATGTTGAGGGCCCTACACGTCCGCTGCGGCAGGGCGGCAGTAGGGCGCCGCCTTCCTGCGCCTCGACACACACATGCGGGCACGACACGCCGCCCACTCACCACACGTGCATGGAGGCTCGCGGGGTTGTCACCGCAGCACCAGGTCGTGCAACTGCGGGCAGTGGGCAGTGGGCAGGGGTCGCGACCCGAGTTGGCAGTTGGCGGCTGGCTTGGGCATGAATACTACATGCGTTTGTCTGGCCAGGCGTGACGCCGTTGCCGCCGTAGGACTACGTCCGCGCGGCGGCCGTGCAGGGCCGCTGGCGTGCGCTGGGTGTGCGCAGACACGCGCAGTCGGTGCAACTCACCGAGCGCTGGCGACCAGCACACAGCCCAGCCGCGCGTCATGCCGACTGCCGGCTGCACAGCGCCGCCTGCAAAGTGAGCACGGCTGCCACCGCCGTTTTTGACCCCCCACAAACGTGCCTCGACGGCGAGTCGACGCACCTGCAGACACGCGAGCAGACGCACATGCAGAGTCGGTGCGGACACACAACACTGCCCACCACCACATGCATGGAGGCGCCCATGAGCAGTGGCTGGTCTGGCCCATCGTGTGCGGCTGCACCACCCAGTTGCTGCTGCCCGGCAGCTCATCATCAGTGTCGCTGCTGGCATGCCACTGCCGACATGCACACCGCCTGCTGCAATTATGACGCAGCTGCTGCGTCCAACTGGCGGCCGCATGGGGACCACGTGCCGTCCCGCCGGGGACATGAGCAGGGACCATGTCACCCCCCCCCCAAGTGGTGCAGTTGTCTGCGGCACGCTGCCACTGTAGGCCGCCGCAGCAGGCACCGACTCGCGCAGTCGCCGCAACTCGCAGAGTGCTGGCGAGGTGGGCCTCTCCGGCTGCCAGGGGGGCCCTGTATCCGATGGCATGGCGCCGCCTGCAAAGTGAGCACGGCTGCCACCGCCGTTTTTGACCCCCAAAAATCCTCCCTCCTGCACACCCAGAGTGGCCGTGGCGCGTGTCGGCGCCCGGCTGCCAGCGGCTCCCCCTTGCGTGTGTGTGGGTCCGAGGTGGCACGTTGCGCAAGGCGGCCGCGACACAGCCCAAGCTGGCAACTCGACGGTGGGTGGTCGCGTCGTTCGTGACTCGTGACGCCAGCTGCCGAGCGGGAGGGGGCGGCACGGCGTTGGCAACTCGACGGTGGGTGCCGCTGCAAAAGTTTGGACTCGCCGACTCGGTCGTCATGGCCGCGCACACACGACCCAGTCCCATGAATAAAAGGTACTCGAGCCACCGTGCACTACCATGTCCCACCCCGCTGCCTACTTTAGCGTGGTGCTGCAAGGCGTTGCCTCTGCAGCTGCCGCCGCGACTCGCTTGCAACGCAGCTGGTTGGCGCAGGCGCATGGCTGCTGGCGCGTGGACGCATGGGCAGCTGGTTGGGGCTGCGGCTGCGGTGCGGGTGGCGCGGATGGCGTGGATGCCAGCGTCCTCCTTCGCTTGCTGCTGCGCGTCGTAGGCGCGGCACCCAGGTGCGGCACGGTGAAGGACAGCCTTGCCCGTGCCATGGCTGTGCGTGCCGGCGGCACCGCGGATCCGACAGACGCGCCCGCGGCACGCACAACTGCACCCACCACGCACGTGCTGCAGCTTGACGGCGGGGCCGATTGGCAAACGGCGCTCGCAGCGCTGCGCGCCGCATGCTCGCACGTCGCCCTCGCACCGTCGCTGCCGCCTGGCTACCTCGCGCACTGCGACCTGGCCCTTCACCGCAGCGCGGCACTGGAGGCCCTGTGTGCAGCGTCTGCGAGCTCCCTTGAGGCCTGGGCAGTGCGTGCGCTGACATGCGTGGGCGGTGCGCCGTGCGCCCTGTCCATGGTGGAGCCGCACGGTAGGCATGACTTTGTCGCGCACGCGACGGTGCCAACGGACAGCGTGTCTGTCGCCATTGTGGCGGCCAAGGCGTGGCTTTGCCACACTGCCGTCGCCGCTGCGCTCGCGTGGGTGATTCCCGCGGCTGCTGGCGACGCCGCCGCCGCCACATCGCACCTACTCGCTGTGTGGCGCCGCCGGCTGCCATGCACCCGCACTGCCAACTTGCAGCGCGAGCTGGCAGCCATCCTTGGCGGCAGTACACACTTGCACAGCGTGACCACCACGGCTGCAGCCGCTCGCTGCACGCGGGGAGAGCCGTGCGCGCTGCTGCCGCCGTGCCATCTGGCGCCGCTTGGACTCCACGTCCTGGCTGCGCACGTGCACCGCACTGGCGCCAGCAGTGGGGGCCGCAGCGGCGCCGTGGTCATGGGCGTGGCACCTGCCGAGCTGGCGGCGGCGCAGCGGGTGATTGTGGCGTGGGAGGCACGGAATGATGCCGCTGCCGCTGCCGCTGCCGCTGCCGCCGCCGCTGCCGCTGCCGCTGCCGCTGACGCTGACGCTGCCGCTGACGCTGACGCTGCTGCTGACGCTGGTGCTGTGATCGACGCTGCTGCGGGCGCTGGTGCTGCCGCTGCCGCTGCCGCTGCCGCTGCCGCTGCCGCTGCCGCTGCCGACGCTGACGCTGCCGCTGCCGCTGCCGCTGCCGCTGACGCTGCCGCTGCCGCTGCCGCTGACGCTGACGCTGACGCTGACGCTGACGCTGACGCTGACGCTGACGCTGACGCTGGAGGCAGGCAACGCCACTGGGCCATGCCTCACGACAGCAACGACGCCCGCAAGCGGCGCCAGCGGTGCGTGCCGCTGACGTACCAGCGATGGAAGATCTTTGAGCGCGCGTGGTGCTTGCTTCCACCACCCGGCTTTTTTCGCCTTGACATGGCAGGGGAGAGCGAGCCCACGGACGGCAGTGGCAGCGCCGCAGACGACAGCGAGGGCACCAACTGCGGCAAAGTCGTCGAGGAAGGCGACGAGTACACAGTTCGCATTATTCCTACAGCACTCATCCGCGAGGGCGCGTTGTGGCTGCTATGCCGTTCGAGCGCAGACGCAGAGTGGCTCTTGCCGCTGCTGGCGGCCCCGCGCAGTGCGCCGCTGTGGCAAGACGTGGCAGTGTGTGCCACTATTCTCTGGCGGCTGCCGCAGGCGCAAACCCTGAGCAGTATCGCCGCCGCTGCGGATGCTGTTCGTGCTGCCGCTGCCGCTGCCGCTGCCGCTGATGCCGACGCTGCCGCTGCCGCTGACGCGGCCGCTTATGCTGACGCTGACGCTGACGCTCGCGCTGACGCTCGCGCTGATGCTCGCGCTGATGCCGACGCTGCTGCCGCTGCCGCTGCCGCTGCCGCTGCCGCTGACGCTGCCGCTGCTGCTGCCGCTGACGCTGACGCGGCCACTTATGCTGACGCTGCCGCTGCCGCTGACGCGGCCGCTTATGCTGACGCTGACGCTGACGCTCGCGCTGACGCTCGCGCTGATGCCGACGCTGCTGCAAACACCGCGACAGCGGCAGCAGCGGTAGTGGGGCACACAACATGTGCATGCTCTGATCGGCCGCATTCCACAGAGGAATGGGCGCAAGTGGCGGCGGCCGTGTGGCTGCACGCAACATGGCCTGCTGCCGCAGCAACGCCGCTGAACTTTGAGGCGACCCCTGCCGGCATTGCAGCAGCGGCGGCGCGCGCCCTGCACGCACTCGCAAGCGCCGGCAGCAGCAGCCTTGCGCCAGGCGCCCGTTGCATCCTCCACCACCTCGCGCGCATCGGCGAGGGCGAGGGCGGGGGCGGGGGTGGGGGCGTTGCTGTCTGGCTGGCTCCCGTCGTGACAGCCTTGTGGAGAGCTGCCAACCGCGCGACGCTGGTGGCGCGCTACATGACCGAGAGCGGCTACGACAGCACTCGCGACAGCCTCGAACGTCTGTCGACCACTCTCCCTCTCCAACGAACTGACTGCGCCCCCTGCTTTGCTTTCGGTGCAGATCACTGCACCCGACCTTGCGTTGCGCGCGCACTACGTGTCGCGCGCCGCGTGGTTGACACCGTCGTACATGAGGACGCCATCATGGAGGAGGCCGCCGAAGCTCAACAGCAGCGAGCTGCGCTAGGTCGTCACGAGTTTGACAAGTGGGACGGCGGCATGCGCGACACGGACTTGGACTATGACGAAAGCCTGGACATACCCGCGCATGAGGTTGCGCGGCTGCGGCGGGTGAGCGCTCGCGAGTGTCGCTCTCCGCGCAGGCGCACGCTGGTGCCCTGCGCCGCGTACCACAAGCTGCCTGCAGGACGCACACGCCAGCGGCCGCGTTAACTCGACTTGAAGTGAGTGGTCAGAGCTGCCGCGAGGGCCGTACGCCTTCGCTCGCGTGGGCGTCGCGAGGGATCATGACCTAGGGCCCTATTGTGCAAGTGTTACTTGGCTTGCTGCGGCAACGCCGCTTGAACGCCGGCCGGCAAGCGTGCGCGCCACACGCCACGCGCGACGCACCGCCCAGCGCAGGCGCTGCGCTGGTGGTGGCGATCAGGTCGCGCAGCCACCAGCCGCCAGCTGCATGCGACTGGGCACGGCACAGCGTACTCGCGCGTGTGCCGGACGCCGCCCGCCGGCGTGCAACGGGGGTACATTCCCGCGCGCTGCCGCCCGTCGCCCATGCTGGGCTGCCGCATGCCACGCCGCCGTATTTGTCAGTAACAGCGCCGCGCCGCGGCAGCATACCCCCTTGAGCACACACCCCGCAGGGGCTGCCCTGCGCAAGCTGCCCTGCGCAGGCGCGACGCAGCGGCTGTCTGTCGTTGGCAGCGGCCTTGCGCACGGCATGCGCGTCGCTGCCAGCTGCTCAGCAGCGCCTCTCCGAGCGCCCCCTGCCGCCGCCCGTACCAGCGCCGCCGCCGCTTCCAAGCCAGCAATGGCGGCGCTCGCGCGCCAACTGCTGACACAGCATGTGGCAGCGTGCCGCGCTGATGAGCCCCAGCCGCGCACTGGCGAGGCGTCATCAAGCCATGTCCGCGTCCGCGTCCGCGCCAGCGCCAGCGTCCGCGCCAGCGCCAGCGGCAGCGGCAGCACGCGCGGGCAAGTCGTACCCGTGCATGTCCACCATGCCGGGATCCGCCGCTGTTGTGATGGCTAGCGCGCGGACGCGGTCACCCTCGATGCCAGTGGTGGCAACTTGCACGGCCCAGCCCGGCAAGGCAGTGCGCGCACTGCGCGTCACGTTGTCACGGCGCACCTCTCTACCGCACACAACCCACGCGCGGACGGTGCTGCCCGTGGCGCACGCCGCGTATCGCGTGGGGTGCAGGCGGTGCGCCATCCAGCCGACGACTGCCACAAACTCTGCCGCTGTGACGCGGCCAGCTGCTGCCGCGCCGCCGCCGCCGCCGCCAGCACCGCCGCCGCGTGGGGCCGTGAGCGTCACCGTGACACCGCGCGCGCAGTAGTGGCCGCCTGGCATGCTGTGCGTGCGTGCGTGCGTGCGTGCGTGCGTGCGTGCTAGCGTGCGTGCGTGTGCGTGCGTGCGTGCGTGTGCGTGTGTGTGTGTGTGCGTATGCGCATGTGTGAATATTGCCGCGGCGGGGCGTTCTCAGCCGCCGTTCTGTGGCAAGTGCGGTTCACCGATTCGCTCCGTAGACGTTCTTAGACCACTCAACTTCAACTTGAATGCGACGTTCAGGCTTGCGCGAGCATGTCGCTGACCCAAGCGTCCTCCTCCTGCGAGCCCTCTCTGCCGTCGAAGCTGCCTACCGCCGCCGCGGCGCCGGCGGCATAGTGCGTGGCGCGCAGGTCCCACGCCTCGTCCTCCGTCAGCAGCATCGCGGTCAGCCCCTCAAACTGCGCAGTGAGCGCCAGCGCCAAGACGTGGCAGTTGGCGCTCGCTGCGCAGCAGCGGCCCCACGCCGTCACCACGCGCTCGCCGTCGTCCCGCACCGCGGGCTCGCCCTGGCCGCCGCCGTCCACGTAATCGCGGGGAAACTGCACCGCAACGCCCCAGACAGCGTCGCACAGGTACACGGCTGCGTCACCGTCCTCCACGTGCATCCGCGCCTGCAGGTACGCCAGCAGCGCGGCGCGAGAGGCGGCAGGCCCGCGCACGGCCAGTCGAAAATCGAGGTGGCCCATGGCACGGGTGCGGGGTGGCGGTACGCGGCAGGGCGGCGATACGGGTGGGCGGCGGCACCTTTATTGGTAGCGCACACACGGACAGAGACGCGCACTCGCGGCCGCTGCCTCGGCCAGCGGCGCCTCAGCGGCGCCTCAGCGGCGCCTCAGCCGGAGGTGGGTGGGGGCACGCTGGTCGGCGGTTTGCCAAGCATGCTGCCCGAGTCCGTGAGGTTGATCAGCAGCTTGTTCTCTGCGAGCGTGACGGGCGTCGCGTGCTTGGCGAGCAGGCCGTTCTTCACATCCTCGATGCACACGTACAGCACGTCGCCTAGCATGCGGCCAATGAACTCGAGTCCTTGCCCGCGCCTTGCGGGCGGCGCAGCACGGACACAATGCTCGGCCGCTCGGCGGGCCGCTGCACCATATGCGCAAGGAAGCGGTGCGTGTAGGCGAATGCGGCTGCCTCGCCGCCGCACAGCACCGCCCGACGGCAACGCCAAGTTTTCGTAGGCGGTGACAAGCTCGGCGCGGCTCAGCAGGTCGTAGCCGCCGCGCGGCGGCAGCGGCACGCGGAGGAAGCACACGGGGCTCAGCAGTTTGGCGTGCCGCCTCAAACTCGGCCTTCATGCCGCCGTACGCAACGTCGTCGTCCTCGGGCGGCGGCGGCGCGACGATGCTGGCGTCCAGCGGCTTGACGGCCAGCTTGATGGCGTAACCCGTGGCGCGCACAACGTGCGCTTCGCACGCGCGCAGCACGGCGGGCGGCAGCTCCGCCTCGCCTGGCGCCTTGGGCACAAGGCCGCCGTCAAAGATGTAGGTCGTCATGTCGCGGCCCTGTGCCTTGAGGGCGTCGTGCAGCGCCATGAGGCACGTGCGCTCCTCGTTCTGCAGCACGCGCGCCGTCACGCTGCCGTTGATGTTGCGCACGCACGCCGCGCGCGCCTTGGCGGCCAGGTCAGGGTGCGCCGCCGCAATGTTGGCCATCATGGCACGCAGCGCTCGGCGTGCAGCGCCGCCACGCTGGGCGGCAGGCCGCTTACATCGGCGCCACCAAAGAAGAGGGCCGTCACGCGCTTCTTGGCCGCCTCGGCGTCGCACTCGTTGGTTGCCATGATCTCCGCCAGCACGGCGGCGCGGTTGCGCACGTACGCCGCCAGCTGCTTGTGCACCCAACTGCGCCGCTGCCCCATGCCCAGCAGCAGGCGCGGCTGCGCGTTCTCCATGTCCACGTCCCGCATGTAGTCGCGGCACAGCGCGCCGCGCAGGCGCCGCGAGAAGGCGCAATGGCCGAGGCCGCCGCGTGGGTACCAGCGGCTCAGGTGCTCCTCGCTGTACCGCGTCCCGACCTGGTACACCACGTCCACGCAGCCCGCGCGCGGGCCCGCCATGCGGCCGCGCGCTCAGCGCCGCAGCGCCGTCTTCTCGGCGTCTTGCTGCCCCACGTGCGCCCCTAACTTGCCCTCGCGACTTCCCGAGGGTCCTGGCGTGGTGACGTGCGCACACGCAGTGCACAGCGCGCCCGCCTGCGTGTGCGGCGACGACTTGACGCGCTTGGGTGCCGGCCGCACTGCCGGCGGCGGCCGATGTGTGGCAGCCCGACGCTGCGCACTTTGCAACGCACGCAGCGACACACTCGAAAACGTTCCTGCGCGTGCCAGAGGCGCTGTCGACGCGCGCGATGCTGCAGTCGACGGCTCGTGCGCTAGCCCAGTTAGAGGGCGCGGCGGCATGCATTCCCGTCGCCAGCACGCGCCCACCCGCGGAGAGGCAGACGCCGGGGACGATGAGGGGCCATCTGCAAGTGCTTGCATTCGACGACGCAAATCCCGCGCGCCTCGGCATCGCGCGCGCGCCTGCCGCGCGGACCCGCTGCACGGCGCCTGTACCACAGGCTGGCAGGCTGCCGCGCTTGCCGCCGACGCTGAAGCACGCACGCGCGGCGCTGATGCACTGCGGGGTCGTTGCCGGCCAGGCATCCATCGACATTGGGGCGGTGGCGCGGTGGCAGCGGCAGTGCCGCCGCGCTGCCGTTGAGGCGCTAACCGCCGCTAACGTACGAGCGCAGCGGTTTGGGCCCGGAATACGCGCACGACAAGCACGACAAGCTGCAGCGTTACCCCATTCCCGGGCGTGGTGGCACAGCCACCACCAGCGTTGCGTGAATGCCTATGCATGGAGCGTGCGAAAACATGCAGTTGTTATCGAGAGACCGTAAGGGTGGTAGCAACTCGTCTGGATTGGTGTGGTGTAGTTGTGGGTGTGGAGGTGGTTGAAGAGTACGCGTTGCTGAATACCCGGGTACGTCCGCGCGTCACCCAATGCGGTTGCCGCGTCGGGTTTTCGACCGTACAGGGCCAATACTGCTACTGCAGAGTATTGCGCGCAGTCTGTACACATTGTAGCTCCTGCCAAATGAGCGAGGATGGGTGCCAGGTGACACGACAGCGTCGACGGCTTCATGATGCGGCCTACTCGCTATACACGCGCGAGGCTTGCAATTAGGGCCAAACATGGGTCCAGCACCAGGCTACGCGGCAAGACTTGCCGTTGGCACTACGGCTGGCGCCCTTGCACGACCCCGAGACGCCAAGAAGAAAAGAAAGAATGCGACTCCGAGAGCCCACACTGCGAGCAGGATCAACAGCACAGCTGTCCAGTTCGCAGCCTGCGTCAGCGTGCCCACAGAAAAGTCAAACACCAGCGCAGCGATGGAGGCAAACACGGACTGCGCCGCTATTACCGCCGCGCAGGCACCTTCCTCGCCAAATTCCATGGCAAAAAGAGGTACGGCGAGCGCGGGGATGATAGTGGCGGCGACGCCCACGAGGAACAACAAAATTAATGCGGCAACGTACCCCGATGGAATGTTGGTTGGCAGCGCCCACAGAAGGAGTACCCACAACACACCCAGCGCAGCCGCAACGCTAAACACTCTGTTGGAGGCCGTGCGGGACGCATGATCGCTCAGCCATCCACCAAGCAGCACGGTCAGTGTCATCCCACCAGGAAACACCGCTGCTGCTAGCCCGCCAGCGGAGGGGGCTACCTCAAACCGATCCACCAAGTACAACGCAGCAAAGGCCTGCAGCTCCAACAACACCGCGGCGCACGAGTTGGCGACAAGCAGGAGCCAGAACGCGGGGGCTGTTGCCATGTGCCAAAGCGTCTCCCTCAGCGACTGGGCGCGGCCGTTCGGCTCGCGACGAACGTCGCCGTCCACAGCAACGCCGCGTTGCGTAGGAGTACTTCTCAGCAATAACGCGTTCAGCAAGAAGCTCGCACCCACAAACCCGCCACCAGCGAACACGATTTGCGACCACGACATGGCGCTGAGCAAGCCGCCAGTAATGAGGCTGCCGACTACACCTCCAACACGAAAACCTGCCGCCAGCACCCCGACCGCACGGCCGCGCGCAGTAGGTGCAAACCAGTACCGCAGCACTACTGTCGCTGCAGGCCATGCCAGGGCTGCCGCAGCGCAGTGCACCGTGTAGATGGCAGCGAATAGCGGCACCGCGCGCGACAGTCCAAACCCAAATGCAGCGGCTGCCGAGCATCCCGTCGCCACAAGGGCCATGCCCGCTCCGCCCAACCGATTGCCGACAAGCAAAACAGCCACAGACCCCACCAAGGTTCCGGCGTTGCCTAGCGCGTTCACCAAACTTGCATCAGCGTTGTCGAACGACAAGGCGACGTCGGCCTTCATGGAGGGGAATACTATGACAACGTTGGCTTGAGCAACTGCAACCGCAAAGATCGTGAACACGAGCAACAGTTCTGTTGCAAGCGCCCATCGCAGGTACGACGCGTGAGAGGGGGCAGTGGCCATCTTCCCCACACGGCGGCCGGGCGGCCCCCACTAGTGCGCCTACACTGCGTCAGGGCCACTGCCTCAAAAGACGGTAACCCCAACCCCAACCAAAGTACTTGGCGCGCAATGGTGAGCGGCTCTCAGGTATTTTGGCAGCTCTAGCAGCAGAGTCTAGCAGCTAAGCAGCCGCTTCGGCCCGCTTGTCGGCCGACCAACGGTTTCGTTCCTGTCCAGCTGCGGCTGACTCAATACAACTCAATTAGGGCCCTAACTGCGTAGCCGACAGTACACGGGCACCCCCACCGCCTCAGGCGCGCACAGCGGCAAGTCACCAACGCAGAAGTTTGCGGCGCGGGAGGTTGCGGCGTTCTTGTGCCCGCTGCCCACAGAATGGACGGCCCTCCGCAGATGACGTTCACGACCCAGCTCCCCATTGCTGTTCTGTGGCCCACCTGGGTGTTGCACGTACGTAGGGGAGTTGCGGTGAACAAGAGGGAGCGTGTCATGCAACGTGCCGTGGCAGGAGCGCGCGGTTATAGGCTTCACTGCCACGCGCAATGCGCAGACTGCTGGACACTACGCCCTTGCCTTCCTGGTTGCAATTTGCATGGGTCTTGCGAGGCACCTGCTCCCGCCGCTGCGGCAGCAACTCAAGTCACGGTGTGCGCGGCGTACGCCCCCTGCCACTACGGTAGCCAACCCGCTGAACGGTGGTGACGCGACCCCGCATGCCGCCGCTGCCTGGCGCGCTGGCCGCAGCGACCAGCGCCTCCTTCGTGCGGGCTCTCCAACTCCCCGCGCCCAGTTGCTGCTCGCCGTTGGAGACACGCTGCTGTACGCCGCCACGGTCACGCTGGGCTTCCTCAACATGCTCGTGGTGATGACGTACAACCCTGGCTTGCTGATGGCAGTGGTGCTGGGAGAGACAGCGGGGCACGTGTGCACGCTGTACTGCGCCGTGCGCCCTCCGCGCGGTGCCAGCGGCGATGCGCCGGTGGATGCCGCCGCCGTGGAAGGAGCAACAGCGACGGATCCCGAGACAGGCGCCAGCGCGTGCCATTGACACACCCGCGCGTCCCGTTTGTTGCGCCAAACAATTCAAGCGAGGTTGCAGAGTAGTGCCGCCGCCACGCGCGCGCGTCTTCACGGACCTTGTCTACGGCGGGGACAGTCTACGCCGTCTGCGGCAGCGGGGCTGAGCTGAGCAGGGGAAGCAGCTCACCCGCTTACCAGCTTGACCTCGCGCCCACTTGCTGCGCCCCACTTCTGCAGCGCCGCCAGTACATCGGCAGGCGCTGCAGCACCAGTGACCGTAATGCGCTGGGCTGCGACGTCGCCCTTCACTTCCGTGACGCCGTCCAGCTTGGACAGTGCACTGCCCGCTGCGCCGCCGCCACACAGCCCCCGCAATGGAGCGTGGTCGAGAAGGTCATCGTTGTCTGCGAGCGGGGGCGCGGGGGCCGGGCC
>ERZ778022.2734-NODE-2734-length-17878-cov-3.990237_pt1 | contig 17878 bp, 10 predicted proteins | sample MGYA00375752_ERZ778022 | MGnify/ENA primary metagenome ERZ778022 (study PRJEB29350, sample SAMN05389826) | bioreactor metagenome | isolation source: Thiocyanate bioreactor | place: South Africa: University of Cape Town | collected 2014-04-04 ... | reverse complement strand
CACCGCCACCGAAGCCGCCGCCACCGCCAGCGAAGCCGCCACCGCCACCGAAGCCTTCGCTTCGCGGCGGACGGTCGCCCTTCGGGTGAGCGATGTTGACGATGAGCCGGCGACCGCGGAGGTCTGCGGACTTGAGCTGCTCGGCGGCGGTCTTCGCCGATTCCGAGCTCGCCATCGTGACGAATCCGAAGCCGCGCTTACGGCCGTCGGGGTCCATCGGAAGATGAACGCGGACGACCTGCCCTGCGCCGACGACGCCGTTGATCAGCTCCTCGACCTCGGGCTGCGAACAGTCGTAGGGCAGGTTGCCGACGTAGAGCGTGCGGTCGGGCGCCTGCTGCGCTCCACCGCCGCCCGGGCCGCCCGGTCCGCCCGAGCGCTGTCCGCTCGAGCGCGGTCCGCTCGAGAGCGGTCCACCTTCACCCTTGCGGGGCGGTTCTTGTTGGAAGGGCCGAACCGAGATCGAGCGCCCGCCCTGAAGCGAGCCGTCGAGCGCGTTGCGCGCGGCTTCTGCTTCCTGCGGTGTCGACAGCGTTACGAACCCGAACCCTCTCGGACGCCCCGTCATGCGGTCCTTCGGGAGGCTCACACTCACGACCTTGCCGCCGGTCGCTTCGAAGATTTGCTTGAGCACTTCTTCCGAAACGCTGTCTGGGAGTCCTGCGACGAATAGCTTTGCTTCCTCGTTCCCGATCGCCATGCCGATAACCCTTGAAAGACCTCCCAAACGAACGCTCTCGTTCGGAGAGCGCGGACACACGAATTCGCGCGGGCGCAACATAGAGCCTTCCCGCGCCGAGATCACGATATCTTGTGCAGGGCCTTCGTCAACTCAGCCGTGAGGCCTACTCGACCAATCTCGACTCGGGCCCCGATTCCGGCTGAGACTCCTTGACCTCGACCCGCTGGACCGAGCCGCGAGGCCCAGCCGCTGGAATCGAGAAGCTGAAGGTGGAGCCCGTCTTGCCGCTGTGATCCGGGGCGCTTCGGGAGGCCACCCAGGCCCGGCCACCGTGGCTTTCCGCAATGTGCTTGACCAAAGCAAGACCGATGCCACTGCCCCGAACCTGAGATTCGCTGCTCCGGGCGGTGAGGCGGACGAAACGCTCGAAGATTCGCTGGCGCTCGTCGGTCGGCACCCCGGGGCCGTGGTCGACGACATCGACCCGGACCGAGTCCCCCTCCGAGCTGGCGCGCACGATGATCTCCTCGCCGTCCGGCGCATACTTGAGCGCGTTGTCGACGAGGTTCACGACCGCGAGCTGGATGGCGCGCTCATCGATCCGCGCACGAGGGAGGTTCGGCTCGACGTCGACGGCGAGCCGCATGCCCTCGCGCTCGGCGCGGTAGCGGTAGACGTTCGCGGCTCGCGTCACCGCGTCGCCGACGTCGCCCTCGGCGAACTCGTAGCTCCCGCGTCCACGCTCGAGGCGCGCGAAGTCGAGCACGTTCTCGATGAGAGCCGACAGGCGCTCGCTCTCGCGGACGATGATGTCGAGGTACTCCTGCCGCTTCGCGTCCGTCGCCACGCGTCCGGACTGCAGCATCTCGGCGAACATCCGCACGAGGGCGAGGGGAGTCTTCAGCTCGTGGCTCACGTTGGCGACGAACTCGCTCTTCAGTGCAGAGACGCGGCGCTCCTTCTCCGAGACCAGGATGATCGCGATCGCCCCGATGACGATGACGATCGCGCTCAAGCTCACCATCGTGACCTCGAGCAAGCGACGGTTCTGGACGCGCTCCGCCATCTCCTCGCTCGCCTGCGGCGAGACCTGGATGCGCCAGTTGTAGAGCGTCGTCGGAAACCTGACTCCGACGGTGAACTCGCCGGTGCGGAGCGGCGGCCCGTAGATGATGCGCCCCTCTTCGTCGACGACGTTCACACGGCTCGCCGACGGGGGATGGGCGACCGGCGTGGGCTCGTGCGCGGCGCTCGGAGGATCGCTCGTGAGCGTCGGGAGCGTCTCGCGGACGAGGCGACCGATGTCGTGCCAGGCGACCACGAGGTAGCGGCGCCCGGCGTGCATGCGCTGCCAGTACGAGAGGAGGTAGCTCTGCGCGGCGTACTCCCGGTGGAGGTGGCGGAGCTGCTCGGGGGGCTTCCCGGCCAGATCCATGTCGAAGACGATTCGCTGGGTGAGGAGGCGACGGAAGCCTTCCTCGTCCGCGAATGCGCCACTGGCGCGTGATGCGAACGCGAGCACGGTGCGACTCTCGTCGAGGACGACGATCGCGCGGACCGTCGGCGTCTCGCGGCGTGCAGTGGGAAGCCAGCGGCCTTCGAGCTCGTCGAGGCGCGCAGGATCGGCGATCGCGACGATGACGTTGTCCTGGTCGATGATCTGCCGGTCGAGTCGGTTGGCCTTCTCCGTCGCGAGCGCGAGCGTCGCCTCGAGGATGGACTGCTGGCGGAGGGAGTCCGCCTGCAGGGTCGTCCGGAACATGAAGTACGCGAGCACGCCGACCGCGACCACGACCACGGGCAGCAGCACGAAGACCTTGAGGCGGTCACGCCAGCGCGACACGGGGTGAGCCTAGCGGATCGGGCTCGTGCGTGCTGGTCTGCCTCAGCGCGGCGTCGCTGCGTTCTGGATGCGCTCGCGGTCGAGGACGATGCCGCGCGAGCCGAGGTACTCGGCGTATTGCTCCGCGATGTACGTCATCGCGTTGCCTTCGTCCTCGGTGAACGGCATGCCGTCGAGCGGGTTGATGATCTCGATCGCTCCGAGGGCACGCCCGGCCTGCATGATCGGCGCGATGATCATGCTGCGGCTCCCGCCGAGGCTCTGGTAGCGCTGCGCGGATGCTTCGGTCGCGTTCGGCGTGACGATCGCGCGGCGCTTGCGGGCAGCGTCGCGGAGGAGCTCGTCCGACTCGGCCGTGCGCAGGGTGAGCAGGCGCGACGTGTCCTTGCCGCGGGTGCATGCGATCACCCACTCGCGCTTCTCGACGTCGAAGAAGTGGATGAGCGCTGCACGCGCCGGCAGCACCTCCGTCGCGAGCGCGAGGCAGAACTGTCCGCCGTCCAGCGCGTCGCGCAGGAAGTGGAGGTCGTGCATCGACTCGAACAGCGCGGTGATGAGCTCGTCACCCGTCGTGCGGCCTCGAACGAAGCGGCCCGACGGTGTTCGGACCATGCCGTCGGCGCGCGGCGCGAGACCTTCGGGCGACGACGGACGACGCGCCGGCTGCACGACCGCGGCGGCAGGCGGCGGCACCGAGCCGGCGTTCGCGGGAGGCGGTACCGAGCCGCCGGGAGGGGCGGGCGGGAAGGTCACGGCCGGCGCGACGACCGGGACCGGGACACCGGCGGGAGGCGGTTGTGCGGGCGCGGCCATCGCGGGCGGCGCCACCGATGCGTGAGCCGGCACGGGCGCGGCCATGTCGGGCGGCGGCACCGACGCATGAGCCGGCGCGGGCGCGGCCATCGCGGGCGGCGGCACCGACGCGGGACGTGCTTGCGGTGCGGGCGGGATCGACGACGGCGAGACGGTCGCCGGTGCAGGGAACGCGACCGGCGCCGCGGAAGCGGGCGCCACGGACGGCTCTGCGTCAGGGCGCTGGAGCGCGGACGGCGGCATCGACGGGGGCGGGAAGAGGGAGCTCGCCGGCGGGGCCGTCGACTGCGGCCCATTCGAAGCGCCGCCGGCGGTCGGCGGCTTCACCTGCGTCTGAGCCGCGCCGCGGCGCGGATAGCCGATGACGGGCTCACCCTTCCAGTCCTTCCACGACAAGGTCGCGATGGGCGGGCTCGGAGGCTTGCCCGTGAACTCGACGTCGAACGCGGCGAGGTTGACGAGCTTTCCCATCTTCGCGTTCGTGAGCAGCGCGTCGACGAGCGCGAGCTGTCCACGCAGCACCGCGACGGCCGTGTCCTCGCTCGTCCCGGCCGGGACGGCGAACGAGTACTCGCGATAGGTGAGCGGCGAAGCGTCGGTGGGATCTTGCTCGCGGGACGAGAGCACCTTCACGGGAGGAAGTCCGGGGAGCGCCGAGCCGACGACGGTTGCCGGAGTCGCCGAGGCCGCCTTCGACGCCGGGCTCGTCTCCTTCGTCGACCCGTTCGTGCCCTTGTCGGCCTGGACGGGGCGCGGCGGCTTTGATGACGTCGTCGTCGTCGATGCCGGCGAGGAGGCTGGAGACGGAGGGACCTTCGGCTCGGCCGCGGCGGTCGACGGCGGGCTGGGCGCCACGCCCTTGCCGCCGTCCTTTGCGCTCACGAGCGGCGCGGTGACGGGCATGTCGTCAGGCGCGCGCTTCACGACGAAGCGAATGCGCGCGATTGGATCGACGGCGCGGTAGCCCTCCTCGAGGAGCTCGATCGAGAAGCCGCTCATCGGCCCCTCTTCTCCGCGCTGCGCCCGTGCTGCTTGGAGCGCGCGTTGCCACGACTCGGCTTCGACGCAGAACTTCTGCAGATCCGTCTTGCCGATCGACGAGACTTCCACGACCCATCGCATGCGCTCGCGAAGTTATCACCTCCCCAAGGAGGGAGGCGACCCGGATTTCGAGGCGGGTTCCTGGGCCGGGCGGACGGGACCGCCGAGCACGGCGGGTCGGGAGCTACTCTGCCCGGAGGCCGTCGGAGGGGCGGAGGCGGGCGGCGTAGAAGGCGGGGAAGATCGTCGCGACCAGACAGATGAGAATCGCGACAATTCCGGTGATGATGAACTCCGTCGGGCGGACGTTCACCGGGAGCTTCGAGATGAAGTAGACCTTGGGGTCGAGCGGGAAGCCGTATGCAAGGAGGAACTTGCACGCGATCCATCCGAGCACGAGGCCGAGGGCCGTCCCGACCAGCCCGATGATGCCGCCCTGGTAGACGAACACGCGGAGGATCGCGTCGTCGCTCGCGCCGATCGCCTTGAGGAGCGCGATCTCCTTCTTCTTGTCGAGCACGACCATGATGAGGGTCGCGATGACGGTGAAGGCCGCCACGACGATGATGAGCGTGAGCACGACGCTCATCGCGATCTGCTGGATGAGCAGCGCCGTGAAGAGCCCGTGGTTGAGCTCCCTCCAGTCCATCGTGTGATAGACGCCGTTCGCGAGGATCTTGTCGACCTGCTTCGCGATGTCGGCCGCCTTCTCGATGTCGTCGACCTTCGCTTCGACGCCGGTGACGCTGTCGCCCTGCTCGTAGAAGGCCTGGGCTTCGTAGAGGTCGGTGTAGACGAGCTTCGAGTCGTACTGGTCGAACCCAGCCTCGAAGAGCGCGATCACGCGGAACTGCTTCGCGATCGGCGGGCGCGCGCCGCTGGCACCGTACGACATGCCGATCTGCGGCGACGTGATCTGGAGGCAGTCACCGAGCCCGACAGCGAGCCGCTTCGAGAGCGACTTGCCGATGACGACGCCCGGGAGTGTCTTCACCTGCTCCGGGCTGCGGCAGGGATCGGGATCGATCGCCTCGGGAAGGAAGTCGTCCTCTGGCAGCGTGCTCGTGTAGCCGCCTGAGGGCGTGACGTCCCCGGCGGGATGAAGCGGAGGCGGGGGCTCGTCCTTCGCGGGCGCAGTCGTGTTCGTGTTTGCGGCCGGCGCGGCGAGGATCGCGTCGAGCGGATCGGCGGAGGGCGTCGCCTTCGGCTTCTCGTTCTCGCCGGTCGCGATCTCGCCGGCAGCGCCGGTTGCGATGAGGGTCGCGAGGTCGGAGGTCCCAGCGTCCGCGGCGGCGTCCTGCGCCTTGTCCTCCGCAATCTGCTGCTCGATCGCCTCGAGCACGCTCAGCTTCCCCGTGCCTGCGCCGGAGTCCGAGTCTGCACCGCTGCCCATGCCCGTCTTCCCGGGCTCCCAGCTTCCGCCGTTGCCCGGTGAGAACGAGTCGCGGGGCGCCTCGGGCGGCTTCGCGCCCGGCTTGCGCATCCCGTCGAGCGACCCCTCGACGATGTGCCGGGGCAGGTCGAGGACCTTCGGCATGAGCTCCGGATCGACGCCCTTCAAGAGGACGCCGGTGGCGGTGCGCTCGCCGTGGGTCACCATCATCGGGTTGATGACGAAGGGCGCGACCGCGACGACGCCGGGGACGCGCTCGACCTTCTTCATCACGTCGCGGTAGTCGCGGAAGTGCACCGCGTACTTCAGCACGATGACGTGAGCGTTGACCCCGAGCACCTTCTCCCGGAACTGCTCCTGGAAGCCGCCGGTGACGCTCATCACGATCGCGAGCGCTGCCACTCCGAGCGCGACACCGAGCATCGCGAACGCCGTGCCCACCGAGACGAAGGCACGCTTCTTCGAGCCGAGATAGCGGAGCGCGATCTGGACGGGGTAGCCCATGTTGACCAGGGTGCTGCGTGATCCCGCGCAGGCGGGATCGAAACGAGGGAATCGGGTCGCACCTCTAGCACGGTGTGCGCTTCCACCATTCCCTTTTCCCGCAGATCCCGCGCGGAAAAGGCCAAGCCCACCCGGTCTTACACTCGAGCCCGCTGTGGCGCGCCCACAGCTCGACCTGGAGCGAGTCGCGACCGGGCTCGACCGCTGAGTGGGGAGAAGGGGGAGGGAGGAGGGGTGGAGAGGGGAGGGGAAGGCGAGGCCGCCCGGGGTGAGCTTGTCACTTCCGGAATTCGGGCAGACCACGTAGATCTGAAATGCTAAGCGGAGCCGCCTCCCTATGTCCGAACCCCGGGACAGACCTGCCCCCAACCCGCTCGCGGTTCCGACACGTCAATCGGTACCGGACGGCTCGGGGACAGCGACGCAGATCACGATGGACGGTGTGACCGTCCACTCGGCCGCGCCTCTGCCTTCGCAGCAGAAGGTCGACGCCTACCTCGGCATGACGCTCGAAGGGCGGTACGTCGTCGAGTCGCTCTTGGGCGAAGGCGGGATGGGCTTCGTCTATCTCGGTCGCCACAAGGTGATCGACAAGCGGGTCGCCCTCAAGATCCTGCGCGGCGACTTTGCGGCGGACCAGGAGATGACCGAGCGCTTCCTCAACGAAGCGAAGGCGGCCTCGTCGATCGAGAGCCCGCACATCGTCGACATCTCCGACTACGGCCGGCTGCCCGACGGCGCGGCGTTCTTCGTCATGGAGTTCCTCGACGGCACCAGCCTGTCGCAGCTCATGGACGGGCTCGGCGTGGTGCCCGTGCCGCGCCTGCTCCATATCGCCAAGCAGATCGCTCGCGGCCTGGCGGCGGCGCACGCACGGGGGATCGTCCACCGCGACCTGAAGCCCGACAACGTCATGCTCATCACGCGTGGCGACGACAAGGACTTCACCAAGATCCTCGACTTCGGTATCGCGAAGATCAGCGGAGAGAGCGCGCGTCTCACGCGTGCGGGCAGCGTCTTCGGAACGCCGCACTACATGTCCCCCGAGCAGGCCGCGGGTGTCCCCGTCGATCAGCGAACGGACGTCTATTCGCTCGGCGTCATCCTCTACGAGCTCGCGTCCGGCAAGGTGCCGTTCGACGCCGACAACTTCATGGGGATCCTGACGCAGCACATGTACAAGGCGCCCGCGCCGTTCCGGGCGCTGCTCCCGCAGCCGCAAGAGGTGCCGCCGGGGCTCGAGGCCGTCGTCCTCAAGGCGCTCTCGAAGAAGGTGGAGCTCCGCTACCAGACGATGGAGGAGCTCGTTCTCGACCTCGAGAAGGTCGAGCGTGGCCTCGTCCCCGATGCGGTCGCCGAGATGATGGGGCGCTCGGGCGGCTTCAACGTGCCGGCCGACTACTTCCGCAACCCGCGAGGTCAGGTCGGGCCGGGCGGCGCGGCGATGCTGCCGGCGAACCCGTTCGCGCCCCGGCGGAAGGGCATCCTCCTCGGGGCCGTCGTTGGAGCGCTCCTCCTCCTCGGCGTCGTGGGCGCGGTCCTCATCGCATCTGCAATGCGCGCGAATGCGAACGCCACCACCACGCCGGTCGCCTCCAGCGCGGACGTGGTGGACGAGCTCGATCCGCCGGCGATCGCGTCGCCGGAGCCCTCGCAGGTCGCGGTCGTCAAGGCGCAGGTCATGGTGACGACCGACCCCGTCGATGCGACGATCGCCCTCGACGACGAGAAGTCCGATGCGCCTCAGCAGCAGCCGCGCACGGTCGCGGTCGGCGCCGACGAGAAGGTCACGATCCGGATCGAGCGTGCCGGTTACAAGACGGCGAAGCACGTGCTCGACGGCACGAAGATCGACCCGCGCAACGCGAAGGACACGCGCGTCGTCATCCGGCTCGAGCGCGACGTGACCAAGCCCGCCGTGGCGCCGCTCACGAAGGCGGGGGCGACGCCGCCGAAGGCGACGGCGACGCCGACCGTCTCGGTTGCGCCCCCTCCCGCGCCGACGCTCACCGCTCGTCCCGCGTGGTGCGCAGTCGAGGACTGGGATCCGTTTCTCAAGAAGTGCTCGAAGAAGCAGTGAAGAGCCGCCTCGGCGCTCCGTGCGCGCGTCAGGGGGCCGCCGCGAACGTGGAGCCGTTCCACGAGTAGCGGACGTTCTTGAGGTCGCCCCACGGGAGGAGGAGCGGCTCGATCGGGCCTGCGCCGGGCTTGTCCTGAGGCCACGGGTACGAGTCCTTCGTCCATCCCTTGGCCGTGCCCGGACGCACGTCGATCTCGAAGCCCTTGCCGCCCTTTGCGGGGACGAACTGCACTAGCCCCTGCACGCGCTTGCCGCCCATCTCGCGGCCCGTCTCCACCGCGAAGACGCGCCCGATGTTCCCGCCCTTCACCTGGTAGACGAACAGCCCGTCGATATCGATCGTGTCGCCCGCGGGGCTCGTCGTGTGGCGGGCGCCGCGGACGATGAGCTCCGCGGCCCCGTCGCCGTCGAGATCGCGCGCGGTGAGCTCGCCGATGTCCTTGTCGTCCGTGAACTGCGAGAGCGACATGCGCGCGTAGCCCGTGCCTCCCTTGAAGGACGGTCCGAGGACGACGATGTCACGGCCGAAGAGGACGACGCGCTCGGGCTTCGCGTCCCCGTCGACGTTGACCTGGAGATCGAAGCGCGGCTTCGTGCCGGCGTCCTTCAAGTACGCCTCGAGCACCTGCTTGCCGAGGTCCGAGCCCTTCTGCACCGCCGGTGTCGGGACGTCCTTCGGGAGAGCGTCGGTCCTGTCGGTGCCTCTCGTCGCGCTCGTGCTCCCGTTCGCGGTGCTCCCTGCCTGCGCGACCTCGCTTGCCTTGGTGAACTTGCCGCCTTCGAGCTTGAAGGTCTTCGACTTGATCGTTCCCCAGGGCAGGAGGAGGGGCTCGATGTCCCCTGCCATCGTCTCGTTGAAGTTGCCCGCGTCCCAGCCCACGGCGGGCTCGGTGCTGACCTCGATCTCCGAGGGAGAGAGGCGCGCGGCATTCGAGACGCGCTTCTTGCCGTCGCTGGACGCGACCGCGATCTGCTGCGCGAAGATCGTCGTCGGCTCTTCACCGGTCGGGATCGACCACACCTCGAGGATCTCGTGCGTGGACGCGGCCTGCGTCACTCGACGCCGGACGACGAGGTCTTCCTTGCCACGGCCGGTGACGGATGCCGGCTCGAGCGAGACGATGTCGCCTGCGACCTCGCGCCAGAAGAACTGCTCGCCCTTGCGATAGCCGGGGCCGCAGATCGTGAAGAAGCGCCCGAAGACGCTGATCCGCTCCTTGCGCTCATCCCCGGCGATGTTCGCGTAGACGTCGATCTTCGGCTTCGTCCCCGAGAGGCCCTTCTGCTCGAGGAGCCCTTCGAGCACCGCGTGCTCGGCGGCGATGGGGAGCGCGGGAAGATCGGCGGGCTTGTCGACGCTCCCAGGGCCGGTGGCGAGCACGCCCGTGACGTTCGAGCCGTCTCCGTTGTGGTAGCGGAACGCCGCGCGCATTCCGACGCGGACGGTCTGCGCTTCGGGGAACGAGCTCCACGGGATCGCTGCTTCGAACGTGACGCCGCCCTTCACGTCGTTCTCGACGAGCTTCGCGCCGGCGACCTTCTGACCGGCCTTCGGACCGGCGGTCCACTTCACCGCTCCGGAGGCGCTCCCGGGCGTTCCGGGCCAGAAGCCGATCTCGTACGCCTTCAGCTCGCCGCGAGCGGAAGGGAAGGCGATGGTGAGCGTGACGTGGTCCTCGCTCGTGCCGTGCTTCGCCGAGCGAGTGAGCTTCGCATCGGCGATCTCGGCGGCGATCCAGAGCGTGTCCTCTCCCGACTGCACGGCGACGTCGAGGCCGATGCCGGTCGTCGTCCCCGAGATCGTCTCCTTTGCGGGAGAGCGCGCATGCCATTCCTTCACCACGCCGTCGAGCTTCGGGACGGCCTTCTTCGAGACGCTCTCGGCGCGGAGCGGGCCCGCGAAGGAGACCTCGGTGCCGGTGCCCGGTTCGCGGTCGCCCGCGCCGCCGAGCGCGGCGAGCCCGCCTTGCGCGGCAGCGAGGTCGCCGATCGACTCGTGCTTCTCCGACGTCGCGCCCGAGTGTGCGGACTTCGCGTCGCCCTTGCCGGCGCCTCCGCCGCACCCTGCAGCGGTCGTGACGAGTGTGGTCGACGCGAGAATGCGGAGCAGGCGGGCGCGTGTCATCGAACCCCCAAAATACGCTCGTCCGCGCCGGCTCGGAAGAGCTTCGATGCTACTGATCCGAGGCGCGGCGCGACATCGGGCCGAGGTTCTTGCCGACGATGCCGACGCGTTGGAGCGCCTTGAGCAACTCGATGATCGGGATGATCGACGCCGAGAGCAACAGGAGGATCATCCACTCGTAGGAGCCGAGCGCGAACGTCTGGAAGACCTCGCGCAGTGAGGGCACCAGGATCGCGACGAGATGGATGAGCGCGCTGATGGCGATGGCGAGCACGAGCGGCAGCGGCAAGAACGGCCGCATCGTGAACATCGACGCCGTAGGCGAGCGGCAGTTGAGGGCGTGGAAGAGCGGCGAGAGCGCGAGGAGGGAGAACGCGACCGCGCGCGCATAGGAGGGCAGCTCCTCTGCGTCGACCTCCCACGGCCACCGGTAGCAGATGATCGCGAGCCCACCCATGAGGAGGCCGACGACGCCGATGCCGAGATACTCGCGGGCGCCGAGCAGACCGCTCGTCGCCTTGCGCGGCGGCTCCATCATCTGCGTCGGGTCGGGCGGATCAATGCCGAGCGCGAGGGCAGGGAGGCCATTCGTCACGAGGTTGATCCAGAGGATCATCAACGGACGGAGCTCCTTCATCCCCGGCAGCACGCTGGCGACGAAGACCGTGACGATGAGGCCCGCGTTCGAGGAGAGGAGGAAGAAGATGAACTTCTGGATGTTGCGCCAGATCGCGCGTCCTTCGCGGACGGCGTCGACGATGGTGGCGAAGTTGTCGTCAGCGAGGACCATGTCCGCCGCCTCTCGTGCGACGTCGGTCCCGTCCCTGCCCATCGCGATGCCGATGTGCGCTTCCTTCAGCGCAGGGGCGTCGTTGACGCCGTCGCCGGTCATCGCGACGACGTGACCGCGGGCCTTGAACGCCTTGACGATCCTGAGCTTCTGCTCTGCGGTCACACGCGCGAACACGCGCACGTGATCGACGCGCCGCTCGAGGTCGCCGTCGGAGAGCTTCTCGAGCTCGGAGCCGGTCAGCGCGAGTGCGCCCTCGTCCCAGAGGTCGAGCTCCTTTGCGATCGCGACGGCGGTCAGCTTGTGATCGCCCGTGATCATCACGGCGCGGACCTGCGCTTCGGTGCACGCGCGGACCGCCTCCTTCACGCCCTTGCGTGGAGGGTCGATCATCCCGACCAGGCCGAGGAACGTGAAACGCTGCTCGATGTGCTCGGCGCTCGGGCGCTGGTCGGCGTCCAAGGGCGGGTCGGACGACGGTGATTCGCCGTCGGTCGATACCGTGAGCTCGCGCCGCGCGACGGCGAGGACGCGAAGCGACAGCCGACTCATGCGCTCGGCCTCGGCGAGGATCTCCTCGCGCTTCGCGTCGTCGGGCGTCTCGAGGCCGTCCGGCGTCAGCTGGTGGACGCAGAGCGGGATGAGGACGTCGGCGCTGCCCTTGGTGTGCGCGATCTCCTTGCCCGTCTCGTCGAGCGTCACGACCGTCATGCGCTTGCGGTCGCTGTCGAACGGGATCTCCTTCAGGATCTGGTGCGACGGTGCGACGGACTCCTTCGGGAGCCCTCCCTTGGCCGATAGCGTGAGCAGTGCGCCCTCGGTCGGATCACCGACGACGCGCCACAACCCGTCTTTCAGCTCGAGCGAGGCGGTGTTCGCGAGCGAGATGGTCGCGAGCAGCTCCGTCAGCGCCGCACGCTCGCTGCACACGACGGCCTTTCCGTCGAGGTCGCAGATCTCGCCGACCGGATCGTAGCCGGTGCCGGTGACGCTGTACGAGCAGGCGCCCGCGTAGATCTCGCGGACCGTCATCTCGTTCTGCGTGAGCGTGCCGGTCTTGTCGGTGCAGATCACGGTGGCGGCGCCGAGCGTCTCGACGGCCGCGAGCTTGCGGACGATGGCGCCCTTCTTCGCCATGCGCTGCATGCCGAGTGCGAGCGTGATCGTCGTGATGGCCGGCAGGCCTTCGGGGATCGCGGCGACCGCGAGGCTGACGGCCGCGAGCAAGAGCTCCTGCCACGTGGTGTCGCCGCGGTACATGCCCCAGGCGAACATGACGCCGCTGATCGCGATGCACGCGATGAGGATGCGTTTGCCGAAGTGATCGAGGCGCTCCTCGAGCGGCGTCTTCTGCTCCTTCGACTCCGACAGCATCGTCGAGAGCTTGCCGAGCTCGGTGTCCTTGCCGGTGGCGACGACGAGCGCGCGTCCTTTTCCGCGCACGATCGACGTCCCGGTGAAGAGCATCGTGGTGCGGTCGCCGATCGGGGCGTCGTTCGGGAGCTCCGCGCGGGCGTCCTTTGCGATCGGCAGCGACTCGCCGGTGAGCGCGGCCTCCTGCGTCGCGAGGTTGATCGTCTGGAGGAGGCGCGCATCGGCCGGAACTGCGTCGCCGGCCTCGAGCTCCAGCACGTCGCCGGGGACGAGGGTGCGCGCGGGGACGATCTGCACGACATCGCCGCGACGCACGCGCGCGTTCGGCGTTTGCATCTTCTTGAGCGCATCGAGCGCCTGCTCGGCTCGCCGCTCCTGGTAGTAGCCGAGCACGGCGTTCAGGACGACGATCAGCCCGATCGCGATCGCGTCACCGAAGCGGGCCAGGAAGCTCTCTTCCGCCTTTGCGCTTGCGCCGTTGACGGTCGCGATGACGGCGGCGCCGACGAGCGTGAGCACGATCGGGTTGGCGAACTGCGCGATGACGCGCTTGAGCGCGCTCGGCGGCGGTGCCGACGGCAGCTCGTTCGGGCCGTGCTTGGCCAGCCGCGCCTCGGCGTCCTTCTCGCCGAGGCCGCGCACCGGATCGGCTTCGAGCCGCGCGTAGAGATCCTCGACCGCGCAGTTGTGATGAAGTGACGCGCGCGCGACGTCGGGTGCCGACGCGTCACTCTTCGGACGAGCTGAGAGGGGCGCCGCTTCGGTACTCAATGGCGGGGCAGCTTACTACGCCGCACGGAAAACGGGCGAGGATGCGCTTGGTCCGCCGCGCCCCCTGGCGGACGCGGCTCGGGGCGGTCGCTTTCAGGCTTCAGTTGCGCAGTCGGCTCGTGACTCACGCGCGGCACCCGGCGAAGGACGCCGGCCCCCGGCCGCTTGAAGCTCCATGAGCCCGTATCCGCACCGCGCGGACGACTGCACGCGCATGCCGGTGTCGACGCCCGCGCCGAGCGGCCTCGCCGGGCCGCTCGGCTTCGGGCCGTGCGAGCCCGTCAGCGGCCGGCCTTGCGCTGCTCCTGCTGCTGCTGCTCGGCTTCGAGCTCCTCCAGCGCTGCGGCGAGCTCGTCCTGCTCGGACGGTCCGGCCACCACCGGCGCTTCGACGACGCGTTTCGGCGTCTCCGCGCGCACCGCCGGCGCTTCCTCCGGAGGGAGCATGCCCATCTTGCGCTTCAGTGCTGCGAGATCGTCCTCGGCTCCTGCCGTACGCTCGAGCGAGGAGAACTTCGAGGCGAGGAGGTCGCCCGTGTACTCCTCCTGGATTTCGCTCGCGGCTTCGGCTTCGGCTTCGATCTGGTCGATCTTGCCGGCCATGCGTTCGAACGTCTCGAAGGCGCTCTGATCGCGGAGGCCATGCATGGTCTCCTGGATGGCCTTCTGCGCCTCGGCGCGCTTCTTCCGGGCGATGAGGACGTTCTTCTTCCGCTTGGCTTCCTCGATCTTGTCGTTGAGCAGCCGAAGCGCCTTCTTCAGCTGATCGACGGCGTTCTTCTGCTTGCTCCACTGATCCTTGAAGGTCTCGGCGAGCTGGTCGTGCTCCTTCTTGCGCGCCAGCGCCTCCTTCGCGAGCTCCTCGTTCCCCGCGCGGAGGGCCATCATCGCGCGGCGCTCCCACTCGGTCGCGTGTGCCGTCTCCTGCTCGAACTGCTTGGCCAGGCGCTTCTCGTCGGCGATCGAAGCAGCCACCTGCTTTTTCGCCTCGACGAGCTGGTTGTTCATGTCGAGGACGACCTGATTCAGCATCTTCTCCGGATCTTCGGACTTGCTGATGAGGTCGTTGAGGTTGGACTTGATGAGCTGAGCGAGCCTGCTGAAGATGCCCATGATCAGGCGTTCCCTTTCACGCCCGGCTGGACGGATGCGGCCTTGGAGAGCTCGGCGAGCGAAGCGACCTGCTGCGCGAGCGTCACGTCGATCTCGTCGAGCGTGGCCGCGAGCTCGTTGTAGTCGAGGTTCTCGAGCTCCAGCGCGCTCACGAGGACGATCCGGGAGTCCTCGAGGCCGAAGCTGGTGTGCACGAGGGACTTGGCGTTCAACGTGAGGAGCTTCTTGAAGAGCTCGCCGTTGGCGGCGTCGCCGCCTTCGACGTCGCCGACGTGGACCCGGAGGACCACCAGCGGGGGGTCGACGCGCAACGCGGTGGGCGGCATGTTTGTTCCGCCGCGCACGAGGAACGTTCCGGGTTGGTCTTCCACCGGGGAGTACTCGCGGTTCATCTTGCCGAGGTAGGCCTCGACGTCATTCACGCTTCGCATGGCTGTCGTCCGAATCTCCCGTCAAAAGAGGCGCCGAACCCCATGAACGGAGCTCCGCGCGTCCATCCTAACCACGCGATCGCGGCCGCCCATCGTCTCTCGTCATCGTCTGCCACGTCTCGCCCCCGGCGCGTGCCGCCAGGTGGCGCGTCGATGTGACGCCGAGCGAGGGTAGAGGGCCTTCTGGCCGCCTTCAATGCGGTTCGGCATGCGCCGTATCCGCGTGGACCTCGGTGGACTTCGTCGCGTTTCGTTGGGCGGTTTCCGGAAGCTGCTGTCCGACCGGGCCAGCTAGCCTGCGCGCTCGAAAGGGGCCTCGATTCAGGTGATCCAGGAGGCAGAGGTCCGTGCTACACTCTCGCGGGATGGCATCTGAGCCTGGCCTTGTGCCGGGATCGATAATCGGCGGAATTTACAAGATCCGCCGGCTGATCGGTCAGGGAGGCATGGGGGAGGTCTACGCCGCGGAAGCGCGTAGCGGAGAGAAGGTTGCGCTCAAAGTCCTGCACGAGCGCGCCGCTCAGGACCCCGACCTCGTCGCCCGGTTCAATCGGGAGGCGGACATCGCCAAGAAGATTGCCTCGCCCTACGTCGCCGCCATCCTCGGCTCCGGCAAGGAGAAGGACGGCCGACTCTGGATCGCGTTCGAGCGGCTCGTCGGTGAGGGGCTCGACGAGCGTCTCCGGCGCGAGCAGTACCTCTCGTTCGCCGAGGTCGCACCGATCATCGAGGACTCGCTCCAGGGGCTCAACGCCGCCCACAGCGCGCACGTCGTTCACCGCGACATCAAGCCGGCGAACCTCTTCATCGAGAAGCGAAAGCTCACGCCGGAAGAGATCCAGCACGGGGACGCCGAGGAGCGGACGCGCATCCTCGACTTCGGCGTTTCCAAGATGAAGTCGAGCGCTGCTCGGAGGAGCGAGCCGTCGCTCACGGCGTTCGACGCGACGCTCGGGAGCTTCGCGTACATGGCGCCGGAGCAGGTGCGCGGCTCCGCCCGCGTCGACGAGCGCGCCGATCTCTACGCGCTCGGGGCGGTTGCCTTCCGAGCCCTCACCGGACGTCTTCCGTTCGAGGGCTCGAACGCGCTCACGCTCATCGCGCTGAAGCTCGATCGGGATCCCCCGACCCTCGCCCAGACGACGGGCGACACCTGGCCGGCCGCGATCGAGCGGTACCTCGCCAAGATCATGGCGCGCGAGCGCGAGCGTCGCTTCGGCAGCGCGATGGAAGCGCTCGATGGCTGGCGAAAGGTCTGCCGCGTGATGGGCAACTCGCGACGCCGCGCGGCCGCTCCGGCGCCTGCGCCCGCGCTCTCGATGCGCGACGATCGTACCGAGGTGACGGCGGGATCGTTCAACGACCTCGGCTCGCTCGGGAGCCCTTCGACGCGTCGTCGCTGAAGGCGCTCACCGCCGAGCGGCGTGCGGCGTGAACGGCCTCGCTCAGTCCTTGCAGACGTCGCTCTGCGGATTGAGCGACGTGCACTTCTCCGCATCCTTCGTCGCTTCGCGCAGCCAATAGAGACGGCAGTTGAGCGAGTCGCCGTCGCTCGGGCCGTTCGGGCCTTCGCCGCCGCCGTCCGCGCCGCGGTCGCGGTAGGTGAAATCGGCGCAGGCCGTCGCGCACTCGGGCTGGCTCGCGTAGGCGGTCACGCCGCCATCGGGGGAGCAGGCCGAGAGGACGACGTTGCAGAACGCGGTGCAACGGTCGCCGCAGGTGTTGCCGCCGAACGGTCCTGCCGCGAGGCAGTAGGCCTTCGGGCTCGTGCGTGCGGGGCCGTCCGCCCAGTACTGGCGGCAGGCGACGGACGCGGCGGCTTTTTCCTCGGCTTCGCGCGTCGGCTGGGCGAGCGGGAGGTGGGCGCAGAAGGCGCGGCAGTCCTCGATCGAGTCGTACTGCGCGTCATCGCCGGTGCAGTTGTGCATGACGAGGTCGCAGTACTTCTCACAGCTCGGGACCGGGCCCGGGCTGGCGTCGAGCGCGGGGCCAGCTTCCCTCGGGTCCACGGGAGACGCGTCGCGGCGGAGCGTGCCTGCGTCGGCGGCGCTCGCCAGGCCTGCCTCTTCGTCCGAGCTGCAACCAGCCGTCGATGCGCCGAAGACCATGGACATCCCGAGGAAAGCCCCGAGGGAAGCGACTGCAAGAGGGGTAAAGCGGGACATCGGAAGCGGCACGCCCATCGAAGGGCGGAAAGATCTAAGGGCGGGACGAGAGCCGAGGAAGCTAATCGAACCGTAGCGGTTCTGGCCATTCGAGGCCACGGTCACCACCTTTGACGCTCCGCGCCGCATGCCCGTTGCTCGGGAAAATGCACGGGGAGACGCGCCGCGAGGGGGAGGCAAGGGATCGGGCGGAGCGACCGAAAAAAGCGGAGTGGCGGAGAGGATCGCCCTGCTCCGGGGGCCCTCGAACCGCTGCGGCTGAGTATTCCTCTTGCCGGATGCGGACCGAGGCGTGATACAACGCAAATCCGTGGATGCTACCGTCGTAGCCAAGGGTCGGCTCGAGGTCCGAGGCGGTTCGCTGAAGGTGAACCGCGGGCAGGCAAACAAGCCTTCCCTGGACATCGGACCTGAGACGCAGGTGGTCGGCCGCAACGAGGCCTGCGATCTCGTTCTCGACGACCGCAAGGTCAGCGCGGTTCACGCCGAGCTCGTAGCGACCGAGCGAGGGGTGCGCGTTCGCGACCTCGGGTCTCGTAACGGGACGTTCATCGGCGATACGCGTGTGGGCGAGGTCTACCTCACCAAGCACACGGTGCTGACGGTCGGTGATTCGACGTTGGAGTTCAATCCGACGCAGCCCGAGCAGGTCGACATCCCGGAGGTCGCGCAGTTCGGACCGCTCGTCGGAGTGAGCCAGAGCATGCGCGGTGTGTTCGAGCGTTGCCGCAAGGCCGCGCCGACCGACCTCACG
>ERZ778022.2732-NODE-2732-length-17897-cov-5.170328_pt1 | contig 17897 bp, 13 predicted proteins | sample MGYA00375752_ERZ778022 | MGnify/ENA primary metagenome ERZ778022 (study PRJEB29350, sample SAMN05389826) | bioreactor metagenome | isolation source: Thiocyanate bioreactor | place: South Africa: University of Cape Town | collected 2014-04-04 ... | reverse complement strand
TGGATGGTCGACCTCTACAAGAAGGGCTACGCGCCGAAGGACAGCGTCAACTGGGGCTTCAATGAAGTCGTCGCCGGCTTCTATTCCGGCACCTGCGCCTTCCTCGACCAGGATCCGGATGCGCTGATCGCCATCGCCGAGCGCATGAACAAGGACGATTTCGGCGTCGCGCCGCTCCCCAAGGGGCCGGATGGCAAGTCCTTCCCGACCATCGGCTTCGGCGGCTGGTCGATGTTCAACTCCAGCCAGAACAAAGATCTTTCGTGGAAGCTGATCGCCACGCTCGAAGGGCCGGAAGGCAATATCGAGTGGAACAAGCGCATCGGCGCCCTGCCCGCCTATACCAGCGCCGAAAAGGATCCCTTCTATGCCGGCGACCAGTTCAAGGGCTGGTTCCAGGAACTGGCCGACCCGAACACCACGCCGACGGTGATGCCGACCTATCTGGAAGAATTCGCCTTCTTCAAGGATTCGCTGGCGATCAAGACCTCGCAGCAGGCGCTGCTCGGCGAAATCTCGCCGAAGGAACTGGCCGACCAGTGGGCCGATTATCTCACCAAGGCGCAGCAGAAACATTTGAACAAATAAATCTTTCCGGCGGCGGTGGGCAGACCATCGCCGCCCCATCCTGCCGACAGACGGCGAGAAAACGCCGCGAGGGGAATTTGGCCGATGACATTTCAAGCCGATGCGTCGTTTGCGCGCCGCGACCGGAAGCCGTGGCTTGCGCGTCTGGCCGACGCCGCCCAGCCCTATCTCTACAGTGCCCCGGCGCTGATCCTGATCGTCGCGGTCATGCTGGTGCCGCTGACGATCGGTATTTCCTATGCCTTCCGCGATATCCAACTGCTCAATCCGTTTTCCGGCGGCTTCATCGGTCTCGACCATTTTCGCGAGCTTGCGAAGGACAAGGCGTTCTACGGAGCCTTGCGCAATACGCTGTGGTGGACCGGCGCTTCGGTCTTCCTGCAATTCATCTTCGGCCTGATCCTCGCTTTGCTGCTCGACAAGCCGTTCACCGGCCGCGGCATCGCGCAGGCGCTGGTTTTCCTGCCCTGGGCGGTGCCGTCCTTCCTCGCCGGCCTCAACTGGGCCTGGCTGTTCAATCCGGTCATCGGGCCGATCCCGCACTGGCTCTATGGCCTGGGGCTGATGAGCGAGCCCGGCAATATCCTCTCGGATCCGAACCATGCGATGTGGGGGCCGATCGTCGCCAATGTCTGGTGGGGCATTCCCTTCTTCGCCATCACCCTGCTGGCGGCACTTCAGGCGATCCCGCGCGATCTCTACGAGGCCGCCGAAATCGACGGCGCCGGCTGGTGGCAGCGCTTCGGCTCGATCACCCTGCCCTTCCTGGCGCCGACGATCGCTATCACCGTGCTCCTGCGCACCGTCTGGATCTCGAATTTCGCCGATCTGATCGTGGTCATGACCGGCGGCGGGCCGGCCGACAAGACGCAGATCGTCGCCAGCTATATCTTCACTCAGGCCTTCAAACGATTGGATTTCGGCTATGCCTCGGCGGTGGCGCTGGTGCTGCTCCTGCTGCTGCTTGCCTATTCGCTGCTGATCATCCTGCTGCGCCAGACGCTTTTGAACAAGGACTGAGCCCATGAGACGGTCGCTCCTGCCCCTGCTGGCCCATCGCCTGGCGATCCTGATCTACATCGCCTTCGCCCTGTTTCCACTCTTCTGGCTGTTCAAGGTCTCGGTGACGCCGAACGATCTGCTCTATACCGAAGGCGTGCGGCTCTGGCCGTCACGCACCACCTTCGAGCATTATGGCTTCGTGCTGCGCCACAGCGATTTCCCGACCTTCTTCAAGAACAGCCTGATCGTCTCGGCCTCCACCGCTATCGTCGTGACGATCGCAGCCTCGCTGTCAGGCTATGCCCTGTCGCGCTTCGGCTTTCGCGGAAAATACCTGATCGTGGCCTTGATGCTGCTGACGCAGATGTTTCCGCTGGTCATGCTGGTGGCGCCGATCTTCAAGATCCTCTCGCCCATCGGCCTGACCAACAGCCTGACCGGCCTCGTCATCGTCTACACTGCCTTCAACGTCCCATTCGCGACCTTCCTGATGCAGTCCTTCTTCGATGGCATTCCCAAGGATCTGGAGGAGGCGGCGATGATCGACGGGGCGACGCAATTTGTCGCCTTCCGGCAGATCATCCTGCCGCTGACCTTGCCAGGCATCGCCGCCACGCTCGGCTTCGTCTTCACCGCCACCTGGAGCGAGCTGCTCTTCGCGCTGATGCTGATCAACGGCAATGCCGCCGCCACCTTCCCGGTCGGGCTTTTGACCTTCGTGTCGAAATTCTCGGTCGATTTCGGGCAGATGATGGCGGCCGGCATTCTCGCGCTCATACCCGCCGGCCTCTTCTTCCTTCTCATCCAGCGTTATCTCGTGCAGGGCCTGACGGCTGGCGCGGTCAAAGGTTGATCCCATGGCTTCGATCGATATTGAAAACGTCCAGAAATCCTATGGCGCCGTCAAGGTGCTGCACGGGGTCGATCTGCGCATCCGCGACGGCGAGTTCATCGTGCTCGTCGGCCCATCGGGTTGCGGCAAATCCACATTGCTGCGCATGGTCGCCGGCCTCGAAGAGGTCACCGACGGCGAGATCCGCATTTCCGGCAACCGCGTCAACGAGCTGCCGCCCAAGGACCGCGATATCGCCATGGTGTTTCAGTCCTATGCGCTCTATCCGCACATGAATGTCGCCGGCAATATGAGCTACAGTCTGCGCCTGCGTAAAACCGCCAAGGAGAAGATCGATAAGGCGATTGCCGGCGCGGCGGCGAAACTCGGTCTCGAACCCTTCCTGGAGCGTCGTCCCAAGGCGCTTTCCGGTGGTCAGCGCCAGCGCGTCGCCATGGGCCGCGCCATCGTGCGCCAGCCCAAGGCCTTCCTGTTCGACGAGCCGTTGTCGAACCTCGATGCCCGCCTGCGCGAGCAGATGCGTGCCGAAATCAAGAAGATGCATGGCGACCTCAAGGCGACCTCGATCTACGTGACCCACGACCAGATCGAGGCGATGACGCTGGCGGACCGGATCGTTGCCATGCATGGCGGGGTGGTGCAGCAGGTCGGCAGCCCGCTCGATCTCTATGACCGCCCAGCCAACCTGTTCGTCGCCGGCTTCATCGGCTCACCGGGCATGAATTTCCTCGACGCCACCTATGCCGGCGGTGCAGCGCGCCTCAAGGACGGGACTTTGGTGCCGCTGGCCGGCCCCTTGCCGCTTGTCGATGGAACGTCGATGACACTCGGCATCCGCCCCGAGCATGTGACGATTTCGGACACAGCGACCGGTCTTTCCGCCCGTGTTGACCTGATCGAGCCGACCGGCTTCGGCATCATACTGCACCTGTCGCTGCATAGCCTGCCGCTGAAGATTTTCACCCTCGACCGAGCCGCGCTTGCCTATCGCGGTGAGATCGCCATCGCCTTTCCGCAGGCGCAATTGCACGCCTTCGGCCCGGACGGCGTTCGGGTATCCTGACGAATCCCGGCTGTCGCCAAAAGAAAAGCCCCGCTCGAACAACCGGGCGGGGCTTTTTCCATGTTTCGAAAAGAGCGGCGCGAATCGCGCCGCCCCGTCCATCAGTTGGCGACGACGACCTTGGTCGTCTTGGTCGCGACGACCTTCTGGACCGCGGGCGAACTGCCGTCCGGCGAATAGCCGCCGCCAATGGCGACGTTGAGCGAAACGTAGTCGCGGGCCTGCTGCTGGATCGCCTGGGCGAGGCTCGTCTGCGCCGCCGAGACCTGACGCTGGGCGTCGAGCACGTCGAGCAACGAGGAGGCGCCGTCCTTGTAGCTGGCGGTGGCCAGCGTCAGGGCTTCTTCGTAGGAGCGAACCTGGGCGCGCAGCGCCGAGACCGTCTGGGCATCGCGGGAGACGGCGGCGAGCGCGTTCTCGACCTCTTCGACGCCGTTCAGAACCGTCGCCTTCCAGACCAGATACTGCGTCTTGGCATTGGACTTGGCGATATCGACACCGGCCTTCAGGCGGCCGCCATCGAGGATCGGAAGCGTAATGCTCGGGCCGAACGACCAGTTGACGAGGCCGCCCTTGATCGAGCTGGAGCCGAGATAGCTCGGCTGGATGCTGCCGCCCAGCGTGATCGACGGATAGAGCTGCGCTTCGGCGACGCCGATATTGGCGACGGCCGCCGCCAGTTCGCGCTCCGCCCGGCGGATGTCGGGACGATTGCGGATCAGATCGGCCGGGACGCCGGCACGGACGTTCATGCGCGCCACCGGCTGGCCGCCGCTCTTCTGCATGTCGCCGATCAGCGTCGAGGCTGGCAGGCCAAGCAATGTCGAGACGCGATGCACGGAAACGCGGAAGCGGGTTTCGAGCCCCGGGATTTCCGACAGCGTCGAGTTGACCAGACCTTCTGCCTGCACGACGTCGAGGCGGGAAGCGGCGCCGGCTTCGAGCTGGAAGCGCGTGAGGTTCAGCGTCTCGCGGCGGGACCCCAGGTTCTTGCGGGAAATCGCCAGCAGTTCCTGGTAGTAACGCGCATCGATATAAGCCGAGACGACGTTGGACAGCAGGGTCAGCCGCGCGATGTCGATATCGGCATAGGCCGCGTCCAGCGAGGCCACGGCACTTTCGCGTGCTCGGGCATACTGGCCGAACAGGTCGAGCAGCCAGGATACCGACAGGCTGCCGCTGGAGATGTTGCGGACATCCGTCTGCGTGCGCAGGTTCCGGCTACCGCCTTGTCCGCTGACCGTATGCGAGGCGCCAAGCTGCCCTTGCGGCAATGCGCCGGCGCCGGCGGAGACGACGTTGGCCTCGGCGGCATTGATGCGCTCAAGTGCCTGGAGAATCGTCAGGTTCTGTTCCTGGCCCTGGACGACATAACCGTTCAGGCGCTTGTCGCGGAATGCGGTCCACCAGTCCTTCATGGCGATATCGCCATTGGACTTGACACCGCCTTCTGCGAATTTGGCCGGAAGCACCATCTCCGGCGCCTGGTGATCAGGACCGACTACGCAGCCCGACAGCGTCAACAGACCGGCGAAGGCGGCGGCAGCTCGAATGGACATCATCTTCTTATCCTACACATTTCATAGTTCAGCCTGCCGGTCGTTACGCACCGGCGGCGCCCATTATGCTTTCAGCTTGCCGGCCTTGAACCATCCGGTCTGCAACATGTTTTCGAATCCCCGGAGTGCAGGCGTACATGAAATTTTAACGCCTTGCACTTCCGAAAACCCTGCGAACCACCACAAAGAAGGAGGGTACGAAGAAAATTCCGAGGAGTGTTGCAGAAAGCATACCCCCGAGCACCCCGATGCCGATGGCATTCTGCGCGGCAGAACCCGCCCCGGTTGCGATCGCCAGCGGAACCACGCCGAGAATGAAGGCGAGCGAGGTCATGATGATGGGTCGCAGGCGCAACCGCGCCGCCTCCAGCGTCGCATCGATGATTCCCGCTCCCGCGGCTTGCCGGTCCTTGGCGAATTCCACGATCAGGATCGCGTTCTTCGCCGCCAGGCCGATTGTGGTCAGCAGGCCGACCTTGAAGTAGACGTCGTTCGACTGGCCGAACAGGATCGCCGCCCCCAACGCGCCCAGCACCCCGATCGGCACTGCCATGATGACCGAGAAGGGGATGGACCAGCTTTCATAGAGCGCGGCAAGGCAGAGGAAGACGACCAGGACCGACAGCGCATAGAGCATCGGCGCCTGCGAACCGGACAGGCGCTCCTGATAGGATATTCCCTGCCAGGCGACGGTATAGCCGCCTTCCATCCCGGCCGTCAGCCGTTCGATCTCGTTCATGGCGTCGCCGGAGCTGACGCCGGGCGCGGCGCTGCCGTCGAGCGAGATGGCGCTGCTGCCGTTGAAGCGCGCCAGCGCCGGCGGACCGGTAATCCAGTCCAGACGGCTGAAGGCGGAGAACGGCACCATCTCGCCCTGCTGGTTGCGGGCATACCAGTATTGCAGATCGTCCGGCTGCATGCGGAACGGCGCGTCGCCCTGGACATAGACCGGCTTCAACTCATTGTTGAGCGTGAAGTCGTTGACGTCGCGACCGGCGAAGATCGTCGACAGCATCGAGTTGACCGAGGCCAGATCCACGCCCATGGCGCCGAGCTTCTCCTGGTCGAGCAGGATCTTCATCTGCGTTTCCGCATCGCGGCTGTTGGAGCGCAGCGCCACCACCTTGCCGCTGGAATTGCCGAGCTGGATGAGCTTCTTGGAGGCTTCGGTCAGGGCGTCGTTGCCGTGCTTGCCGCTATCGACCAGATACATGGAGAAGCCGCTCGACGTACCGAGGCCGGGAATCGCAGGCGGGGCCAGCGGGAAGACCTGGGCGTCGCGCAAGGTGAAGAAATAGCCCATGGCGCGGCCAACGATCGCCTGCGCCGACTGGTCCGGATTCCTGCGCTCGGCGAAATCCTTCAGCTTGGTGAAGACGATGGCGTTGTTCTGGCCGGTGCCGGAGAAGGAGAAGCCGAGCACGCCGAAGACCGCGGTGATGTTGCCCTTTTCCTTTTCGAGGAAGTAGTCCTCGACCTTCTTCAGCACGGCCTCGGTGCGTTGCGTCGTCGAGCCGGTCGGCGTCTGGATGATCGTCAACAACACGCCCTGGTCTTCCTGTGGCAAGAAGGAGCTGGGCAGCTTGGTGAACAGGAAGGCGCAGGCGCCGACGATACACAGAAAGCCGGCGATGACCGTCACCGGCCATTTCAGCAGGACGCCGGTGGTGCCGACATAGCCGCGCGTCGTTGCGTCGAAGCCGCGGTTGAACCAGGCGGCCGGGCCTCGGCCCTTCTTGTGATGGTCGATCGGTTTCAGCATCGTGGCGCAGAGCGCCGGCGTCAGCACGATGGCGACCAGCGCGGAGAGCAGCATGGCCGAAACGATGGTGACCGAGAACTGGCGATAAATGATGCCGGTCGAGCCGCCGAAGAAGGCCATGGGAATGAACACGGCGGTCAGCACCAGAGCGATGCCGATGATGGCGCCGGTGATTTCGCCCATGGATTTTTCCGTCGCCTCGCGCGGCGGCAGGCCCTCGTCGCTCATGATTCGCTCGACGTTCTCGACGACGACGATGGCGTCGTCGACGAGCAGGCCGATGGCGAGAACCATCGCGAACATGGTCAATGTGTTGATCGAGTAGCCGGTGATCGCCAGGATGCCGAAAGTGCCGAGCAGCACCACCGGCACGGCGATCATCGGAATCAGTGTGGCGCGCAGGTTCTGCAGGAAGATCAGCAGCACCACGAAGACGAGCACGATGGCTTCGACGAGCGTTTCGACGACCTTCTCGATCGACAGCTTGACGAAGGGCGTGGTGTCGTAAGGATATTGGATCTCGACACCATGCGGCAGGGTGGGCGCGATGGCGCTCAGCGCATCCTTGACGCGGGCGGCGGTATCGAGCGCGTTGGCGCCGGTCGCCAGGTTGACGGCGAAGCCGCTGGCGGGCATGCGGTTGGCGCGTGTGGCGCCGCCATAGCTCTCCTCGCCGATCTCGATGCGGGCGACGTCGCTCAGGCGAACGGTGGCGCCGTCCTTCTCGACCTTGAGGATGATCGATTCGAATTCGGAAACGGTGTTGAGCTGGCTCTGCGCGGTGATGGTGATGTTGATCTGCTGGCCGCGCGCGAGCGGCTGGGCGCCGAGCGACCCGACGGAAACCTGGGTGTTCTGCGCCTGGATCGCCGAAGTCACGTCGGCGGGGGTCAACTGGTATTTCTGCAGCTTGAACGGATCGAGCCAGATGCGCATGGCATAGCCCGAGCCGAAGATATTGATGCTGCCGACGCCTTCCAGGCGCTTGATCTGGTCCTCGATCTGGCTGGAGACGAGGTCGCCGAGATCGACCGAGCTGCGCTTGCCGTCGACCGAGACCAGCGCGCCGACCATGAGGATGCTCGACGTCGAGCGCGACACGGTGATGCCGGCCTGCTGGACGACGTCGGGAAGCTGCGATTGCACGAGCTGCAGCTTGTTCTGGACCTGGACCTGGGCGATGTCGGGATTGACCGAGTTGCCGAAGGTCAGCGACACTTCGGCGCTGCCGGTGGTCGAGGACGAGGTCATGTAGGTCAGGTCGTCGAGGCCCGTCATGCCGTCCTCGATCAGGGTCGTCACCGATTTCTCGACGGTTTCGGCGCTGGCGCCGTTATAGGCGGCCGTGATGCGCACCGTGGTCGGCGCGATCTCCGGATATTGCGAGGTCGACAGCGTGAAGATCGCCAGCAGGCCCGCCAGCATGATGACGATGGCGATCACCCAGGCGAAGATCGGACGTTGGATGAAGAAATGAGCCATGCGGGTTCTTCCAGGCGTTCTGAACGGTTCCGGCAGCGCCGCGCGTCGGTGGGCGACACGCGCGGGAGGCGCTGCTACACATCGAAACTGCGGCCTGCGGCGCGGGTGGCGCGCGCGGGCCGCAGGGCTTCAGGCGTCAATTGGCGGCTGCCGGGGCGGCGGGCGCGGCCTGTGCCGTCTGCTCCATGACCAGGCCGTCCTCGTCGATCTGCACCTCGGTCGGCTTGACCTTGGCGCCGGGCCCGATCCACTGGAAGCCATCGACGATCAGCTTGTCGCCGTCCTTGATGCCCTTGGTCACCAGCCAGGAATTGTTGGATGTGCGCGCATCCTCGAAGGTGCGGACCTCGACCGTGTTCTCGGCGGAGACGAACTGGGCGGTCAGCTTGCCGCGCGCGTCGCGCGTCGCCGCGCGCTGCGGGATCAGGTAGCCGGTCTCGCGGCCGATCTCGACGGTGGCGCGGACATACATGCCCGGGAGGATGCGGCGGTTCGGGTTTTCGAAGACGGCGCGGATGTTGAAGGTGCCGGTGGTTTCGCTGACGGCCATTTCCGACATGTCGAGCGTGCCGGTATGGTCGTATTCGTTGCCGTCTTCCAGCGTCAGGCGGATGACGGCATCCTTGGGCGATCCCTTGAGGTCGCCGGAGGCGAGCATCCGCTCGAGCTTCAGCAGGTTGGTGCTCGATTCGGTGAGCTGGATGTAGATCGGGTTGATCTGGCGCAGCGTCATCATCGAGGTCGTCTGGTTGGCGGTGACGACGTTGCCGACATTGATGCCGGTGGCGCTGGCAATGCCGTCGAAGGGGGCGCGGATCTTGGTGTAATCGAGGTTGATCTCGGCAGAGCGCAGCGCCGCCTGCGCGGATTCGACGTCTGCCTTGGCCTGCAGCAGGGTCACCTTGGCGTTTTCGTATTCAATCTGGGTGGCGCCGCTGTTCACCAGGCGCTGGTAGCGGGCAAGGTTTGTCTCGGCGGTCGGCACGGCGGCCTGCGCCTTGGCGACCGCCGCCTGCGACTGGGCAAGGGCCGCCGAATAGCTGCGGTCCTCGATCTGGTAGAGCAACTCGCCCTTGGAGACCGTGCCGCCCTCCTTGAAGGCGACGGAGGTAACGACGCCGGACACCTGCGGGCGGATTTCCGCTGTCTGGAAGGCGACCGCGCGGCCGGGCAGCCTTGCGGTAAACGGCAGCTCGCGCTGCTTCATGGTGACCACGCTGACAGGGGTTTCCTGCGCGGCGGCTGCACCGTTGCCGCCGGCCGCCTTCTGCTCGCCTTTTTCGTTGCACCCGGCGACCATGCCGGCAGCGGCAAGGAGGGCTATGATCAGCGCATGACGTCGGGCCATGAGAATATCCATTCGATTAAGTGTACCTGCCAGATCGGGCACGGTAAGAGAGTGTTGCTTCAGGTGAAATTTACAAAGGCCAATTTTTTGAAGTCCGTTTTCCAGATCATCGAATTCTCATCGAGCCGACCTATTTGCAACACTTCACGCCACTGAAATTGCCGGAAGGACTCCGGCATCGTCGTGAAAGTGACGTAACTTATGAATCGTCACCTGGCAAGCGGATTTTGCAGTGCAGTATTGATCAGATCCACAAGAATCCGGCATCGTTCCGGCAGTTCTTCCTGATGGCACCGCACCAGGAAGATGGGGTGCAGAACGCTGGCGAGAGCGGCGCTGACGGCCTTGGCGCTCTCGGCCGTCGACGCCGGCGCGGATGATCGTCTCGAACTTTTCTTCCAGCAGCCGCTTGTAGAGCCGGCCGCTGGGAAAGTCGGTGTCGGCGGTCATCAACACCATTTCGAAGAGATAGGGGCTCTGATGCAGGTCTTCGAGATGGCTTTCCATCAGCCGCTGCGCGACGCGCAACAGCCGGTCTCCCGGCGGGACGATGACGTCGAGAGCGGCAATATGGGCGGTCATGCGGTTGATGTGCCGCTCGGTGATGGCGACCGCCAGATCCGTCTTCGAATGGAAATGCTTGAAGACATTGGCCGGCGACATGCCCAGCGCTGCGGCGATGTCCGCGATTGAAATCTTCGAGAAACCCTGGGCGCGGAACAGTTCTTCCGCCTTCAGCAGAATATCCTCGCGCGTTTCCTCGGCTTTGCGGCGCGGCCTGCGCATTGCGTTCGTGTCCTCGACCGTGAGCCGGGCCGGAGCGGCCCGGTTATGCTAAGAGTCCCTTAGTAGCTGAGTCTGGCGCTTTGGGCGCGCAAGGTCAACTCTAGGTAAAATAGGGCTCCAGATTGGCACGGACACGGTCGCGGGGCGTGGCAAAGCTGTCATCGGGCACGAATGTCTGGCCGGTGATCTGCTCGAAGGCGCGGATGTAGACTTTGGAGGTGTCTTCCACCAGTTGCCCTGGGATTTCGGGAATCTCGTCCTTGTAGGGGTCGCAACGCTCGGCCACCCAGGCGCGCACGAAATCCTTGTCGAAGCTTTCCGGCCGCATGCCGGCCTGGAAGGCGGCGTCATAGGTGGCGGCGATCCAGTAGCGGCTGCTGTCGGGGGTGTGGATCTCGTCGGCAAGCTTGATGGCGCCGTTCCGGTCGGTGCCGAATTCGTACTTGGTGTCGACGAGGATGAGGCCGCGCTCGGCGGCCATCTGCTGGCCGCGGGCGAACAGCGCCAGCGCATAACGCGACAGCGTATCCCACTGCGCCTGCGTCAGCAGGCCCTTGGAAACGATCTCGGCCGGCGTCAGCGGCTCGTCATTGCCGCCATCGAAGGCTTTGCTGGTCGGCGCGATGATCGGCTGGTCCAGCTTCTGGTTGTCGCGCATACCCTCGGGCAGGCGTACGCCATACATCTCGCGTTCGCCCCTCCTGTACAGCGTCAGGATCGAGGTGCCGGTGGTGCCGGCGAGATAGCCGCGCACCACCACCTCGACCGGCAGGATATCCAGCCGCTCGCCGATCACCACGTTGGGATCGGGATAGTCGAGTACGTGATTGGGGCAGATGTCGCCGGTCTTCTCGAACCAGTAGCGCGCCGTCTGGGTCAGCACCTGGCCCTTGTAGGGGATGCAGGTGAGGATGCGGTCGAAGGCGCTGAGGCGATCGGTGGAAATGATGATGCGCCGCCCGTCCGGCAGGTCGTAATTTTCGCGGACCTTGCCGCGATAATAGTTCGGCAGTTCGGGGAAATGGGCTTCCTGAAGTATACGCAACGTCGCTGTCCTGATCGATTCCGGGCGCGGGGGATGTGGGCGACCCTCGTGTCTCCCGCCGGCAATGTCAAGGACGCAACCCGCGCCGATCCCCAATTCAAAGGGGTCGCGCGGACCGCAAGGATCAGAAAAGCGCGTCTGCGAACAGATCTTCTTCGTCGTCGCCGGACGATGCGGCCGGCGCGGTCTCGACGGCGGGCGCGCTCGCGGCGGTCGCCGGCAGGAAATGCTGATGCACGCTGCGCTCCTGCGCCATCGTATAGGTCTTGTGGATGCGCTGGCCGAGTTCCTCTGCCTTGGCGGCGAGGTCGGAGATATCCGCGATGTCAGGCCCGGCGAGATGCGCCAGTTCCGCGGCGCACCGTTCCAGCACATCGCCGAGTTCGCTTTCAAAATCCAGCGTCTTGATCGAGCGCCCCACCTGGTTGAACATCTGCTCGCCTTCGGCGGCCAGTTCGGCCAGATGCGTGTCCATCGTCGCGCCGGCGTCGCGGATCATCTGCAGGGCGTCGGCCAGCGGCTGGTCGATGGTGTCGGCGCCGGTGGCGCCGTTGGCGGAAAGCCCCTTTGCGGCATCGTCGAGAATGGTGAGCTGCTGCACCACCGTTTCGGCGGATTCCTCCAGCTTGGCGGCGAACAGCCTGAGTTCGGCGGTGACGACGTTGATCGAGCGGGCTTCCTCGCCAAGCCGCGAGCAGCGCAGATTGGTGTTGAGCGCCATATAGTTGATGTCGCTCTTGATGGCGCGGATGACCGTGATCGCCGCCAGCAGATCCTTGGCCGTGCCCGTTGTCGAGGCGGCGACCTGATCGGCTTCGCCGCTTGCCGCCTTGACACGCCCGACAAGGGCCGCGCCCGCCTCGACGCTGCCTTCCAGCGTCCTCAGGAAATTCTGCCCGTCGCCGCCTTGTGTCATCGCATCGCGAAGCTGCATGATGCGACGGGTGTCGTCGACGAAACCGGACATGTTCCTGACGACATTGCGGCTTTCGCGCTGGAAATCCTCGACCATCTCGGCAAGCTGGGCGGCGGCGAGATGGTAGACGACGTTCATCATCCGTGCCTTGGCGTCGGCATTCAGCGTCGCGTCGCTTGCGACCAACTCTTCGTAAAGCCTGAAGCTCGCCTGCACATGCTCGATGCGCTGGCGGGTGATGTCGCCGATCTGCAGCGCCGAAAGCACGGTGGCGATCTTGGACTGAACGCCGCGCGCCAGCCGCGAGACGTCCTGCGCGATCTTGCCGAGCTTCTGATGATGGGTGCCGACCTTGGCGGCGTTTTCCCGGAGATCGGTGACGATCTGCGGCACGGTCCTCGAATATTCGGTGGCGATGGTGGCGGCGAAGCCGCGGGCGCGGCGAAGCTGCGCATCCAGCGTCGAGAGCTGGGAGGCGAAGCGGTTGACTTCCGACGAACCGGACTGAATGCGTTCGAGGATCTCTTCCGCGAAACCGGCGAAATCCGGAATGCCGGCCCCGGTGATCTTGGCAGTCAGGGCGAAGGTGCGCAGGTAGCGCATCGTCTCCTGCATGTCACAGACATGGCTGTGCATCTTGGCCGCCGTCATCGACAGTGTTTCGAAACTTTCCTGGCGTCCTGCCTCCCGTGAAGGAAGTGCCGCCAGCCGCTCCGCCGTCTTCAGAATGCCGCCGACCGTGCCCTGCGTCGTCTCCTGGTCGAGCGAGCCCGTCAGCCGGTCGAGCGATCCGATCAGCTTGGCGATGACGTCCATGATCGACAGAAGAACCGTGCCGCCGTCGAGAAAACGCGCCTCCACCTGGCTGTGGGCGCCAAGCAACATGGTATCCAGAGCGGCACGGTCGTTGTTTTCGAAGTCTTTTACAAGTTTAGCGCTGGCTTGCACGGCGATACCTTCGCTTGTTTATTAGAATTACTTGAAAATACTATCGTCCCGGAAAAAACCGGTAAACAGAGCTGCGTGCCGCGCGGTAAAACTGCTGTTCGCGCCGGTTTTCGGCCATTAATGTTAATGTGGGCTGAAACAAACCCTTCGAATTCCTCCTTTCGCGATGGGCCTGGAAATCAGGTGTTTTCGCCGCATCCCAAGAAATAACAGGCGAGAATTCATACGCGTTTCGGTACAGAAGCGGCATCTTTGAGTAGTGCCCGTTTACCCTTTGTTAAGCCTGAAATGAAACCTTCGTTGACGATTTGAAAGTATTGTCACCGGCGGGGTTGGGATGGCAGACGTCAGCAGAAACCGAAGCGAAACACGTCTTCCCGAGAGGGCGAACATCCGCACCGTCAAGGAGTTGCAGCCGGAACTACTGGCGGCGCTTCTGGGCGGCGATGCCGTGGTGCTCGACATCACCGCGTGCCGCGAGGTCGATTTCAGTTTCGTCCAGATGATCGAGGCTGCCCGCCTTTACGCAAGGGTCGCCGGCAAGACGCTGACGCTTTCGGCACCTGCCGAGGGCGCCGTGCTCGACGTCCTCCGGCGGGCAGGCTTTCTGGACCAGGTTTCGCCGGAACACGCATCGTTCTGGCTCCATCGCGAGGTTTGATAAGTATGAGTGCGCGTATTCTCACCGTTGACGATTCCGCCAGCATCCGGCTGACCACCCGTGTCGCCCTGTCGAATGCGGGCTACGACGTCACCGAAGCGGTGCATGGCCAGGAAGGGCTGGACAAGGCCAAGGCCGACAGCTTCGACCTGATCGTCACCGATCTCAACATGCCGATCATGGACGGCCTGACCATGATCGAGGAAATCCGCAAGGTGCCGAGCCTGACGGGCACGCCCATCATCTTCCTCACCACGGAATCGGATGCCGACCTCAAGGCGCGTGCGAAAGCCGCCGGCGCCACCGGCTGGCTGACCAAACCCTTCGACCCGGAAAATCTCGTCAAGATCGTCAGGAAGGTCCTCGGAAAATGAGTTTTCCCGATCCCATTCAAGTGTTCAGGACCGAAGCGGCCGAGCTTCTCGAGCAGATCGAGATCGGCCTGCTCGACCTCATGCACGATCTGTCCAACAAGGATCAGATCGACGCGGTCTTTCGCAGCCTGCATACGCTGAAGGGATCGGGCGCGATGTTCGGCTTCGAGGCGCTGGCGGCCTTCACCCATCATTGCGAGACCGTTTTCGACAAGGTGCGCAAGGGCGAGGTCGCCGCCACTGTCGAGATCGTCTCGGTGGTGCTCGAATCCAAGGACCATATGCGCTTGCTGGTCGAGCGCCCCTCCGACGAGCTGGAGCCGGTCGGGGCAAAGATCCTCGCCAACCTGCACCGCGCCGTCGAGGCCGTCAAGAATGGCGAGCCGGCCACGCCGGCCGCGCCCAAGGAAGCCGCCTGGCGCGTGCGCTTCAGCCTGCCGCGCAACGCCATGGCCAACGGCACCAATCCGCTTGGCCTGCTCGACGAATTGCGCGACCTCGGCACGGCGACGATCAAGGTCGATTTCCCCACTCTTCCCTCGCTCGACGTGCTCGACCCCAGCGACCTCCACGCCGCCTGGACCGTCGATCTCGTCACCGCCCAGCCGAAATCGGCGATCGAGGACGTGTTCATCTTCGTGATGGACGATATGGAACTGGATATCGCGCCGCTGCGGGCCGCAACTTTCACAATCCAGCCGGAAAAGCCGGCCGTTGCGGCCCAGCCGGTTGCCGCCGAACGTGCAACACTGACGGAAAATGCCCCGGTTCCCGCCGCTGTGCCTGCGCCTGTTCATAAAGATGCCGCACCCGCTGCCGCCGATGCCAAGCAGAACCGCGCCGCCGAGAGCGTGCGTGTGCCGGCCGAACGTCTCGACGAGCTGATGGACCGCGTCGGCGAACTTGTCATCGCCCAGTCGCGCCTGCGGCAGCTCGCCGGCCATGCCGATATCCAGATGCGCGCCGTCTCCGAGGACATCGAACGGCTCTCGGGCGAGCTGCGCGATACGATGATGGTGCTGCGCATGGTGCCGGTCGGCACGTTGTTCGGCCGCTTTCGCCGCCTCGTCCACGATCTCGCCCGCGAGACCGGCAAGGTCATCGAGCTGGTCACCGAAGGCGAGACCACCGAGGTCGACAAGACCGTCATCGAGCGCCTTGCCGATCCGCTGGTGCATCTGGTGCGCAATTCCGTCGACCACGGGCTGGAAACCCCCGAGCAGCGTTTGGCCTCCGGCAAGCCGCAGGCCGGCCGGGTCACGCTCTCGGCCCGTCAGGCGAGCGGCGAAGTCATCATCACCATCAAGGACGACGGGCGCGGCATCGATCGCGACCGGGTGCGCGCCAAGGCGGAATCTTCCGGCCTTATCGCCGCGAATGCGGTGCTCAGCGACCAGGAAGTGCTGCAATTGATCTTCCAGCCCGGCTTCTCGACGGCGCAGGCGGTCACCAATCTCTCCGGCCGCGGCGTCGGCATGGATGTGGTCAAGAAGACCATCGATGCGCTACGCGGCGCAATCGACGTCTCGACCGTGCCCGGCGAAGGTTCGGAAATCTCGCTGCGTATTCCGCTGACGCTCGCCATCATCGAAGGCCTGCTGGTGCGCGTCGGCGGGGGCCGTTATGTCATTCCGCTCTCGGCGGTCGAGGAATGCCTCGAATTGTCGCTGGAAGAGGATCTGCGCTCGCGCGGCCGTTCCTTCATCTCGCTGCGCGACAGCCTTGTGCCGTTCATCCGCTTGCGGGATCTGTTCCGCACCGGCACCAAGCCCGATCCGTTCCAGAAAGTCGTGGTCATCTCCACCGGCGCCGAGCGTGTCGGCCTGGTGGTCGACCAGATCATCGGCGATCACCAGACGGTCATCAAGGCCATGTCGAAACTGCACCATGACGTCGCGACATTCTCCGGTGCGACCATCCTCGGCGATGGCTCCGTCGCTCTCATTCTGGATGTCGTCCACCTCGTGGCGGCAGGCCAGCAGCAGGAGGCGCAGATGCGTATCGCCGGATGAACCAGCCGCTCAGAAAAGTCCCCGACGCCGTGTGGCGCGATGCCGAGGAAATCGAAGTCCTGACCTTCGACATCGCCGGCGAAACCTTTGCGCTGGAGGCGGTCATCGTCCGCGAAATCCTCGATCTCGTGCCGGAAACGCCGGGCGCCAAGGATTTCGTCGGATCGGTCATCAATTTCCGCGGCCGGATCATTCCGCTCGCCGATATCCGCATTGCTTTCGGCATGGAGGCGGTGAAGGCCACCATCGACAGCCGCATTATCGTCATCGAAATGGAATTCGACGGCGAAATCAACCTGATCGGCATTCGCACCGACAAGGTGAACGAGGTGACGACGCTGGCAAGAACAGCGTCCGAGCTTCCGCCCAGCGTCGGCATGAAATGGCGGGCCGACTTCATTTCCTGCCTCGTCAAGCGTGGCACGGATTTCATCATTGTTCCCGATCTTGAAGTAATTTTTTCCACCCAGGCCGAAAAGTGACGTCAGTACAGAGCCGGACTGTGAGCAGCCACAAAAAAGGAATTTGACCATGCGCGTCACGATCAAAGCAAAACTCGTAACCACCTTCGCGGCAGTCATCGCGCTATCCGGCGTCAGCATGTTCATCGCCGTCGGAAGCCTCGCCGACCTCAATGACAAGATGGATCGCGTCGTCAATCTCCGTGCGGCCAACAGCATCGAACTGAGCGAAATGCAGACGGCGGCGACCCGCATCTCCAACACCATGCGCCAGATGCTGCTCAGCTCCGATGTGGCTGAAATCGACGCATTGACGAAGTCGATGGCCGAGGACAACCGGTGGATCGTGACGGCGAGCGAGGATGTTCGCGCGAGGCTGTCCACCGAAGCCGGCCGGGCGATACTGAAGGATTTCGAACAGAAATGGCCACTTTACTGGAACCAGATGGCCGATCTTCAGACCGCTGCCCGTCAGAACAACGATGCACTCGCCATCCAGATGGCCAACGGCCCGATGCGCGAAGCGCGCGAAACCGCCGTCAAGGCGCTGTCGGATCTCGTCGCCTTCAACGGTGAGCGGCAGAAGGAAGATCTCCAGGCCGCGATCACCACCTATGAGAACAGCCGCCTGACGCTGATGAGCCTGCTGGCCGCTTCGACGTTGATCGCCGCCGCCGCCGCGCTGTGGATCATCCTGTCAATCTCCCGCGGGCTACGCCGCGCCAGCGAGGCCGTGCGTTCGGTTGCCGAAGGCGACCTGACGCGCGCTCCTGAACACAAGGGTCAGGATGAAATCGGCGACCTGCTCTCTTATGTCGACTCGATGATCGAGCGCCTGCGCGGCGTCGTCGGCGATGCGCTCTCGGCATCGGAAAACGTCTCCGCGGGCAGCCAGCAGCTTTCGGCCTCGTCCGAACAGGTCAGCCAAGGCGCGACCGAGCAGGCTGCATCGGCCGAAGAGGCTTCCGCCTCGATGGAGGAAATGGCCGCCAACATCAAGCAGAACGCCGACAACGCCGCCCAGACGGAAAAGATCG
>ERZ778022.2731-NODE-2731-length-17907-cov-5.723896_pt1 | contig 17907 bp, 2 predicted proteins | sample MGYA00375752_ERZ778022 | MGnify/ENA primary metagenome ERZ778022 (study PRJEB29350, sample SAMN05389826) | bioreactor metagenome | isolation source: Thiocyanate bioreactor | place: South Africa: University of Cape Town | collected 2014-04-04 ... | reverse complement strand
CATGTGGCTGGTTTGGGAGGCGCGGCACGGTGCCGGAGCGCCCCGCCGCGGCGGTGGACTACGTGAAGAAGTACCTGGGCGCGCCGGTGGGCGTGGACGTGGACGCGCTGAAGGCGGAGAACGAGCGGCTGCGCAGCGAGGTGGCGTCGCTGCACCAGCAGCTGGAGGCGGCACAAAAGACGATTGCCGGCCTGTCCACCGGCGGCAAGTAATTCGCACCGCGCTGCCACGCTGTTGTGTTGTGCGCCGCCATCATGATGTGTGCGCGTTCCTGTCCCTGTGCCGCTGTGCGTGTGCGTCCGTGTGTTGCCGGCGGTGGCGGGCGCCGTTGATTTTGAAATCCCCTCCCCCCGCTGCCACTGGGCTGCCAGCCCAAACAACTGGACCTGGAACACAACGGTAGTAACTAGCGTAATTGGTTTCATACAAAGGCCACGGCTTCTGCGCTGATTGTGATTCCAGCGCACCGGTCCGCCAATCCGCCAGTCCGCCATCCTGTCGCCACGCCACGCAGCCAACAGCCAACGGTAGGGCGCGCAACTATGTCAGCACTCCGGCGCTGACACGCCGCAATACTCCAACCAGAGGGCATGCTTTTATACACATTACTGTTTGCACGTTGCCTGCCCACATACTTGTTGTGTTCCTGTGTCGCATTTCGTGCTTACATCTCACCGCCACGCGTCTGCGGCTTGCCTACTGCACCAAGGTACCAGTGTTGGCACCGACTGTTCCAGTTGCTGCTATCGCCGCTTGCTGGCAGCTGTGTTGGCGCTGTCACTGCTGTGTGTGTTGGTACAGTAGCAGGTGTCGCTGCTGCTGCCGCTGCTGGCGCGCTTGCTGGTTGTATTGACAGTATTGTGCCCTCCCAGTAACTGCAGCTGCAGCACGGCAGCTGCAGTTGGCTACCAATCCACCTTGTACCCAAACCAGCGAGACGCCATCCATCGCCGCCAGGACGCTGCTGCTGCCTCACCGGTGGTGCGGTGCAGCTGCTCCGGAGTGGTTCACGGACGGCAGTGGCGCGGCGGGAGGCGCGGCAGTGCTGATGGCACTGCCGCTGCCGTGACAACAGACTTGTTGCCGTGTATTACACAGGGCGCGTGCCATGCCGCTGTCGTAGGCGGCGGCAGCAACGGCGCGTGTGGTGGGTGACGGTGGATCCCCCGTTAGTTGGGCGGGCTGTGTCGCGCGGCTGGCTGTGCAGTGCTGTAGCGCGCTGCAGTAGGACAGGCCACGTGACCGCCGCCCTGCTGCCCCCCATCTCCTCCTCCCTCCTCCCCGCCCACCTCCCCACTCCCCAAACCACACCATGGATTTTGGGTCGGTGGTGCAGCGGCTGGCAAGCACGGAGGTGCGGCAGGCACGCGCGGAGCGGAGCGCAGCGGCGCTGCTGGAGCGGTATGCCGTGTTCACGTACCATGACCGGCCGGCGCGGTACGCCAAGCGGGCGCTGTGCTGCTTGCGGCAGGAGAGCAGGGCGCGGCGCGCGGCGGCGTGGCTAATCTCGTGGCGGTGGTTTGAGTGGGTGGTGCAAGCCGCCATCATTGCCAACTCCGTGTTCCTGGGCATGGTGGATTACACGCAGACGGACGTGAACGGCGACTTTGTGACGTCCACGTCGGTCCGCAACCACGCGGTCGCCATCACGGAGCCGCTGTTCACCGCCGTGTTCACGGCGGAGGCGGTGGTGAAGATCGTGGCCATGGGGTTTGTGCTGGGCAAGGGCAGCTACCTGCGCAATGGGTGGAACGTGGTGGACTTTGCGGTGACGGTGGGTGGCCTGGTTGGCCTCGTCCCCGGCCTGCCCAACCTGTCGTTCATCCGCGTCACCCGCGTGCTGCGCCCGCTGCGTTCCCTCACCTCCCTGCCCGGCATGCGCCTCCTCATTGGCTCCCTCATCCGCGCCTTCCCCGCCCTCGCCTCCGTCCTCCTCCTTGCCTCCTTCCTGTTCATCATGTTTGGCGTGCTGGGCCTGCAGCTGTACAGCGGCACGCTGTACGGCCGCTGCCGCCTCACCGAGTACCCCGTCCGCCTCGCTGGCGCGCCGCCCGGCGCCGGTGTGCCCCTGCCATGTATCGTCGACCCCAACTCCGTTGACTGCTTCCTGGCGGTGGCGTCCACGCACGGCGCCGGCGCCGCCGCCGGCTTCTCTGACGTGCCGCCACCCAACAGCTACAACGCGCCGCCGCTGCCCATTGGGTACCAGCAAGTGGCGGCGGCGGAGCTGCTGGGTGCGTCGCTGACGGACGTGGGGCTGGGTGACGTGTTGGGATCCACAAACGTGACCGGCCCGCCTGGTAACACTAGCTGGTTGACGCCCACCTACCCCGTGCGTGCATTTGACGCTCGTCTTGGCTTTGCCGCCTCCTCACTTCTAAATGCCACCCTGCTGGAGTCCTGTCTGCCCGGCGTGTCGCGTGACGACCCGCAGTGGCTGCACGACACGTCGCCGTGGCACACCCCGCGCGACTGCTGGTGGCCGTTTGACCCGCTGGACAACCCGCCGTGCGCCGTCGACGCGTCCGCGCCCGGCGCGTACGCCTGCCTGCCGGACCGCGTGTGCGGCAGCAATTACGACCCCGCAGGCCAGCCGCGCTTTGCGTCCGCCACCGTGCAGGACGGCCCCGTGTTCACGCCGGCGCGCTACTGGGGCATCTACTCCTTCAACTCGCTGCCCGCCGCGCTGGCCACCGTGTTTGAAGCCGCCACCCTGGAGTCGTGGACGCTGGCGCTGTACCTGGTGGCAGACGCCAACCAGCCCACCCTCGCCACCGCCTACTTTGTGTTCATCGTGTTTGTCATCGCCCTGTTCGCGCTCAACCTGACGCTGGCGGCGCTGTGGCACTCCTTCAAGCGCGGCCAAGGCAACGAGAAGATGCTGGCGGCGCAGCGCGTGGCGCTACTGGCGCAGCTGAAGGCAGAGGCCATGCGCGGCGAGATTGCGCACCTGAAGGAGCTGGAGGCACGCGCGCGTGCAGCGCGCGCGGCAGCGCTGGGGAAGGTGGCGACAGGCGCCAACGCCGCCGGTGCTGCAACTCCCCTACCGCGTCGCCGCTCCACTCTAGTGGGACACGCCCGCCCACCTGCGCTGCCAGCTGCTGTCGGCTCCCCCGCCCCTGCTCCTGGCGCACACGCATCAGCGCACGCATCAGCTGCGGCAGCGGCGCATGAGGCGCACAGCGAGCGCGCCAAGACGTCGCCGCGTGCAACGCCGGTGGCAACCTCGCCGTCACCGGACACTGTGCCGCCATTGGCAAGCATACCGGTACCACCCGGCGGCGACACCACTGCAGCTGCTGGTGGCAGTGGCAGCTTAGTGCCACTGCCAGCCGCTGGTACCGGTGCTGCCGCTGGACGAGTGCGCGTCGGCTCGGAGGGCAGTGCAGCGGGTGGCAGCAGGGCAGCGGCAGGTGGTGACTCCCCACCGCCGCCACCGCTGGTGGGCAGCGGCGAAAGCTTGGTAGGGCATGGTGGTAGGTTAACGAGTGTGGCGTCGTTGGAGGTGGCTGACAACCTGCCACTGGAGGAGCAGCTCCGACTGTACCGCGCCCGCGTGGCAGCGCTGGACGGCGGCGGTGCCGCTGCCGCCATCCGGCGCGAGACAACACGGGACGATGCCGACCTGGAGGATGCGGTGGATGCTGCCATGGCGGCGCGGTTGGACCAGCTGTACGAAAATGGGCACAGCATGCGTGACCTGGCTAGTAGCAGCCGGTGGGGGTCTGCCAGTGGCACCTCAACGCCCATGCCTGCCGACACTGATGGCACGCCAATGGCGTCGCCGCCCACCGCCCGCCCCTCCCGCCTGCTGTCCATGCCCAGTTTCAGCCGCCCTGGACGGCGGGACGGCCGGCGCCGCAGTGGCGGCGCGTCACTTGTGCCCAGCTCGCTGGCACGCACCGCCGCGGCGCTCATGCGGCGGCGGGCAGCGGTGGAGCGCATGCACCCCGCGCTGGCATGGCTGCATGCCCGCCGGCGCGCCGTGCAGCGGTGGTGGCGGCTGCCGCATCCGGTCAACGCCCTGACGCGTGCTGCCGGCGTTGTGGTGCGCGCCCCCTGGTTCACTGCCGCCATGGTAGGCGCCATCCTAGCCAACACGGTGGTGCTGTCCATGGACCACTACCCCATGACCGTGACAGCCAACGACGCGCTGCAGCTGGGCAACTTTGTGCTCACCCTGGTGTTCATCGGTGAGGCGGCGGTGCGGCTGACGGCGGAGGGCCTGCGTGTGTACCTGGCTGATGGCTACCAGCGGTTTGACGCCGTGGTGGTGACGGCGTCCATCGCCGAGCTGGTGGTGGCGCCGCCATACTTCTTTGCCGCTGCGGGTGCCCGCTCGTCAGGCATCACGGCGCTGCGCACCTTCCGCCTGTTCCGCGTGTTCAAGCTGGCGCGCAGCTGGCGCGCGCTCAACGTGCTGCTGCGCACCATCTTCCGCACCGTGAAGGAGATCGGCAACTTCGCCTTCCTGCTGCTGCTGTACGTGTACATCTTCGCGCTGCTTGGACAGCAGCTGTTTGGCAACAACCTGTGCTTTGATCCTGACACGGGTGCGCACATTGCGGATACTGACCGTGCACCGCCCGGCGGCGGCGGCGGCGGCGTGGCGCTGCTGCCCTGCCCCGGCACCGTCCCACGCTCCAACTTTGACGACCTGCTGCACGCCATGCTCACCACGTTCCAGGTCATCACGCTGGAGAACTGGACCGACGTGCTGGCGTCTGCCTGGCGCGCCGCCGGCTGGACCGTGTTCCTCTACTTTGTGGTCCTCGTGTTCTTTGGCCAGTACGTCATCGTCAACCTGTTTGAGGCGGTGCTGCTGGGTAACTTTGAGCAGATCTCTGACGTGCTGGCGGTGGCAGACGCACGACGTGCCGCCGCCGCCGCCGCGTCTGGTGGAGGTGCTCGCACAACCAGCACCTCAGAGGGCAGCGGCTACCTCTCCAGCAGCCAGTCGTCGGCGGCGCTGGTGGCAGACGAGGCTGAAATGTCAGCCCTGCGCCGCATGCTGGTACTGCCGTCGGTGGTGACGGCACGCGGCGCGGCGGCGCTGCAGCGCGGGCTGCGCGCGCTTGCGCTGCGCATTCATGGGCCAACAGACGAAGACGACGCGCTGACATCCAACGACGGCGGCGCGGCGGCGCGTCTTTCGGCAAAGGTGGCGCCAGAGCTGTCATCACCACCACCTGTGACCCCGCTCCTGCTGCCAACTGTTGTTGGCGGCGCCAGCCTGCCGGTGTCACCAGCAGCAGATGCACCACTGCCGCACCTGTCGCCGCCGCCGCAAGACTACTATGTGCGCGCCGGCGACGGGGGTGCCGGCGATGCCGGCGGCGGCGGCGGCGGCGGTGGTGGTGGTGGCGGCGGTGGTGGTGTGGAGCACGCCGGCGCGGTGGTGCGCAGTGTGTTGGGTCACACGGTGGACACGCATGCCGAGGTGCCGCGGCTACAAAACTTTGTGGCGCAGGACGCGGCGGGCTCCATCTACGACTACGGCTCCCTGCGACTGGACTCTGACACGCTGGACGGCTCTGCAGCGTCACGCGCATGGGACACGACGGCGGCAGCCGTGACGGTGTCGCCCGGGGCAGTGCGCACATCCAGCCAGCGGCAGGCACCGCAATCAAGGCTGCTGAGCCTCGTGGCACCTGCCACCCGTCGGATTGGTGGCTTGTTGCGTGGCCGGCGCAGCGGCGACGACGCGGGACGTGCGCCTGCTGCATCACCGCCCGCTGGCGCAGTGCGTGTACGTGGTGCCAGCCACGCCGGCATCGTTGTGACGGAGTCTGACAGCGCCATACTGTCGTCGCCCACCGGCGGCGCAGTAGGCAAGCGACCGCCGCTCCTGTCGCCGCCCGCCGCTGCTGGCGAGCCGGTGCACATGCTGTCCACCATCATGGAGGCGGAGCCGCTGTCCTCACGCACGTCCCGCTCCCCGCCGGCAATGCTGCCACCCGACGCAGCCGCGAACGGCAGTACCGGTAGTGCGCCAGAGCCAGCGCCCGCCGCGTTTCACGTCGACCCCCCACACCCCGCCCTGCATATCAATGTGCACCACGCCGCCACCAGCGAGCGCCCACGGTCGGCACCAACCCGACATGTGACAGACGACGGAGCAGGCGCTGCTGCCTTGGCGGATGCCGTGATGGCGGCCCCGGGCGGCAGTTTCATCTTCCACCGCCCCTTGATGCCGCCGCACGAGGGTGGCCATGGCGTGGAGACCGCTGCCAGTGGCATTGACGCCACGGATGCGGCGGCAGTAACCGCGGTGCCGCGTGACGACGAGGTAGTGCTCCCGGGTGGCGATGCTGCCGAGCGGCTGGCGGTACGGCTGCAGGCTGCCCTCGACGCGGACCCCGCTGGTCAGTCTGCCGGCGGCGGGTCAGCGGTGACTGGCCCTGGTGCTCGGAACAGCGTAAAGGGAGTTGGCGGCGGTGGCGGTGGCGGGCAACGTGGCGGCGGCGGCGGGGGTGGCGCATTGGCCGGGTTTTCACGGTGGCGAGTGGCTGGGGGCAAGACACATACAGTGGTGCGCGCGCCGCGGCGGGCGCTGCTGCACGGCTATTCGTGCTGCATGTTCAGCCCCACCAGCCGCGTGCGCCTCGCCCTCCTGCGCCTCACCCGCCGCCGCTGGTTTGAGCCGCTGGTGATGGCCATGATCGCGGTGTCGTCGGTGACGCTGGCGGTGGACAGCCCGCTGCTGGACCCCAACGGCACGACGGCCGGCGTCATTGCGGCGCTGGACGCCGTGCTGGCGGTGTTCTTTGTGGTGGAGATGGTGGTGCGCATGGTGGTGCTGGGCGCGGTGATGGGCCGCGGCGCGTACCTGCAGGACGCGTGGTCGCGGCTGGACGCGTTTATTGTGGCGGTGTCAGTGGTGTCGTTGGCAATGAACAGCCCGGCGCTGCGCGCGTTCCGTGCCGCGCGTGCGCTGCGCGCGCTGCGGCCGTTGCGATTCATCAAGGCGGTGCCGGGCCTGCGCATGGTGGTGAACGCGGTGCTGCTGAGCCTGGGGCCCATCGGCAATGTCATCATGGTGTGCGCCATCTTCTTCCTCATTGTGGCCATCGTGTACGTGTCGCTGTTCAAGGGCGAGCTATGGAGCTGCGGCGGGCCGGTGTGGGACGGCGCGCTGGCGGAGCTGCAAGACGCTGTCAAAGCGCCCCGCCCGTTCCAGAACCTGAGCGCCACCGTGGTGGCGGCGCTGGTGGCGGCAGGCGGGCCAGCGGCGTCGGTGGGCAGCGTGTACGGCGGCGGGTGGAACGGCAGCTACGGGACGGCGGCGCCCACCTCCGCGCAGGTGTGCACCTGGCTGGGGTTTACGTGGGACCGCACCACCGATGGCCTGCACTTTGACAGCGTGCCGTTTGCCATGCAGGCGCTGCTGTCCATGTCCACCACGGAGGGCTGGATGGACGTGACGTACGCCACCATGGACGCCACCGGGATTGACGCGCAGCCGGTGCGCGACAGCAACGACGTGGCGGCGCTGCTGGGTGTCGTCACCATCCTGGTGCTCAACATGTTCATTACCAAGCTGTTTGTGGCGGTGGTGCTGGAGACGTACAACGAGCAGCGCGCGCGGCTGGGCGGCAGCGCGATGCTGACGCCGGAGCAGCGCGAGTGGCTGAAGACGCAAAAAGTGCTGTTCCGCATCCGCCCGCTGGCACGTCGCAAGCCGCCGTCCAACCCCTGCCGCCGCCGTTGTTTTTCTCTCATCACCTCACGCTGGTTTGAGACCGCGGTGACGGCGGCGGTGGTGGTGAACACGATAGTCATGGCGGCGCCCTACTTTGGCGCGCCGGACGCGTACCTGCAGGCGCCGGAGGGCGCAAACGTGGCGTTTGCAGCGCTGTTCACCGCCGAGTCGGTGGCCATGGTGGCGGCGCTGGGTCTGCGCGCGTACCTTGGCGACAGCCAAAACGCGTTTGACGCGCTGGTGGTGGTGGCCAGCGACGTCGGTATTGTGCTAAACTACACAGGCGCGGCGGGCGTTGGCGCGCTGCCGCTCGTGGCGCGCGCGCTGCGCATCGGCCGCGTGCTGCGCCTCCTGCGCCGCGTCAAGCACCTGCGGCACATGTTCCAGACGCTGCTGCTGACGTGGCCGTCGTTGCTGAACACGGGCGGCCTCCTCTTCCTCGTCATCTACGTGTACGCGGTGGTAGGCGTGCAGCTGTTTGCGGACGTGCAGTGGGGCGCATACCTGGACCGCCACGCCAACTTCCAGTCGTTTGGCAGCGCCGTCCTGCTCCTCATCCGCGCCTTCACCGGCGAGGCGTTTGAGTACATCCAGTACGACACGCGGCGGCAGGCGCCCGGCTGCGTTGACCTGTCAGCGTACAGCTATTCCGACAAGCGGCAGGTGTGCGGCTACCGCGACTACGACGACTACACCGACGGCGGGCCGTGCGTGCCACCCACCGGCTGCGGCACCAACCTTGCCTTCCCCTACTTTGTGTCTTTCATCCTCATCGTGTCCTTCATCTTCCTCAACCTGCTGGTGTCCGTCATCCTGGACGGCTTTGCAGAGTCGGAGGAGGACGCGCAGGCGCGCCTGTCAGAGGCGCATTTCCGCATGCTGGCCAACGCGTGGGTGGCAGTGGACCGCGACGCCACGCTGTACGTCCCCGCCGCCGACGTGCCGCGCCTGCTGCTCATGCTGCCGCCGCCGCTGGGGTTTGCCAACGCCGCGCTGGCCACGCCCGCGCAGCTCAACCGCCGCATTGCGCACCTGCACCTGCCCATCTACGCCGGCAACACGGTGCATTTCCTGGACGTGGCGGTGGCGCTGTCCAAGAAGGGGTTCATGGACGACCTGCGACGGGAAGGCAAGGGCATCTTCCGCATGCCGCACTGCAGCGAGACGCGCCTGCTGGCGCGCCTCACCGGTCGCAAGCGCCCGCTGCCGTACGAGATCTCTGACTATTTCGCCGCCATTGCAATCCAGAGCACATGGAAGGTGATAAAGGCGCGCCGTCGGAGGCGTGTGCTGTCCGCCCGTGCCGTGGCAGCGACGGCGGCTGCGGGTGAGGTGGTGGGTGGTACACCTGCGGTGGTGGCAAGCTACCCTTCACGCCGAACGGGCGCATCGCTGCGCTCCCCACTTGGCGCCAGCGCGCGGATGCCACCGCCGACACCCAGCGACGGCAGCGGCCCGGCGGCACTTGCAGGGGTGTCACGCCGCCCACCACCTATTACGGCGGCGCCAGTAGTGGTGAGTAATGGTGACGGCACCCCCGGCAGCGGGCCATCGTCGCCCGTCCGGCTGCCGCCGATTCGGGGCGCACGGGCACCGGTTGTAGTGGTGGAGGACGCTGGCATGGCTGCGTTGCCGGGCGCGGTGGACATTACGCCGCGGCCCCTGCCGCCACTGCGTCATCACCATCTAACGAGTGAGGCAGTAGATATAGAAGAAGACCATGGTCCGGTGACTGTTGTGCCTCACTAACGTGTCGTGTTTGTCATTCGGCAGCTTCCAAGACTGTAGCGCGCGCGCCGCCGCGCACGCGTTTGCGTGTGTATGTGTGTGTCCTGTAGAGCGGATGTGCCTAGTAGGTTCTGAACTTTAACGCCACCTGCACAGGTGGCATTCAATGCCATCAACAAGCACACGGTGCTTTGGTGCGCCCTGCTGAAAGTAGCTCGCGCACTCGCTGCCGAGTCAGCGCCAACGCACCACTGAGTAGACTCGGGAGGGATCCACCATTCCACCCAACTGCCTTCCGCAACAGTACAGTAGCCAACGGACAACGCCGGCGACGCGCCCGGGCACTACTCATGTGTAGCGAATCAGGATTATTGGCACTCTGTTTTATGGCAGCGGCTGCCGCGAATCTGTCTGCACCCACTTGCTTCCATCACTGCAGGAGCACCATGGACAACGCTGGCGCGCACGATGCAGCTGCCGCTGCGGCGAGCACACACGGTCTACCAGAGGCAACAGCCGCCCGCGTGCGTGCTGCTCTGCCAGCTGGGGTACACCACAAGTTGTTGGATGGTCCCTGGATGCTCCCCGCCACTGACGTAGTGTTTGACGTGGGCGCCTCCGGCGCGCGCCGCGTGCTGGCCCGCAACGCCACTGACAACACCGTGGTGTACACCGGCACGCTGTATGGCGAGCCCGTCGTCATTGAGCAGGCGCGTTCCGTCACGCCCAACGACATAGATGCATGGCTGGAGCGTGTGCAGCTGCAGTACAGCATGCGGACGGAGGTGGCGCCAGCACAGCTAGTGTATGGCGCGCTGATCGACGTTGACAGCGGCGGCGTGCCAGCCTTTTACACGGTGACGCAGCGGCCGGCCGACAGCCTGGCGAGTGCCGTGCTGGCGTTGGGCGGCGCGCTAGCGCACATTGGTGCAACGGCACGCCTGCGACTAGCGTGGCAGTCTGCCGGCGCGCTCGCGGCGCTGCATGCGCGGCGGATTGTGCACGGCGACATCACGCCCGCCAATGTGCTACTGTCGTCAGCAGAGGACGGCGAGACTGCGGTACGCGTGGTGGGCTACACCTCCACGGCTGGTACAACAGGGAGTGTGGCCGGTGACGTGCATGACTGGGGTGCGCTGGCGTGGCGGGTATTGACTGGCGCACAGCCAGCGACAGATGGGCCGCTGCCCACGGCAGCGCTGGTTGAGCGTGGCGTACCGGCAGCGGTGGTGAACGCTCTGTGTGAGTGCTTGTCGACCGACCCGACGGCACGCCCGGCCATGGCAGTTGTGGCGCGCACGCTTGCAGCCGCACTTGCGGGCAGTAGCAGGGTGGCAGCGGTAGGTGGTACCGGCACCGGTACCACCAAGTGCAGCGTTGTGACAACAAGCGAACCGCAGTCGGCGTCGGCTGTAGCGGCGCGGGACGCCATGCTGCAGCTGGCACTCAAGACAACTTCACCCGAAGCGACGCGGACATTGGTAACCAGCGGCGCCGGGGGTGCCGCTGCCGCCACGTTGCGCGCGTTCGTGGCAGACGCGGCGGTGGTGCGCGCCGCGTGCGTTGCGCTGCACAACCTTTCCAAAACGTGTGGTGTAGAGGCAGGGGTGCAGCTACAAAACGACGGCGTGGGGAGCGCGCTGACGGCAGCGCTATTAAGACACGCCAATGATACTGAGGTGCTGCGTGCCGCCTGCGGCGCGCTACGCAACCTTTCTATGCACGAGTGCGCGCGTGGCAGGCTGGTACAATGCGACAGCGTAGGCGGCGCGCTGGCTGCAGCGCTGCGCAGCGAGGCAGCCGATGTGGCAGTTGCATGCACGGCGAGCGCCACGCTACTAAACCTGGCTTTTGACACCGACCATTTACTGGCGCTGCAACGTGACGGATGTGGTGCAGCTGTTGTTGCAATGCTGGAGCGGTACGTTGACAACGCGGAGGTGGCAGGCGCCGCATGCGGCGCGCTACAGAACCTGAGTACCGGTAGGGCGGAAGCAAGCCTGGCATGCAATGGCGCGGGAACAGCGGTGGTGGGGGCACTGCAGCGGCATGCCGGGGATGCAAACGTGGCACAAAGGGGATGTCATGTGCTCGGGAACCTCACTACCTCCAATGAAAGCCGCGAGACACTCCTTGGGCGCGACAGTAACAGTGTCTGTGCGGTGGTGGTGGCGGTGTTGAAGCAGCACGTTGACAACCCGTCGGTGGTGCAAGCGGCATTGTATGCGCTGTGGAACATTTGTAGACATATAGACAGTTGCACACCGCTGGCACGCGACAATGACGCAATGGCTGCAATTGTAGCGGCACTGCAGCGGCACTCTGGCCATCTGGAGGTGGTGCGTGCGGCGTGCGGCACACTACGCAGCCTCGCGGCACCGATTGAAGGGCGCAAAGTGCTTGCGAGTGACGCCAGCGTTGTTGCCGCGTTGGTGGTCGCACTGCAGCGACATGGCAGCGATGTTAAGGTGGCAACTGCAGGATGCTGTACAATCCGCTATATTGCTGATGTGGAGGCGGGCCGGACTCTCCTGTCACGGGACGGCTGTGGTGGTGGGCCTGCGGTGGCGGCGGTGCTGAAGCAGCACGTTGGCGACGCGTCAGTGGCGCACGCCGCAATGCGTGCGCTACGGAGCATTACCAAGGAGGAGAGCACCTGTGAGCCGCTTGTGCGCGACCATGGCACGGCTGATGCCATTGTGGCAGCGCTGCAGCGGCACACAGACAATGTGGAGATGGTACGGGCGGCGTGCGGCACACTGAGAAACTTGGGGAACTTAGAAAGCACACGCAAGCAGTTAGTGCACGTTGACGGCATTTGTGTTGCTTTGCTGGCCGCGCTGCAGCGACATGGCGCTGACTTCGACGTGGCAATCGGTGCGTGCTCGGCAATCTGCAATCTTGCTGCTGAGGAAGTCGGCAGGGACCTCTTGGTACGGGACGGCGGTAGTGCAGGTGCTGCGGTGGTAGCGGTGCTTAAGCGGCACGCTCACAAAGAAGCGGTGGCAATTGCTGCATTAGGTGCACTGTACAACATCAGCACGGATGCCGCAGCCTGTGTGCCGCTGGTGCGCGATCATGGTGCGCATTCCGCCATTGTGGCAGCGCTACGACAGCACGCTGGCGATGTTCGCGTGGCGCGAGTGGCCTGCGACACTCTGGACAACTTGGCCACCCCACCTGACACGTGCGCGCTGCTGGTGATGGATGCCAACATTTGTAACGCGGTGGTGGAGGCACTACAGCGACATGGGAGCGACGTGGAGGCTGCAACAATGGGGTGTGGGGCACTGTGGCATCTCGCGCGCGAGGTTACAGGTCAGAAACTGCTGGCCCGAGACGACAGTGCCTGCGATGCAGTGGTGGCAGCATTGAAGCAGCATGCTGGCAATGCGGCTGTAGTAGTTGCAGCATTGCGCGCGATACGGAACATGAGTTGTGAGCAATCAGTGTGCGTGCGTCTGCTCACAGCACTTGGTGTCATGCCAGTCATCGTGGCGGTACTCCAGCGCCACACAGACAACGTCAACGCGACGCGGGCCGCGTGCGATGTACTTAGCAACCTCGTTGATGACAAAAACCCGGCAGCGGTTGAGCAAGCTGTTGTGGACGCGCTGGTGGCCGCACTGCAGGCGCGCGGCAGTGACGAAGACACGGTGGACAACGGGTGCTGGGCGCTGTATTGCATTGTAGGCGCGGAAGCAAACCGCGCGCTGGTTGTACCGGAGCGCAGCACGGAGGTGGTTGTTGACCTTCTGCAGAGACATGCAGGGAATGCCCGCGTGGCCGAGGCGGCGTGCAGCGCGCTGCGGGTCCTGACACAAGTGCGCACGGTTCTGATAGCACTTCCGCACGTTGTTGGCGTCGGTACATCTGTTCTGGCGGCTCTGCGGTGCCATGTTGATAGTGACGCCAAGACAGTGTACGCGATCATTGGCTTGTTGCGCATGTTGGCGGTGCATGGATGTTTCCGCACCATGCTTGGCCCGCTGACAAGCGAGCACGCCGCTGACCTGCGACGCATCATGGCCACCCACCCCGCCGATCATGCCCTGCAGCTGTCCTGCGATGACGTGTTAACCCTGTTACATTGAACAATTTGAACTGTTGCTTTCTACACTGTTGCTCGCAGCTAGAGTTGTCAAGCCAGGCACCGCTACAGTGCCACGGGCCCACGGCCCGCAGGGTGGGCAAACTCTCTGGCACTGGCACTGAGGCCTGGGCCCCACTAGCCTCCGTCCGTACATTGTGTCATTGTGGGTGCCGGCCGCCGGCCCGGCAGCCGGCGGTAGGGCCGGCCCGGCCGGGTAGGCGGTAAGGAGGCAGGGTGCCGTCCGAGTCCAAAAGTAACGGAAATCCCGACCTTTGCATTACTCGATATTGCAAACCACGCGGTGCCTGCCGCAATTATTAGCGCCATTGGTATTTCACGTGCATGTCATTGTAAATGCTGCGCTTGTGCGTGTGATTTGATGCGCCGTTCATTATTTTGTGTTTTGACTACTACCCTACCACACCCACCACGCCTCACGCCGCCCCCGCCGCTGTGTCTTCCACGCCGCCGCCACTGCCGGTGTTTTGTAGTTGGTGCTGGGTACTACTTTGCCACCGACCGGCGCCGCCACCTTTGTTCCCCTAAGAATAGGTGGGCACTTCTTCTTGTGTCGCTGGAACGCCCCACACCAACTATGGCGAGGGTAGTGCCAACCACCGCGACCGCTGCCACCGCCGCCACCACCGGCGGCTCCAGCCTACCAGCGGTGCGCGGTACCGCGGCGGCGGCCGGCGTCGCGCCACTCGCTGCTACCACATCAGCGGCACGCGAGAGTGCGCTGGTGCGCGCACGCGGCGCCGACATGGCAGACATGAAGGCGGTGCTAGCGCAGTCAAACCGCGCGCTCACCTTCCTGCGCGCACAGCCCATGCTGGGGCCGGGCGCGCCGGTGCGGCTCGTTCGAGACATTGGTGGCGGCGGCGGCAGTGGCGGCGGTGGCGGCGGCAGTGCGGCGGAGACGTTGCTGGCAAGTGATACCGCAGCCGTCTCTACCAGCCGGCGTACTCGCGGTAGTAGTGCTCGTGGTAGAGACTGCGGCGGCGGCGACACCGATGGTGATCACGGCGGCGCACTGCCAGAGGTGTCATCACCGAGGGACGGTGCCGGTGGGGAGAGTGAGGCGACACATGGTGCCGCGACGGCGCGCAGTAGGTCACGACGGGGGAGTTACACGAGTCGGCGGCGTAGTTTAGGTGGGCCCAACCGGGGCACGCGCCTGGATGTTGCCATTTCGGCGGTGCTGAGTGGCCCGGAGGGCGCGGCGCTGGCGGCGGCAACCCGCAACAGTAGCCGGGTGACGCAGCTGCTGGCACGCGACGGCGCGGAGCCGCCCATGCCGCTGTATGACTTTGACGGCCGCGTGACGCTGTATGCGGCGCCGGTGGCGCCAGCGGTTGCAGAGGCGCGCCGGCTGCGGCGGCCGCTGTCTGCCTTCCGCACGTCGCGCGGCGTGGCAAGCGAGGACGTCGCGGTGCCTGACATTGTGCCGGTTGCCTACCCCGACCTGCGGGACTCCACCGCGGCGGCTGCGGCGGAGGCACGGGATGGCGCGCAACAGGCCGCCATGCGTGCGTACGAGGCGAGCGTGGCTGCCGCGGCCGCCGCCGTCCCACCACTCACCCACGCCGCTGCCGTCAATGCCATGGTGTTAGATGCTGCATCCGGCGGCAAACCGGTGTCCAAGGGTGACCGCGCCGTCTTGGGCGCTGCCATCACCTCGCTGCACACTGGCACCATCCCGGGGTCTACTGCTGCCTCCGGCTCCGCCGCGGCTGCCGGCCCCGCTGCCGCCGCTGCCGCCGCCGCTGGCGGCGATGGCGCGTCGCGCATGGCCCTGCGGCAGTCGTCGCAGGCGGTGGTGATCTCCGAGTCGGGCGTTGCTACCGCGGAGGCGCACCGCCGCATCCAGGCGGCGCACGACGTCAGTATTAAGGCGGCGGCGGCAACCCGGCGGAGCGCGGAAGCCGGCGTGGTGGGCGCGCCGCTGGTGGTGCGGCCACTGATAGAGACGCCGCCTGCCAAGCCGCCGCTGGATGTGCGGGCCGCCACTAAACTGGTGGCAGAGGTGGGCGCGGTGGCCGCCATGGTGGCACACGGGCGGCCGCTAGCAACAGCACTGCGCCCGGCGCTGGAGCTGGTGCGGCATGCCACTCCAACGCGGCCGGGCTCGCCCAGTTTTCATTCCGAACCGCTGGCAGCGGCGACGGGATCGCCAGCAGCGGCCGGTGTTGTCCCAACGCCGACTATCTCTGCATACCCGAGCGTGCGTAGCGCGGGCGGCGGCGGCGGCGAGTCAACTGGAAGAAGCGCTGGCGACGAGGAAGCGGGTGGTGGGGTTGCGGGCAGTGAAGGGGGCGGCGGTGGTGGCGGTGGTACTACGGCGCGCGACGCCACGCACCGGCGCGGCAGCGTTCGACCGAGTGGTGGTGCCGGGCGCGACGCGTGGCTGTTTGCCGATCGTACGGACCCACACGCGGTGGTGGAGGCGGCGATGCTGCCGTCTGGCAAGCTGCAGGTGGGGTCGCTGGTGTACACGCAGGAGCAGGCAGCCACGCTGCTGGCGGTGCACGCCGCCAGCCCTGCGCTGGCCACCGCGTACGCCGCCGTGGTGGGCGCCATCAATGAGCAGCATGCGGGCGTGCGCGCCAGCCGCCGCGCCTTCTCTGCTTCCGCCTCCGCCTCCCAGCGCGCCATGCGCGAGCACGTGCACCGGCACCTGTACCAGCAGCAGGTGGAGCGTACCGTCAAGTCGGCGGCGGTGGAGGCGTCAGTGACACACGCGGTGCGGCACGCGCCCATGTTTGGCACCGACGTGCCGGCGGGCGCCGCGCTGTGGTCGCCAGCCACCCAGCGGTACACCCCTGCGGGCGCGGGTGTCACCTCTGCGCACCTTGCGTCACCAATGCGGCCGGCGAGCGCCAGGGGCGGCGCAGTGCCGCCGCCACACAGCGCAACCGGCAAGGATGCCGCCCACCGGGCGACCAGACCTGCCACGGCCGGCGGGCGGTTGGCCGTACCAGTGCCTGCTACCCCAGCCAGCATGGGCAGCGGCGGTGTGGTAGGCACGCCACGCAGCACTGGTGCGCCTGCGCCCGCGCCCGCTGCCGCCGCCTCCGCTGCTGCACCGGCGGCAGCATCCACACTTGCCACGCCGGTGCCGCTGCCGAAGGTGGCGGGCGATGGCGCAAGCAAGTCGGCGCGGTTGCCCGGCGTGCTGTGGTTTGCCACCACAACGGCGCCCGACGGCACGCAGGTGCCGCTGAATGCCGGCGTGCGTGCCGCGGCGACGCAGGCGCTGAATGCGTTCTCTTCCACGACCATGCCACCCACGGCGGCCGACGCACGTACGGCGGCGTACGCCGCTCGCATGGCTGCCATTGACAGTGCCACGTCGCTGCACAGCCACGCCGCCGCCGACGCCCAGTGCGGCATAGAGGAAGACAAGGATAGCGACGACGGTGGCGGCAGCAGCGCGGATGAGTTTGACGGGTTTGGCGGGCGGACGCGGCGGCGGCAGGCGTTACGCAGCCGCCACCGCGACGCGTCGCCGTCGCCAGCGGCGCGCGCCCGCCTTGCCGCCGCCGTGCGCATGGAGCTGGCGGACCTGGGTGTGCATGCAGGCGGCGTGGAGGAGACGGCGGCAGCGGTGCGGCTGCATGCGCAGCGGCAGCGGCTGGCGGTGGCGCGCCAGATGTGCCAGCAACAGCGGGCGGTGCTGGAGGCTGTCATGGCGGGCCGCGTGCGTGGCCTCACGTCGATTGACACCGTGTTTCTGCCCGCCATGCGCGCCGTGTACCGCCACGGCATCCTGCTGGACGCCGACACCGTGCTGCCGTTCCTGGACGGCGTGCACACACGAGTATCGGCCATCGCCATGGATGACCTGCCGCTGGACATGAAGCGCGAGGCCGAGATTGACAAGGCAGCGGCGGCAAGCGCTGCGGCGCACGTTGCCTCCCTGTTTTCTTTTGGCCACCCGCCTGCTGCCGCCGCTGGCGGTGCTGGCACCGGCCGTAGCGACTCGCTGTCAGCACGCCGCAGCAGTCTTCGCCACGCACTGCTGCAACACGCGCGCCGCCTGTCGACTGCCGCCACCGCGGCTGGTATGGCAGCGGACGCTGCGCACGCCACCGAGTTGTTGGAGCACCGGCCGCATGCAGATAGCGTGCCGCCGCTGATTGCACGCGAGGTGCCCCGCCCGCCTGTCGCCGCAACGTTGCGGTGGGCGCCAGACGCGCGTCCCCTCCGTGCCACGCCCAGGCTGCTTACTGACCGCACTGCCGCGACCGCACATGAACCGACGGCAACTCCACGGCAGCCAGCAGCGCGGCCGGGCAGCGCGCCAGCCCGGGCGACGCGGCGGTCAAGCGTTCATGGCGTGGGGACGGGCGGCGGCGGCGGCGGTGGTGGTGGTGGTGGTGCG
>ERZ778022.2727-NODE-2727-length-17927-cov-3.424631_pt1 | contig 17927 bp, 18 predicted proteins | sample MGYA00375752_ERZ778022 | MGnify/ENA primary metagenome ERZ778022 (study PRJEB29350, sample SAMN05389826) | bioreactor metagenome | isolation source: Thiocyanate bioreactor | place: South Africa: University of Cape Town | collected 2014-04-04 ... | reverse complement strand
GGGCACGGTGCTGGGCGGCTATTTAAACGATCGGACAAGCCGTTCGGGACTGGAGCGGCCGCAGTATCTCTCCGCCGGCATCATGGCCATCTTGATCCCGAGCTACGCCTTTACCTTTTGGGCGCCATCGGCTCCCCTTGCCCTAGGCGGAATTCTAGTGAGCGCGGCGCTCGTATCCTCGACCACACCGATAACTTTGACCACGCTCCTCAACCTGTCTCCATCGGACATGCGGGCCACGGCGACGGCGATCAATACGCTCGTTGTCAGCATTCTGGGGATCGGCCTCGCGCCGGTCGTGATCGGGGCGCTAAGTGACACGCTGAATGCCTATCTGGGCTCCGAAGCGCTCCGCCTGGCGCTGACATCCGCACTGCTTGTCTGCATCGCGGGAATATTCATCCACTACCGTACGGCTGTCGCGATGCGTGCGGAAAACGTAGGTCTTGAATGATGACGGTCGTCGACTGCCACGCGCACGTCGTGCCGCGGGAATTTCCGCGGGCACCGCGGGCGGCGGATGAAGCTTTGTGGCCCAGCATGAAAGCCTTGGGCGACGGCCGTTCGCAAATGTTGATCGGCGACAAGCCATTTCGCAGCTTTGCGAGTTTTTACTGGGATGCCGGTGCGCGTATCCGGAGGTTGGACGAGGCAGGCACGGATATCGAAGTCGTTTCGCCTTTGCCCGAGTTATTGTCCTATTGGCTGCCTCCGGCTTCGGGCGCGGTCGTCGCCGACTTCATGAACGAGACGATCGCAGCGATGGTTGCGGCACATCCCTCACGTTTCGCAGGATTCGGGATTGTCTCGTTGCAAGACTTAGATGTCGCTCTTCGGCAGTTGTCGGAATTCGGGCGCCTCGGTCTTCGGGGAATTCTCGTGGGCAGCCACGTCGACGGTCTGTCGGTTGCCGATCCCGCTTTCGATCCTTTCTATCATGTTGCCGAAGCGTTGGGACTGCCTATCATGATACACGGCATCAAGCCGGTCACCACGCGTCTCGGCCCTCCGCCGATGCCCGCCGTGTTCGGCATTCCGGCTGAAACCGCTGGGGTGATCGGAAACTTCATCCGGCGAGACATCCTGGGCACATTTCCTCATTTGCAATTGATCTTCGCGCACGGCGGCGGGACGATAGGTGCGCTCATCGACCGATTTGAGGTAGTGTGGTCCGCGCGCGCCGATATGCGCGAGAGCCAACCCCTGCCGCCGAGCCGTTACCTCGCCCGGTTCCATTTCGATACGGCGGTGTTCAACCCGCAGTACGTTGCATACCTCGCCGGGAACGATTGCTTGCGGGCACGGATGGTCCGGTGGATCACGGCCAGCCGATCTTGGCCGATTTCGTCGCTGCCACCGGTCTCGCGCAGGGCGATCGTCGTGCCATCCTTGGTGGCAACGCGATCCATTTGCTGGGTTTGTCCGAAGATGTTCGATCTTAAGTTACAACTCATGCCAAATATGTCGCTTTTCTTATCAAGCAGGGCTCCCCTACCAGTGAAGTCGTCGCGGGGCTGAAAATAGCGCCACTCGGGCGGGGCGCCTTGACCTCCACGCGGCGGGAGAGACCGAATGTATGTCAAAGAGACGGAAAATGTCTTCTGGGTACGCCGTGAGGCGATGGTGTCCGACGAAATATTCGCAGCGGAACGCTCTGCGATATGGGACAAGGTCTGGCTCTATGTCGGCCACGAGTCCGAAGTGCCTAACAACAATGATTTCCAGACGCGGGACGTAGGGAATCGTTCGGTCATCCTAGTTCGCGACGGGGAAGGGAAAATCCACGTCCACCTGAACGTCTGTTCGCACCGCGGCGCCGAGGTTTGTCGGCAACGCAGCGGCAATGCCGCCGCATTTCTGTGCGTCTATCACGCATGGACCTACCGCAATGACGGTCGGCTCTCGTCGATCCCGGGCGTCGATACCTTCCCGCCGAACTATCCCAAGGAGAAAATGGGCCTGGCTAGGCCTCCGCGGGTGGAAACCTACCGTGGTTTCGTCTTTCTGAGCTTCAACCCGGACGTACCGCCGCTCGCCGAGTGGCTGGGCGGTGCATGCCGCTATTTGGATCTCGTCGCTGATCAGAGTGCGGTTCCGCTCCAGGTTCTGCCCGGCACGCATGAGTACGGCATGAAGGCCAACTGGAAGCTCCTGGTCGAAAACAGCGCGGACGGCTATCATGGCATGCCGGTGCACAGCACCTACTTCGATCACATGAAGCGGATCGGCGATAATGTCAGTCTCTCGACGCGCTACAAGGCGTCGAACGCTTACGATCTGGGTAACGGCCATGCGATCAGCGTTCGGGTCACGCCGATGTCGCGCGCGGTGGCGCGCTGGTCTCCGTCGATGCCGGAAGAGTTGAAGCCTGCGATCGAGGCGCGTTATGCCGGACTGGTCGAGCGACTGGGCGCAGAATACGCCGACGAGGTCGCCAATACGGACTTCAACCTCGTCATCTTCCCCAACTTGATCGTGCTCAACGCGATGGGTGTGGTCCTGCGCACTTTCACGCCGACGGCGCCGGACAGGCTGCGCGTGACTTCCTGGATGCTGGCCCCTGCCGATCTCAGCGAAGCGGAAAGCCATTCGATGATCGACCAGTCCTTGGCGTTCTTCGGCCCCGGAGGCATGGCTACTCCCGACGATGCGGACATTCTGGAATCGGTTCAACGGGGTCTGCGTTCGTGGCGCGAGGCACCGTGGTCGGACATTTCCAAGGGCCTTACCAAAGATCAGCCCGACAGCCGGGACGAACTGCAAATGCGGGTATTTTGGCGCCGCTACGAGCAACTGATGCTTGCCCAGGAGCCGCAGGCATGAGTGCGGCGACCATCGATCGTGCCACGGTGGAAGATCATCTCTTTGCCGACGCGCAACTGCTCGACGAGTGGCGCTTGCAGGAATGGCTCGAGACGCTGACGCAAGACGTGCGCTATGTAATTCCCGCCACCGACATGTATGAAGCGACGCCTGCGCATTCGCACCTCGCAATTGCGTCCGACGACATGCGCATGCTCATCGGTAAGGTCGAGCGATTGCTGAGCACACGGGGGCACTGCGAATATCCATTTTCGCGCACCCGGCGGCTGATCACCAATGTGCGGATCGTGTCGAGGCGCGAGAATGAGATCGATGTCGCTGCCAACTTCATCGTCTACCGCGCGCGGCGGTCGGGCTGGTACCCTTATGTCGGCCGGTATGAATTCACCTTCCTGGTTTTGCCGGACGATAGTCTGAAGACCAAGCATCGCGCTGCCATCCTGGACCACTACGACCTTGCCGAGAACGGTGGCGTCGTTTCCATCCTGCTCTGAGTGAGGCGAGAATGACCGAGCCAAGCCTGCGTTCGACCTTCTGGAATGCGCTGCAGGGCACGCCCTATCACATCGAGTGGGTCGATGCCGGCGGAATCCGGACGCGGACGCTGCAGGCTGGAGCGCAGAATGATTCTCCGCTCTTGCTCGTTCACGGCACGGGGGGGCACATCGAGAACTATATCTACAATATCGGCGCTCACGGAGAGCGCTTCAGGACTATCGCTTTCGATCTGGTCGGCCACGGCTGGAGCGATCATCCGCTAATTGACTACGAAATCGCCACCTATGTCGACCATATCCTGCGCTTGCTCGATGCTCTGGGCATCGAAAAGGCGCATATGAGCGGGCAGTCGCTCGGGGGCTGGGTCCTGGCTCGTCTGGCGGCGCGCTATCCCGACCGGGTGGATCGGTTGGTGCTCAATACTGCAGGCGGCTTCAGCGCCAATCGCCAGGGCATGGACAAGGCGCGGGAACTCGGCCGCGCCGCGGCGACCGGCGTTCCGACTTCGCGGGACGCCGTCCGAAAACGGCTGGAGTTTCTCGTCCACGAGCCGGCATCGATCGCCGAAGAAATGGTCGATGTCCGACACGCGATCTATTCGATGCCCGGATACGGCGAAATCATGTCGCGCATCACCTGCCTGCAGGATCCGGAAATCCGGGCGCGCAACCTGCTCACTTCCGAAGAGCTCGAGCAAATTCAGGCGCGGACGCTGGTGGTCTGGACCGATTACGATCCAATCGCGGCGGAAGAGACCGGCCGCGCCCTGGCGGACCTGATCCCCAATTCCAGGTTCGAACTGATCCACGGATGTGCGCATTGGCCTCAGGTCGAACGTCCGGAACGGTTCAACACGCTGCAGATCGAATTTCTGACTGCGCCCGATGCATCCGAAGGACCGATACGTGACTGACCAGACTGTCAAACCACCTTGCCGCTTGGGTTACGTTGTGCTGGCGGTCGAGGATTTGGACTTGGCGGTGACCTATTTCACCGAGCACGTCCACCTCCGCCCAACCCATCGCGACGACGACCGGGTCTTCCTGACCGGTGGCGGCGAGCATCACTGGATCGTCCTGGAACAGGCCGACGGCCGAATCCCAGGCGTGGCGCGGATCGCGTTCGAGGTAAACGAATCGGCTGACCTCGACGCTGCGCAAAGACGGCTCGAAGCTGCAGGCTTTGCGACGGCTTTCGTCGAGGATCGCGCCGTGGCGCGGGCGCTTGATTTTGCCGATCCCGATGGTCTGCCGATCCGGCTGTATTGGGGGATGGACTACGATGCCGCGCCGAAACGGCCAGCCTGGGTGAACATCGCCGAATTGCTGCATGTCGGTCTATCGGTATCAAATGCTGTACGATCGGCGGGGTTCTACCGTGAACTGCTGGGCTTTGTGTTGTCTGACTGGGTGGGCAATCGAGGCGCCTTCTTGCGGACGAGCAATGGGTTTCACCATGCGCTCGTCCTGCTGGAGCGCGGAGATCCCCGGCTCGAGCACATTTGCTTCCAGATGCAGAGTTTCGACGACCTGATGCGTGCGCGAGCGATCCTACTTGCCGACCAGAAGGAACTCGAAGCTGATCTCATTCGCCATGCGCCATCGAATTCGGTCGGCCTCTATGTCCACGGAGTTCCGCCGGAGGTTCGGGTCGAGTTCTGCATCTGGCATGACAAGCTCGACGACGAATGGCACCCGCGGGTGCTGACGGCGTCGCCATGGGCCTATAATCAGTGGACCCCGCCCAAAGATCGTTCGTCATGGCGATGACGATGAGCGAAGCGTACCGGCGCTTCGCGGTAGCTCGGGACTTGTTGCTCGAATGCCGTGAGGACTATGAGCGGGCCGTCGCGGAGTTTTCCTGGCCAGACTGCGAGAATTTCAATTGGGCCATCGACTGGTTCGATACTATTGCCCGAGAAAACCATGCCACTGCGCTGTGGATCGTGAGTGATGGCGAGGATGTCAAACTATCCTTTGCCGAGTTGTTGGACCGCTCGAACCGGATCGCCAACTACTTGCGTGAACTTGGCGTCGCGCGCGGCGACCGCGTCTTGTTGATGTTGTCGAACGTCGCGCCGCTCTGGGAGACGACGCTGGCCTGCATGAAGCTGGGGGCGGTGGTCATCCCTACATCGACGTTGCTAACCCCGGAAGACTTGGCAGATCGTGTAAACCGCGGCCGGGTGCGTCACGTAGTCGCTGGCACCGAACAGACTGCCAAGTTCGCAGGCATCGCTCCGTCGTTGACCAGGATTGCGGTGGGCGAACTGGTCGACGGCTGGCACGAGCTTGCCTGCGGCTATTCGGCGTCGCCGGACTTCATGCCCGATAGCTCGACCGATGCTCAAGATCCGCTCCTGTTGTACTTCACCTCCGGAACGTCGGCTAAGCCCAAGCTGGTTCTTCATAGTCACCGCAGCTACCCGATTGGCCATCTTTCGACGATGTACTGGCTCGGGCTGGCCCCCGGCGAGGTCCACCTGAATATTTCCTCTCCCGGGTGGGCGAAGCATGCTTGGAGCTGCCTCTTCGCTCCGTGGAACGCCCAAGCGACGGTTCTCGTCATCGATCAGGCGCGCTTTTCCGCGAGGAGCATGCTCGACATCATGGAGCGTTGCGGCGTCACCAGCGTCTGCGCACCGGCGACCGTCTGGCGCATGGTAATCCAAGAGGATCTGGCGAAGCATCGCTTGGTATTGCGCAGCGCGGCAAGTGCTGGCGAACCGCTCAACCCCGAAGTTATCCAGCAAATCGAGGAAGCTTGGCAGATCACCGTTCGCGATGGCTTTGGCCAAAGCGAAACTTCAGCTCTGGTCGCCAATCCGCCGGGTCAACCGGTCAGGCCGGGCTCGATGGGGCGGCCGCTCCCTGGCTTCAGGGTTGTCCTAGCCGATGCCGACGGTAGGCTTGGAGAAGAGGGCGAGATATGCTTGGCGCTCGAACCACGGCGCCCGGCGGGTCTCATGCTCGGCTATCAGCTCGATGACGGCGAAATCGAACCTGTTTCTGGTGCGCTCTACCGGACCGGCGACATCGGCGTGCGCGATCCCGACGGGTGGATAACTTACGTCGGTCGGGCCGACGACGTGTTCAAGGCGTCCGATTACCGGATCAGCCCGTTCGAGCTCGAAAGTGCCCTGCTCGAACACGAGGCTGTGATCGAGGCGGCGGTGGTGCCGTCGCCCGATCCGATGCGGCTCGCCGTGCCCAAGGCTTTCATCGTGCTCGCGACAAACTATTTAGCGTCGCCGGATCTGGCTCTGTCGATCTTCCGGCATCTTCGCGGCCGGCTCGCTCCGTACAAACGTATCCGGCGGATCGAGTTCGTTGCGGATCTGCCCAAAACTATTTCGGGCAAGATCCGTCGTGCCGAGTTGCGCGCGGTCGAGGCGCGGCGGGCTGCAGAGCCGGGCGGCGATGACTGGTCTGAAGAACAATTTCGCGAAATCTTGGAACGGGTAAATCGATGAGCGCTACGGAAGCAAATCCCGAAATTGGGCAAATGATCGAGGCTGGTGGGATCGCAACCAACTATATAATCGACGGATCCGGTCCTCCGATTATCCTGATCCACGGCTCTGGCCCCGGGGTCACCGGCTATGCCAACTGGCGAGCGGTATTGCCGCGGCTCGCCCCGTGTTACACGGCGATCGCGCCCGATGTTGTCGGCTTCGGCTACACCGAGCGTCCGAAGGGCTTCTCCTACACGCTCGACAATTGGGTCGGCCACATCACGGCATTCATGGATGCTCTGGGGATCGAAAAGGCTCATTTTGTGGGCAACTCTTTCGGCGGCGCTATTTCGCTGGCACTCGCTGCCCGCCATCCCGACCGTGTCGACAAGTTCGTGCTGATGGGGGCAGCAGGCTTGCCATTCCCGATCACGCCGGGATTGGAGGCGGTCTGGGGGTATAGCCCGTCGCTGGATGCCATGGCGGAGCTGATGGGCTATTTCGCCCACAATCCGGCCTTGGCATCGCCCGAAATCGTTGAGTCGCGCTACCGCGCCTCGATCCGGCCAGGCTATCAGGAAGCGTTTGCAGCGATGTTCTCGGCATCGCGGCAAGCCAAGCTCGACGCGCTGGCCACACCCGAAGATGCCATTCGGGACATCCGCAGCGAAGCCCTGATCATCCATGGCCGGGAAGATCGCGTCGTACCCTACGAAGTGAGCTTGCAGATGCATCGCCTGATGCCGAAGTCGCAGCTGCATCTTTTCGGTGAATGCGGGCACTGGACCCAAGTCGAAAAGACTGCCGAGTTCTGCGGCCTACTCCTCAATTTCTTCTCCGCGGGCCAATCGCTGTGAACCGGGGCCAGTCAACCGGTGGGAAGCTCGCTGGGCAGACCGCAGTTGTCACGGGCAGTGGGAGAGGCATTGGCTTCGCCATCGCTCAACGGATGCTTGTCGAAGGTGCGAACTTGGTCGTTTGCGACGCCGTCGAAGACCGTCTCCAGGAAGCCGCCGCGGCGCTGGCTGGAAGCGGAGACCGCGTTTGCTCGCTGGTCGCGGATCTGAGTGAGGAAGCCGGCGCGATCCGCTTACTCGAAACGGCAACCGAGAAATTCGGCACCGTCGAGATTCTAGTCAATAATGCAGGCGGCGGGATCATTCGACCATTCCTCGAACATACACCGGAGACCTTGCGCGAGACCATAAATCGCAACCTTTGGACCACTCTGTGGTGCTGCCGGGTGTTCCTGCCGCACATGTTGGAGCAAAGCTACGGCCGCATCGTAAACATCGGGGCGGATTCCGTACATACCGGTATTAATTCCCATGCCGGCTATAATGCCGCGAAGGGAGGCGTTCATGCGCTCACGACGGGGCTCGCCTTCGAATTCAGCAAGGCCGGCATCTCGATCAACACCGTTTCGCCGGGCGGGGTCCTGACGCCTAATCTCAAGGCTCTGTTCGCCCGCGATCCGTCGGCGGAGGAGCGCGCGAAGCTCAATGAGCATCCGGCCGAGATCATGAAGCGTGTTCCGCTGGGTCGATTTGCCGAAATGGAGGAAATCGCCGCGACTGTCGCATTCTTGGCCTACCCGGATACCCGGGCAATCACGGGCCAGTCGATCAGCGTCAACGGTGGCCAATGGATGATGTGAGGACCATGCCCACGATATCATATGACGACGCAGCCCAGCGCTTGCGCAATGCTTACACGGGCGGCACGGTGGAGCCGATGCGCGGGGTGCTCGGTCCGACCGATGCCGAGGCCGCCTATGCCATCCAAGCGATCAACACGCGTTTTTGGCAAGCCCAAGGCCGCCGGATCGTCGGCCGCAAGGCGGGCCTGACTGCTACTGCAGTGCAACGACAACTGGGGGTCGACCAACCGGATTTCGGCGTTCTTTTTGCCGACATGCGGATCGCGGACGGCGGTTTGCTCGACCCGGCGCGGCTGATTCAACCGAAGGCGGAGGCTGAAGTCGCCTTTGTCCTCGCGGCCGATTTGACCTCGTCTTCAACCACGCCGGAACAAGCCGCCGCAGCCGTCGGCGCGGTTCATGCCGCCATCGAAATCGTCGATAGCCGGATCACCGATTGGCGGATTACCTTTGCCGATACCGTCGCCGACAACGGGTCTTCGGCTTTCTTTGTGCTGTCTGATCGCGGTAGAACCATAGCCGATCTGGACCTCTATACCTGCGGGATGGTCTTGGAGATCGACGGCGCGGTTGCTTCCTCGGGCGCGGGCGCGGCCTGTCTGGGCCATCCGTTGAACGCCGCGGCTTGGCTTGCAAGCACCCTGGCGGCAAACGGGGAGCCCTTGCGCGCCGGGGATGTCTTGATGACCGGGGCCTTGGGGCCGATGGTACCGATCACGCCGGGTCAACATGTCAGGGCCAAGATCGGCGGCCTGGGTGAAGTATCCTTCACCTATGCCGCAGTTTGACCGTCATGAGTAAGACCAAGGTCGCGATCATCGGATCCGGCAACATCGGAACCGATCTCATGATCAAGATCATGCGCTTGTCGCAGGGGCTCGAACTGGTCGCCATGGCAGGCGTGGATCCGGCGTCGGATGGCCTGAACCGCGCTAATCGGCTAGGTGTCGCGATCACCGCCGAGGGTATCGATGGTTTGATGGCAATGCCGGAATTTCCGGCCATCGCGATAGTCTTCGACGCTACCTCCGCAGGTGCTCACGAACGCCATCATGAATTGCTGAGTGCTGCGGGCAAACGAGTGATCGATCTGACCCCCGCCGCGATCGGACCATTCACGGTTCCGCCGGTGAACGGCGACGCCAATCTCGATGCTCCGAACGTCAATATGGTCACTTGCGGCGGACAGGCGACCATCCCGATGGTTGCGGCGGTCAGTCGCGTGGCCGAAGTTCGCTATGCTGAGATTGTCGCATCGATCGCATCGAAATCGGCTGGTCCAGGGACTCGGGCCAATATCGACGAATTCACCGAAACGACATCTCGTGCGATCGTCGAAGTAGGCCGTGCGGCGCGCGGGAAAGCGATCATCGTGCTCAATCCGGCTGAGCCGCCCCTGGTCATGCGCGATACCGTATATTGCCTATGTGCTGACGCGGACCCGGCCGCGATTGAGGCTTCGGTGCACGAGATGGTCGAAGAGGTGCAGACCTATGTTCCGGGATATCGTCTCAAGCAGGCCGTGCAGTTCGAACATATCGGCTCAAATCGACCGCTGCATATTCCGGAAATGGCCGCCGATTTTACCGGGCTGAAGGTTACGATATTCCTCGAGGTGGAAGGTGCCGCGCATTATTTGCCGGCCTATGCCGGAAATCTCGACATCATGACTTCGGCGGCCTTGCAGACTGCTGAAAAGATCGCCGGGCGACGCGGCGCGGAGATCGCTACATGAGCTTCAATCCCCAATCGCATAAGATCTATATCCAGGATGTGACGTTGCGTGATGGCATGCACGCTATCCGCCATCAATATGGCATCGAGCACGTCCGCGAGATCGCAAAAGCGCTCGACCGAGCAAAGGTCGATGCGATTGAAGTGGCGCATGGCGATGGCTTGTCGGGATCATCGTTCAACTATGGTTTTGGAGCCTACACCGACTGGGACTGGATCGGTGCCGTGGCAGAGGTGCTGACGCACAGCGTTCTTACGACTCTGCTGCTTCCTGGTATTGGGACAATACACGACCTCAAGCGGGCCTATGACCTTGGTGTACGGTCGGTCCGCGTGGCGACCCATTGTACCGAGGCGGATGTGTCCCGACAGCACATCGAATATGCTCGGCACTTGGGAATGGACGTTTCCGGCTTCTTGATGATGAGCCACATGAGCGAGCCCAACGCACTCGCGGAACAGGCCAGGCTGATGGAAAGCTACGGCGCCCATTGTATTTACGTGACGGATAGCGGAGGAGCCCTGACCATGGATGGTTACGCAGCGCGTCTCCAGGCTTACGATCGAGTGTTGCAACCTGAAACTCAACGGGGGGTGCATGCACACCACAACCTGTCCTTAGGGGTCGCTAACTCCATTATCGCGGTTCAAAATGGAGCCGTTCGCGTCGATGCCAGTCTGGCTGGGATGGGGGCGGGGGCCGGAAATGCTCCCTTGGAGGTCTTCATCGCGGCGGCTGACCTTCATGGGTGGAGCCACGGATGCGATCTATTTGGATTGATGGATGCCGCGGAGGACTTGGTGCGTCCGTTGCAAGATCGCCCAGTGAGAGTGGACCGCGAAACGCTGAGCTTGGGCTATGCCGGCGTTTACTCGAGCTTTCTGCGGCATGCCGAAAAAGCGGCGGGAGATTATGGTTTGGACACGCGGTCCATTCTGCTTGAGCTAGGGCGTCGTAAGATGGTTGGCGGTCAGGAAGATATGATCGTTGATGTCGCATTGGATCTAGCTCGGGCAGATAAGCGCCACGCGGGCCGGTCTGACGTGGGCAATGATCTGCACGGCGCTAGCAATCGAGAATAATATAGCGCCATCGCCCCTGACGGGGCAGAATGATCGTTGTTTGGTGTTAATCAAGTAACGATCCTGCGGTCACTTCGAGCGGTTCTGCCAGCTTCTCAACTACCGTAATAGTAGGGTTGCGTTTCCCGCGCTCGATATCGCTCACATAGGTCCGATGTATCCCGGCGCGGTCGGCATAGTCCTCCTGCGACCAGCCCTTGGCTTCCCTGAGGCGGCGAACATTCTGGCCGAGGCGAACGCGTATATCCACGTTCGCCTAAAGACTGCCATGTCTCCGATGAATCTACAGACGATCAGTAACAATCGACTTGACCTGACGGCCGCTTCGAGCTTTGTCCATGTCACTGATAATCGACAATTTGCTATGCGGCCCGGGTGGTGAGTGCATTCCTCCATGCGGGTAAACTGTTGGAGGACGTTTCGAAGTGCTGCCCTATCTTTTTTCGCTGCTTTTCTTCGCCGCCGCCGCGGGGGTTATCTATCCTTACTACGTCAAGTGGAACCGCAAGCACTTCGCGCTAGCCACCCTTGGCACCTTCGTGGGGTTGGTGCTGACGGTCCCTAACCCGACGCCGCAGGAGCTTGCAGCGCGTGAGGCCGCCGAAAAGAAGGAAGAACAGGAAGAAGTAGCGGCCAAAGCCTCCGAAGAGCACCAAGAGGTCCTGAAGAAGGCATCAGCGGCCGTTGAGGTGCCGGCTAACTACACCCGCGCCGAATATGGCAAGACCTTCGCGCGGGTGGGCGCGGCCACCTTCGCCAAGCTCAATGAGCTCGAACCAGGAGCGGCCTACGCGGCGGCCGAGAGCAAATCCTGCAACCGCGCGAACCTAGCTATGGTCTCGGACATGTCTAAGCCTGGGGCGGCTGTATGGTTCGTGGACTGCGAGAACGAAAACCGGTTCATGATCACCCAGAAGGAGGCTGAAGAGGCGCTCGCCCGGTTCAAGGCGGGTAAGCTTGCCCTGCGGACGCGCGAACGATCCTGCACCCTCACGTCGATCGCGGACTGCAAGGCGACGCCGGCGCAGAAGGCCTCGCGGAACAAGGAGATTGAGTATGTGACGGCCTGCGACATGATCCTGGAGAGCGTCGTGATCAGCCCCTCCAGCCTCGACAAGCATCGGTGGGTCTTCGGGTTCGGGCAGGGCGACACGGTGGTCATCCAGCGCCCCTTTGATAGCCAAAACGGCTTTGGGGCCATGCTTCGTAGCCGCTATCGCTGCGAGATCGATGCGTCGACCAACAACCTTAAGGGCTTCGTCGTGGAGGGCGCTCTCGGCCGACAAAAGGTCATCTAAGGGCGCAGGGCCGCCCGGCAGCGCGCCGGACGGCCCCTGCCGCGTCACCACGGCCGTTTGTCGTAGGGTATGACCCGGTCGGGACGCCCAGTGTGGTCGTAGTTGGTCAAAATCCATGCCCAGCGGCGCAATTGGAACCGCACGAACTGCGAGAAGCTGTCGACCTGATCGTCATGCCGACCGAGCGGGAAGGCTCTCAGTTCCGCCTTGAACCCATCGAGCCACGGCGCCTCGACGGGCAGCAGGAAGTGGCCGGCCTCGACCTCGCCCATGCAGCCGTTGAACCGTTCCTCCTTGCAGGCATCAGGCTTTATCATGACCGGTAGGAAGTCGCCGGTCGCGCGAAGATCGGGCCATAGGGCAAGGCCGCTTGCCGCATTCTCGATGAGTACCTTGTCGGCCTTGTATTGCCGCTGCAGGCGGATCACCGCCCGCTTGAGGTCGGGGTAATCGAGCCGCTCGCGCAAGACGTCGAGCAGGTACCATTTGTATTGGTCACGGTGGAACCCCCAAGTCGTGCAGACCGACGGATCGCTTTGGGGATTGGCGGTCATGCCCGTATCCCAGCTCTGCACCACCTTGAGGAACTCGTGGCGCTCGGGGGCCTGATTGTAGGTTCCGAACCATTCCAGGCGGATCAGGTTGCCGCCCGGCGCGACGGGTTGCTGCTGGTACTGCGCGGAGAACACCACGGGCCCCAGATCGCGGCGCAGTCTGTCAAGCACCGCCTTGTCCTCGCGGACGGGGTTGAGGAAGTCGCCAACCCGCCGCAGGTGGAACCGGCCCCCGCCAATGGCGATCCTCTCGTCCTTCTCCGCGATCGCGGGCAGGTTGAGGTGCTCATAGCCCTTATCGAGCATGTAGGCGGGCAGGTCGTCCTCATGGAGGCGCTGCTGGATCGAGACGATTTGCCCCACGCGCTTGTTGTCGAGGCGGTTCTGGAGCGTCCCGTCGAACCAGCTGCGAACCTCCTCGCGCCGAGCAGGGCTCCTCACGTCCTCGGCCTTCATGCAGTCGTCGACGACGATGATGCCGGCGCCAAAGCCCGTGATCGAGCCGCCGACCGAGACCGCCTTGCGCTTGCCGTTCCTTGTCGTCTCCAGTTCGAGTGCACGGTTGCCGCCCTCGCGGATCCGTGTGCGGGGAAAGTCGCGCTTGTACCAGGCGCTCTCCATCACGGCCCGGGTCAGGTTGGAGTGCTGGCGGGCAAGGTCCTGGCTATAGCTTGCGACCATGACCTTCATCGACGGATGGTGCCCCAGGAGCCACGCCGGAAAGGCAACCGCGGCGGTGATCGACTTAAGGTGGCGCGGCGGCACGGTGATCACCAGACGATCCTTGTTGCCGGCGCGCACCTCGTGCAACGCGTTGCACATCGCACGGATGTACCAGGCAAGTTCCAGCGGATCTTCGCCGGGGTGGAGGGTTTCAAAGACCTTCATGACGAAGAGCGAGAGGTCCTGGCGGCGCGCGGCTGCCAGGAGCTTGGGAAGATCGTGGGCCATGGTCAGATCTCCCGGTCCCAGTCGGAGGTCCATGCCTCGTCAGGAGGCGCGGCGGTGCTCGGCCCGTTGCCTTTGTTGGTATCGCTCAAGGGAGCATCGGGTGCCGGGTCGTCGTCCAAACCGAAGGTGCCCAGATCCGGCTCTGCATAATCAGGTCCGCTCCCGAGCGACTGACGCAGAGCCTCCAGCATGGCGAGATCGGTGGCGGTTAAATCCTCAGCTTCCGCGAGCGCGGCTTCGTCGATCTGATCGGGCACGGCTGCGGCATAGAGCTTGAGCAGGTGATCGAGGGCGCGCCCGTTGCCTTTCACAGCCAGCTCGTGGGTCTTGAAAATGAGCGCTTCCATCCGCGTCATTTTACGCGTTCCGTCTCCAGTACGGACGGTCACGGTTGCAGTCATGGTCTCACGGACCATGGTCTTGAGGCCCTTGGCGCCGCGCGGGCGTCCTTTCGGATTGCCCGATTGGCCGGGCTTGAAGCGGGTGTGAGCGGGCGGCTTCCCATAGCCGACCGAGTAGGTCGGTGCCGCGGGCTCGCCCTCTGGTTGTGGCTCGGAGATCGGCGCTGGAGCGGGCGTGGGGGTTGGCGTTGGTGTATTTGCCGCTCGGCGAACGCGCGGGCGGGCAGGGGGCAGTTGCGGCGCTTGGCCGAGCGGATTGATCTCGGGGGTCATTGGAAGTCTCCGAAAAGATAAGGAAAGGGAAGCGTCCCCGGCGCGGACGCGCGCCAGGGACAAGACATCAGGCCGCTTCGGCGGGCTCGTCGGCCGGGGTGTTGGTCAGTTCAGCGTTGCGGCGCGCGGCAACCTCGGCAAACGTCTCGCCAGTCTCTGCGTGGACTGCAGATTTGCCGGTGAGCTTTTCCCAGCGGCGGATCGCCACATCAACGTAAGTGGGCTCAATCTCGATGCCGTAGGCGACCCGCTGGGTCCGTTCGGCAGCGGCGATCGTGGTGCCCGAACCCATGAAGGCGTCGAGCACGATCTCGCCGGGATGGGTCACGTCGCGGATCGCATCGGCAACCAGCGCCGTCGGCTTGACCGTCGGGTGGTCGGCAAGATCGCCCATCCGGGCTTTCCCGAAGGTATTGATCCCGGCGTAGTCCCAGACGTTGGTCCGGTACCGCCCGTGCTTGCCGAGTTCGACATTGTTGGTGTGCGCGGCGGTGCCCTTCTTGGCGATCAGGACGATCTCGTGCTTGGAGCGGTAGAGCGAGCCCATCCCGCCGTTGGACTTGTTCCACACGCACATGTTGAGCAGCGACAAGGCGTTGCTCTCGATCGCGGCGAGCAGTTCGCCGCAGTGCCGCCAGTCCATGCACAGGTCGAGCACCGCGCCTTCCCTCAGATGCGGCGTCATTTTGCCTATGGCATCGGTCAGAAACGCAGTGAACTCGTTCTTGCTCATCTCGCCCGAGGCCATGGCGAACTCGGCGTGCTGAACCTTGCCCAGCCCGCACACATGTCCCGACACCGGCACGTTGTACGGCGGGTCGGTGAAGACCATCGCCGCCGTGGCGCCCGCCATCAGCCGACTCCAGCAATCTGGATCGAGGCTTGAGCCGCAGAGGAGGCGGTGCCTGCCAAGTTGCCACAGGTTGCCTGGCGCGCTGACGACAACCGTCGCGGGCGCGTGGATCTCGTCGGCGGGATCTGCTGGCGGCGCGGCAGCGCCAGTACCCTCGATGATGATGTCGATCTCAGCGGTCTCCCAGCCGAGGATCTCGATCGGTGTCTCCTCAAGCTCGATGATCGCCAACAGTTCGATCGACAGCGCTTCCTGATCCCATTCCGAAAGCTCGCCAAGCCGGTTATCGACAAGGCGGTAGGCGCGGACCTGCGCCTTGCTCCACTGCTCGGCGACGAGCACCGGGACTTCGGTAAGTCCGATCCGCTTCGCGGCTTCGATCCGTGCGTGCCCCGCAATCAGGACACCGTCGGTGTCGACCAGGACGGGCAGGGCGAACCCGAACTCGCCGATCGAGGCCATCAGCTTCACGAGTTGCTTCTCAGGATGTTTGTGCGGATTGTTCGTATAGGCCGTGAGCGCGGCGGGCGAGCGGTACTCGATCGGACCTAGGCGGTCGGAGATGTTGCGCAAGGCTCCTGCGCAGGGGGTGGGTTTTAGAGCCATAGTTGCATTTCCTTGGACGGCGGCCAGCAAGGAAAGGCGAGACGAGCAGACGCAGGACTTGAGACCGAGCAACCACCATCCCGCCCCGCGTATGCGTGGCCGGTTGATACAGTTGCCTTCCAAAAATGCTGCTATGCCCTCGGACGAGGGCTGCCCTCTGGGAGGGCGTGCAAACTGCTCTGTGAAAGCGAGGCTTAACTCGGCATGCCGAAGCAGTTTGTGAAGGGAGGGATCCAGAAAATTTTATGCGGCGCTTACAGTGAGTATGGCGATAGCTTCAGTGGCTCTGCTAGCTTCTCAACCACTGCGCCCCATCGGATTGTGGCGTCAGCGCGACACGACCTCTCGCCTGCCTCAGAAAAAGATACACATTGTGTATCTAAGATGATATGGTAGCAGGGAAAGGATGTGGTCATGCCGAGAGCTTCCGCCCATGCAGAATCCGCGCTGCATGCCGTCAATCTGCGAGTGCGCAGCGAAACGCGTTCATTAATCGACCGCGCTGCGCAGATGCTCGGCCGCACCCGTTCCGACTTTATGATTGAAGCTTCGCGCAAGGCAGCAGAGGATGCGATCCTCGACCAGACGATCATCACCGTCGACCGTGAAAAGTACGATGCGTTTGTTGCTGCGCTCGACCGGCCGGCGCAGCCCAATGATCGCTTGCGCGCGACGATGCAGGCAACCCCGCTGTGGGCGAAGAAGTGACGCTTCATTCTCCGGCACTTCTTGATGACACCCATGTTCTCGACGTTTTCGCTTCAGGCGTTGCGTCGCTCGACGAATGGCTCAAACGCCGCGCCCGCGCCAATCAGGCGGGCGGAGCAAGTCGTACCTATGTCGTCGCCGAAGAGACGCGCGTTATCGCATATTATTCGCTAGCTTCGAGCAACATTGCCATTCGCGAAGCGAGCGGACGATTTCGCCGCAACATGCCGGATCCGGTTCCGGTTGTTACGCTGGCGCGGCTCGCGGTTGATCGGGAATTTCAGAACCGTGGGTTGGGCCGGGATCTCGTGCAGGATGCGGCGAAACGTGTCATCGCCGCCGCCGACATTATCGGTATCCGGGGCATGATCGTTCATGCCATCAGCGAGGAAGCCAAGGTGTTCTATCTGCGCCGGGGCTTTCTGCAATCGCCCACTAGCGACATGACCCTGATGATCTCGCTCACCGATTTGCGGGCGAGCTTATGAATGGGGGCTGTCATGTCTGGAGTAGTGGTGCGGCTTGTAAACTAGGAGCCGAGAATTTTTTGCCGCAGTCGTGAGAAGCAACCGCGCGATCAGCGGCGAAACAGCCGCTGAAAAAACTCCAGGCCGGCAATGGTCCTGCGACTGCATTGCGGATCCCCTATGTGTTCGATGCGCCGTGCCCCACGTCGCCACATAGAGCGAATACGGGGGGACGAATCGATTACGTGGTCGGCCCTGGCGCATTTAGGCAGGCTGTTGCAGTGGAATCACGGTACGCGGGCTTCGCCGGGCACTTGGTGCGGTGCGGAGGTGCTAGGTTCGCTCGCCGCGATCAGGACGTCCGATTGATCTGATCAACCAGGCGAGCGTCAAAAGCAGCGAGCCATTTGGTGCGTAAAGCGCGGCCGGCACCACTAGCAGGCCAAGGCTGATGGCTGGGATCGAATTTCCCTGTTTCCGAGGCGATCAGATAGCGTCGTTCCCGGTTACGGCCGAAAAATTCCATGTTCGCCGGAGTAGGGAATTTGTGTTCGAGAATGGCGG
>ERZ778022.2726-NODE-2726-length-17928-cov-4.590612_pt1 | contig 17928 bp, 19 predicted proteins | sample MGYA00375752_ERZ778022 | MGnify/ENA primary metagenome ERZ778022 (study PRJEB29350, sample SAMN05389826) | bioreactor metagenome | isolation source: Thiocyanate bioreactor | place: South Africa: University of Cape Town | collected 2014-04-04 ... | reverse complement strand
GTTCACGCTGATCTGCGCCGTGCAGCCCTTTGCCAGCCGCATCGACGAGCGCGACAGCGACCTGCCCACCGTGCTGTTCGTATGCTCGATGAACTCCGTGCGCTCGCCGATCGCCGCCGCACTGGCGCGCCGGCTGTATCCGGGCCGGCTGATCGTTCGCTCGGCCGGTGTGCGTTCGGGCAAGGCCGACGGCTTCGTGCACGAGGTGATGGAAGAGATCGGCGTCGACATGTCGGTGCATACACCGCACACCATGGACGAGCTGATGGCGAACAAGTTCGACCTCGTCGTCACGCTGTCCGGCGATGCGAAGGACGCGGTGGAGGCCCGCGAGCTCGAGGCCCGGCACCGCGAGCACTGGCCCATGCCCGATCCGACAACGGTCGAGGGCAATCGCGAGGCGGTGCTGTCGGCCTATCGGAGCCTGCGAGATGCCCTGCAGCAGCAGGTGCGCGAGCGGCTGGAGCCGGTCGTCGCAGGTGGTTCACAAACCGGGTGAGTTCCTCTATAGGTTCGGCCCAAATTCGGCCCCGGCTGCGGCAAATATCCGCCCCGGTGGCTCTCCCAGGAGAAAGTATGGCTAAGGAAGAAGTGCTCGAGTTTCCGGGCGTTGTGACGGAGTTGCTCCCCAACGCCACATTCCGCGTCAAGCTCGAGAACGACCACGAGATCATTGCGCACACGGCCGGGCGCATGCGCAAGAACCGCATCCGCGTGCTCGCCGGCGACAAGGTGCTGTGCGAGATGACGCCCTACGATCTGACCAAGGGCCGGATCACCTATCGCTTCCGCTAAGGGCGCCGCAGCATGGCAAGCAGGCCGGAACTCATCCTGGCATCCGCCTCGCCGCGGCGGCTTGCGCTGCTGAACCAGATCGGCGTCGAGCCGGAGCACCTGGTCCCCGCCAATATCGACGAAACGCCCGAGAAGCAGGAACTGCCGCGCAAACTGGCGCAGCGCCTCGCCGACCAGAAGGCGATCCATGCGCAGCACAAGGCGCGCACCTCGGGCATCGCCGACAATGCGATCGTCCTTTCCGCCGATACGGTGGTCGCGGTCGGCCGGCGCATCCTGCCCAAGGCCGAAATGATGGAAGAGGCCTCCGAGTGCCTCCGCCTGCTGTCGGGCCGGGCGCACCGGGTCTACACCGGCGTGTCGCTCCTCACCCCGTCGGGCAAGCTGCACCGCCGGCTGGTCGAAACCCGCATCCGCTTCAAGCGGCTGAGCGCGCGCGAGATGGAATCCTACCTCGCGAGCGCCGAGTGGCGCGACAAGGCCGGCGGCTACGCCATCCAGGGGATCGCCGGGGCGTTCGTCGTGAAACTGGTCGGCTCCTATACCGCGGTTGTCGGCCTGCCGCTCAACGAGACGGTCAGCCTGCTCGCCGGCCAGGGCTACCCGGTGCATTTCAACTGGCTCAACCAGTCGACGCTGACGGGCGTCTAGCGGCGGCATGGCCGACAACGTCATCAAGCTCAGGCCAACGCAGCCCTGCCCGATCTGCCGCAAGCCGTCGAGCCAGCCGCACCATCCGTTCTGCTCGGCGCGTTGCGCCGACATCGATCTCAACCGCTGGCTGAGCGGGGCCTATGTGATTCCGGCGGAACCGGCGGCCGACGACGAAGCCGACGATCTTCCCCTTGCCGAAGGCTTCGACGAGGACGACGCCTGACGCTGCCCAGCGTGTCGGCGCGCGCCTGATTCCGCTGCCCTGCATGGTCGGTGCCGACTCTCCGGTGGCCCTCGCGGGGCATCGCTCCCGCCCCCTCTCGTCACGCGCAGAAGCTCTTGCACGACGCCATTGTTGCGGCTTGCGCACCCCGCGGCTCTTGCCTATAAGGCGCGAGCCTTCGGCCTGTGGCCGCTGCGAGGCCCGGGTAGCTCAGTTGGTAGAGCAGCGGATTGAAAATCCGCGTGTCGCTGGTTCGATTCCGGCCCCGGGCACCACCAGCCTATTTCCAGACATTTCAGGATGCGTCAGGCGGGGTCACCGCTTGAGCAACAGGCTCTATTTCCTAGAGAATGTTGGTTCACGATGGCTCATGGCGTATCTCCAAAGCTCATGTGGTTGACGGTATTTTTGACGGTATCGACGGCAACGGCCTCATCCGATGCCGTCAATTGCTTGTCACGTCGGGCTGCAGGTGCGAGCTTTTCCATTCGCGTCTTGGGGGTGCAAATGTTTCGATGGTGGATGATGGTTGCCTGCGTCGTTGTGGGGACGCCGGCAGTTTATGCACAAGGGCCGGTCCGATCGGACATTCACGCGGGCACCTACAGTTGCACCGACGAACAGGTCGTTGGCTTCGTCCATCCGCCAGCCAAATCAGCGTGGGAGGCTGCGGCTTTCGCCCCGGCGTCGATCACGCTCAAGCTCGAACACGTCGAAGCCTTCGAGCGCGAGAGCGTTCTGGAGCCGGGCACCATGCTCGACCTCTCGAACTACAGCGCCTCGGTGACCAACGAACGCGGATTCGAGATGGCCTGCCGCGGCTCTCCGACATCAGAACTGATCGAAGTTGCAAACTATGGCTGGGTGGAGTGCACGACGGCAGGCGTCGACTACCGCTTCAACTTCATCACCGACAGATATCTAAAGGCGCAGCTATCGGGATACGCGACGCCGTCCGACAACGCGACGATCGACACGCCCAATATCGCGCTGGGGACCTGCCAGCGCATCGAATAGCCGGCGACGCCAGGATGGCTTCGGTGGCTACCTGAGACTCCCTCCAGCGTCAAACCACGCCGCAAGGTTCGATCGGGCGCAAAGCGAAAGCGCGAGGGGCGGCGGCCGCCTCGCGCTTTCGGAGTGCTTTTGGACTGAGGCTCAGGCTGTGGGGGCAGCGGCCTTGCGGGCCCGCTTCGCCGGGGCGGCGGCGGGCTTGCGGCCGAGGCCGCTGGTCTTGGCGAGGCTCGAACGGGTCTCGGAGTAGTTCGGGGCCACCATCGGGTAGTCGGACGGCAGCGCCCACTTCTCGCGGTATTCCTGCGGGCTCAGCTGGTGATGCGTCATCAGGTGACGCTTCAGCGACTTGAACTTCTTGCCGTCCTCGAGACAGACGAGGTGATCGGGCGTGATCGAGCGGCGGACCGGCACGGCCGGCTTCAGCTCCGCCGCGACTTCCACGGGTGCCGAACCGAGGCCCTTCAGCGCGCTGTAGATCTCACCGATCAGCCTGGGCAGTTCTGTCGCGGACAGCGAATTGTGTCCAACATAGGCGGCGACAATCTCGCTGCTCAGTTCAATCAGTTCGGCTTCCCGCGTGCCGTTGCCTTCGGCCATCTAGCTCTCCATGACATATATTACCGGTACGCAACCGGTTTACGGAGAGAAGCCACCTTTTCTCAAGTTTCGCAACGGCTACGTGCCGCTTCGGACAGGAATTTTACATAGAGACGGCCGATTTTTCGTTTGCCCGGCGCCCCAATCCGGGCGAGGCCGCGCCGTTGTCGGTAGCTACCCCTTCGAGAACGGCACCGTGATTGCGCGGCGGCCGAATCGCCTGCCGCAGCTTCGACGCGATGGCACCAAGCGGGCCGCGTTGCCCGCCCCCTGCCCAGCCGCTAGGTTCGCTGAACGCAAGATCGCGGGGCGGGGAATGACACAGAAGCTTCTGGTGCTGCAGACGCTGTGGGGAATGGCCGGGCTCAAGGGGCGCGAGGCCGAGCGCTCGCTCGAGGCCAATGTCGCGATGATCGGCGCGGCCGGCTTCGATGGCGTCGGCGGCGCCTATTTCAGCGAGGCGGATGCCCGCGCCCTCGCGGCGGCAACACGCTCCACCGGGCTCGTCGTCGAGGCCGTCTGCTTTCCCACCGACATCGACAGCCTCAAGCCGCTGCTCGAGTGGGGCACGAAGTACGGCGTGCACCATCTCAACCTGCAGGCCCAGTTCCGTCCGCGGCGGCTCGCCGATGGCATCCGCGTCCTCGAGGGCTGGCAGCGCCTTGCCGAACAGGTGAGCTTCGGCGTGCTGGTCGAAACCCATCGCGGCCGCCTCACCAACGATCTGCTGTTCACGCTCGACCTGCTGGATGCGCTGCCAAACCTCCGGCTGACGGGCGACCTGTCGCACTATGTGGTCGGCCGGGAGATCGAGCTGCCGGTATCGGCCGAAACGGAAGCGCAGATCGTTGCCATCCTCGAGCATGTCTGGGGTTTCCACGGGCGGGTCGCCAGCAGCGAGCAGGTGCAGGTGCCGCTCGGCTTCCCGCAGCATGCGCCCTATGTCGCGCAGTTCCGCCAATGGTGGTCGGCGGGCTTTGCAAGCTGGAAGCGCCGCGCCGGACCCGATGCCGAGCTGACGTTCCAGTGCGAGCTCGGACCGCAGCCCTACGCCATCTCGGGCGCGGACGGCGCCGACCTCACCGACCGCTGGGCGGAGTCGCTTGAACTGCGCGACATGGCCCGCGCGATCTGGGCCGCGTGCTGAGGATCAGGACGCCCGCGCGCGACGTCCGAGCAGCCACCACACGAGGCTCACCACCGCGATCGAGACATAGCCATCGATCAGGTAGTGCCAGCCCATGAACACCGAGCCGAACAGGATGATGCCGGCATAGGTCCAGCCGATGGCCCCGGCGATGGGATGAAGCCGGGTCAGCATCCACGCATTGAGCGTGACGATGGCCAGGTGCATCGAGGGCATCGCCGAAGTGCCCGAGCCGGCGTGATCACCGCCGTTCAGGTAGGCGTCGTAGAGGTAGCCGGAGGCGATCTGCATATATTCGCCCACCGCGCTGCTGCCGATAGTCGCCATCAGCTCCGGAAAGCGGTCGATGCCGTAGATGCGCTCATAGAGGATCGGCCCGACGGAAGAGAACGCCATGGCCGCAATGCTGCCGAGGCCGCACACGGCGATCGCCATGCTCCAGAAATAGCGGCGGCGGAGCTCGGCGTCGCGATGGGCGGCGACGAAGGCGATGAGACCGAACCAGTGCAGGAACCAGATCGGTCCGTAAAGGAACCCGACCGGATACTCGAGCCACGAGGGGAGGACGGCATGGGCGACCTCTCCCGGATTGCGCCCGAAGAACAGCGCGGCATCGAGATCAGCGAACAGCGGATCGGCGTAGAACGGCACGAGCTTGGGGATCGCCAGCTTGAAGGTGGTGAAAGCCGCAAGCCCGACGCAGACGGCAAGTCCGGTGAGCAGCAGGCGCAGCCAGCTCTCGCGCACCAGATTGACAAGGAACGGGCCCGGCGATTTCGGGCTGAGGATCAGCGCTGCCACCGGCAGACCGACGAGCAGCACGACGGGCAAGACGATCACCTGGCCAGCATAAGCCTCGACCATTGCGAGGTAGGTGCCGGGCCAGAACGCCGCCGCGATGGCGGCATAGAGCGCGATGGCGGCGGCCAGAAGCGGAATCCGCCGCGGCTTGGCGATGGCGAGTTGGGTGACGTCGGTCATGGCGGAGAGGCCCCGGAGGTTTCGCCACCTAGCGGGCACAAGCCTTACCGTCGCGTTAAGTATCGCCAGTCACGCCACAGTGTTGGCGGTTTGCCACACTCGTGGCAGCAAGCACACACCCGTGGAGCCCGAATGTGCTAGCCTGCGTTTCTTCAGGCGCCCGCGCTTGCGGGGTCAACCCAGGTTTCGCGCGATGTCCGATATCCTCTCCCGTCGTTCTTTCCTTGCCGGCGCGGCCGGCTTTGCCTCGCTGGCGCTGGCGGGGTGTTCCTCGGTCGGCGGCAGGCGTATCGATTTTCCCGATTTCGGCGCGGTCGTCCCCTCGCAGCTCAATCCGCAGGCAATGATGATGTATGCCGCCCTGCCGGAAGAGAAGTTTCCGGTGCCGGCGGTAAACCTCAGCCAGCTAGCTCCGGGCTATGCGCGGGCCACCGTGGTCGACCCCACCGGAGAGGCTCCCGGCACGATCGTGGTCGAGACCTCGAAGCGCTACCTCTACCTCGTTCAGGCAGATGGCAGCGCCATCCGCTACGGCATCGGCGTCGGCCGCGACGGCTTCCGCTGGTCCGGCCGGGCCAAGGTCGGCAGCAAGGCGCAATGGCCAACGTGGACGCCGACCAAGGCCATGATGGAGCGGCAACCGGAAAGCCGGCAGTGGGCCGGCGGGATGCCCGGCGGCCTGCAGAACCCGCTCGGCGCCCGGGCGCTCTACATCTACCAGGGAGGCAGAGACACGCTCTATCGCCTGCACGGGACGCCCGAGGTGCGCTCGATCGGCCAGGCGGTATCCAGCGGGTGCGTGCGGATGGTCAACCAGGACATCATCGACCTCTATTCCCGTGCGCCGATCGGCACCAGCATCGTGGTGCGGGCGTAGGGGAACTTTCGGCCGCGCCGCGGCTTCCTTTCCTGACGCGGAGCGATCCGCATTCAGAGGAGGCCACCATGGCAACGGCAAACCGGGTTGGTGCACGACCGGCCTCATCGGTCGATTACCTCGTGGACGAAAATGCCAGCCGGATCGAGCTCGAGGACAACTCGCGGATCACCCTCGCCGACGATTTCGAGGATACGGTGGGGGCAACGGGCCCCTCCAACTGGTGGATGACGGGACTTATTGCTCTCGGCATCGTGGCGGCCATCCTGCTCGGCCTGCAACTGCTTGGCGGGGGTGCGCCTGGCACCGACGTTCAGCCCGGCACGCCCGTGGCTCAACCAAGTGCTTCGGCGCCCGTCACCTGACAATCGACCCAAAGCAAAAGGCCCGGAGCGATCCGGGCCTTTTTCTTATGTCAATCGATAGCGTCAGCCCTGAATGGGCGACAGCTGAATTTCGACGCGCCGGTTCTGTGCCCGGCCCGACTCGCTGGCATTGGACGCGATCGGATCGGTCTCGCCGCGACCTTCGATGAAGAAGCGGCGCTGGTCGACACCCTGGTTGGCAAGGATGGTGGCCACCGAGACGGCGCGGCGCTGGCTCAGATCCTGATTGTGGCTGTCCGAACCGGTATTGTCGGTGTGGCCGTAGACGTCGATGATTGTCTTGTTGAACTTCTTCAGCACCAGCCCGACGGAGATGAGCGTCTCGTTGAAACGCGGCTGTACGGTCGAGGAATCGACGCCGAAGGTGATGTTGGAGGGCATGTTGAGGATGATCTGGTCGCCCACGCGGGTCACCGAGACGCCGGTGCCCTGCAACTGCGCGCGCAGCTCCCGCTCCTGCTGGTCCATGTAGCTGCCGATCGCTGCGCCAGTAAGGCCGCCGATGCCGGCGCCGATCAATGCCGCGACGCGCGGATCCGCTCCCGTGGCCGAACCGATGATGGCGCCTGCCACCGCGCCGCCGCCCGCCCCGAGCAGCACGCCGCCCGTGGTGTTCGAGATCTGGCTGTTGCCCGTGTAGGGATTGACGGACGAGCAGGCGCTCAGCGAGAGCGCCGCGATGCCCGCGATCAGAATCCTGGATTTCATGACTTCCCCCTGAGGTGTGCTGGCCACCTTCTTGCCGCCGATTGCGGCGGCAGCGTGGAACCCGCGGCGGTCAAACCGCAGGTCGAGCGGCGCGATATTAGCCGTGCGCCCAGCCTCCGTCGACCACGAAGTCCTGCCCCGAGATCATCCGGCTGTCGTCGGCGGCCAGGAACAGGACCATGCGCGCGATATCCTCGGGGAGGACGCGCCCGGCCAGTGCCTGGCTGGCGTCGATGAGCTTTTCTTCTTCTGGGCCAACCCACAGCTCCTTCTGCCGCGCCGTCATGATCCAGCCGGGGACCAGGGTGTTGACGCGAATGCCGCTCTTGCCGAATTCCCTGGCCATCGAACGCGACATGCCGTGCATCGCGGCCTTGCTGGCCGTGTAGACAGTCAGATCCGGCGACATGATCATCCAGCTGATCGAGCCGAAGTTGATAATGGATCCCCTGCCCGCGGCGATCATGCCCGGCGCCACCGCCTGAACAGCGAAGAAGGAGTGCTTGAGGTTCACCGCGATGCGTTCGTCGAACGACTCGGGGGTAACGTCCGCAATCTTGTGGCGAAGATCGTGCGCCGCGTTGTTGACCAGCGCCAGCGCCGGACCGTGCTTCTGCTCGAACGTCCGGATGGCCGACTGGTAGCCCAGTACGTCGGTGATGTCGCATTCCGCAAAGGACGCGGTGTGGCCCGCCGACCGCAGCTCAGCCTCGAGCCGACGGCCGGCATCGCCGGCAATATCGACAAACCCCACCTTGCTGCCCTGGGCGGCGAACTCGCGCACGATCTGCTCGCCGATGCCCGACGCGCCGCCGGACACAATCACCGGCCTGTCCTTGAGACTGGGATACGAAGCAAAGGCGACGGTCGTCATGGGCTATCCTCCGGTTACTGCTGGCGCATTTAGCGCGACGCACAGCAGAGGGGGAAGTAGCGGCATCCCTGTCACCAATGAAAACGCCGCGCGTGGCTGACGCGCGGCGTACCTTGTTCAGCAGCGAGTGACCCGATCAGGCCGCCTCGTCCTCCACCACCTTGCGGTTGGTGGGCGGGATATCGCTGGCCTCGATCTTTTCGAGCAGCGCCATGACCTTGTCGACGTTGGCGATGTGGCGCTGCTCCATCGAGAAGCTCAGCGTCAGATATTCGCGACCGGGGCAGAAGGTGATGAGGTTGGCCGCCGGATGCCAGGCGCCGCAATAGATCGGCTCCATCATGCCATGGGTCATGTGGCCATAGGTGCGGTGCGGCGGCACCAGCGTAAGCACCACATGAGCGTCGTTGTTGAACCGCCAGAAGCGCTTGCCCGGCAGGCCTTTCCAGATGCGGTTGAGGCGGCGCAGGGTGCTGAACATCGACAGCGCCATCAGCTGGAACTTGGTGATGTCGGACTGCTCGATCTTGGCCACGGTGTCATCGATGGAGCGCACGAACTCCACGAAATCATCGTGCACCTTGAACTTGGCCATCAAGGCACGCACGCGGAAGAAATCGTCGTCCGCGGCCGTCCGCTTGCCATCGAGCATGGTGTAGGCGGCGCCGATGACCTTGCGGCTCATGTGCTTTTCCGCGCCTTCGCCATTGAGGGCATAGGTGACCAGCGCGAAATAGAGCGAGCGCTGGCGAACGCCGATGCGATTGGCGAGAAGGCGGAGCCGGTGGCGATTGATGGCGAGAGTGCGGAAGCCCCAGGGCTTCTCCTTCACCGCGAGGAGGTTCGCCAGCAGCATATAGGTCCACGTCATCGACTGGGCCTTCAGCGAGCTGCCCAGGCGCGACAGCAGGCTCACCTTGTTCTTTTTGTCGGACATCACGCCGTGGGCGGCCGACTGCGACCGGGTGAGCAGCGCCGAATCCGAGCCCTCCAGCAGCGCGTGGCTGGAGCGGACCTGGATCATCGAGCGCCGGCCCTGGGCATCGGGCCCATTGCGGAGCACGGCGGCGGAGACGCGGAAGAGCGGCAGATCTTTGTGGTCGAAGATATCCTCGGACTTGCTCAGCCAGCGATCCGGCAGACCATCGAGGCTGTCTACCACTTCAATATGAGTGATGGCGTCGAGAATGTGCTTGGGGAACGGCTCGCCCGGGCGGGCGCCCACGAAGCCATGGGTCAGCTGGGGTGCCAGCGCCACCATGTCGGCGACGAGGTTCTGAATGCTGTCCCCATCGAACGACATGGTCGAGGGGGCGGTGAAGAAAACCGTATCCTTGGCCTCGTAGAGGAACCACTGGAAATCGGTGAAAAGCGCGAGCGGATGCTTGTCTACGGCTTCACGGGCCAGCCGGAGCGACTCGGTATGGTCGTTGGCGAAGCTGGTCGATGAAAAACTCTTCACGAGATGCGTCCCCCTGATCGGTACTCTGCAATTTAGCCGGAATTTAGCGGCTCACGGGCGTCGGTCAACCGAAAGCCCCCTGCGCCGTTAATTTGGCGGTTGGTGAGGCAACGGAACAACGCAGGCAGCATGCTGGTTGCACGGCTGAGCATGAACATCAAATGAACAAATGAACAGACAGGGGCCGGAACCTCGGCCAAACTGGCCGCCAAATGCCGAGCGAACGCCGGAGATGCCCCGGGTTGGCACGTCCCTCCGCGCAGTTTAGGATATTTCCAGGCTGGAATCGCCAAGCCGTGGTCCGACAAGGGTTTACCGGGCTCGGGAACGCGGCGAATTGACCTATGTCAAGGCGGCGGCGCGAGGTTTAGGTATCGCTTGCGCCATCGGGCCGGCATCAGCCGGCTGCTCAGGGGCTGGACATACCACATGGACTACCGCGGCATTTTCGAAGACGCCGTCGACGCGCTGCGCCAGGAGCGCCGTTACCGGGTCTTTGCTGATCTCGAACGCATCGCCGGCCACTTTCCACGCGCCATCTACCGCGACAGTTCCGACAACCAGCGCGAAATCACCATCTGGTGCTCGAACGACTACCTGGGCATGGGGCAGCATCCGGTCACCATCGCCGCGATGCAGGATACAGCCGGGAAGCTCGGCGTCGGCGCCGGCGGCACCCGCAATATTTCGGGGACCAACCGCCCGCTGGTCGAGCTCGAGCGCTCGCTCGCCGACCTGCACCGGAAGGAAGCCTCGCTGGTTTTCACCTCGGGCTTCGTCTCCAACGAGGCGGCGATTTCGACCATTGCGCGGCTGATGCCGAATTGCGTGATCTTCTCGGACCAGCTCAACCACGCCTCGATGATCCAGGGCGTGAGGCAATCGGGCGTCGAGAAACGCATCTTCCGGCACAATGATGTCGAGCACCTGCGGTTCCTGCTCGGCGCTGCCGGCAAGCGGCCGAAGCTCATCGTGTTCGAGTCTGTGTACTCCATGGATGGCGATGTGGCGCCGATCAAGGAAATCTGCGACCTCGCCGAGGAGTTCGGCGCCCTCACCTATATCGACGAGGCGCACGCCGTCGGCATGTACGGCCCGCCCGGCGGTGGTATTGCCGAACGCGAAGGCCTGATGGACCGGATCGACATCATCGAAGGAACGCTCGCCAAGGGCTTTGGCGTCATGGGCGGCTACATCGCAGCCAACCGTCCGATCATCGACGCGGTGCGTTCCTACGCCCCCGAGTTCATCTTCACCACCGCCCTGCCCCCGGCCCTGTGCGCCGCAGCGCGCGCCTCGATCGAACACCTCAAGGTGTCGTCGACGGAGCGCGGTGCCCACCATCGCCAGGCGCAGCTGACCAAGGAAATCCTTAGCGAAGCCGGCCTTCCGGTGATGCCGACCTCGACACACATCGTTCCGGTGATCGTGGGCGACGCGCGGCTGTGCAAGGCGGCCAGCGACATGCTGCTCGAAAAGCACAATATCTACATCCAGCCGATCAACTACCCCACCGTGCCGAAGGGCACCGAGCGCCTGCGCATCACGCCGACGCCGCTCCACAGCGATGAGATGATCATCGCGCTTCGCCACGCGCTGGTCAGCGTCTGGGCCAGCCTCGAACTGCAGCGTGAGCGGCCGGCGCCGAAGATCACGTCGGACAAGCTGATGTCCGGCGATCTCACGCTTCCCACGGCCGGCGGCTAACCCCACCAGGCAAGCGCGCCGGAGACGGCGGGCGTCCAGCGCTCATTCCCGCAGGTGCGGCAGGGGCCGGGAGCCGACTGTGCCTTCACCTCATTGCGAGTGCCGCAGCGGAGGCAGGCGAGCAACTGCGGCTCCGACAGTGTTGCGACCGATGACAGCTCGGGCGGCGCCTGCAGTTCCCATGGCGGAACGATCGGCAGGCCCGGCGTCACGTCCGGGTCGGCGTGACAATAGGCCGTCACTTCCCCATCGGGCTCGGCAAACGCATAACGAACCTGCCCCAGATGTTCGATGCCCCGCCGCCGCAACTGCTGGAACAGCTCGCTCACCCCCATGTTGTCGCCGCGTCGGAAGTGGCTGCAAAGGACGCCATCGATAACCAGCAGTTCGGGTGAGCCGTCGATCAGCCGCCCGGCGCGCTTGGAGCGGACGATGCATATCGAGCGCCTTGTTGGCGAAGACGACCACCGTCACGACGACCAGCGAGTGCAGCAGGGGAACCTCGGGATAGAACATTGCGTCGCCCACCGCCGACCCCAGCGCGATGACGAGGAGGAACTCGACGGTTGACAATTGTCCGATCGTGCGGCTGCCCAGCCATCGCAGCAACAGCAGCGCATAGGCGTAGATGACGGCGGTGCGGAAGACGATCTCGATGGAATAGAGCAGCGGATGCTCGCCCAGGATCATCCGCTCCAGATCAAACGGCACGAGGGCCGGGTCCATACCTACCTCCATCGATCGCTGGAGGAGGAAGAACGCGAGGCGGGGGCCGGTGTTCCGGCGCGAAGCCCGATCAGCTCGTCAGGACGATGCGCATCAGGTCGGCCGTGTTGCGGGCACCGAGCTTCTCCATCACCCTCGCGCGATGCACCTCGATGGTGCGTGGCGAGATGCCCAGAAGCCGACCCGCTTCCTTGTTGGACTGGCCATTGGTGATGAGCTGCAGGACTTCCCGCTCGCGCGGGGTCAGCTGCGAGAAGCCGCGCACCTCGACGGGACGACGGCCATCACTGGCAGCACCGATGTGGATGTCCTGCTTGAGAGCATCACGGACGGCGCGAAGCAGATGTTCGGTGTCGATCGGCTTGGTAACGACATCCGAGGCGCCAGCCTTCATGGCCAACACGGCGGTATCCACTTCCGGCCAATCCTCGATGACGAAGACGGGCGTCCCGGTCCGCATCGCCTTGACGCGCCGCAGCACCGCCAGCCCATCCTCCTGACCGACGTGCTGGTTGAGCACCACCACATCGGGCCGCCGACGCTCCAGCGACGCAAAGAAACTGGCGGTATCGACGGAGAACACCGTCTGAAACCCCTCAAGCCTGAACAGGACGCTCAGGGCCTCGCAGGTTGTCGGGTCGGCATCAAGAATATGAACCAGCCGATCCCTGTTCAGAAAGGAGTGGTAGTAAGTTTCTTCCGTCATGCCTGCCCCTCCGCGCCCCGTTCGACCAGCACAGTCGAGCGGAATTACCTATTCGTAGTTTCAGCGCTTCGGACCGATTTGTTGATTTGGTCCACTACGTATATTTCTACGCCGAACTAGGCATATATGCCTAACCTATGCGGCGTCAACAGACTTTGCTCCTATCACAAGACAAAACGAAAGCCGGCGCCTCCCTGAGGAAGCGCCGGCTTTCAGCAGATCGAAAGCTGCAATCAGGCCTTCTTGGCAGGCGCCTTCTTGGCAGCGGCCTTCTTCGGAGCAGCGGCCTTGGGCGCAGCGGCCTTCTTGGCCGGAGCCTTCTTGGCAGCGGCCTTGGGCGCAGCGGCCTTCTTCGGAGCAGCGGCCTTCTTGGCCGGGGCCTTCTTGGCGGCAGCGGCCTTGGGCGCAGCGGCCTTCTTCGGAGCAGCGGCCTTCTTGGCCGGCGCTGCCTTGGCGGCGGCCTTGGGCGCAGCGGCCTTCTTGGCCGGAGCCTTCTTGGCAGCAGCGGCCTTCGCCGGAGCCGCCTTCTTGGCCGGCGCCTTCGGCGCGGCCGCAGCCTTTACGGACGGAGCCTTAGGCGCAGCCATCGCCATGTTGTCCGCAACTTGTTTCGTCATTGGAGTTGATCCCCTTCACGACCAGGAAAAGAAGTGCGGCAAGGGTGAACGCCATTGCCGCGATGATCACGCCGAACTCCGGCGCAGAGTTACCCATGCCTTGAACCGGCGCCAGAGAGGAGACGACGGCGAAGGTGTCGGGAACACGCAACAGATACTGATGGAAGAAATCGACAGCAGCGAAGGTCAGCTCCGAGGACCCGATCCCCATGCCGTCGACGGGTGAGACGAGCGTCCCAAAACCCAAAAGGAAGATGGCGCCAATGGCGGGACCGATGGCATCGCTCTTCAAAGCGGAGTGTGAGAACTCTGTCAGGAAGGACGTGCCCCGTTCACGCAGGTCTGCCACTGAATACCTCTCCTTGGGTGGTGGCTATACGCTCGACTCGCACGGCGCGAATTTCTCGCAAGTCGATGCATATTGCAATGGCTCGACTTAAGTGCGTCTTGTGGAGACAATGACGAGGTCGGATACTTCGTCATCGGCACACCGCCAACTAGGCACGAGAGCGATGACCACTTCGTTAAATCGAGACCAGTCCACGTTGCGGGCGGCACTCGACTTCGTGCCCGAGGGGCTCGCCGTTTTTGATGCCGACCTCAAGCTCGTCACCGCCAATGCACGCTATCGAGATCTCCTGAAACTACCGGAAAACCTGGCACTTCACGGCGTTGCGCTATACGACATCGCGCTCTTTCTGGCGCGGCGCGGCGATCTCGGAGAGGGCAATGCGATCGAGCTCGCACTACGGCGTGTTGGAAGCCTCGCGCAAATTGAGACCGTCGTCTCACAACGCCTCGCGCCCGGCGGCGAGACGCTGGAGTTCCACTCCGCGCAACTGCCGGACGGTGGACTGGTGGTGAGCATCGTCGACGTGACGGCACGCGTCGATGCGGAAAAGAAGCTCGAGCGAATCGCTCATTCGCTCGAAGGACGGGTGGAGGAACGGACCGCGGCGCTGACCCGGGTGAACGCCGAGCTGGAGCTGGCGCGCGCCAAGGCGGATGCCGCCAATCGCGACAAGACACGCTTCCTCGCGGCGGCATCGCATGACCTGCTGCAGCCGCTCAATGCAGCTCGGCTCTACACCGCGACACTGATCGAGCGGGACAGCACCAGTGGTGTCGGCGAGCTGGCGCATGCCATCGAGGCGTCGCTCAATGCGGTCGAGGAGATCATGTCGGCGCTGCTCGACATCTCACGCATCGACAGTGGCGCGCTCAAGCCGACCTCCGCTCCGTTCGGGATGCGCGAGCTGCTGAAGAAGATCGAGGTTGAGTTCGCCCCTCTCGCGCGCGAGAAGGACATCGAGCTGCGGCTGGTGGATACTTCCGCTGCCGCCAATTCCGACCGGACGGTGGTCGCACGCATCCTGCAGAACCTCGTCTCCAACGCCATCAAGTACACGAGGCCTGGCGGCAGGGTCGTCGTCGGGTGCCGGATGCGCGGGGCGCGGCTCCGGCTCGATGTCATCGACACCGGGATCGGGGTGAACAAGGACCAGCACGCTCTGATCTTCGGCGAGTTCTCGCGGCTCGAGCATGCCGCGCGGATGGCGCAGGGGCTGGGTCTCGGACTGTCGATCGTCAAGCGCCTGGTTTCCGCGCTGGGCGTGGCGCTGGAGCTCGACAGCATCGAAGGCAAGGGGTCGCGGTTCTCGCTCTACCTGCCGCTGCATCGCCGCGCCAAGGTGCAGCTCGAGGAGAAACCGGCGCGCGCCGAGCCGGTGTCGAACATTGCCGGTCTTCGGGCGCTCTGCGTCGACAACGAGCGGGCCATCCTCGATGCGATGCTAGGATTATTGTCCGGTTGGGGGTGCGACGTACGGCTTGCCCGATCCCTCAAGGAAATCGACAAGGACAATCTGCTGCTGGGCTGGCTGCCCGATCTGGTGCTGATGGACTATCACCTCGACCAGACCTCGGGCCTCGATGCGATCGAGTGGCTGCGCCAGAACGTCGGTGGCCATCTGCCGGCGGCGCTGGTCACCGCCGACCGCAGCCCGGCTGTGCGGACACTGGCCGAGGAACGCGGTGTCGCCGTGGTGACCAAGCCCGTGAAGCCGGCGGCTTTGCGCGCCACGATCAGCGGGCTGGCGGGCCAGCGTCCGCGTCAGGCGGGGGCGCGGCCGCCGCTGGAGAGCAACGCGTCGAAGTGACCCTGCTCGATCTTGCTGGCTGCGATCACAGCCTGGGTGCGGCTGTCGACATCGAGCTTCTGCAGAATGGCCGAGACATGCGCCTTGACCGTCGCCTCGGAGATCGAGAGCTCATAGGCGATCTGCTTGTTCATCAGGCCGTCGCTGAGCATCATCAGCACCCGCACCTGCTGCGGCGTCAGTGATGACAGCCGGTGCATGAGGGCCGATTGCTCGCCGCCCTCGGGCGCCGCACCCTCCGGGACGAACATCTCACCCGCCAGCACGGTCTCGATGGCACGGCGGATTTCGGGCGGGCTCACCGACTTGTGCAGGTAGCCAGCCGCGCCGAGATCGATGGCCGAGCGCACGACACCGGGCTCGTCCACCGCCGAGATGATCATGACGGGCACTTCGGGATATTGCGCACGTAGCAACAACAATCCGGAAAAGCCCCTCGCACCGGGGACGTTCAGATCGAGCAGCACCAGGTCGCAGTCCCGGTCAGCCTCCAGTGCAGCACTGAGGCCCGCGAGATCGCCCGCCTCCTCCACCGAGATGGAAGGGTCGCCACCGGCCAGGGTCTGCCGCAAGGCAGCCCGGAACAGCGGGTGATCGTCAACGATGATGATGCGGCGACGGTTCATGGATGCCTTGCTGAGCTCCGGGTCTGTTACCAAGCGAGCCGGGTTTTTTGTATCCCACTAAAGGCGATGGGCTGCGAAGGTAAACCCGGTCTTGCAATCTGCACCGGGGCTTAACCCGTTCTTTACCATGTTTTTCCAAAAGTAGCGTCAAGACCGCTGCTTGCTCGCGAGCGGCGGTGCCGCTCATGGTTCCGGGATCGTCCAATGGCTCGCGCATACTCAGCCTCACCGCCGCAGGACTTCGAGCCACATCGGCCGGCCGGAGAGTGGCAGGCGCTTCGCGGCGAACTGGTTGCATTGCTCGACCAGGTCGAGGGCCAGGTGGACCGGGTCCGCCGCGATCACCCCGAACACCACGCCCTGTCCGAGCGGATGCGCAGCCTGCGCTACCAGATTGCCGAGGCCGAGCCTGACGACCGGCACCGGGAGGCGCTTCGGTCGGTGAAGCGCGCCGTGGACCGGTTCAACGACCGGGACGAGGCTCCCGCCACCAGCGCCGGATATGTTTCTCGCGGCGAGATGGCTCCTAACCCACGCGACACTCTGCAATCCGCCATCCGGCAGATCCGTGAACGTCATGGCGAGCCGCTGGGGCACACACCGCGCGCCGCAACGGCCTCGCCGCGCTCCGTCGAGATGCCGCGCTTTGATGAACTCGCCTCGGCTGTCGGCGGGATTTCCGGTCGCCTCGAGCGGCTCGAGGCCGAACTGAAGTCCTCGGCACGCAGCCAGACCGGCAACGTCAAGGAAATCGCCGAACAGGTCGCGCAACTCAGCCACGTGGTCGAGCTGCTGGCCGGCGCCGTGGGCGAGACCGGCCAGGTCAAGCGGCTCGAAGCGCAGATCGCGGGTCTGGCCCAGGCAATGGCACAGGGACCGCAGGTCGACCTCTCGGGCCTGACCCAGCGGCTGGACGACCTGTCGCACACCATCATCTCGTTCGACGAGAAGCAGAGAAACGAGGGCCTGGCCCAGCGCCTGGACGATGTGACGGCCACCATGGGCCGGCTCGCCGATCTCCAGGTGCAGTTCGCCAATCGTGTCGACAGTTCCGCCAAGGCATCCGGTGGGCTTCGCGAAGGGCTCGCCGCGGTCGAAAGCGGCATTCGCGGACTCTATGACAAGATCGAGACCACGCCGCAGGCGCACCGCGACGGTATGGCGGCGATCGAGGCCAGCATCCGGGCGCTCTCCGAAAAGCTCGAAGTGGCCCCCCAGTCCGATAGCGGCCTGCGCGACGGCATGGGGGCCATCGAGACCGGTATCCGCGGCATCTACGACCGTATCGACACCATCGAACGCTCTGCGGCTATGCCCGCGATCGAGCTCGACCAGCTGACCCACGGCATGGCGGCGCTTACAGAAGCGCTGCGCAATCCCCTGCAGCCGGAGGGCATCGTCGAACTAGTGGAGGCGATCCACGAACGGATCGGATCGCTCGAAACCTCCAGCCGCGATGTAGGGGAGCTAAAGCTCGACGTCGGGGCGCTGCGCGCTGCGGTCATCGATGCCATGGAGCCCCGCTTCGCGGCCATCGAGGACAGGATCGAAACCCTGTCCGACCGGATGATGGCGCCGCGTGAAGAGCTCAACCTCAGCCAGCTGGAGGCGCAGGTGCGCCAGCTGGTGGCGCGCATGGACCAGACCGGCGAACAACTGACCGGGC
>ERZ778022.2722-NODE-2722-length-17976-cov-5.243457_pt1 | contig 17976 bp, 8 predicted proteins | sample MGYA00375752_ERZ778022 | MGnify/ENA primary metagenome ERZ778022 (study PRJEB29350, sample SAMN05389826) | bioreactor metagenome | isolation source: Thiocyanate bioreactor | place: South Africa: University of Cape Town | collected 2014-04-04 ... | reverse complement strand
CCGCCGCCCCCTGGCGGGGAGGAGGAAGTTGGCCCGCCGGCGGGCGCCTCGCCCTCCGCCGCCGCCGCCGCCGCCAGCGCTGCCGCCGCCGCGCCCGGCGCCACCGACGTGATGAGGGACATTGTGGGGCGGGTGGGGATTGGGGGTGGGGAGTGGGGAGTGGGGGTGGGGGTGGGGGAGGGGGAGAGAGAGAGAGAGGGGGAGAGGGGGAGAGAGAGATAGAGGGAGGTAGTGATAAGATTAAGAAGGGAGGTTATGATAAAACAACAACCAAGAGATCAACGACAAACCCTCACCCCGTTATTGCACGGTCTGTAATCTTCATTACAAACGAATTACAATATTGCAGCTGCAGGTCGGGACTCGGGAGGTCCATCAGTAGGCTAGGCCGCTAGGGGGGAAGGGGAGAGAAGAGGAAGTTCAAGTTTATGTATACTCCCAATTCATATCTTTTTGTTGCACCATTTGTCACCAAATTTCACAACTTTTTCCCGACTCCTACCACTTACCAACCGGTGACAGTAAGACTTACGTATCACGGCTTTCTAAATTCAGTGCTAGAGTGGTTGGAGATTGTGAGGGTGCGGTGGTATTGGCGCCGGAAGTGACGGCAGTAGGAGCGAGAGAGGCCGCCGCACCCATTCTTGAGCTGGCGGTAATATATGCCATAGCACACGGCGACCGCCGCGTGCCGCAGAACTTGTGCGCGGGGTGTGTTATTCCCAGCGACAGTTACTTTGCCGCACTGCCGGATTGGGTCCCACCGTGCCGTGCTTTTAATATTATTGCTACTTTACTCACCTACCACTCTCTCCCCTACTACTACTACTCGTCGTCTACTTGTCATCTTCGGTGCATACAACGAAAGATGGCGGCGGCGGCGAGCGCGGCACGCGGCGGCAAGGGCGCGTCGGAGCTGGCGATGCTGAAGAGCGCGGAGGAGGAGGCGGCGCGCATCGTGGCGGCGGCGCGCGACGGTACGCACGCTCCTCGTCGTCGCTGCGACTGCTCGTTCCGGCTGGACGCACACAACACCGCACGCACCCATACCCACCCACACGCACACATACCCACACACACCCAACCGCAGAGCGCAAGACGCGCATGCGCGCGGCGGCGGCGGAGGCGGCGCGCGAGGTGGACGAGTACCGCGCCATGCGTGAAATGAAGCTGCGGCAGTCGACCGCCGAGTCGGATGCGCTGGTGGACCGCGTGCGCCGCGTGACGGGCGAGACAGACGGCCGCATTCGCATGCTGGAGTACGTAAGGGGGCGGGAGGGGGGCTGGGGGTGGGAGGTGGGGGGGAGGGAGGGGATGGGGAGGAAGGATAGGAGGGGATGACTTGAGTTTTGGGATTACCACACATGCTCACATGCACACGCACTCATCCGCACCCCCTCCACCCAACGCCTGCAGCTCCGAGTTTGCACACAACAAGGATGCCGTGACGTCCATGCTGCTGCAGGTGGTGCTGAACATTGACAACCCGTACACGCCCAAGACGACGGCGTCGTAAGGAGGGCGGCGCGCTCGTTGCCGCTGTCCGCTGGTACCCCAACTCCCCCATCTCACACTGTTTTGCCTTTTTGAATGTTGACCCAGACATCAATCACACACACACACACATCCACCATGTTGGCTCACTCAACAACCAGATATTATTATTACAGCTTGGGCGGCGGCAGACTCGTAGCGCCGCCGCGCGCCAGAGGCACCACCCGCGCGCCGCGCGACGCCGTCACGAGGATGGTGACGCCGGCGAGGGTGGCGTCGTCCAGCGCCAGCGCCAGCGCGGCGGCCACACGGTCGGGCGTCAGCAAGCCGCCCGGCTGCGCCGCCACCACCGCCGCAAAGGAGGGGTCGTCCAGGCTGGTGCGCACCATGGCTGTGTCGGTGAAGTTGGGGCAGATGGCCACCACGCGGATGCCGTCCGCGTCCGCCAGCCAGCCCAGGGAGCGCGTGAAATTGACAACGCCAGCCTTCGTGGCGGCGTACACGGGTGAGAAGTCTACCGGGCCCAGGCCCGCCACGCTGGCAGTGTTCACAATCACGCCGCCGCGCGGCATGCGCTCTTTTGCCAGCTTGGTGCCCTTCAGCACGGCGGTCAGGTTGATGGCCACCGCGCGGTCAATGTCTTCCATCAGCGGCGTCGCAATGCCGGCATTGTTGCACATTACGTCAATGCCGCCATCGCCGCCCAGTGTTGTCGCTGCTGCATCTAGCGCCGCTGCCAGCCCCCCCTCATCCCGCACATCCACCAGCCGCCCCGCCACCGCCGCCCGCCACATCGAGTATCATGACGCGGTAGCCGCGTCGCAGCAGCGTGACGCAAAACGCGCGCCCAATCCCCGCCGCGCCGCCCTGTTTTTGGTTGGGTGGGTGTGGTTGTTTTGGATGTGGGTGTGTGAGTTGGCGATACAGGCAGGCGCCTACGCACTGTAACGACTGCAATCTTTGGTCTTGGCACCCCACCACTGTGACTACCACTCGCCGCACTAGCCGCTGCCATCGTGGCCGGCGTTGGTTGGACCAGGTGGCACAGCACAGCACGCAACGTGGCCTCGCGTAAGTCGGTGATGCAGTGTCGGAGTGCTTGATATGACGTCAAAAATTCACTATTAGAACGTCATAATTCAGACCAAACAAAAGTGCTAATCACAACAATACAATCACATGCGTCAATTCCAGTGATAATATTTGCTTGCTACGGTGTGTGTGTTCATTTCCACTTTGCGTATCATCACCACCTCTGCCATCGCGCTTCACGTCGCTCCCCGAGTCGGCGACTCTGCGCCAGCCACAAACCTGCAAAACCGCGCGGCGCAACTCCAGAGGACCACAGGCAAACCTCAAAAGTGTGCGTCGGTCGCATTTATTGACGCGGGGCGCGCCAACGCAACGCACCGCCGGCGTGCGCCTGCCCTCTGCAGCAAGGGCAGTTGCGTAGTTGGTTCTAGTTACAGGCTTACAGCGCTGCGGGCGCGTGATTGCGTTACAAACTTACAAACGCTGCGACGGCGCTGCGGCAGGGCGCATGCGCACGGTGCCCGACCGCTGCTGACATTGACGCCGCGCTTGGCAGCCTCCAACCGCAGTAGTGAGGACATTGCAATAGTAGCGGCGGCGCGTGGCGCACTTGGCCGGCCTGGAGGCGGGCCTCAGCGCAACTGAGCGCACGTCGCTGCGCGCTACCACCTAGAACGAAGCACTGGCAGTGTCGGACCTCAACAGAGAACAGACTGACAACATGGCGGCCGTACGGGTGGTGTTGTGGGGCGTGGCGCTTGCCGCCATCCTGCACACAGCCACGGCCGAGCGGCACATTGCGGCGGCGGCGGGGCACATGTGTGTAGTGCAGGCGAACAGTGCTGTTACATGCCGTGGCAACACCTCAGCTGGCGGCATGTTTGGCCTGCCTGTCAACGCAACATTCCATGCAGTGACGGCCGGCAATGACTTTAGCTGCGGTCTCACGACCGTCAACAGCAGTCTGCGCTGCTGGGGTGCCCTGCCTGGTGGCAGCGCGCAGCTGCCGCCGCCCTCCACCTTCTTTGTCGATGCACACGCCGGGCCGCGCCACGTGTGCGGCCTGATTCCAAACGGCCCCGTGTACTGCTACGGCGACGCGTCGTCGCTTGGCGCCATCAATGCACCGCCGGGTGTTGCCTTTCAGGGTGTGAGTGCGGGCACCGACTACACGTGCGGCGTGGCGCGCAACCACAGCGTGGTGTGTTGGGGCGACGGCACCAATCCGGTGGTCGCTGCATCAACATGGCGGGCCATCACCGACGCAGAGCACGTGGCGGCGGGTGCCGACCACGCGTGTTACATCCGCGTAAATGGCAGTGTGGCGTGCTGGGGGTCAAATAGCCGCGGTGCAGCGTCGCCCCCAACCAACCTGGCGTACAATGGCAGCGTGTGGTGGCTAGCAGCCGGCGGCGGCATGACTTGTGCAATCACTGGGCCAAGCGTGCCAGGGCCGGTGACGTGCTGGGGCACTGTGACCGGCAACATTACCAACACCGGCTTTGAGGTGGCGTGCGCGGGCTGGGGGTGCGTGGCATCCACCGCCGCAAGCATTAGTGGAAGCGGGCAGGTGGTGGTAGCGAGGGCAGTGGGCGGGTTGCCGCTGCCGGCGACACTTGCAGATGGCGACCGCGTCATGGTCACCACGTTGGCAGGCAGCGGTGCAGCTGGCACAGCAAATGGCGTGGGTGCCGCGGCACGGTTTTACAGCCCACGGGGTATGTCTCTTGATGGCGCTGGCGGGCTGTACGTGGCTGACACACAAAACCACGTGATTCGGTGGATTAACCTTGTTACGCGGGAGGTGACGACGGCGGCCGGTGTGATGGGCATTTCTGGCACGACGGTCGGGCCACACCGCTGCTATCCAAGTTTAATCAGCCCTACGGCGTGGAGGCGGATGACGCTGGCAACGTATACGTGGCAGACACACAGAATGGTGCCATTCGCATGCTGTCGGGTGAAGCGGTAGCAGGCAAGATTGGCACACAATCGGATTCCGATAATAGTGTTGGCACCAACGCGAGGCTGCAAACCCCACATTCGGTGCGCGCGGACATGGTTGGCGGGCTGCTATATGTGGCTGACAGGGGCAACCAGAAAGTGCGCACTGTGACCATTGGGGGAACACAGACTGTCGATACACTGATCTCATTCTCTGACTTTGTACGTGAAGTTGCGCCAAATCCCGCAGCGCGGGTCCTCTATGTGGCGGTTGGCCCTTCAGTGCAAACTGTCACGTATGCTGGCACAAGCAAGCTCCTAGCTGGATCCTCTGCAAACAGCTACGCTGACGGCACCGGTGCCGCAGCGCGTTTTAGCGATATCACGGGGCTGGCGCTGGATGCAGCGGCAGGGTTGCTTTTTGTGGCGGACGACACGAACCACCGCATTCGATGCATCACCACTGGTGGCGGCGTTGTCACTACAATTGCTGGGTCGGGGACACCATCACTGGTTAACGGCGTTGGCTCGTCGGCGGCATTCAACGGTCCAATTGGTATTGCGGTGGATCCTGCCAGCGGCGCCCTGTACGTCAGCGACAACAACAACCACGTCATCCGGCAGATACAGCTACCCATGCCCATCCCTGTCACCCTCATTGCTCCACCCCTGCCGCCATCCCCTCTAGCATCAAACCATCAGCTTGTGTCGTGGCGTGCGCTTGGCAGTGCCGGTGCTGGAACGGCCACGCCGCTGCTGGACGCGCGCAGCCGCATCACATTCTTGGGACCCCTGTCAGCCACCAACACAGCCGGCCTCAATCCAGTCATTCGGACGCTACTACTGGGTAGTATTACGCTGGCGCCACGGAATGCAGCACCTGCAGCCACCGGTAATACCAACACCACCTTCTCCACGTCGGCACAGCGCGGTCTTCGATTCCTCACCCTGACAGCGCCCGCGGTGCCGGCCGCCGCCCTTGCACTGCCTGCGCTCACGAACCTTACGCTGACCGCAGCAGTGCAGCCGCAACTGGCCGCTGGCAGCTTGGACGGGTTGGGAGCACTGACCTGCCTCAACTGTGGCGGCGTGGTCGGGTTGGCCAACCTGTCAGGCCTTCGCATAGTGAGTGACCTGCTGACACAGCCACTCGCCCTGCCGCTCATCACGACGCTGGACGCCAGTGCCACCGGCATTTCCGCTGTTTACGCACGCAGCTTTGACGGCATGACGGCACTGCGTGTGCTGTCGCTGGCAGGCAGCAACCTGTCATTCGTCAGCGACGCGGCTTTCACTGGCGCTAAGCAGCCGGTGCTGGTGACAATTGACCAGTCACGCACCCCGCTACTTTCTGGCAACACCTGCCCACCTGGGACGTACTATGCCGCGTTCCATCTGGCTGCAAGCGGGGCGCTGTACTTTGCCTGCGCCACATGCCCCGTGGGCACGTCCTGTGCTGGCGGCGCCGCGCTGCCAGTTTCGTGCGCTGTCAACACGTACGCGGCAGCCGGCGCCGCTGCCTGTGTGCCGTGCCCCACCGGGACGTACGCCGACGATGGGGCAAACAAGTGCACTCTCTGCTCCAACGGCGTGGCAGCCGCAACCTGCACCGCCACCGCGACGTGGCGTAATGTGATCACGCTGGTGGCTGGCGGTGCTGGCAGTTGGGTCGGCGCCACTATTTACCTTGCGCCTGCTGGCTCCCCTCCGGCCGGCGCCAACGCCGTGGTTTGCGGTGCCTTGACGACGCTATCCACGTCGACGGTGTCCTGCGCACTGCCATTCCTGCTACCACCTGCCACCACTGCACCCGTGCTTACACACGTGTGGGTGACCCATGCAGGTACGGGCGGCGTCCCACAACGGGTCGCGGCAAACGTTACGCTGGTGCCGCCGCCACCGGTTGTTGTTGCGGCCGGTGGCGGCATTGGGTTGGCACCACTTACGGCTGGGCATGGCCGCGTTGTGCTCCAGCTACCGGCGCCACGTCTGACGGTTGCTGACTGGGTCGGCGCTGGCCTGCCGCCGCCACCACAAGCAACCATTGATGGTCTGTCAGTGTGGCTGGGCGGTGTGCCGTGTAGCGAGCCAGTGTGGGAAACATCCACCACGCTGTCGTGCGTGCCTGCCACCACTGGCGCCCCCAATGTGGCTGCCGTGGTGCAGCTGGCGGGCGGGGTGTTTAATGTCAGCGGCGTGCTGCCATCGCTGCTGCAGGCACCAGCACTTGCCGCCAGCATGGAGGTGCAGCTGTTGCCACCTGCATCAACAGCCGTAAACATAACACTGGCTGGCGTGGCGCTGTGCGCAGGCGGCGGTGGTGTCCCGCAGCTCGCGTCCGCGTCAGTGGCCGGCGTGCCGTGTGCCGCCATTGCTTGCGCCCCTGGCCGCACTGATGCTGCGCTATGTGTCGGCTGGGACCCCAGCAGCGTTCGTACTGCCGGTAGCCCACAGGCTGCCGTCAACGTGTCGGTGGCTTGGGTTAGCCCTGCATCTCGTCCGGTGTTCTGCGCCGCCTGTGTCACTTTGGCCAGCCGGCCGGTGCTAACATCCATCACACCCACCTCTGTTGCTGCGCCGGGTGTACCGGTGGTGCTCACTGGCACTGGCTTCACGGGCGCCACCCACGTGCCACCCACCGTGCTCATTGGTGACGAGGTGTGCGGAGGCGTCATGTTGCTGTCGCAAACGGTGTTACAATGCACCGCGCCACCCGTGCTGTCATCGGCACCCGGTTACCCTGTGGTGGCCGTCGTGGTCATCAATGCTGCAGGCGCCGCATCAACCGAGTCCGTCAACCTCACCTACCCCACCACCTTTGCCGTGTCATGGGAAACCACGCCGGCGGCAACCGCGCTGCCAGGTGGCCTGTTCCTTCCCGCGCCCACGCTGCGGGTGGTGTCGCGGCAAGCGGCAACCTGTACCCTTGCCATCAACGTGAGCTCGTGTGCCACAACCAACCCGGCGCTGGCGTCGCGTTCCGCCGGCATGTCTGTGTCAACGCCCGCCACGTCGCTTTCTGTGGGCGCCAGTGACACGCCTGCTGCCGTGCCAACCGACTTGTACTTGGACGCGCTGATTGTGGCTGGCGCGTCGGGCTGCGCCGGCTCGCTGATGGCAACGTGTATTGACGCTGTAGGAGAGACAGCATCAACGGCAGGGCAACCCAATCCTGCAGTGGCGCTGGCGAGCTGGCGGGGCGACTGGACTTCAACCAACGTGCCAACTGTTGTGGTACCAGCTGCCCTGCCGGACCTGACAGCGGTGTTCAGCCTTGTTGGCAGCGGTGGCGTGCTGACGGTCACCAGTGCCACGTCGTTGTCGTGCTTGGCGCTGCTGCTCCCAGCGTCTGTCGCGCCGCCGTCACTGAGCCAGTCGCTGGACCGCGTGTCGTCGCGCGATGTGTTGTCGTCGGTCAGTGGTGTGGTGGCACTGATTAATGGCTCCGCTGCCGGCATTGCAATTGCTGGCTTGACGGCGTCGGCATCGCGTCTTGGCCAGGCGCTGGCGCTGTACGCGGAGTGCACCTGGGTGCCCACTGGCGAGCGCCTGCGCATGCCCACGCTGCCGCTTGCAGTGGCTAACGTCACGTTGGCACTGACGCCCGCAACGTCGCTGCTGGTGGAGGCATACGAGAGTTCCGGCGTTGCGGCTGTCGCGACGATGTCACCGGCCGGCGTGGCCAATTTCGCCGGCGCTGACGCGCGGTGTACGTGGCGCACCATGGCTGCCACCTCGTCGTCCATTGTGCTGGCCGCTGCCAGCAGCGCAGCATCATGGACGCTGGATGCCAATGGCGTCGTCGGTGGCGGCCAGCCGCTGGCGCTGACGGTGGAGGGCTCGCCTGGTGCCACACTGACACTGCAGCTGGTGTGCAGCCTGTGGGGTGCCGCCACCGTGGCGTCACCTCCACTCAACGTCACCACGCGTGCCTACACTGTCACGCTTTGCGACGGTGTCGGTGTTAGTACGGTGCGCGCTGTGTGGCCGTCTGGCACACAGGCGTTATTAGCGCTGGTACCCGCCATTGCAGTTACGGTACCGGCGCGCAATGTGTTGACGTGTGGTGTATCGATTGCTGGGATGTCAGCGCGTCAGGCGGCAACGGCACCTGGTGTTGGCCTGGGGCTGTCCGACGGTGCCGTGCAGCTAGTGGGCGAGCCATCTATATCGGTGGTGCTGGAGTCCACTGCCACACGCGCCAACGTCTCACTGTCGCGTGTCGGGCTGCACACCGCGGGCGGCACCAACGCGTCGCTGATGTTGACGTGTCGCGACGGCGTTGGCCGCAGCGCCGCGCTGGGCGCGCCCATCAATGTCAGCGTGGCGGCATTATCCGCGACATGGAGCACAGATACTGTGGCAGTCATGCCGTCAGTTGTGGTGCCGTCGCAGGCGCTGCCAGCGTTGACGCTGACTGTGATTAGCTCACCTGCCGTGCCGCTGCCGCCCGACACTGACGTCACCTCGCTGCTGTTGTGTGCGGCGGGCATCTTCCGCGCATCAACGCCGCTGCCGCTGTCTACGCCACTGGCAGCGCTGGTTGCGTCCGCGTCACCGATTGCGTCATTTAGTACCTCCACCACGGGTGGCGCTACTATCACGACCGGTGCCGACAACGCCAGCATTGTTGTCACCATGCCGCCGCTGTCAACCACAACCTGCCCGCTGGCCACGCAGCTGACGGTGGCTGCTGAGTGCACTTGGACGCCCACCGGCGAACGTGTGCGGCTGCCATTGCTGGTAACCTCCACGCTGAAGTTGACGCTGGCGTGGGCAGCGCCACCAGCCATCGTGTTGGCGTACACACCAATGCCATTGTACCTGACTGCAACCATTGGCGCGCCAGCAACGGGCAGCAGCGGCGCCGCAACAACAGCAACATGCGAGGTGTTGCTCGTGAATGCAACCGTGCGAAGTGCGCGGCTGGCTGCAGACGCCTGGTCGCTGGAGCTGGACGGCAGCGCATCCAGTGGTACCATAGTGCCATCAACGGCGACCATTGCTGTGCAGGCGCCGCCCGCCACACAACTGTTTGTCAAAGTGTCGTGCACAGCGTGGGGTCAGGTGCTGTCGACAACCCCACTGCGCCTCACAACCGCGTCGCTGGAGGCGCGCATCACGTCGCCGCTGCCGTCCACATTCATTGCGTCTGACGCTTCGTCACCCTGGCCGCTGGAGCCGCCGCTGGTAGTTGCAGTGGTCACGCGCCACAACAATGCTGTGGTTGCCGACGTCACCTGCTCTGTGACGGCGTCGACGCCTGCGACGGACTTGGTGGTTGTTGACGACGCCAGCGCGCTGACGTCGCTGCGAACCGTCCCAGCGGACGCGCACACTGGCATTGTTGCCGTGCCGCAGTTTGTGGTACAAACGTCGCCCGCCACGCGCAACGTCACGCTGGTGGTTGAGTGCCAGCACCTCGCGTCTGGCGACGCCCTGCCGCCGCTCAGCGCCACCATCCCTGCAACTCTACTGGCGGTGCAGCAGTGCACTGCGCCGGTAACAACTGCAGCGGTGGGCGATCCGTTGCCGGCGTTCAGTGTTGGCGTGTCAGTGGCGGCACCAGATGGCGTCACCACACTGCCATGCGAATCTGCCGTATTGGATGCAACGCAACAACCCATTGCGCTGCCGCCCATCGTGTGCACCATTGCGCAACAGACATCCAACGCCACCGCTTCAGTGTTCCTGCAACACACCGCTGTGGTTGTGGCCGCCGACAGCCACATTGCGTCGTTTGACGCCTTCACGCTGGTGGCGCCACAGGGGCAGACGTACGGCCTGTCGCTCACCTGCGCCGTTGGCGGGCTGGCCATCCCGCCGGCACTGACATTCAACGTGGAGATTAGTGGCTGCCGACCGGGGCAAGCGTCAGAGTCGGTGACATGTGTTACGTGTGGCGGCGGGGAATTCAGCTTGGGTGGCAAGGGCGCCAAGTGCACCGGCTGTCCGCCTGCCGGCGCAACCTGCGTTGGCGGCATCCTCACGCTGCTGCCGCATTACTTCCGGCCACCATCACAAGGCGGCATGCCCCTGGGGCCTGACACCGAGTTGCACCCGTGCCACAACTCCGAGGCATGCACGCTGACACTCAATGGCAGTGACGCGCTGTACGGCTGCTCGCCTGGTTACACCGGCCCGCTTTGCGGCGTGTGCGATGCGGCGGCTAACTATGCGCGGTTCGGCGACGCGTGTGACGTGTGCTGGGCTCCCGGTGCGTCGGCATTCTTCCTGTCCGTGGTGTTCATTGTTGTGCTGGCGCTGCTGGCACACGTGGCACTGTTCAGCGAGGTGTACAATAAGTACCCTGACGACGCCATCGTGCTGCGCATTGCGCTAGGATACCTGCAGGGCGTCGGCAGCCTGCGTGTGTTTGTTGCCGGCAGCACGCAGGCATACGCCAACCTGATGGGGTGGACAGAGGTGGTGAGCGCCAGCCCGCTAAGCATGGGCGCACTGCAGTGCCTGCTGCCCCTCTCCTACTTCACGCAGTACGCCTTCACGGTGCTGCTGCCGGTGCTGGCGTCCGCGGTCGTAATTGCCATCTTCCTGGTTGGCACCACGGCGCGGTCGGTGCACTGCGAGTTGCGGCGCGCGGCGCCATCACCAGTCGCCACGACTGAGGCAAGCCCGCAGTCACCGTCATCGCCGCCGCCCACCATCGCTACCCGCATCATTTCTGCCGGCGGCAGCTGTACGCTGGACAGCGAGGCCCTACGAGGCAAACTGACGACGTGGTGGGCGTCCAAGCGGCACATCTCAACGCTGCTGTTTGTGCTGTTTCTCACCTACATGCCCATCACGTCAGTGTCGCTGCGCGTTCTGGACTGCATCCCGCCAGTGGCCGGTGTCCGGTACCTGCGGTCCAACTTGAGTGTCGAATGTGGGGTGGGGGAGCACGCTGCCGCGCGTGTGCTGGCGTACTTTGTGTTGTTGGCGGTGGGCATCGGCTTCCCTGCCGGCCTTGCGTGGCTACTGGGGACGGCGCGCAAGGAGCAACTGCTGGACACTGGGGTCCACGCCACGTGGGGCTTCTTGTTTGACGGCTACCGCGCGCCCACGCGCAAGTTGGTGACAAAAAGTGGCGACGACGACAAGTCGCTGCCGGTTACCGACAGTGGCGGCACTGGCAGCACGCCCACCGAGACTAGTACAGCTCCGACGCCCGATAAGCACGGCAGGTTGCAGAAGGCGCGGCAGACCTCGTTGCGATCCCTGACGCAGGCGTGGGTGGTGGAGGGGGACAGCCGCGTGTGGTGGGAGGCGTTGGTACTGGGCCGCAAGGCCGGCGTGGTGTTGCTGGCGGTGCTGGTGACTAACCCGTACATGCAGTGCGTGGGCGCCACGCTGTGGTTCTTTGGCGCCATACTGCTGCAGCTCAAGTATGCGCCGTATGAGAAGACCAAGTTCAACCGCCTGGAGCTGGCAACGTTGACTGTCACGTTTTTCACCGCCGTCGTGTCGACGGCGCTGCTGCAGTTCAACGTTGACGTCGCCACGGCAGATCTCCATGCACCGGCTGCCATGGCACCCATTGAGTGGGCTGTCACCATCGTGCTGGGGGCGCTCAACACGGGCATGTTGGCAACCCTGTGTTATTTATGGCTGCGCGTGCAGTGGGACCGCGCGCGGACGATATGGCGCGCCCTGCCGCTGCGTCGCGCGTCGTCGGTGCCGGCGCCGGCGCAGCCGCCGCCATTGAAGACGATGATGTCGCCTCTGACTTTCATCGTTGGCGACAGCGGGTCAGGGGGTGGCGTGGCATTTGCTATGCTCAACCCGCTGCGCACCGGCAGCCTCCCGCCGGCTGCCAATAATGGTACCGGTATTTCCCTGCGCCGCCTCAACCTGAGCTCGTCGGCGGTCACAACTACTACCACTGGCGGCGACAGCAAGACGGCGCACTTCAGCAGCACGTCACCGCTGCGCGTTGCGGTTGATCGGCATGCCGTGATGTTGCGTACTGCCTCGTCGCCTGAATTGGTGGTCGCATTGCCGTCAGCGCCACCGACGCACACCGTCGGCATGCCGCCAACTTTTGTGCGGATGCAAAGCTCGACAACACTCACCGCGCCGCATCCGACGCCGCCGGTCAGCGCTGCGTCAGCCCTGTAACCACACGCGCCGTCGTGTTGGTGTGACATGACACACTGCGTGTAATGCTCTTCTGTATATTATTGTGTATTATTGGCCGTTGCCGTGCGCAACCGCCCCTGGTGTCACCAGCGTGCGCCCACCCCCACGCCCGTCTGCCTTGATTGCTCGTCACCGGGCCAGCCGTCATTCGCTGGCCCATGTCACTGTTGTTGTTGTTGTTGGCCGATTGTGCAGCTCGGCTGTCGCCGCTGCCGGGTCTATCATTTTGCGTGTTAGTGTTTATGGGCGCTACCGCCCGCTGGCCATGGCACGCGCGCCGCAATGGCGCCGTGCGCGGGCAGCACCGCGGGCTGTGCGATGTGCAACACTGTCAGCGCGACCCGCGGACAGACAGCGTGGCGTCACTCTTCATTTGCATGTGTCGTTGCATTTGAATGTGGAAGCCCTGCCCTGCCGCCGCTGCGTGCGGTCTGCGGTCGCGTCGCCGATTCGCCGTAGCGTCAACGTCACGTTTGCGCTTCTCAAGGACAAACTCCAAAATCCGCGGCTTTCACAACAGCCTGCGCACGCGCGTCTATGTCAGTGACCCTTACGGCGTGCTTTCTCGCTCGCGTGCGCATCGGCTCTGCTGGGTTCTTGGCCACCAGCCCGCAGGGTGGTCCGAAGTCGTCATCGACGTGGTCGACAAGGCACGAAAGTGACGCACCGCCTCCTGCAACATGGCCATCACCCGTTTTTCCACGTCTCTGCAGACTCACAACACCACCTGATTGTGCGTCACCCGACATCCCAGCGTGCACCCGACGCGGTGTGGGTGCAATTCCTGCCATTTCCGTCCTTGCCGGCCGTTACATTTTTACGTTGCGTGTACAACACACTCAGTAGTGACACTGAGTAGTGGTCAGAGTGCCGCCGCACGCAGCAGCCTGTTGGGCCAGTGTTGGCCTGGCCTGGCCGCTTGACCACCGCTTACCCCACCAGTTGTGCAGTGTGTGCAGGCTGTCGACAGCAACTCCTGTGACAGCAGCAGCTGTCGGATTGGAGGTGTTGGTCCTTGCGTCATTGACGTGGTCGCCGTGTGCTGTCTCCATTGCAGCGTTGCTGTGTGTGCTTGGGTCGTGTAAGCACTGGCAACGAGAGAAGACGTTGGGCTGGCGGCGGAGGTGAGCAGAACCACTGCAGCGGAGGTCACACAGGTTGTCAATGTCATTGCTTGCAGTGGCAGCAAGCAGCGACGCAATGGGTCGATGGGTGGGGCTGTGGGTGGTAGGCTTGGTCGTGGGCCTGCGAGTGGTCGGTGCCGAGCGGCACATTGCAGCGGCGGCGGGGCATGTGTGCGCAGTGCAGGATGGCGGCGGCGTGTTGTGTCGCGGCAACGCGACAAGTACTGGCAAGCTAACACCGCCATATGGCGTGGCGTTCCATGCTGTGACGGTCGGCGATGACTTTAGCTGTGGCCTGGCGGTCAATGGCAGCATGCTGTGCTGGGGGTCAGTGCCAGGAAGCGCGCGGCCGGCAGCCAACGTGTTCTTCGTGGACGCGCACGCCGGGCCGCGCCATGTGTGCGGCTTGGTACCAAATGGTACTGTGTTGTGTTATGGCGACGCGACGTCACGCGGTGCCTTCAATGCACCGCAGAGTATTGCATTCCAGGGCGTCACGGCGGGCACCGACTACACCTGCGGCGTGGCGCGCAACCACTCCGTGGTGTGCTGGGGTGACGGTGGCAACCCGGTTGTGGCCGCGGCGGCAATGTGGCGGTCCATTGCTGATGCGGAGCACGTCGCCTGCGGGGCTGACCATGCGTGCTACATCCGGGTGAACGGCAGCGTGGGGTGCTGGGGATCTAACAGCCGAGGTGCCGCGGCGCCGCCAGCAGCGCTATTGTCGAATGGCAGCGTGTGGTGGCTGGCTGCGGGTGGCGGCATGACATGTGCCATGTCAGGGTCAAGCGTGCCAGGACCGGTGACTTGCTGGGGAAGTGTGAGTGCCATGCCGACGGATGCGGCATATGAGGTGGCGTGCGCGGGCTGGGGGTGTGTGGCAGCAAATAGCAGCGCAGGAGTGAAGGTAGCGACGGCAACAGGAGGCGGTGGTATTCCGCAGAATGTGGTGGGCAGCGCTGTTATTGCTGGTACTGTTTCAACGCTGGCAGGCAATGGTGTTGCTGGATCGACAGATGGAGTGGGCACCGCAGCAAAGTTTAACTATCCACGGGGTGTGTCTCTTGATGGCGCTGGGGGGCTGTATGTGGCAGACAGCAGTAACCACGTGATTCGGCGGGTGGACACTGCGTCTCGAGCAGTGACGACAGTGGCTGGTGTGGCGGGAAGCAGTGGCTCAACAGTGGGTGCCACGCCGTTGCAATCCAGGTTTAGTTATCCAAATGGCGTGTATGTGGCAGATGCAGGCAACCATGCCATACGCATGCTGTCGGGTGTGTGGGTTGCTGGGACTGGTGCGTCCGGGTCAGGCAATGCTGCCGCTGGCACCAGCGCCACATTTTCTTTTCCGAATGCGGTGCGTGCGGACGTGGCGGGCGGGTTGTTGTACGTGGCGGATGGCAACTACCAGGTGCGCACCGTCGCCATTGCTGGCAGCCACGCCGTCGCCACGCTCGTCTTTTACCCCAGTTATTCGTACGTGCGCGACATTGCCCTGGATACCACGGCTCGCGTCGTGTATGTAGCGGTGGGCAACGCAGTGTACTTCGTCACGTACGCTGGGGTGTCCACGCTTCTGGCAGGCGCTACCACGAACGGCTATGCAGACGGCGCCGGCAACGCGGCACGGTTTAACACCATCGGCGGTTTGTCGCTAGATGCAGCTTGGGGCGTTCTGTATGTAACCGACTACTACAACCACCGCATTCGACGCATTACCACCAATGATGGTGTTGTCACCACATTCGCCGGCTCAGGATCCACTGCATTAACGGATGGCATTGGCACCGTGGCGGCCTTTTGGTACCCTTGGGGCATTGCGCTGGATTCTGCCAGCGGCGCCCTGTACATTGGCGACCAATACAACCACGCCATCCGGCGGGTGCAACTCCCAGTTATCACCTCTGTCATCCTAACTGCTGCACCCCTGCCGCCATCACCGCTGGCGCCCACCCACCAGCTGACAACTTGGCGCGCGCTTGGTACCGCCAATGCTGCAAGCACCGGTACACTCACACTGTTGGACGCGCACAACGCCGCCTTCACGTCACCCCTATCAGCAACCAACACAGCGGGCCTCAACCCCGCCATCGGCGCGCTGCTGCTGGGAACCGTGATGCTGGCGCCACGGGACGCATCCCCCGCCGCAGCCGGCAACACCAACACCACCTTCTCCACGTCGGCGCAGCGCGGCCTGCGATCGCTCAGCCTGACAACGGCCGCTCTCCCAGCGTCTGCCCTCGCGCTGCCGGCCCTCTCTACTCTTACAATATTTGCCCCGTCGCCGACACTGGCGTTGCAGCTGACTGCTGGCAGCTTTGACGGGCTGGCGACACTGACTTGCATCAACTGCGGCGGTGTTGCTGGACTTGCCGACATTTCTGGTACCCTGCTCAGCACCCTGCTGACACAGCCGCTTTCCCTGCCCCTCATCACGGCGCTGGACGCCAGCGCTACCAACATCACGGCGGTATACGAGCACGATTTTGACGGCATGCCGGCGCTGCGCTGGCTGTCACTGGCGGACAATCCTCTGAACTACGTCAGCGACGCTACCTTTTCAGCGACGAAGCAATCGGCGCTGGCGGCCATTGACCAGTCGCACACGCCGTTGACAATGGGCAGTGGATGCCGCCCAGGTTCGTCCAATGTCATTCAGCTGGTTCCTGCCGGAGGAGTGCCATTTGTTGCCTGCAGTGTGTGTTTGGCTGGGATGTCATGCGCTGGTGGTAACGGGCCACCAGTCCTGTGCAGTGCCAACACGTACGCGGCAGGCGGCGCCGCTATCTGCACACCGTGCCCTCCTGGCACGTACGCTGAAGGGGCAGCGCGGAATTGCATCGCCTGCCCACCCGGCCTTGCAGCCCCCGCATGCAACGCCACTGCGTCGTGGCGCGACACCATTACGATTGTGGCAGACGGCACCGGCAGCTGGGTCAACGCCAGCATTTACTTGGTGCCTGCAGGATCTCAACCCACCGCCGCCAACGTGTCATGCGGTCCGATGATTGCGGTATCCAGCACCACAACGACATGTGCGCTGCCGTTCATGCTGCCAGCCGCCACCACCGCGCCAGTGCTAACATTCGTTTGGGTGGCGCATGCCGGCACGGGTGGCGTCCCACAGCGGCTCAACGCCACCGTCTTGCTACTGCCGCCACCGCCGGTTGCCCTGGCGCCTGGCGGTGGCCTCGGATTGGCGCCACTGACACCTGGTAGCGGCCGCATTGTGTTGCACCTACCAGCGCCGCGGCTGACGGCTGCCGACTGGACCGCTGTTGGAAGGCAGCCACCAGTACAAGCTACCATCGACAGCCTGATGGTGTGGCTGGGCGGCAAGCTATGTACGAGCCCGTCATGGGAGTCATCCACCACGCTGTCATGCACGACATCCGCCACCGACGCCGCCAATACTGCTGCCGTGGTGCAGCTGGCGGGCGGGGCGTTCAACGTCAGCGGCGTGGTGCCGACGCTGCTGCAGGCTACACCAACACTTGGTGCCAACACGGAGCTGCTGCTGCTGCCACCCGCGCAATCACCGCTCAACCCCGTCATTAACATCACAATTACTGGCGTGGCCCTATGCGCGGCCAGCGTCCCGCAAGTAGCATCCGCGTCAGTGGCCGGCGTGCCGTGCACATCGCTTACTTGCATCCCTGGTCGTGCCGACGCTGCACTGTGTATGGGATGGAATGCCAGCCACCCTTCTATCGCTACGCTGCGTGCGACTGGCCCACTGGCTGCCGTCAACGTGTCCGTGGCATGGACCAACGCCGCTACCCGCCCCGTCACCTGCGACACCTGCGTAACACTTGCGACCCGGCCAGTGCTGACATCCATCACGCCCACAACCATTGCGGCGGCTGGCGTGCCAGTAGTGGTGGCAGGCACCGGCTTTATGGATGCCGCCACCCGCATGCCACCCACCGTGCTGGTTGGTGGCGAGGTGTGCAGCGGCGTGACTGTGCTGACACCGGCAGTTGTCCAGTGCAACGCGCCGTCCGTTCAGCCATCCGCATCCGGCTTCCCCGTGGTGTCCGTGGTGGTGGTCAATGCCGCTGGTGCCGCCTCCACCGAGCTGGTCAACCTCACGTACCCCGCCACCTTCGCCGTGTCGTGGGCGTCCACTCCGACACTCACCGCACTGCCAAGCGGGGTGTTGTCGCCTGCGCCCATGCTGCGGGTGCTGTCGCGTCAGGCGGCGACCTGCACTCTGGCCATCAACGTGAGCTCCTGCGCCACG
>ERZ778022.2718-NODE-2718-length-18002-cov-6.467432_pt1 | contig 18002 bp, 9 predicted proteins | sample MGYA00375752_ERZ778022 | MGnify/ENA primary metagenome ERZ778022 (study PRJEB29350, sample SAMN05389826) | bioreactor metagenome | isolation source: Thiocyanate bioreactor | place: South Africa: University of Cape Town | collected 2014-04-04 ... | reverse complement strand
GGCGTGGTCTTGCGCAGCGCCGTCCAGCTGAACTGCTCGCCGCGCGTGGGCAGGGAGCGCGAGTGGATGCTCTTGCCGGCGCGGCGGTGGCGGTGCACCGCCTGTCCAAAGAAGCACCAGCTGTCCTTGTGCATGGGGCATGCCAGGGCGTGCGGGCAGGGGCCCACCATGGCGGCGCCGCCCAGGTCGGCGGGCGGCCGCAGGCTGTTGTCATGGCTCTTCAGCCACCCCTTCAACTGTGCCTTCACTTCCGTCATGGACGGCAGCGCGCGTGCCGGCGCCAGCCCCGTCGCCGCCACCACCGCCGCCGCCCGCGACGCCGCTGCTGCCACCGCGTCCACATCATCGCCGCCGCCCGGCCGCCCGCTGCGTGCCAGCGCCGCTGACGCGTCGCCCACCGCACGCAGGGTGCCCACTGCCGGTGCCAGCGCCGCGGCATCGTACTCCACAAAGGCGTCCGGCGACAGGTCTGCCAGGGGTGACGGCGGCAGTGGGCGGGGCGGGGTGGTCGATGCACCCCCGTCGCCGTCGCCGCCACCCTCCCCGCCGCCGCCTTCGCCGTCGCCGGCGGTGAGTGCACCGCCGCCGTCGCGTCGCCCGCTAGCAGACAGGGCGCGGCGGTCGGCGCGCAGCTGCGGTGCAAAGCGTGCGAGGGCGGCGGCGCGTTGTAGCAGCATGTCGCGGCTGCGCTGGATGACACGGAACCCCCACCGGTCGCCGTGCTCGCTCAGCACCAGCACGCCGCCGTCAGTCAGCAGGTCCCACAGGCCCGCCACCGCGACGTCGCGGTCGCTGTCGGTCGGCAGCTCCGCCAGCGTGTAGTGCGCCACAATGAGGTCAAACCGCTTGCCGCGGTGGAAGCGCGCAATGTCTGCCAGGCTGCGCCGGTACATGACGCCCGGCACGTCTGCCAGCAGGTGCTCAGCCACCTGCGTCATGCTGCGTGACGGCTCAACCAGCACAATGTCAGCGAGGCCGGGCCAGGCGTGCCGCGCCGCCAGCGTCGCGCTGCCAGGCCCCGCACCAAAGTCCAGCATGCTGGCGGGTGCCCACCCCGGCGGCATGGCGGACGCGACGTCATGGAACAGGCGGGTGGCGACGCCGTGCGCCGGCAGCACGCCATGCAGCACGTACGCCAGCGTCTCATCTGGGCCATACAGGAGCGGTGGGGAGGCGGTGGAGGCGGCGCCGGGCGGGATGTCGGTGATGGCGCCCGTGCGCAGCGCCTCTGCCAGCTTCTCGCCCGCGCGCACGCTGCGGTGCAGCGACTCGTTGCGCTTCATCAAGCTCGTCATCATGTCGCGCCAGTGCAGCGACAGCATGGGCAGGTTGCGCCCCTTCAGCACGCCGTCAATGCCCGCCAGCAGGGCGCGCGGTGGCTCCGCCGCCTCCCGCGTCCGCAGCCGCGTCATGTCCAGGTACGCATTATCCCGTGCGCCAACAAACCCGCCGCCGGACGGCGCCGCCGCCGCCGCAGCGCAGCCACTGGTAGCTGCTGCACCGTCGCTCACACCACCATCATCGCCACTGCCACTGCCACTACCGCTACCACCGCCACCTACTTCTTCCGCAACCGCTGCCTCATGCGGCGGCGCGTCCAACTCAATGGCAACACTGCCCTCGCTGTCTGGCGCCGCCGGTGCGCCACCCCGGCTACCACGCACGCTGCTGCTGCGCCGAGGCAGCGCGCGAGCAGGCAGTGGCGGCGTTGTACCCAGCAACCGGCAGGCAGCCGCGGCCGGCAGGGTAGTAGCAGGGGTGCGCGCCATCAAGGCGCCGATTGCCGCCGCCACACGTGCGGCACGCGCCGCCGCGCCGCCGCCAGCATGCTGCAGCGCCGCCACCGCCGCAGCGGCGCGCGTTGCCACCGCCAGCGCCATGCCGCTGTGTAGCGATCGTAACGGCGGCGGCGACACCACCAGCAGCGACACCACCAGCGGCACCACCAGCACCACACCACTGCACCTGCCACACCACAGGCGCCGTCACGGAATGCAACGCAGACACGGGGCGAGTAAGCACGCGGCGCAGCGGATGTCTATCACACAGACAATTGCAATTGTGGTGCCGTTTGGTGCAAGTGGTGTGGGTTTGTTAACAATTAGTTGACACCGTCAGTGTGCTGGCGAGGTGGTGGTGGGGCGGCGGCTGTATCCGCCAGCCTCGTATCCGCCACACACACTGTCACACACGCAATTACACACGGGTGGATTGCAAAACTTCAACCAGTGGTGGCGGCAAAGTAGAGGGTGACTGGCGGGCGCGGCGCGGGCTGCGGGCGCGCGCGGCGGCCGCCCGTCACGGTGCACCGTGCGCCGGCGGGCGGCGCCGGCGAGCCGTCACGACCCGCCCCGGTGGCGCCAACGCAGGCAGGCGGGTAGGGGCGCTTACGCGACCGGCAGCGCCTTGGGCGTCTCCCACGTGAAGTCCTTGTCGTTGCGGCCAAAGTGGCCGTACGCGGCGGTCTTCTGGTAGATGGGGCGCTTCAGCGCCAGGTCGCGGATGATGCACCCGGGGCGCAGGTCAAAGTTGTCCTCAATGATCTTGACCAGCTCCTCGTCCGACTTCTTGCCGGTGCCGTACGTCTCCACGTTGATGGACAGCGGCTTGGCGACGCCGATGGCGTACGACACCTGGATCAGCACGCGGTTCGCCAGGCCCGCCTTGACGAGCGACTTGGCGGCCCAGCGCGCGGCGTACGCCGCGGAGCGGTCCACCTTGGAGGGGTCCTTGCCCGAGAAGGCGCCACCGCCGTGCGCGCCCCAGCCGCCGTACGTGTCCACGATGATCTTGCGGCCGGTGAGGCCGGCGTCGCCGTGCGGGCCGCCGATGACGAAGCGGCCAGAGGGGTTCAGGTGGTAGATGGTGCGCGCGTCCAGCAGGTGCGCCGGGATGACGGGGCGGATGACGTGCTCCATCAGGTCGGAGCGGATCTTCTCGTTCGTCACCTCCTCGCTGTGCTGCGTGGAGATCACGACGGTGTGCACGCGCAGGGGCGTCAGCTTGCCGCCCTCGCTCTTGTACTCAATCGTCACCTGCGTCTTGCCGTCGGGGCGCACCCACGGCAGCGTGCCGTCCTTGCGCACCTGCGTCAGGCGGTAGCCAATGTTGTTGGCCAGCAGCGTCGTCATCGGCATCGCCTCGTCCGTCTCGTCCGTCGCGTAGCCGAACATGATGCCCTGCGCGTGGTGTTGGTGGGTGGGTGAGTGTTTCATACGCGCACAACGCCGCCGGTGCCGTCGGCACACACACAGCGCAGCCACGCACCTGGTCGCCGGCACCAATGTCCTCCGCCGCGCGGCCCACGTGCACGCCCTGCGCAATGTCGGGCGACTGCTCCTCAATGGCCACAATGACGTTGCACGTCTTGTAGTCAAAGCCCTTGGCGGCGTCGTCGTAGCCGATGTGCGCCACCGCGTCGCGGATCACCTTCTCGTAGTTCACCGTCGCCTTGGTGGTGATCTCGCCAAAGATCATCACCATGCCCGTCTTGGTGGCCGTCTCGCACGCCACCTTGCTGCACGGCGCGTGGGGGTGGGGGGGGGCGGGGGGGGGGGGGGGGGGGGGGGGGGGGGGGGGGGGGGGGGGGGGGCCACGGGCACGCGCCGACGCCGGACACGGCAGCCGGCGCTGTACCGCCACCGGCATTCAAACACGCACCTATCCGGGTCACCCGCCAGGCAGGCATCCAGCACGGCGTCCGACACCTGGTCAGCCAGCTTGTCCTGCGCGTATGGGCGTGTGTGTGTGCGTGTGTGTGCGGCGTGTGTGTGTGGCGTGTGTGCGTAATCAAGTAGTAGGGCGGAGTGTCGTGACTAACACGCGCGCGCGCGTACGGGTAGCCAGGAGGGAAACCAATTAATAAAATAAAAACCCACGTGGGGGCAGACGCAGCATGCGCGGACACAGCAGGTACAGCCACGCCGCGCGGCGTGGCGTTGTTGTACAGGGTAATAGGATGGTGGCAGCGGCGTGCAGTACCAGCGTGTAAGTGTCCAATGAAGGGAGGCAAGAGAGGAGAAGGAGGAGAGGAGAGAGAGTCTTGAAACTCCACTCCTCTCTCCTCTCCCCTTCCTTCACTCCAACACTCGCGCGCGCGCGCGCTCACACGGAGGCGCACCCCATCATGCCGGCACCCCACTACCACATACACGCATACGTTACCCGCTGCGCCCGCACGCCGTCCCCCACCCCGCCGCCACCCTGCCACCCTCCCTCTGCTCGCCTTCGCGCCCACCCAGTCCCCTCATCTCTCCTCTCCTCTCCTCTCCCCCACCCGCATGGCCTTGTGTGCGCGCACGTACGGGGTGGCCCTCGTTCACGCTCTCCGACGTGAAGATGAAGTGCTTGACGGCCATGGTGCTTGGCGGCGAGTGCGAAAGGCGCGCGACACGCGTGCTGTCCCACAATTGCACCGCTCGCCGCATGTGTGGTCGCCACCATCACACGCCCCGCGCCCCATTTTTTCCACCTCCGTACACGTGGCACCTGGCTGGTGGGTTTGGATACGCGCTTGGATACGCCCTTGGCCGGTCCGGTGTTTGCCAACCGTGTTGGCAGTGGCCTGCTTGGCAGTGGCACCGTGTTGCCATGATCACACCAATCAGCAGCTCCATTATTACGTGAGAAAGCATGAAGCTGCAGCAAATAGCCGATGCTGGGGTCGGCACTGTGGATTGGCCGGCGTGGTTGCTGCTTCCCAGTATCCTAAGTACGGCGATGGCGCCAAGTAGTAGTAGGGCAGTGGCGGCGGCGGCGGCGGTGGCGACGCTGGCGGTGTGGATGGCAGGCAGTGTGGCAGCTGGCGTGGAGGTGGAGGTGGATGCTGGGGGCAGTAGCACACCTCCGACGGCGCCACCGACGGCGGCGGCGGCGACGCTGGCGCCATGCAACCTGACGGCGGTGGCGAGTGTGCGCATGTCGGCAGCGCGCGCGGTGGCATACACGGCAGCGGGCGACGCGCCGCTGTGCGCGTCAGAGGCGGGCGTGCGGCGGATGCATGCTGGTGCCGCGACGCTGGCGTACGTGACGCCGTGGCATCGCGGTGGGTATGCGGCCGCGGTGACATGGGGCGCCAAGTTCACGCTGCTGTCGCCCGTGTGGCTGCAGGTGCGTGACGCTGCCGGCGGCGGGCGCGGCGGCGGCGGCGCGCGTGTGGAGCTGGCTGGTACGCATGACATTGACGCAGGGTGGTTGGCGGAGCTGGAGGGCGCGTGCGCCGCGCGTGGGGCACACGCCGCCTGCCCGCAGGTGGTGCCCCGCGTCATGTGGGAGGCGACGGCGCGGGACGTGCGCGCCCGCGCTGCTGCCGTGACCGCGCTGCGCGACGCGGCGGTGGCGCACAGCTTTGATGGCTACGTGCTGGAGGTGGGCGGCGGCGCGTCCGCAGACATGGCGGCGTTTGTGCGCGCGGTGGCGGCCGCCATGGCCGCCCTGCCGCCGACGCCACGCGGCCCGCGCCGAACCATCCTGGTGCTACCACCCGCCATCGCGCCGCTCGGCCGCGCCAATAGCGACGTCATTACTGCAGCCGCGCTGCGTGACTTTGCGGCCGCCGGCGTCGATTACTTCTCCTTCATGACGTACGACTACAGCGCGCACCGTGGTACCGGCGGCGGGCCCAACACGCCGCTGCCGTGGGCCCGCGACGTCATCATCGCCGCGCTGGCTGGCACCGAGGCTGGCAGCGACGCGCGTGCTGCCCTTGCCGCGCGCTTGCTGTTGGGCGTCCCGTTTTATGGGTGCGTACGGGGGGGGGGGGGGGGGGGGGGGTACATGCACCACCGCCGCACGCTTCAACCATTCATACCCATTTTGCAGGTACGACAACCGTGACGCCATCGTGGGGCGGCAGTGGCGTGAGCTGCTACTCCAGCGGCGGCCGCAGTTGCGGGCAGACCGCACCGCGGTGGAGCACACTTTTAGCTACACCGCCAAAGATGGTAAGTTTATTACGATACGCGGGTGATGGCCCAGTGGCGCGACAGGTAACACACCCCACCCTCCACCCACCCTTCCCTCCCAATCCCCCGCGACAGGTAAGCATGTGGTGTACTACCCCACACCGTGGAGCGTGGCGGAGCGCGTGGCGGCGGCAAACGAGCTGGGGGTGGGACTCGCCATCTGGGAGATTGGGCAGGGGTTGCCATGGTTGTTTGAGGCACTGTAGGCTTGATAGTTGTTCCCATGAATGTAATTGTGTCAGAGGAGCTCACCGATGAAGGTGGTGGCGCCACCCGCGGCAATCAAGGCGCCGGCGACGGCGCGTGAGATGCATGTAAATGCAGCGCGTGACGGCAGGTCCGCCACCGCCAGCGCGCCGTGCTCATTCCACCCGGTGCCGCCCACGCAGCCGCAGGCCAGCGCCACGACCGTGTGGTCAGACCCGCATGCCACCGCCGACACGGGCGGCACCGCGCCGCATCCGCACGCGTGTGTGGCGTCCACAACGCGCGGCGGTGCGCCACCCAGCACGGTGGGGTCCGCCACCTCGTACCCCAGCTGGCCCAGGTCGCAGCGGCCCCACATCACCAGCACCGTCGCGCCATCGCGCCGGCACAACGCCGCGGTATGATGCCAACCCGCCGCCACGCTCACCCCGGTGCACCCTGCCGGCAGCGCCACACCCGTCATCGTGCCCTGGCTTCGTGCCTCCCTTCGCTTGCCTGTTGCATTACCGCCACCCCCGCCGCCACAGCGCGCTGCACCGCCACCGCCCCCTCCGCTATCGCCGCCGCCGCCGCCGTCAACCGCGCCACGGCCGACGGCATTGTATCGCAAGGAACCCGCTGTCGCAATACTGCCGTCCGACAGCACCACGGCGGTGTGGTTCATGCCGCATGCAACGGCAGACGCCGCTGCCGCGGCGCCAGCAGGCAACGGTAGCGGCACCGGTTTGGGTGCGTCATGGACACCCTCCCCTAGCCCCAGCGCGCCATGGCGTGAGTGACCCCACACCCACGCTGTACCATCGGCGGCGATCGCGACGGTGTGCTTGTAGCCACAGGCAACACGCATTACCACCGTCCTGCCGGGACACGGCAGCGGCACCGGTGCCAGCGGCCCCGCCACGTCTGACGCCACATGCAGCGTGCCTGTCGCGTCTATCACCGCCGTGGACGCCCAACCCGCTGCCACAGCCTGCAGTGGCGTGACCACAGCAGGCGGTAGCGGCACCTCTTGCATTGCCACGACGCTCCCAGCGCCGCCACTATGCGGTGGCAGAAGTGCAGTGGACGCCAGGTCCCCGCACGCCCACAGTGACGATGGCGTGATGGCCACCGTATGCCGGCCGCCAGCCGCCAGGGCAGACCAGCTGCCGCGCGTGCTGCCACCATCCGCCACCACCACCACCTCCAGCACCGCCACATCGCGTGCATGCCCCACCCCCAGCGCGCCATCGGCGTTGGAGCCGGCCGCCCGCCACCGGAACAGCGGAGGCGCATCCATAATGAAACCTGCACAAATACAAATGCGCCCATAAAACCCCACCGTCAAGATGGAGCCAGCCCTGTGGTCACCACGTTTGTGCATGAATAATTACAGGCCACTGCCGCGTGCGCATTTTTGATTTTAGGATACGACACCACCACCACAACGTTCGTGGTGCACCAACGGCTACCTGCCTGCCTGCCTTGACGGCAGCAACGGCTGCGGCAACGCCACACGCGAGGGCACGATCAGTGAATGCAGCGGGCGGATGCAACTGTGCAGGCGTAGCTAACTGACACTTGCAATATTGCGCCTAGTGGGCTGGCAGCTGCAAGATTGTTATTAGCGGCTCGAGTCGGGTGCCCTGGCATCACCAAGCAACACAACGCCAGCAGCGTCACCAACAAGAACAACACCCGCGATGGACGCCGCGCCTGCTGCGGCGCCGTTGCCGCCATTGCCGCTGGCGCCGCCGATAGCTGCACCCGCGGCGGTATCGCGAGCAGCTGCTGCAGCAGCTGCTGCAAGCGCAAACACCGGTGGCGGCGGCGGCGGCGGTGGAGCATCGTATCGTGCGTTGGCGGCGGCGGATGTGGCGGCGCTGGCGGGCAGCTCGCGGCGGCGGCGCGACAGCGGTAGCTCGCTGGGATTGTATGACGCGGGGTTGCCAAGCTCTGTGCCGCTGCCAGCACCACCACTGGCGCCTGCGGGCGGCAGCAGCAGTGGCGGCGGCGGCGGAGGTGGCGGGGGCAGCAGCGGCGATGGCGGCGGCGGTGGGCGAGGAGGCAGTGGACGGCGGCGCCACCGTGGCGGGCGAGGCGCCGTGGTGGTACGGCCATACACCGAGCTGGACTGGGCGGGGCGTGCAGCGCTGCGGGAGCAGGACGTGGCGCGTGGGGAGGCAGAGGCACCGCCGCCACCCCGAGTGCCGCGCGATGCGCGCGGCCGCGTGCGGGATGACATCCACCTGTCGGACTACGCGCCACCCACGCCACGTGCCGCCGCGCCGCTGCCGCCCGACGCGCCGCCAGAGGAGCGCATGCGCCCCCTCCTGCGCCAGTGCACCAAACCCGAGCTCATAGACCTGCTGGTACGCGCGCTGGAGGAGAACCGGCGGCTGGGTGGCACGTTGGCGGCCGCGGCGCTGCACAGTGGCGGCGGCGGCGGCGGTGGTGGCAGTGGTGGCGGCGGCGGTGGCGAGCCGCACGGTCGCACACGCGGCAGGTCTCACGCCTCCATCCCGCGTGGCGCTAGCCGCGATGGCAGGCCGGGCGGTGGCGATGCACCGCCAGCCGCTCGTCGCGCTGCCGCCGCTGCCGAGGATACGGCGTATCCGCGTGACGTCGGCCGCGATGCCGTCGGCGCCAAGCGGCCACGCCGGCGCACATAACACAAGCACGCATATTTGCGGCGACGCAATATTGTGCGAACGCTGTGTTAGTGGCAGGCCTAGTAGTGTTCGGTGTGCCTGAATCTGATGCTTTTAAGTTGCGACGTGCCATTTTACCATGGCATTCAACAGTGTATTTGGCGGCGGCGGCATGGGCGGCATGGGTGGCCGCGGTGGTGGGGGCGGCCGGGAGGAGGAGGAGGGTAACAACCTGCAGCGGCGCGTGGAGGAGCTGGAGGCACGGCTCCAGCTGCTTGAGTTTGTTGGCGGCGCAGCAGGGTACGTTGTCAAGGTTGTTGGGAGGGCGCGCGATGTGTGTGCGACACAGCTGCGTCAATCATCAACTACCCACCCTCCCACTTCCTCTGCAGCTGCCTGGCGGTGCTGGGGTCGCTGCTCGCGGCACTGCGCGTGAGGCGCGTGGCGCGATTCCGGACGGTGTCAGCGGAGCGCTTCTTGCTGGTACGGCCACCCGGCGGCGCCCTAGCGCGCGACGCACTGGTGGGCGAGCTGCGGTCAGTGCCGCCCGCAGCAGCAGCAGCAGCGGCGGCGGCTGCGGGCGGTGCCGCCAGCGACGCTCGCGCTCAAACGGAGCTGCGCCTGTTTGACGGCATGGTGTCGCTGCATGACGCACATGGCACGCTGCGGTACCGCGTGTCGGCAGACGGGGTGACGGCCGGGAGCGGGGGCGCTGCAACTGCCACATCCGGCGACGGTGGCAGCGCGGCGGATGAGGTTGGTGTTGCCATTGGCAGCGCGGACGCAGAAGATGCCGACCCCCAGGCCGTGCCGGAAGACGCCGAGGCCGCCGATAGCCTAAAGCTGCGGCCGCTGCGCGGCAAGGCACCGTCTGCTTTTGCTGCGCCGCCGCCGTCGAGCGCCCGTGGCGGCGGCGGCAACAGTGGCACGCCGCCGCGTATGGCATAGGGAAGCCATGGCCCTTGAACTGTTCACACTGCTGTAGGGGTTTAATATTACAATTACCAAAGCGCGGGGGGCAACCAACCAAGTTACTTCATGCTGGAGCTATGATCTCCTGCTGCCGCGCCGGCAGCAGAGGGCACACCCGCGTCTTTGGCGTCCGTGGGCATGCCAGCTGCCGCTTGCCGCGCCAGCTTACGGTCGCCCGCCGCCTTGGCATCAATGTTCCACTTCTCCAGCTCCGCCGCCGTAAAGATTTCTGCGTTCTTGGCCTTGTTGGAGTGCACGTGCCATGCGTACGTGAGCCCGATGGCGACCATCCACGCCGCGGCGCTGCGGGGGGCATGGGTTAGGTGGGGTTGGTGGGTTTGGTGCAAGTGAAGTGGTCGACGGCCGGCTGATGCAGTGCCCCCCGGCCCACATCAATCATACCTCTTCCACCCATGCACGTTGCCCAGCAGGCCCATTGCGTATACCGTGTTGTCACCTGCAACCGGTGAGTCGGGTGTGGGCAGCGTTGGTTGCGCGTGGCAGGTGTGATCGGCGCTGCCTTGATATGTGCATGCGCACACCACTGCTCGCAATCGGCCGCTGCTGTGGAACGCCAGCCACGTCCGTCAACTCAGCAGCTCACATCGCGGGTCAATCGCCCCCAGCTCACCATTAACCATAACTAGTTGTGTGTGTGTCTCCACGAGCAGTGCGATGGCGTGCCCTGACTGCCCTGACTATCAGCAACAGCACGCAGCACAGGTCAGTTCACCCGCTGCTGCTCCTGACTGTACCGTGGTGTACCGACACGAATCGGTGCCGCTCCACCGCACGAATCACAATAATACCGCGCGTCAGCACACCATGCATCGTTTTAAACGTACTGCCTCGATGGCGCGTGTCATAAAACTGCCAATGAACGTATTTGGGGCACGTCACAGACACACCGGCCAGGCCACGTGCTGCCACCGCGGCCGTATCTTGTTGGACGCATCTTGTTGGACACGCTAGCCAGGCTGCTGCCGGTCGATGCTGCAGTGTGGTGGCAGCACACGCCGGCGAGCTGGACGCGACTGGCGGTGAGCACATGCGCACGGTATTGAAAGCGGGAAGGGGACGCAGTCTAGCGAAGGCCAGCCACGGACGGAGACACAGAGACACGTACACAAGTAACCTGGTAGGCTGGTACCGGTATACACAGCGCTGGTAGGCACACGCACGCCAGCGCTCACAGTGTGGCAGAAAGGGCAGCACAAACATCACACAATACACGACGCGGACAGGCAACACAAGCTCGCCGGCGGCAGCAGTGGGGCTGCCGACAACATGCAGCCGCGCGCGTACGGTACCGGTATATACAGTCAGTGAAACACGCCCGCATGCACATGCCACAACAGGGTGGTCGCAGCGCCGGCAGGCGGCGACGGCACGGGTTGATCGAAAAGAGTACACTTACGCACTGACGCATCAAGTCGGTGGGGGCACCTTGGTGACTGGCGGCGTGGCGGTGGCAGCGGCAGCGACGCCAGTGGGTGCCACGTGGAATGCGCCATCTGCGGCAGGCGGGTTGGAGGTCGGTGATAGGGCCGGCAGGCCGCCGGACGCAAGCGGTGGCGTGCTACCGCCACCGGCGCCACCGACGACACCACCAGCTGGCACAGCCAGCTCGCCACCATTGATGAGGCTGCTGCTGCTGCCCATCCGCACAAGCCCACCGCCACGCGCGCGCATCGGGCTGCCCAGGTACTCCGTGCCGGACTGCGTGGTGTCCAGCCTGGAACCCTGCAGCAACAGGCTGGCGGCGGCGGCGGGGGACGCGCCGCCACCAGCGTCGCCAGGTGCAAGCACCATCACCGGCAGCGCTGCCGCGCCGGCGCTGCTGCGGCTGCCGCTGCTGCGCACGGCGCCACGTGCAGGCGTCGTGCCGCTCGGCGCGAGGGGCGAGGAGGCGCCACCAGCCAACAGCGGAGACGCGGCGGAATGTTGGCGCGTGGACACGGCCAGCCCCGACGCTGACAGCGGCGGAGACGGCGTGTCGCCGCCCCGCGGGGGGCGGGCGCTGCTGCCAATACCGTCGATACCCATTGCCACGCCCTTGGTGGCGCGCGGGGGCACACCTCCATTATTGCCCGGCGTCGCGCCGCCTCCTGCTGGCGCCGCCGGCGGCGGGGCGCAGTCAGATGGTGAGGCGGCGGCGTGAAGCCGCAATGATGGGATGCCCGCCGCTGCTGCGGCCGTCGCCGCAGCACTGGGCAGCGCTAGGGCACCCAGCAGTGCGACAGTGGTACCGCCGGGCGCTGTGTGTACATCCGGCGGCGACAGAGACATGCCGCCACTGCTGCCGCGCGCCACCGCCGGCGGCAGTGGCAGCGCATGAGATGCGGCAGCTACAGCAGCCACCGGGTCCTGCGGCGGTGCAGCGACCACCGGCTCGTGTGACGGTGTGGCGGCGGCGGCGGCGGGCGACACGCTGGGGATGGTGGCAAGCAGGGTGCGGGCCGTCAGCGGTGCCGCGGCGCCAGTCCGCGCGGAAGGGATAGACAAGGTGGTGGCGGGCGGCGGGCCGCCCGGCGTGCCTGTGCTGGGTGGCGCCAGATGCAGCGGCACGAGGGAGGTGCGCGCGGAGGCTGGCGTGCTGGTGGCCAGCGCGGTGGGCATGGCAGTGATGTCGCTGCCCTCCGTGCCAATGCTGCCGCTGCCAAACATGGCGCCGCCACGCTGGCTTGCCGAGCTGGGCGACGTGCAGTTGGTCAGCGCCGACCGCTGTGAGGAGCTGCCGCCGCCCCGGTTGGAGGGCGACGGCGGCACCAGCGGCGTCACCAGCCCGGTACCACCCGTGCTCGGCCCGCCGGCAGCCAGCGGCGTCAGGTGCAGCGCGGTGGGTAGCGACGGCCGGCTCAGTGTGCGTGAAGCCGCCGGCATGCCGCCGCTCAGGGGCGACCGCAATGCACTCGCCGCCGCCATGGCACCGCCCGCGGGGCTGCCCAGGCTGTCTGGCGACGCGGCGGAGGCGGAGGTGGCGGAGCGTTCACGCATCGGGGTGGTGAGCGGCGGCAGTGCCGCCATCGACGTGGAGGGCGACAGCGCAATCACGGGCAGCTGCGGCGTGCTGGCCACGGCGCCAGCGCTGCCAGCATGCCCATGATGCAGCCCCACACCCATGCCCACACCCACGCTCAACACGGGGCTGGCCACTGTCGGCGTGGAAATGAGCAAACCGCCACCGCCACTGCCGCCGCCGCTGCCACCACCGCTACCACCACCGCCGCCGCCGCCGGCGAGAGACAGCGACATGGAACCTACATCCAGGATGCCTGACTTGGAGCGCGCATGCGCAAACGAGCCCCGCGTGCCCGGCCGGCGGTCGCTCGTGCCCGCGTCGGGCGGCGGCAGCATGCCAATGCTGGCGCTGTGGCTCAACCCCCCACCACCGCCCGCAGAAAACCCACCGCCACCCGTGCTGCCGTTGGACGCCGTCCGGAGGCCGCCGGCAGGCAGCAGGGAGGCGCGGCTGCCAGCGCCAGGGCGCTGCGCAAACTGCGGTACCACCGGTGCGGTGGCCGGCCATCCGCTGTCTGCTGCCGCCCCGCCACCATCCCCGCCGCCAGTCGGCGGCGAGGTCAGGGCGGCGCCGTCATGCACGCTGGTTGCGGAGCGAAGGCGGCCGCCTGCCGACGAGTCGGGCCGCGGGCGCAGCGTGTTTGGCGACTCCAGCGCCGCGCGGCTGGAACCACCACTACCGGTACCCGCGGCCGCCAGGAGGGAGCTGCCCACCGCCGTGCGCGAACGCGCGCGTACAATGGCGGCGGGGCCGGCGCCGGTGTCAATTTCGGGCGGCAGGGTGGGTGTTGCCGCCGCAGGCGGCTGCTGCAGCGCTGGCGGCGCACCGGTGGCATCTGCATCCTCGTCACTGCTGCTGGGCAGCGGCGGCAGCGGCCGCGCCGCCTTGGATGGCGACGTCTCGTCACGGCCCGCGGCGGCGGCGGCGAGGGCGGCGTTTGGCGGCGAGTGCGGCAGCTGCGGCGGCGAGGGTACGTCGTCAGTCAGCCAGCTGGCGGTGGCCAGCCATGCGTGCTTCAGCAGGTCGCTGGCGGTGGGGCGGTGGTCCGGCGCGGGGTCCAGCATGCGACTGATGAGGTCGCGGGCGGCGGGTGACATGGTGGGCGGGAACGTCACTTTTGCAACGCCCGCCATGATGGCGGTGCGGATCTCGCGCACCACCACCGTCAAGTCCACCATGCCCTCCGCCTCGCGCTCGTAGTCACGCGGTGGCACCCGCTCCTTGTCCACCGCGCCGGTTGACCCCCGCCCCTTCGCCTTCCCGCTGCCGCCGCCGCCGCCGCCGCCGCCGTCGGGCAGCCGGTCGCTGTCGCGCCGCGCTGGCACGCCGCCACCGTCTTCCCCGCCCTCCTCCCCACCCTCCACGTCGCTGATGCCGTCATCCACCCCTTCCCCATCCAAGCTAAGGTGCGCCGGCGCGTCGCCGGCTGGAGCGCGGCGACCTGCCGTGCCCATGGCCGCCGTCACCGCCGCGGACCCCAGCACCACCGCCGCCAGTGATGGCGCGCCGCCAGCGGGTGGCAGGACGACAGGCGACGAAACGCCATCTGTGGCGCTGCTGCCGCTGCCGCCATCGCCGCCGCCGCCGCCACCGCCGCCGCTAACTATGCTGCCGCGCTTCATGTCAAAGGCGGACGGGGTGCGCACAATCCCAATGTGTGGCAGTACCGCGCTACTGCGGCTGCCCGCACCGCCGCCGGTGCCACGCCCATGCCCGCTGAGAACGCTGACATGCTCATCATCGCCGCCGCCGCCACCGGCGGTGGAGGGGTAGCGGGGCAGCGTGGAGGCGGAGGCGGCACGGCGCAGTGGGTGGCCACCACCGCCGGCATGGCCAGCGGCGGCGGCGGCGGCGGCGGGCAACGGGTCGACAGGCAGCACGGGCGGGGGTGGCACGCCCGACGGTGGTAGCAAGGGCGTTCCAGCGCGGGCGCCGGCGCGGGCCGCCACATCTGCCGCGCGCAGGCGGTCCGCGGTGGTGTCTAGCGTCGACGACCGAAACGGCGTGCGGCCGGTGAGCATGGCAAACAGCATGACGCCCAGGCTCCACACGTCCACCGCGGACCCCGTGGTGGGGCTGCCGCGCAGGATCTCGGGGCACATGTAGTACAGCGAGCCGCCGGTGGCAACGCGGCTCTCGCCCGGCCGCGCGTACTGTGACAGGCCAAAGTCGGTGATGAGGCACTGGCGCGTGTCGTCGAATGACGGGCCGCTCCCACCGCCACCGCCGCTGTACCCGGCGCTGGCGGCGGCTGCATTGGCAGCAGCAGCAGCGGCAGCAGCACGGGCGCCCCGCACGGGGGAAAACGACGGCGTGGGGCCCAGCAGGATGTTGTCTAGCTTGAGGTCACGGTGCGTGATCTTGGCGGCGTGCGCGTACGCCACCCCCTTCACAATCTGCGTGAACTTCTCTTGCGCCTCCGCGTCGCCCAGGTGCCCGCCCGGCGCCGCCGCCACGTAGTCCTTCAGGTCGCCGCCCGGCGCGTAGCTGAGCGCAATCACCATGGCGTCCTCCACGTCGTACACCGCCAGCAGGTGGATGATGTTGGGGTGGTCCAACTCCGTCAGGCAGGAGATCTCGGTGATGATGCGGTCGGCGTCTGCGGCGGTCATGGCGCCGCCTTTGGGCAGGAACTTGAGCGCCACGCGCTCGTCCGTCACATTATGCTGCCCCAGCCGCACCGCGCCAAACCCGCCCACCCCCAGCAGCCGCGTCACGCGGTACGGCCCAACCATGCGGCCTCGCTTTTCACCCCGTCCGCCGCTGCCGTTTGCGCCGTTTACTCCACTCCCGCCACCGCCACCGCCGCCGCCGCCGCCATCCTCCACGTCGGCTGCGGCGGCGGCGGCGGACGCGGCAGCGGCAGCGGCAGCAGCGGCAGCAGCTGCCGCCGCCGCCGCACCTGCTGCCGTCACCACGGCTTCTGGCAGTGGCGCGGGCACGCCGCCGCTGGGGGACAACACGACAACGGCGCCGTCACGCAGCAGGGCGGCGTCATCAATCAGGCAGGCAGCGGCGTCAAACAGCGTGGTGCGGTGCGTCACACCCACGCCCAGCGCGCTGGCCACCTGCGCCACCACGTCCGCCAGCCGCGGCGCGGCTCGCAGGCGGATGACGTGCAGCTCGCCGCCAGGCAGGCAGGCTGCCAGCCGTAAGCTGCCGCGCCGCGCACTACTGCTGCCACCCTCCCCGCCGCCCTCCATGGTAGCTAAGTCGAGGGGTGGTGGGCGGTGGGTGGGTGATGATGAGCCACTGATGGCCCGCCGCCGCGTTCACGAGCTGCCGCCGACGTCAACATCGCCGGGCAGGGTGTGGGTGTGTGTGTGTGGTTTCCACACGCCCCCGTCACACTGCCGTCACACTGGGACACACCGCTCCTATTGTGGCAGCAGGAGGACTCAATGACCCCGCGATGCTGCACACGGCACACCGGCTGACACCGGCGACCAAGGTGCAGTGGTGACGCGCGCACCTCGCTGCGGCAGCAAGCTGCGGCAGCGGCGGCGGTAGCGTATCAGCGACGTTGGCTGCCAGCTGGCTACGGTCGTACCCTAGCCACCAATGCCGCCAGACGTACACAACAACAATTCGCTGGCGACGCCTGCATAAGTGGCCCTCACGCATGTGCACGCCCCGCGGCCACAGTTATGCCGCCGCCGTCTCTCGGCGTCGCGACGACGCTAGTGAGGTTCACCGCCCGAATTGGTTGTCATATCGTCGGCTGGCTGGCTGGACGTCACGTCGTCATTGGAACATCAACATGTAACGACCAGATACGACGTGAGACGTGACCTTGCGCAGGCTGCTGCAGCAGCTGCTGCAGTGTGGCCGGTTTCAAACCACGTCGATGGTGGCGCCGCTGCGCCGCTGCAAGCGGGTGCAAGTTGCGCGAGGCCGCAGAAGTCGGTCAGAAGGCGGCCACTGGACGCACCTATTGCACCGTGGTACGTGGGTTAGAGGATTTCTGCGGTGCTGCTGCGCCGACTTCCTCCGCACCGCCACACGTTCGACTCGCTTCACTCCTCTTGGTGCCACCCACGCGGATAATTGAAGGGGTGTACCACAATGCGCGCCACAACTGCGCCGTCGCTCACCCCAGCCACGCATGAAATGTGCCTTTAGTGCGCGGTTTTTGTGCCGGGTATCCGTTTTGCGTGGGGCTGTGGGGTTTGTTTTTTGGGGGTGAGGGTGCCCGTCAGACATGTCTGACGGGCTGCAGCGACTTGGATCCTCTCGCTTCTCTCCTCTTGTTGTCTGCGGCTCCACTCCGCAGCTGCTGCGCGATGACTCACCACATCCACCACACGTGACCACTATACTGCGTGTCGTGGCTTGTGAGAGGGTAAGGCACCAGGGAGGTAGCCGCCAGACGTGTCGTTGGCGGGCGGTTGGCCTCCTCCTCCTCCTCTCCTCTCGCCCCCACCTGTTGGGAGCACAGACAACCACACCGTGGAAATGCGGTGGCGCGCATAAATAGCAGACAAACACGCATGCACGCTCACGACTTGCGTGTCTAAGTTGCACCATGGTGCAGCAGTGAGGTTTGTTGTTGTGGATACCAACATATTTGGCGGTGCAATTGGCCTCCCCGTAGTCGTTGGCCTCCTCCTCTGCCTCCTCTTTCGCCGCCACTCTCGCTCCTACTCGCACACGCACCGCCACACCCACACCCACACCCACCCACTGCAGCACCATGGCGGAGGTTGACGACACGCGGCCGCTGGATGACGAGGAGGAGGACGTGGTGGGAGGCAGCGTGGGGGTAGCAGAGACTGAGGCAGAGACCGACGACGGCATGGCGGAGGCGGTGGCAGCCAAGGTGGAGGCGGCGCTGGTTGCCAAGGCAGAGCGGCTGCTGGGGCTGCCCAGCCGCGGTGGTGGACGCGGCGGTGCAGTCGGTGGTCGTTTGGCGCGCCATGCGCTGCCTGCTGCTGGTGGCGCTGGCGCCCGTGTTTACCCCCCTGCTGCCGGCGGTGGAGGCGGCAGCGGCGGGGGTGGTGGCGAGGACAGCGACGACGACGACGATGGCACCGGTGGCGGCGGGAGCAGCCGGGTAGGTGCGCGGTCGGACGACGATGCGGTGTTTGCAGAGTCGCAGCGGGAGCTGAATGAGCTGATGGTGCGTTCCTTGGTGGGCGGTGGGTGTGTTGTTGTGCCCACCCCCCCCCCCCCCCCCCCCCCCCCCCCCCCCCCCCCCCCCCCCCCCCC
>ERZ778022.2716-NODE-2716-length-18005-cov-3.968245_pt1 | contig 18005 bp, 24 predicted proteins | sample MGYA00375752_ERZ778022 | MGnify/ENA primary metagenome ERZ778022 (study PRJEB29350, sample SAMN05389826) | bioreactor metagenome | isolation source: Thiocyanate bioreactor | place: South Africa: University of Cape Town | collected 2014-04-04 ... | reverse complement strand
CCTGCCCGGCGGGGCGACGGTGGAGGCGCCGGTCGATGCGGCGATCCTGAAGGCCGAAGGCACCGTGTCATTCCTGCTTGCGGTTCCCAGCTTCACCACCGCGCAGCGGATCAGCGATGCGATCAACGGCGCGCTCGGCGTCGGCCTCGCCGAAGTGCGCAATGCGGACGAGGTGGTGATCCGCTACGATAGCCCGCGCCCGCAACTCGCCGCCTTCCTTTCGCGCATTGAGAACATCCTCGTGGTGCCCGACGCCACCCCCCGGATCGTGATCAACGAAAGGACCGGGACTGTGGTGGCGGGGGCGGAAGTGCGGATTTCCGGCGTCGTCGTGTCGCAAGGAGACATCAAGGTCACCATCACCAGCGAGAACTACGCGTCCCAGCCCGGCTTCATCGGCGGCTTCGCGAATGACGTCTCCAGCCTGATCGTGACCAATACGCGGCTCGAAGTGGAACAGGGCGCGAATGACGCGGTGATGAGCTTCCCGAACACCACGGTCGGCACGCTGGTCCAGGGGCTGGCCCGCGCGAAGGTCGATACGCGGCGGATGATCGGCATCCTCCAGGCGATCAAGGCCGCCGGCGCCCTGCATGCCGAAATTCTGGTTCAATAAGGGGGAAACGGCGATGGACGAACTATCCGCGCTGCTCGTCACCAGGGCGCTGGACGGGCTGGCGATGCGGGCTTCCGCGATCGCGCAGAACATCGCCAATTCCGGCTCGCCTTCCTACGCGCCGTTGCAGGTCAGCTTCGAAAGCGAGCTGCGCGAAGCGGCCGGCGCCGGAGCCGGGGCGGTGCGGCAGGTCGAACCGCATTATGTTCGGATGCCGCTCGATGGCGGAAGCCCGGGCGTGCGACTCGATCTGGAAATGGTCGCCGCTTCGCAGACGGCGCTGCGCTATTCGGCGCTGGTCGACCTGCTCGGCCGCCAGATGCAGATCGCCCGGCTTGCCGTGTCGGGAGGCCGGCCATGAACGCGATGGAGATCAGCCTCAGCGGGCTCGACGTGGAGTGGCGGCGGATGGAGATCTGTGCGCTCAACCTCGCCAATCTCGGCAGCACGCGCGCAGCCGACGGACGCCCCTATGTGCCGCTCAGGCTCGTTTCCGGCCCGGCGGAAAGCTTCGGCAGCCTGCTGGAGGCCAACCTGCAACCGCAGGGCCTCCAACCGCGCGGCGTGCGCGTCCAGGCCATCGAAGGAGCCCGCGGCACCCACCAGGCCTACGAGCCGGGCCATCCCGACGCCGATGCTGCAGGCTTCGTCACGTATCCAGACATCAGCCAGGCGGAGGAAATGACGCTGCTGCTCAAATCCTCACGCGCTTATGAAGCCAATCTGGTCGCGCTCGCCGCCGCGCAGCAGATCTATTCCAGCGCCTTACAGATCGGGCGCCAGTCATGACCGCGCAGGCCATCGGCGGCATCGCGCCGCTTTCCGCCACCGGCTTCGAGAGCGGCGTGCCGCTGCTGGACCGGATCGGCCTTCCCGCCGCCGGCGCCCTTGCGGAAGGCGTAGCCCCGGCCGGCTTCCAGTCCCTGCTTTCCGCCGGCCTCGACGCCGTGAATCGCAAGGTCGCCGATGCCGATACGCTGGTGCGGCAATTCGCGCTCGACGACAGCGTGGCGGTGCATCGAGTGACTTTCGCGCTGGAAGAAGCGCGCCTCTCGGTCGAATTCGCGATGCAGGTCCGCGCAAGGCTGGTCGAAGCCTACCGCGACTTCATGACCATGCAGCTGTGACGGAAAGGGGCGGAGCTTTCCGGAACATCCGATGGAACGAAGGCAACTCATTCTTTTCTCGATAATATTTCTTGGTGTGGTGAGCCTGCTCACCGTGGCCTATCTCGTGTTTTTCCGCACCCCCTACGGCGTTCTCTACGAGAATATCCGCGAAGGAGACGCCGCGCAGGTCGTGGCGGAGCTGGACAAGCAGGGGATCGCCTACCGCCTCGAAGACGGCGGCCACCGCGTGATGGTGTCCGAAGGGGACATCGGCAAGGCGCGCGTGCTGATTGCCGGATCGGGCGTCGCGATGGGCGGCGTGGTCGGCTTCGAGCTGTTCAACGAATCCGACATGGGCCTCACCGAATTCGCGCAGAAGGTGAACTATCAGCGCGCCTTGCAGGGCGAGCTTGCCCGCACGATCATGGCGATGGACGGGGTGAATTTCGCAAGGGTACACCTCTCCTTGCCCGAGCGGTCGCTGTTCCGCGCGAGCCAGCAAGGCGCAAAGGCCGCCGTCACGGTGGAGACCGAGCCCGGCCCGCCGCTGAGCCCCGAGCGGGTGGCGGGAATCCAGCAGCTCGTCTCGTCCTCGGTCCCGTCGCTGGCCGCCTGGCAGGTCGCGGTGCTCGACGGCCGGGGCCGGCTGCTGAGCGCGATGGCAGCGGCCTCCGCTGCCCCTCCGGGCGAATTGAGCGAAAAGCAGGCACTGGAAGAATATTACCGCGCACGGGCGCAAGCGGCCGCCGAACGGCTGATCCCCGGCCTTCCGTTCCGCATCACGGTGCTTGCGATCCCAACCGGTGAGCCGGAAACGCGCGCCGGCGCTGAAGCTGCCGGCGCCGAGCGAGGCAAAGCGGACGATGCCGCGAGAGACGCCCCGCCGGGCCGCACGCGCGATTTCAGCCTGCGCATCGCCTTCCGCACCGAGGCGCCGCTCAATACGGAAGACACCGGATTGCTGCGCCAGGCGATCGCCGATGCCGTGAACCTTTCCCCGAAGCAGGGCGATGTCCTGCGCTTCGAGACCGGCCCGCTGGAGGAGCCGGGCCAGCCCACCGCGCCGGCAGCCGCCAACGGCGCGGGAGAGACGTGGCAGCCCGCGGCAGGGGCATCACCGCAAGGCCCCCGGCCGTCGGCCCTTGGAATGCTGGCCGCGATCCTCCGCAGCCGCCTCCTGTGGTTTGCGGCCGCCGTGATCGGCGTTCTGTTGCTGATCGCATTGCGGCGGCGAAGCAGGATGAGCCGCGCCGAGCAGCAATCCTTCGCCGACATGCTGAGCGAAAGCATCGCCATGCGGGAAAGGGCCTCCGATGGCGTCTGAGCCGGCCGATTTCGATGTGCTGATGCGCGAGTGGAGCGCGCTCCCCGCCGGAGATCGTAAGGCCATCCTCGCCCTGCTTCCGCCCGAGCGGCGGCGCGAATTGCAGCGGCCGGACATTTCGCCCGAAGGGACGCACCCGGGCAAGGCGATGCCTGCACATCGCTTCCGCAAATATTCGCCATGGCTCGCCGGACTGATCGAGGCCTGCGAGGTCGCTTCCCCGGCCGCCACGGGGTTGAAGCCGAAAGTGCGTGCCGCTCTCACCGAAGGACATGCAAAGGCAGCTGCGCAGGAGAAGCCGGAGCCCGGCCCGCTTTCCGCACCCGACCTGCTCCGCGCCGCGCTGCGCCGCGCAAGGGCGCTGCTGTGAGTGGGCTGCTCAAGGCCGGCGACGCGCGCGCCCTGGCGATCGTCGCCTCGCTCGAAAATGGGCCGCAAAGCGATGCCGGGCGCGTGCTCCCACCCGCCCTTCCCACTCCACAGCCCCGGGAGGAACGCCCCGGACTGGACGCCATCGTGGCCGATCTGCGCGATCGGCTGCGCCAGGCGGCCGAAGAGGCGGACATGCGGGAAGAAGCCGCCTACGCGCGCGGTGCCCGCGATGGGCGCGAGGCCGCCAGCGCGGAACAGGCGGACAAAGCGGAATTGCTCGCCGCCGCGATCGGCAAGGCCGAGCAGACGCTTGCGAACCGGCTGGAAGAATGCGACCTCCTCTCGCTTCAGGTCGCGCGCGCCGCCCTGCTCCGTATCCTGGGGAGCGAGAGCTGGCGATCCGAGCTCGTCGAAGAAACGCTCCGCCACCACATGGGGTTGGTGAAGCGGGAGCTGGTGGTCGCCATCCGCCTGTCTCCGGCGGATTTCGGCGAGCCGGAGAAGCTCGATGAAATCCAGGGATTATATCCTGCTATTTCAATTCGTTGTGACGATAATCTCCAAAGCGGCGAATGCCTTGTCGATCTTCGGCTCGGCCGTCTCGACCTGGGCCTGGCCGGCCAGGGGCGACGCCTCGCGGAACTGATCGAACGGCTGGAAGAAGAGGAGCGCCCGGCATGAGGCCGCACCGCTTCGTCCAGCGCCTGCAAGGCGCCGAATTCGCCAGCGCGATGGGCGCGCTGACGCGCATGGGCGGGGAGTTCCTGGAAGCCAACGGCCCGTTCGCCAGCGTGGGCGACTATTGTGAAATTGAAACTGCAAACGGCGGCCCGCCGCTCATCGCCGAAGTGGTGGCGGTGGAAAGCACGCTGATACGCCTTGTCCCACTGTCGCCGCCCGGCGCGCTCGCTCTGGGCGCATCGGTCACCCGGGCGCATGGAATGGGCGAAATCCCGGTGGGCGACGCCTTTGGGGGCCGCGCGATAGACGGCCTGGCACGCCCGCTCGATGGCGGCGGCCTTATCCGCCCCGACCGCCGCCAGCCGAAAACGGGCCAACTCCTGCCCTTGCTCGACCGCATCTCTCCCAAGCAGCGGCTCGACACCGGGATCAGGGCGATCGACGCGCTGCTGCCGCTCGGGAGGGGGCAGCGCGTGGGCGTCTTCGCCGCCAGCGGCGTCGGCAAGACCAGCCTGATCGAGCAGATCGCGCGCCAGGCCGCCTGCGACCGCTTGGTGATGTGCCTTGTCGGCGAACGCGGGCGCGAAGTGGACAAGCTGTGGCAGATGCTGAGCGGAACAGGCGCCCGCGCCACTCTGGTCGCGGCGGCGGCGGATGAAAGCCCCGGCCTCAGGCTGCGCGCGATCGAGCAGGCCGTGGGACTTGCCGAACACTGGCGCGACCGGGGCGAGCATGTGCTGCTGATCATGGATTCGGTCACGCGCGCGGCCCAGGCCCTGCGCGAGATAGGGCTGGCGGCGGGCCAGCCGCCCACCGTGCGGGGGCTGACGCCGAACGTCTTTTCCGCCCTGCCCCGCTTCGTCGAGCGTTGCGGCGCGGCACGCGGCGGCGGGGCAATCACCGCGATCATGACCGTTCTGAGCGAGACGGACGACGTGGACGATCCGGTGGTCGAGCTGATGAAGTCCGTGCTCGACGGCCACATCGTCCTCTCCCGCACGCTGGCCGAGAAGCGCCATTTTCCGGCGATAGACATCTCGCGCAGCGTCAGCCGCGTCGCAGGCGAGCTGTTCGGCGTGGAGGAAATGGAGCTGCTGTGCCGGGCGCATGAAACGATCGCGATATATCAGGAAGCACGGCCGATGATCGAAAGCGGCCTCTACCGCGAAGGCGCAAGCCGCGGGATCGACCGCGCGATCGCTCTCCAGCCGGAGCTCACCGCTTTCCTGCGGCAGGCGCCGGACGAACGGGAGGAGCAGGGGGATGCGTTGGCCCGCCTGGCGCAGATTCTGGCGGGAGGCGGCTATGCGTAGCAGCCGAAGCCTGCACCGCCGCCTCGAGAAGGTCGCCGGCCTGCAAGGACTGAAGGCACTCGCCAGCGCGGCCGGACTGGCGGAAGCGCAGGCGGATCGGTCGCGCGCGCGGGATCGTCTGGAGCGATGCGAAAGCGCGCTCCTCGCTCAGGCCGGGCGCGCGGAGCAGCTGCTCTCTTCCTGCACGTTCGATCTCGATGCCTGGCGGATCGGCAGGATCGCTCTCGACGAATTGGCCAAGGCACAAGACGCGGCCGCGCAAGCGGCAGCGGATGCGGCGGAGCGCGAAGCCGGGGAAGCGCGGAAGTGGCGCAGCGATCGCGAGCTGGAAAAGCACGCGGCGCAGCTTTGCCGGAAGTCCGCCAGGCGCCTGAACGAGAAGAAGGATACGGCCACATCCGAAGAATTTGCCGCCCGGCGCCCACTATCACGGCGGGAGATTGTGCGATGAAACTCGACCTCGCGCCCTTCCCCGTCACCGGCGGCAGCGTGCCCGGAGCACCGCGCCCGATGGCGGGCGATCACGGCACTGCCGCGGAAGATTTCGCCACGCTGCTCGAGCGCATGCTCGGCGGACAGGATGCGAACGAAGGCTGGAATCCGGGTGGATGGATGGGCGCGCCGGTCAAAGCGTTCCAGCGCGCCGGGCTGACGGAAGGTGCGCACGCAGAGGCTGCGGCGGCATCGCCTTCGCCCGGCGCGGACACCTGGCCGGCGGCACCCGCAGCCCACGCGGCAGCCCTGCATGCCGGCGCCGCTGCGGAGGTGCGAATGGCGCAGGACGTCGAGCTCGCGGCGGCCATCCCATCGCGCCCCGTCGCTGGGCTTACGGGCGCTCTACCTTCCGCGTGGCGCAGTTCCTTCCCCACACCCGCCCCACGCAGCGCGCAAACTCTGCCCTTTGCGCCTGCCCCGCAACCCAATCCCACGTCTGCCCGGGTTTCCGAGCGCACCGAAGATGCTCTCCGCCGGCCAACGCTCCCGGTGTCGACGGAAGGCGCAGGGGCGCGGGCGTCCCGCCTCACCGCCCGTCTGCTCACAGGCGATGATCTGCCAGTGCTCCTGCTGCGCCTCCCCAGGATTTCCGGGCAGGAACGGGCCGAACTGGAAGCGCAGGTGGCGCGTCTGTTCGAGAGCCTGGGGCTGCGCAGGCCCAGGCTGGTCATCCACGAAACGGAGGCGACTCATGGCTAGCGCCCCGATCGGCGGCCTGGGAGGCGCAACCGCGCCCGGCGCCACGCAAACCGGCCAGAGCGCCACCGATGCGTTCGGACTCGGCTTCGAAGACCTGCTCAAGATCGTGCTGACCCAGCTGACTTATCAGGATCCGCTCAAGCCGATGGACAATTTCGAGTTCGTCTCGCAGCTCGCGCAGTTTTCGCAGATTCAGCAGACGCAGGACATGGCCGCCAGCCTGCAGACGCTGGTCGCCGCCCAATCCACCTCGCAGGCCGCCAGCCTGCTGGGGCGGACGGTGGACGTGCCTGCGGGGCAGACGGTGCTGACAGGCAAGGTCACCGCAATCGCCTTCGGCAGCAGCGGCCCTTCGCTCACCATCCTTACCGGCACGGGCCAGACGATCAGCAACATCAGCCTGAGCGCGGTTTCTCAGATCAGGGAGGCGAATTGATATGTTCGGTTCAATCTATATCGGCCTCAGCGGCCTCAATGCCTATTCGGAAGGGCTCAAGACGGTCAGCAACAACGTCAGCAACCTCAACACGATGGGGTTCAAGGCGTCGCAGGTTTCCTTTTCCGACGTCTATGGATCGGGCAGCGAGGGCGGGCTGGACCTCGTCTCCTCGGGCGGGCGGAGCGGCCACGGCGTCACCCTGAAGGCCTCCACGATCGATTTCGAACAAGGCGAGCTGCGCGACACCGGCCGGGACCTCGACCTCGCTATCGACGGCGGCGGGTTCTTCGTCCTGCTCGACGGCACCCAGACCTATTATACCCGCACCGGCAGCTTCGAAGTGGCGGATGACGGCTACATCGTGCTCGCCGGCACGGATTACCGCCTCGCCGTGCTGGACGCGGCCGGCCGCCCCGCGAGCCTCAACATAGACTTGTCGCGCACCAGCGCCCCGCAGGCGACCACCGCGATCCGGTTCGCCGACAACCTCTCCTCCACCGCCACCGAATACACTCTGCCCGACCTCAGGGTGTTCGACGCCCGGGGGCAGGAGCACCGGTGGACACTGTCCTTCACCCGCGAGGAAACGGTGTTCGACGAATGGACGCTGAAAGTCACCGACGCGGATGGCAACGAGATCGGAACGCAGACACTGAAGTTCCTCGGCGGCGTGGCCGATCCCGCCACGCGAACGCTCACTTTCGAGGAGGCCGCCTCCGGTCTTTCGGTGGAGCTGGATTTTTCCGCGGTCAGTTCCTTCTCCTCAGGCACCGTCTCCTCGATGCGCGCAACCGATACGGACGGGCACGGGACGGGAACGATCGTCTCGCTCTCGGTGAACGAATCGGGGCGGCTGGAAGCGACCTATTCGAACGAGCAGACGGAAGACCTCGGCCCGATCGCGCTGGCCGATTTCCGCGATCCGCGAAAGCTGGAGCAGCGCAGCGGCGGGCTGTTCGTCCAGTCGGGCTATGGCCAGGTGCAATATCTCGCGGCGGAGGATTCGCGGGTCGGAACCATCCTCGGCGGGCGGCTGGAAACCTCCAATGTCGATCTCGGCTCGCAATTCGGTGACCTGATCCTGATCCAGCGCGGCTTTCAGGCCTCCTCGCAGATCATCAGCGTCTCCAACGAGATGATCCAGCAACTCTTCGGCATCAGGGGTCAGGGTTGATGGAGAGCATGATGACGGAAGCGGTTCCCTGGCTGCCCGACTGCGCGCTCACTGCCGCGCGGACGCTCGATCCGGTGACGGCTTGCATCCACGCCTGGTCGCGCGAGTGGCTTTCCCGGGCCTGCCTGTGCTTGCCGCCCCGCTGGGAGCGGGAGGGCGTGGCCGGGCTGGAAAGCGCGGGCTTCGAAGCACACCATGTGGAATCGGGCTTTTCGCTGATGCTCGGCGCAGAGGCGCGGCTCGATCTCGCTTCCGCGATGCTGGCGCGCGAGATTGCCGAGCGCGACCTGCGCACCGCGCAGGACCGCCAGGCGATCGCCCATCTGGTGGATTGTGCACTGGGCGATCTGGGCGCGAGGCTGAGCGATGCCATGCCGCGCGACGAGGATAACGGAGCGCGACGGGCGAGCGGCGGAACGGTCCTCGTCATTCCCGTCAGCGTGAGCGAGTCAGAGGCCCCCTTGCTGATCGCTCTGACGCGGGGCAGCACGGTGCGCCTGGCGCGCGGCCGGGCCGGCAGCCCACGCGACGCCCTGCCGGTTTCGCCCATCCGCCTCACCGTCGAAACGCTCGAACTGCGCCTTGCCGCCCGCGTCGGAACCAGCCGCCTGCCGCTGTCCGATCTGGGCGGCATGGGCGTCGGCGACGTCCTCACGCTTGACACCCCGCTTGCCGAACCGCTCGCCGCCTGCATCGACGGGCGGCGCAGCGGCGAAGGGGCGCTGGCGATCCTGCCGCGGGACGGCCGGATCGTGCTGCAAATCGAAAGGCCAGCAAGCCAATGGTAGAAGACGACACCGCCGAGCTCCCTGAAGAGGAACTGCCGCAGCGCCTGATCGACCATGTCGAGGTCGAACTGGAAGTGCTGCTGGGCGATGCAACGCTCTCGGTCGCGCAGCTGACCCGGCTCAAGCGCGGAGACGTGCTTCCCGTGGACCGCAAGCTGAGCGAAGCGGCCGAGATCCGCGTCAACGGCCGGGTGATCGCACGCGGCGAAGTGGTCGCCGCGGAAGATCGCTTCGCGATCCGCGTCACCGAGATCGGGGAATAGGGCCGGGGCTTGCGGGATAATGTTCGAGCGATGCCTCGCCCCCGTTTCGTCATTCCCGCGAAAGCGGGAATCCAGTTCCGGCGGTTGCTGCTGGATTCCCGCCTTTGCGGGAATGACGAAGGGTAGGTTTGACATGCGAGGAACGGTGCAAGCCTGCTGTCTGATGGCGCCCTTCGCGATCCACGCATCGCCCGCCTTCGCGCAGGCGCTGGCCACGGGTCCCGCGCCCGAAGTGCCATGGTTGCGGCTGAGCCTGTCGCTGCTGCTGTGCATCTTCCTCGCCTTGGGGGCCGCGTTGTTGCTGCGTCGGCACCGTTTGCATGGGCGAAGCAACCCGCTGGGAGCGTTGCTGCGCAAGGCGCCCGGCACAGCACGCCGCCGGATCGCAATCATCGAAACGCGGCGGGCCAGCGCGCATGGCGATCTGTGCCTCGTCGAACTGGACGGGCAGCCTTATCTGCTGGCGTTCACGCCCGGCGGCGCATCGCTGATCGACCGGCCAGCGGCTCCCGGCAACGGCAAGGATGCGGAGGATGCCGCTTGATGCGCCCCGCCATCTTGGCCGCGCGAGCGGGCATCGCGCTGGCGGCACTATGCTTCGCCTCCGCCCCCGCTTTCGCCGCCCTGCCCGCGGGCGAAACCACCGAAGCGGTGCGGATCGCCGTGATCCTGTCCATGCTGGCGGTGATCCCGGCGATCCTGATCGGCACCACCAGCTTCATCCGCATCGTGGTGGTGCTCGCCATGGTCCGCCACGCTTTCGGCATGCCGCAGACGCCGCCCAACGCGGTGATTGCCAGCCTCGCCCTGTTCATGACTGCTTTCGTGATGGGGCCCACACTCACCCGTATCAACGATCAGGCGCTCCAGCCGCTGCTGGCCGGCAAGGCGGAAGTGACGCAGGCGATGGAGGCAGGCGCCGCGCCGTTGCGCGAATTCATGCTGGCCAACACGCGCGAGAGCGACCTGGAAATGGTCTATCGCATATCGGGCGCCGCGCTGCCTTCCGTGCCGGACGAGGTCGAGCTGTTCAAGCTCACCCCCGCCTTCATGCTCAACGAATTGCGCGTGGCGTTCACCATCGGCTTCGTCGTGCTGCTGCCCTTCCTGCTGATCGACCTGGTGGTGGCGAGCATCCTGCTCTCGCTCGGCATGATGATGGTGCCGCCGGCCACGATCTCGCTGCCGATCAAGGTGCTGATGTTCGTGCTGATCGACGGCTGGAGCCTGGTGATGGAAGGATTGCTCGGCAGTTTCGCATGATCGGGCGCGGCATCGTCATCCTGCTGCGGCCGGAGCGTGTGGAAGCCGCCCTATGGCGTGGGCACGCCGCGCGGCCGGACGCCGAGAGCCGTCAGAAGCTGTTCGAGCATTACCGCCGTTTTGCCGAAAGGATCGCCCATGCCCGCTTCGCCCGCCGCCAGGCCGGCAATTTCGACCGGGGCGACGTGCGGCAGCTGGCCTATGAAGCATTGCTCCAGGCGATCGACCGGTTCGATCCCGCGCGCGGCGCGCCGTTCGAAGCCTATGCCCGCATCCGCATTAACGGCCATATCGGCAACGGCCTGGCGCAGACCAGCGAAGCCTCGGCCCAGCACAACCACCGCATGCGGGTGGAGCGCGAGCGGATGGCCTCGCTGCACGAAGGTTTCGATCCCGCGCGCGACGATCCGCTGGCCACGCTTTCCGGCCTTTCCGCCACCATCGCCATCGGCCTGCTGCTCGAAAGCGAGTTGCCCGCTGATGTGGAAGCGATCGCGGACCCGGCCCCTTCGGCCTATGACAGCCTGGCGTGGAACGAACTGGTCCAGCGCGCGCACCAGGCGATCGACGGCCTGCCGGAGCGGGAGGCCTATGTGATGCGCCAACATTACCGCAACGGTGTGAGCTTCCAGCAGATTGCGGGCCTGCTGGGCGTGACAAGGGGTCGCGTCTCGCAAATCCACCGCGCGGCTTTGGAGCGGCTGCGCGGCCTGCTCGCCCGGCTTGCATGAGCCCGCCATCCTTGGGAGAAACGCGAATGGACCTGTGCAGCGACGAGGAACTGGCCGGCCTGGTGAAGGCCATCGAGCGCGCGGAGGATGGCGGCCTCGCCCCCGTCGCCCTGCTGATCGAGCGGTATCCCGGCGACCCCCGGCTGCATTTCATGCGCGGATCGATCCTGACGGGGCAGAAACAGGCGCTTGAAGCCCATGCGGCACTGTCCCGCGCGGTGGAGTTGGCGCCCGATTTCCACCTCGCACGCTATCAGCTCGGTTTCTTCGAGCTGACCTCGGGCGAGGTCGACCGGGCGCTGTCCACCTGGGGGCCGCTGCTGCGCCTGCCGGCCGACGCACCGCTGCGCCTGTTCGTGGAAGGGCTGACTCACATGGTGCGCGACGAGTTTCCCGAAGCGATCGGCAAGATGCGTGAGGGGATCACCCGCAACCGCGAGAACGAGCCGCTCAACCACGATATCCGCCTGCTGGTCGGCGAATGCGAGAAGCTGGCCGGCGGCGAACCGCCTGACGACGCGAGGGAAGACGGGGGCGGCCCGGATCTCTCGGCAACCTCCATCATCTTGGGCCAGTTCGCGCGCGGACCTTCCACCCCATGACGCGCATTTCCCAGGTCGACCAGATACTGATGCTGCTACGCCAGCAGCTTCAGGGCAAAGCGAAGGCGGAACGCTCAGGGCGCGGCACCCGCACCGCACAAACCGCACCGCAACAACGCAAATCCGCCGCGAAACGCATCGAAGCGCTGGCCCGCACCGGCGGCATGGACGAGGACGATCTTGCCCGCTCGCTGATCGGCGCGCTGCTGGTAGACGAATTCGGTGAAGACGTGGCGAACGACCACAAGTTCCGCAAACTGGTGGACGAGGTCCACCGCATCGTTTCATCCGACCCGCAAGCCCGCGCGATGCTGGCCGATGCGCTGCGGAAGGTGAGGGAAGCGGGGTAGTTGCCTACTCCGTCATGCTGAACCTGGTTCAGCATCCATCCCTCCCCGCGAAACTCTCCTTCGTCATTCCCGCGAAAGCGGGAATCCAGCAGCAACCGCAGGAACTGGATTCCCGCCTTTGCGGGAATGACGAGATTTACTACCTATCCAAGGGGATAAACACCAACAAAGCTCAGGGTGAGGATAAGCGAATGGAACGCCTTACCGCGCCATTCGCGCGATTGCGTCCGCAATGGTCCGCCCATCCGGGCCGATCGGTTGCCGGAGTGCCATGTCGGCAATCCTTTGCGCGGTTGCGGTGTCGCCCGAGGCGGCGCTGAGCAATATGCGCGCGAAGGCGGCGGAGAAGCTCTGCCGGTCGAGCCGGGAGGCGACTTCGACCCGGCGCTCCGCCGCTTCGCGATCCCCTTCCAGCAGTTCCACCACAGCCAGTGAGCCTTGCGCCTCTGCGAAATTGCCGTCGAGGGCCACCGCGCGTTCGAACCGCTCGCGCGCCTTGGCCCGGTCGCCCGCCAGCAGCCATGCCCAGCCGACGGCGATCCAGCTGCCGAGGTGATTGCCGAACAACTCCGCTCCCCGGTCGAGGTGCCCGGCCGCTAACGCGCTTTCGCCCCGCTCCAACTCGGCGAGGCCCAGCCCGATCCAGGCGCGGGGCGATTGCGGATCGAGAGCGAGCGCGCTTTCGAACATACCACGCGCCCGATCTTCTTCATGTTCGCCCAGAGCGAGCATGGCGAGTGTGGTCAGCGCGTCCGGATGGCCGGCGGCCTGCTCGGCGCAGCGGCGGGCCAGCGCCTCGTCCTCCAGGTCCAGTGCGAGGACCGACAGGGCGGCGCAAAGCGGTGGATAATCGCCGTGCCGCGCCAGATGCGCTTTCGCGCGCTCCGCCGCCTGTTCGAACTCGCCAGCCGCGTGCATCAGCCGGACTTCGAGTGCGGCGGCCTGCGGCAGCGCCTCCACCGTCGCCTCGTCCAGAACCTCGCGTGCGCCGGCCGTGTCCTTCGCCAGAGCCAGCGCCCAGGCGAGATTGAACCGCACCGCCGGATCGCCGGGATTGTGCTGCAGCAGCCCGGCGAAAGTCTCCGCCGCCGCCTCCGGCTCCCCGCTGCGCACCGCGGCGATGGCCCAGAGATTGCCGTCGGCCTCGGTCAGCCCGCCCGCGTCGCGCAGCCGTGCGAACAGTTCCTTCGCGGTTTGCGGATCATCCGCATCGAGCGCCGCCGCCGCCGCATCGCGCAGCAGCGCCGTGTTCCCGGGATCATGCTCCAGATAGCCGAGCAACCGCCCGAGCCGTTCCTGCGCGTCGGCCTGCGTCATGCGTCCACCTTAACCACATCGAAGGAATGGAGCGAAACCCGCAAGGGCACTTCGTCCACCGAAAGCACCGAAAGCTGCGGGATCGACCGCTGGGTGAGCCGGAACAGCACCCGCCGGATCGGCCCCGCGCAGAGCAGCACCGGCGCCTTGCCCTGGCGCATCATCGCCTCGGCCAAGGGGGCGAGCTTGCGCAACAGCTGTTCGGCAAGGCGCGGCTCCATGCCCAGAGCCGCCGGGGATCGAGGCTGAGCACCGAAAGCTGCCGGTTCTGCCCCCGCAGCCCGTTGCAGATCGCGGTGCTGAGCGCCTGCCGCACCTTCTCCGTCAGCTCCGCCGGGTCGCGCAGGTTGCGCCCGACATCGACCAGCGTTTCCACGATCAGGTCCAGATTGGCGATCGAGACCTGCTCGCGCAGCAGGTTCTGCAGGATGCGCTGAACATCCGAAACGGACATGATATTGGGCACCAGCTCCTCCACCAGGCCCGGCTGCCGCCCCCGCAAGCCTTCCAGCAGGTCCGACACCACCGCGCGGGTGAGCAGGGTGGCGACTTCCAGCCGCACGATCTCCACGAAATGGGTGATCATCACCGTTTCGGGATCGACCACGCTGTAGCCGGCATCGGCGGCCTCCTCCGCCCGCCCCGGCTCGATCCAGACCGCGGCGATGCCATAGGCCGGGTCCTGCCCGGCGATGCCGTCGATCCGCGGCGCATCGTCGCGCTGGGCGATGGCCATCAGCCGATCGGGATGGCGCCGCCCCACGCCATAGGAAGTGCCATGGATGCTCACCCGGTAATCGAGGCTGCCGAGATCGGAGCCTTCGACGAAGCGCACGGCCGGAAAGGCGATGCCGAAGCTGCGTTCATGCGCGGTGCGGCTGGTGGCGATCCGATCCAGCAGGGCCGCCTTGCGCCCGGCCCAGGCATCCGCGATCCGGGCACCCAGCGCGATCTCCAGCGGAGCGGGCGGCGCAGCGGTGGCGGCGAGCGCTTCCTCCTTCCCCTCCTCGCCCGGCTCCTCCGCCGCCGCGCGCCGCAGCCTGCGCACGCGCAGCCAGCCGAGCAGCGCAACCACCGCGACCAGCAGAACCGGCCATTTGGGCATCCCCGGCAGCAGCAGGAGCACCGCCAGCACCGCCATCACGATCAGCGGAATGCGCGGCTCGGAAGCGAGCTGGCGGAATATCTCCGTGCTCAGTTCCCGATCGGCGGAGGAACGCGTGACGATGATGCCGGTGGCGATCGAGATGATCAGCGCGGGCAATTGCGTGGCGATCCCGTCGCCAATGGTCAGCAGGGTGAAGCGATGCAGCGCCTCGCCCCAGCCCATGCCCATCTGCGCCACGCCCACCAGCAGCCCGGCCACGATGTTGATCAGCAGGATGATGATCCCGGCGATCGCATCGCCTTTCACGAACTTGCTGGCCCCGTCCATCGCGCCGTAGAAGCTTGCTTCCTTCTCCAGCCCTTCGCGCCGTTCGATCGCCTGCTTCTGATCGATCAGGCCGAGATTGAGATCGGCGTCGATGCTCATCTGCTGGCCGGGCATGGAATCGAGCGTGAAGCGGGCCGCCACTTCGGAAACGCGCTGCGCGCCCGAGGTCACCACCACATATTGCACCACGATCAGGATGAAGAAGACCACCAGGCCGATCACGAAATTGCCCTGCACCGCATGGGCGCCGATCGCCTCGATCACCTCGCCCGCATCCGCTCCGGTGAGGATCAGCCGCGTGGCCGCCACGTTGAGCGACAGGCGATAAAGCGTCGCCACCAGCAGGATCGAGGGGAAGGTGGAGAACTCCACCGGCTTGCCGACATAGAATGTCAGCAGCATGATGGTGAGGCCGAAGCCGAAATTGACGATGATCGCCAGGTCCAGCAGCGCGGGCGGGATCGGCGAGAACAGGATGACGAGGATCAGCACGGTGCCGAGCACCAGCACCAGATCCTTGTTCCGTGCGAACAGCTTACCCACCGGATGCCTCCTCCGGCCCGTCCTTCGGCGCCCGTCCACGCAAGGCGGCGTAGTGGCGCGCGACCGCGTGGAAATGGCGCGATCCGATCGGCTCGTCCGCGCGGCAATCGCGATACAGCGCGCGGGCCAGTGCCGGATCGGCGATCACCGGCAGGCCCAGCAGCCGCGCCTTGCGCTTCATTAGCTGCGCGAAGTGATTGCGCCCCCGCGCCCGCACCACCGGGGCATCCACCTTCCGCGGATCGTAGGCCAGGGCCACGGCGAAATGCTCCGGATTGGTGACGATGAAATCCGAACCGTCTAGCTTGCCCAGCCCTTCGGCCTGCTTGCGCATTTCCTGGTGAAGCTGGCGGCGTTTCTGCTTGAGGCGCGGCTCCCCTTCCCGCTCACGCGCCTCGCGCGTCACTTCGCGGCGGCTCATCCGCATCTGCTTGCGGAACTCGCCGCGCGCGATGAGCTGGTCCAGCACCATGAAGGCGAAGGCGGCGCAGATGAAGGCGAGCAGCAGGCGCCTGCTCCCGCTCGCCATCGCGCGGCCGAGCGCGCCCGCATCCGCCAGCGTGTCGCCAAACATGCTCACCGCGCCGGTGATCGTCAGCCAGGCAAGCCCGGCATAGACCACGCATTTGACGATGTTCTTCAGCGTCTCCTTCAGCATCCGGAGCGAGAACAGACGCTTGAGCCCGGTCGCAGGATTGAGGCGGGTGAAATCGGGCTTGAGCGGCGCGGTGGTGAAGATGAAGCCCCGCAGCTGGACCAGTTCGAGGAACACCAGCAGCAGCACGATCGCGACGCCGAGCATGACCAGCGGTTCGAAGGCGAGCCAGTAAACCTCCCGCACCGTGGCCAGCGCGGCGGCGGGATCGCCCGCCACCCCGGCCCCCGCGCCCAGCGAGCGGCGCATCAGCTCGCCCAGGCGCATCGCGAAGGAAGGGCCGGCGAACACCGTGACGATGGCAAGCGCGAGCAGGCTGCCGACGAAGCCGAGGTCCATCCCGCGCGCCACCTGCCCCTTTTCCCGCGCGCGGCGCAGCTTGAACGGCGTGGCTTCCTCGCTGCGGTTCTGTTCCTGCCCTTCCATCGCCTTACCCCGGCGACAGCACGAGCAGGCGCGGCGCCTGCGCGAGCGCGAAGCGCAGCAGGCCGAGCGCCACACCGGTCGAGAGCGCCAGCGCAATGGGCAACGCGGCCAGCATGGCGATGGATTTCACCTGGAAGCCCAGCAGCAGCATGTTCATCTGCGGCAGGGTGCGCGACATGAAGGCGATCGCCAGATCGAGCAGGAACAGCACCAGCATGACGATCCCGAACAGGCCCACCGCCATCGCGAAGCTGCCGCCGACCAGCGCGGCCAGCGCATCCATGTCGCCGGTGGCGGCGCTCCCCACCGGAAGGGCATCGAGCGAGGCGGCCCACAGCGCCAACAGGTCGTAGGGCCCGCCCATGGCGAAGAAGATCAGCCCGGCGGCATAAGCGAAGACTGTGCCCGCCAGCGGCATCTGCGCGTCGGTGGTGGGGTCGGCGATCGCGGCGAGGCCGAAGCCGGCCTGGGCGTCCACCGCGCCGCCCGCCCACAGGATCGCGGCGAAGGCGACCTGCAGGCAAAGCGCGATCGCGATCCCCACGAACAGTTCGCCCGCCATCAGCAGCACCGGCGACCGGCCATCGCGCAAGGCGGCAAGGGCAGCCTCCGGCTGCCCGCCGACCAGAGCCGTCGCGATGGCCAGGGCCAGCAGCACCCGTATCGTCGCGGGCACGCGCATCAGCGTGAAAAGCGGGGCGAAGGCGATCGTCGGCCCCACACGCAGGCTCACCAGCAGGATCGCCTCCAGCTTCAGGACGAGCTCCACCGGCGGCCTATTGTGCAAGCGTGGGGATCAGGAGATAGAGCGAGCGGGCAAAATCGGTCAGCCGCATCACCATCCACGGGCCCAGCGCGATCATGGTGAAAGCGGCGGCCAGCGTCTTGGGCACATAGCTGAGCGTGATCTCCTGAATCTGCGTCGCCACCTGCAGCACGGAGATCAGCAGGCCCACCGCCAGCGTCACCGCCATCACCGGCCCGGCGATGACCAGCGCGTTCCACAGCATCTCGTTCATGAGGCCCAGCGCCCGATCCGTGCCCATCGCAACCCCCTGCCTGCGAATCTCCCGGCTGCGGAGGCTAGCCGCCTCTCCGTGGCCCGGCAGCGAAGGAATGCTCCAGAATGGAGGGTTCGCGCCGTGAAGCACGTCGACGGTTTCTGTCATTGCGAGGGGCGAAGGCCCGAAGCAATCCAGGGCAATTGCGTCCGGCCCTGGATTGCCGCGCGGCCTTCGGCCGCTCGCAATGACAAGGGGGTGGAACGGTAGTGCGCCAATTTGAATTTACCTCAAAAGCCCGCTCCGCTTGACATGCTTCATTGTTAGACAATAGCGTATAACCAAACAGCGAGGAGCAGCCTCGCCGGCCTGGGAGCGGAACGGGATGCTGAAGATCGATCTCGGCGGG
>ERZ778022.2713-NODE-2713-length-18013-cov-5.550897_pt1 | contig 18013 bp, 4 predicted proteins | sample MGYA00375752_ERZ778022 | MGnify/ENA primary metagenome ERZ778022 (study PRJEB29350, sample SAMN05389826) | bioreactor metagenome | isolation source: Thiocyanate bioreactor | place: South Africa: University of Cape Town | collected 2014-04-04 ... | reverse complement strand
GTGCGCGCGCTGCTGCGGAATGTGCACGAGGACGTGATTGCGCGGTTCTACGGCTGCGGCAGCCCGGTGCCGCCGGCGGTGGGCGGCATGACGACGCTGGACCTGGGGTGCGGCACGGGGCGGGACACGTACGTGCTGGCGCAGCTGGTGGGGCCGACCGGCACCGCCATTGGGCTGGACATGACGCCGGAGCAGCTGGCGGTGGCGCGCCGGACGGAGGCCTGGCACGCGGCGCGGTTTGGGTTCAGCGCGCCCAACACGCGGTTCCTGGACGGCGCCATTGAGGACCTGCGCGCCGCGGGCGTGGCGGACGGCAGCGTAGACGTGGCGGTGTCCAACTGCGTGCTCAACCTGCTGGCAGACAAGGCGGCGGGGTTCCGTGAGATTGCGCGCGTGCTGAAGCCGGGCGGCGAGCTGTACTTCTCGGATGTGTACGCCGACCGCCGCATGCCGCCCGCCCTGCGCGCCGACCGCGTGCTGTGGGGCGAGTGCCTGAGCGGCGCGCTGTACACCGGCGACGCGGCGCGCCTGCTGCGCGACGCTGGGTTTGGCGCGGTGTGGACGGTGACGCGCCGCGTCATGGACGTGTCCGACGCCGCTATCGCCGCCGCCACGCGCGGCATCACGTTCACCAGCGTCACGCTGCGCGCCATCAAGGTGGCGCCCGTGGACGACGCGCCGGAGGACTACGGCCAGACCGCCACGTACAACGGCAGCATCGACGGCGCGCCGCACGCCTTTGTGGCGGGCGCCGGCGCCGTGTTCATCACTGACGTGCCAACGCCCGTGGACGGCAACACCGCCGTCGCCCTCGCCGCCTCGCGCTACGCGCCCGCCTTCCGCATCACGCCCCGCGGCGACCACCGCGGTGCCTTTGCCGCAGCACCTGCGCCGTACTTCATTGGCAGTAACGGTGGTGGCAGTGCTGCCGGCGGCGGCGGCTGTTGCTAAGCTTGCTGTCTGGTTGTCATGTATGTTGCAGCACTGTTGCTAGCCTGTGTGCCGTTTGCTGTCTGTCACTATGCCACATGTTTCCCTGCCACAATCCACAACTGTTGAACCGCGCTAGCTAATACCTATCGTTCACCCCACCTCCTCATGACTCACCGTGCTCAGCAGTGGCGGCGGCAGCACGCATGGGGCGCGCAATGTGCAACACCGCCTCTTTGCCGACGCCAACTGCGGCGAGGGTGGCAGTGTCGTCCGTCAGCTCCACACCGTTTGCTACCAGCCGCACCACCGCCGCCGGCAGGTGGGTTACCTCCATCACTGCCTCCCGCAGCGCCTTCACGGTGGCGTCTGCCGCCACCCGCACCGTCACCGTCTTGCCCGTCAGCACCACCACAAACACGTCCATCTGTTGGGTGGGTGTTGACGTGTGCGGGAGGAGCGCCGGACCGGACCGTATCTTGTAAACAAATAACAGCAAGCACTTGCATCCCGGCGGCTTCACCGCCACCAGTGCAATTTACCAATACTGCACCACCGCGTCCATTGCAGTTGCGTGTGTATTTGCGCGCCGTTAGCGTCTCCCACCCCGTGTATCTTGTGGCTCTGAAGTGGCGGGCGCGAAGATACGACCCATCATCTGGCCGCTGCGGCAATACCTCATGATCCCCATCCCCGGCCACCAGCTCACCAGCTCAAGGTGGTGCCAATTATCGGCCGCGTGATCGTAGTGACCCTCCTGCTCTCCCCATCCACCCCCCAACACACACACCATGGCAGCCGGCGGTGCTGGTGACGCGCCGTTCGCGTGGGCGTCCGCGCTGCTGGGCCCCACCCTGCTGACCAAGAAGGGGGAGGAGGAGGGCGGCGGTGTGGTGGCGCGGCCGACGGGTGAGGCGCTGGCAGGCGTCAAGTATGTGGCGCTCTACTTCTCCGCCTCCTGGTGCGGCCCCTGCCAGAAGCTCACGCCCGTCCTCTCCGTGTGCTACGAGGACCAGCCCACCAAGGAGGTGGAGGTACGTATGGGGTGGCTGGGTGGGTGGGGTGTACCGGTAGTGGCGTTCGACCACATACATGCATGGCAAACGTGGCAACTCTGGACCAACCCCCTCCCCCCTACCCTAATGCAGGTGGTGTTTGTGAGCGACGACAGCGACATTGACAGCTTCAACGAGTACTTTGGCGAGATGCCGTGGTACGTGGCGTGGTGTGTTGTGGTGTTGTGGCACGCAACACAGCATGACGATCCATCCGCCCCCCCCCCCCCCCCCCCCCCCCCAGGGCGGCGGTGCCGTTTGAGGCGGATCAGCGGCCGGCGCTGGGCGAGAAGTTTGGTGTGGCAGGCATCCCGCGCCTCATTGTGCTGAACGCCGCGGACGGCAAGATCGTGGACGCGGACGCGCGCGCCAAGGTGACCGCCAAGAAGAACTTTGCGGGCGTGTATTGAGCTTGCCACAACGGCGCTGCCGCTGCTGCTGCCGCCTTGGCTGCTGCGCCGCCGGCGCGCCCATGTGGGTGCGCCGCGCCGCGCCGTGGCTGGCGCATGTGTGACATTGCCGCAGTCGCCTTCAAACAATTAATTACCATACCAATCAATACCACGACTCGCGGATGACGCGGTCCGCCGTGTTGCGGGCGCGTGACACCTCCCGCCCGATGCCGTTCCGGACCACCAGGTCTGCCAGCGCGGCGTAGCGGCGGCGGTTGAGGAACAGCGGCTTGCCGCGCTTCAGGCCAATGTCCTGCTCGCCGTGTGCGTCAACGTACGGCGACGCGTAGTAGGCGGCGTACGCGCCGCGCAGCAGCACCACCTGCGAGGTGTCCAGCAGCAGGATCATACCCACGCCGCCGCCGCACACGCGCGCGTGCCGCGTCGCCTCCCCCACGCCAGCCAGCTTGCAGCACGCCGAGCCGCCGCACAGGTAGGTACCGCACAGCAGGCACAGCGCCGGCTCGTCTGCCGACTTGTCGCAGATGGCGCACGTGCCCGCCTTCAGCCGGTTGTACAGCGTGTCGTACTCCTCTGGCAGCGGCATCAGCGACACACTGCTGCCGGCTGCCGCCAGCCGCGCCGCCGCCGCCGCCGCCGCGCTGCCGCCGCCACGCGCCTGCAGCGCCGCATGCAACCGTGCGCCGCCGGCAATGGCGGCCGCGCCGCCGTCGCACCCAGCGCCCGCTGCGCGCATCACCACCTCCGCGTCGTTGCCACTCCCAGCCGCCGCCGCGGCGGCTGCTGCTGCAGCAGCGGCGGCGACGGCGTCGCTGGCCAGCCAGGCATCAAAGGCAGGCACCAGGGTGCCTGCCGCATCTGCCGGCGCGGAGCCCGTCGGCGATGCGGCACCCACATCCAGCAGCCACAGCATCCCGCGCGCCATGTGCGTGTACGTGCCCAGCACGTCACCCAGCCCCGCCGCATCATCACCGCCCCCCGCCGCCGCCGCCGCTGCCGCTGCCGCCGCCGCTGCCGCTGCCGCACCCGCCTGCACCACTGCCACGCAGTACACTACCGCCGCAAAGTGCAGCGCGTGGCCGCGGGTGGGTGCACATGCCAGCGCCGCCAGCAGCAGATGCACCGGGTTCACGGCAGCCAGCGACAGTTCGCCGCCGGGGGCGCCGCGCACCGCCCGCAGCGCCGCCGCCACGTCACCCAGCGGCTCGTCAGACGACACGCCGGGCAGGTTTGACACCACACCCACCTCTGGCACAGCAGACACGGGTACAGTGCCCGCCACCAGGAAAGCGGCAATCACATCCGGAATGCGCGCCCCGCCCTCGCCGCCGCCACCGCCGCCCGCCCACTCGGCTGCTGGCACCACCCGCGCCCGCCCTGTGAGCAGCAGCGCCGCCAGCGGCGCACGAACCGGGTGGTGCGCTAGCGGGTCGTACTCCCACGACGGCACCTGCACAATGCCTCGCAGATCGACGGGCGCCGGCGCGGGCGCCGGTGCGGCAGCTGCAGGTGGCGGTGTCGATTGTCGGTGTGCGGCCACGCGCCGCAGGTGGGCAACCGCCTGCGCGAACGGGTGATCGGCCACCATATTGGCTAGCAGCATCTGCGCCACCTCTGGCGTTACCCCAAACGTCGATGCAAGCAACGCCGCCAGCTCCTCGTCCGTGGCAGCCGCGTCACCCGGCACACCCGCGCCGTCACCGCCCTCGCCGCCGCCCCCGCCGCCGCCACCGCCGCCGCCGCCACCACCGTCGCCGCCAGGTGCAGCAAATGCCATGCCGCCACCAATGCTGACGCTGGTGCCAGGGATGCCATCATCGTCCTCACCGTCCTCCTCGTCGTCGTCGTCCTCGCCCTCGGCGTCCTCCTCGTCGTCGTTGTCCTCCTCCTCGTCGTCCTCCTCGCCCTCCGCCTCCTCACCGCCCTCCTCAACGCCATGTTCCTCCCCCGCCGCATCGTGGCTGGGTGCAGGTGCCGACGCCGCAGTTGACGCAGTCCCATCGGTGTGCGCGTGCGCGTGCGCGTGCGCGTGCGCATGAGCGTGCGGTGCCACCGCCGCCAGCGCATCAGTCAGCGCGGAGCGCAATGCGGCGCGGTCATCCGTTGCGGCGCCAAACACCTCCGCCGCCGTACTTTGTGCTAGGTTCACCCGACCGACGGCAGACGTCAGAGCGGAGATGCACTTCGCCAGCTGCGCCTGCGAGCCGGCCGCAAACAGCGGTGCGGATGACGGGGTGGCTACCGCCATAGCGGCGCGCGCCAGCGACAGCAGGGATGCCAGCGCGCTGGGGTTACGCAGCGTGCCCCACTCGCCGCCTCCAAGTGGCGGCGGCGCGTCACCTGATGCCGCGGACGCCAGGTGCGGGGACGGCGGTGGCGCAGCCCCCGCACCGCCTGCAGCAGCGCCGCCGCCCGACGCGGCGAGCGGTGGCGACGGCGCCGCAAGCGCAGCTGCCACCCCACCCAGCGCCGAGCTCAGCGTGTACGCCACAGTGGACAGCACGGCACCCACGCGGTGAACTGCGCTGGCCTGCACTGCACGGTCACCCGCCGCATCTGTCTTCCGCAGCCGCGGCCCCGTCACCTCCATGCCCGCGCCCAGCAGCTGCGCTGCCACGCTGGCAATGCCGCGCTGCCGCCCGCTGGCCACCTCGCCGCCCTCGCCCGCCGGCGTCGACACGCAGTTGCCCAGCGGGTCGTACCCCAGCGCACCCATCACGTCACCCGCACGCACGCACTCACGCAGCAGCGTCGCCACCTGGCGTGCCAGCGGCGCACCGGCCGGCGGTGCAGGCTCGCGTAGCAAGACGGCGGCATCGGTGGCAAGCCCCCACCGTGCCGCGGTGGCTGCGGCGCCGGCGCCACCCAGTGCACCCGCGCCAGCCGGCCCGCTGCTGCCAATCCGCGCTGCTACCGCAGCGCTCACCAGCGCCGACACCGCTGGTCCGCGGCTGGTTGGCGGCGGGTGCGCCAGGGTGGGGCTGGCGGCAGCCGCCAGCACGGCTCCCACGCCGCTTGTCAGCAGCGGCCGCACCTCGCCGCGCACCAGCGGCTCCAGCGGCCACAGGCTGGCAGGCGAGGCGTGCGGCACCAGCGTGTTGCACAGGGTGCGGCACAGCGGGCACATGAACTCGCCCGCCGTGTACCGCAGGTGGTACTGCCCCTCCACCTGCTGCCCCCGCCGCGCGCGCTCCGCGGCAGCCACCAGGTAGGCGTGGATGCAGTCGGCGTGCGCGGTGTGGCCACAAAACGCCACGTGCACGCCAGCGTCGGTGGTGGCAGGGAAGTACGCGGCAGCGCCGTCGGGACCCGCCGGCACCATGTTGACACGCGCAAAGTCCTTGTCCGCCTCGCTGCCGTCACCGCCACCTGCAGCTGCAGCCAACTCGTGCCCCGACGCCGCCAGGTCGCGGCGGAACTGCACAAACAGCGCCTCGGACACCGCCGCCGTCTCGCCGCCAGCTGGTGGCGCCACCAGCTCCAAGCGCGCCGCCCGCGCCGCGCGCAGTTCCGCAGCGCCACTCGACGCCGCATACCGCGCCCAGCTGCCCTCCGCGAATGCCAGGTGCACCGACGCGGCGCTCGCCTTTGCCTCACCGCACAGGATGCACTGTGGCGCTGCCGCATCACTACCCACCGCCGCCGCCGCTGCCGCAGCAGCAGCAGCCGCAGGCGCACGCACACCGTGCATCTGGTGGTGATGAAGCACGCCAGCAGTGACTGCCAGCAGCAGCGGCAGCGGCGCAGCGCGCAACTCCGCCAGCTGCGCCTCACACTCTGCGCGCCGCGCTGCCGGCACTCCCTCCCAGTCGCCCTCCGCCATGCCCTCGCCTGCATCACCGTCGCTGCCGGGCTCGCCGTCACCGCCGCTGGCACCGCCATCGCCGCCGTCCTCCTCCTCTTCGCCGCCGCCGCCGCCGCCGCCGGTGTTCAGTGCAGCCATGATGGATGCCTGCTGGCGTGCCATCGACGCCATGGCGCGCGCCTGCGCCGCCTTCTTGCGTGCATCCAGCTCCGCCTTGCGCGCCGAGTCCGCCGCAGCGCGCTCCGCCGCTGCTGCGGCATCCAGCTCAGGGCCCAACACGGCGGTGGTGGCGGCAGCGGTGGCGGGGTGCACGTGCCGCAGCGCCTGCAGGCACCACGCAATGCCCTCCCGCACCTCGCCCGCCAGCGTGGCGCTGCGGAACAGGGCATACAGGGAGGCAACCACAGACGGCGTGGGCGGCGGGGCAGCAGCGGCAGCCCGCAGCGCGGCGTCAGCCTCCAACCACGCGCCCGCCGTCTGCGTGGCGCTGGTGGTGGCGTCGGCGGCGCCACTGCCACTGCCGCCACCGGCACCCGCGGCCATGCTGCCCACCACAGACGCCACGCCCGCCGCCAGGGAGGCGGACAGGCTGCGCATGCGGCCAACCGCAGAGGTAGGCGACGTGGTGGGCGGCAACGGTGGCGACATTACTACCGGCGGCGGGGCGGCAGCAGATGTTGCCGCAGCATCAGTGGTTGTTGCAGCGGCAGCAGCAACCGTGGAGGAGCCGTACGGCAAGCACAGCGACGTTGACGCCAGCGCCTCCGCAAAGGCAGTGGCGGCCGAGTCGTCGGGCTCCGCGGCGCCGCCGAGCGTGTTGTGCGGCAGCGTGTGCAGCGCGATGGTGAGCGCGTGCACCGCCGCGGTGGTTGCCGCGTCGGTGGCACGGGCAGCGTCGCCCGCCGCCGCCTCTGCCAGCACGGTCTGCAGCATGTGCGCAAACGCGACGGTGTGCAGCACGCGGCGCACGGGCAGGAGCAGCGGGTGCGCCGGCGGTGGGACGGGTGCCAGTGGCCGGGCGGCACCCAGGATGGCCGGCAGGGGCAGGGTCGACGACGCGGGCGCAGCGGCACCGCTGCCACCAGCGGCGGCGCCACCGCCGGCGGCGCGCCCGCCGTCTGCCGCCTTGCGTTTGGACAGCCACAGCTCCCGCGCCTTCAGGTGCGCCGCCGCGAGCAGGTGGGGGTAGAACTCGTCGTACTCCTCATACACCGCGTCATGCAGCACGTACACGCCGCTGTCCAGCCCCGTCGGCTCGCGGAAGGTGGCGATGGCGGCCAGCACGCTGCTCACCGCCTCCTCATCCACCTTGCGCTTCTTGGCGTACACCAGGGACGCCGCCTTTACCAGCGCGGAGCGCGGCTTGGGCCCGGACGCCAGCTGGTGCACCAACGCGCGACGGAGCACGGCCGCCTCTGTGGCGGCCCGCAGCGCCGCCGCATCAGCTACCACCGCCACCGCCACGCCATCGCGCACGCCCGCCCCGCCCCCGCGTGCTGGCGTCATGGCGTCGTCGTCGGTGCGCAGAAGCACGTCGGGGCTGGGGCCGTCACGGGCGCGCTTGGCCACACTCTCAGACCCGGCACGCCCCTCTGCTGATGGCGCCCGCCGGGCGGGCGTGAGCGTCAACGCAGGCAGCGTCGCGGCAGCGGCGGCGGCGGCGGCGGAGGTAGCGGGCGGCGGCGGCGGCGGCGCATACACCTGCCACCCCGCCGCCAGCACCGCTGCCTCCGCCACGGCGGTGAGCGCCGGCCCAGCGGCCCGCAGCGCGGCGGCGGCGGGGCCCTCTACTGCACTAAACGGCGCGCTGGGCGGCGCAATGCCACCGCCTGCGCTATCGGCGGGTGGCAGCTCCACCGCCAGGTGCGTCAGCAGGCGGAACAGCTCCGGTAGCAGCGCCAGCATCTCGCCAGGCGCCAGTGGCGGAGGCAGGGACTGACACACGGCGCGGTTGGACACGTCGCCTGTCGCGCCGGCGGCGGCACGCTCGGCAGCAGCCGCCACCTGGCGCGAGGCGCCACTGATCAGCGGACCCGCCATTACAGCGGTCGCCTCCAGCGCGCCGGCAGACGGCAGGCGCCAGGTGGCGGACGGGAAGAACCACGGCCGCATGCCGAGCTTGTGTACCACCATGTCGACCACCGCCTGCGGCGGCAGGCAGGCCGCCGCCAGCTGCAACGCGCGCAGGTCGGCGTCGTACAGGTGGAGGGACTGCGGCACGTTGCTGTAGTTGTTGGCCTGGTCCGCCCAGCTTTCGCCATTGCGCACCCACATGCCCGCCCGCGTGGCAGCTGCGGTGGCAAGCGCACGCAGCGGCAGCTCCGCCAGTAGCACGGCGGCTGTGGTGGGCGACAGCGTGCGCGGGTGCGGCACCACCTCCGCCGCTACTGCATTCCCCGCCAGCGCACGTGCCAGCCCCGTCAGCCGCTCCTCCTCCGCACCCGTCACCTCGCCCTCCCGCCAGCACGTCACGGGGTCCACCGCCACTCGGAAGCGGTGGCTCACCGCATCACCGGCGGCTGCTGGACAGGCGGTGATAGCACGCGCCAGCGAGGCACGCGACGCCGCCACCGGCAGCCACAGCGCCACCCCTCGCGTGCCGCCCACCTCCGGCGCAGGCACCGGGAAGCCGCGCGCAAGGGCGGCGGCGGCAGTGGTACAGCTGCCACTCGGTGCCGCTCGCCCAGCGCTGCTGGCATCCACGCCCACCACCGTCGCGGCACCGACGGCAGCGGCGGCGCGTGCCAGCGTGGCATAAAATACGGCAGTCTGCCGGTGGTGCAGCGACGAGGCGTCGCCACCGGCACCACCAACATCCGCATCACCGGCGCGGATAGGCACAACCACCTCCACCTCCGCGCCGCCGCTCGCCAGCGCGGTGTCCGCCAGAGAGGCAATGAACCGCGGCAGCGGCGCATTCCACGACGTGGGCCCCACTGCAGGGTTGAAAGTTGCCACCTGCGGGTGGCAGCCGTAGCTGCCCAACTGGCTGGTATGATGCAGGCTGGCGGCGGCTGGCTTGCCGCCTGCCAGCGTGCGCGCTGCCATCTGCACGGCGGCGGTCATCGCGCCCGCCATGGTAGCCCGCAGCGACGGGCTGCCACTGCTGCCACCGCCGCCGGTCGCCTCACTGCTGCCGCCTTCAGCTGCTGCTGGCGCCGGCAGGGCGACGGCAGGGAAGGGCGCGCCGGGCGGTGACAGGTCACGCAGCAGGCCGGGCGCCACGCGCAGACCAGGCACGCCATGCAGCGCGGCACGCAGGGTAGGCGGCGGCGGCGCGCCCTCGCCCGACGCTGTGAACAGCAGGGCCCATTCTGCTAGCGCTGCCTGCAGGCACCCCATTGCGCCGCGCAGCTCGCCTGGCGCCAGTGGCGCCAGGGCGGGGAGGCACGGCGGGGACGGCGCGTATGGTAGGGGGGCAAAGGTGAGGGTGGATGCCAGCGTGGTGGTCATGCCTGACACATGCAGCACGGACTCGAACGCTGCCAGCCAGTCCCGGCTCTCAAACTCCACATGCGCGCCTGCCTTGCGCGTGGTCGGGTCCATGTAGTGCTGCAGGCGCAGCACGGCGGCAAGCAGCGGCAGGGAGGCGCCGTCCAGCGTGGGCGGCGAGGTGGCAGCGTTCGCAGGCGCATCGCGCACCACCGCGTTGGCCACGCCGCCCGCGCGCATCACGTAGTCCATGTTGCGCTGGATGAGCGCGGTGCGCTGGTGCGCCAACAGGTGGCTGCGTACGTCCAGCACGGGGGCGGGCGGCAAGGGGCGGCCGTCAGGGCGGCGCAGCGGTGGGATGCCGGCCGCAGTGGCAATAATCCTCCTCGATGCCCGTGAAGGAGCAGCGGGGGGCAGCTCCCCCGCCTCCACCGCCGCATGCACGATGGACGGCACGGTGAGCACATGCACGCCCATCTCCTCAATGCACGCCTCCGCCGTGCCGGCGCCAGCGGCATAGGCGGTGGAGATGCGCGGCAGCGCCGCCATCATGGCGGCGCCCAGCGCGGTGCGGAAGGCGCCGTACTTGAGCAGGCGGGTGTACACGTCATGGAGGGCGAGGCGCGTGCGCTTGCGCTGCGAAATGTCGGTGGCCAGCAGCAGGTCTAGCACGCTGCGGCAGCGCAACACGCGGCCGTGCGGGCGCGCCATGGCGGCCTCCGCCGCAGTGGTGACGCACACGTCGCCGCAGCCTTCTGGCGTCACGCCGCCCGCCGCCCGCGCGCCAGCGGCGGGCGTGGCAGCGGCAGCCAGGAAGGCGTCCGCCACCAGCTTGCATGTGGCGTCCGACGCGCCCACCAGTTCCACCAGCCACCCCGCCAGCGCCACCGCTGTCGCCTGCCGCGCCGTCGCGCCATCCGTCTCCACCGTCCAGTGCAGGCCCACGCGCGTCAGCTCCGCCACCAGCGGCGCCACCTCCGCCGGCGTGCCGCGCTTCACCACGCAGTCGCCCACCCGGTCCACCTCGCGCGCCATGCGCATCGCACCTGCCTCCGTCACGCCCACGCGCGCGCGCAGCACGTCCATCACCTCCTGGTACGTGTGCACGTCATCGTTGTGCACCACCACCGTCACCTGCGCGTCGGCCGGCAGCGTGGCGTCGGCCGGCACGCAGTACAGGGCGTCCGCCTCGCCCGCCACGCTGGCCAGGTACGCCAGCACGCAGTGCAGCACCGCGGTGCCGCGCACCCGGATGCCGCCGGCATCCAGCAGGCTCGCCGCGTCCGCGCCCGCTGCCGCCGCCGCCGCCGCACTGCCCTCCGGCCCGTGCTTGCTGCACGCGCGCTTGAACGCCTCCATGTCGCCGCAGTCGCACGTGCCCCCCGCGCCGGCGCGGTGGAACGACACGTCGTGCCCCTTGTGGTCCGAGTCCCGGAAGCACGCCTCGCACAGGATGCAGGTGGGGTCCGCCTGGCACTGCCGGCAGTTGTACCCCAGGTCGCCCGCCTTAAACACCTTGCCGCACACCTCCGCCGCGGCGGGCGCCAAGCCCGCCAGGTAGCTACGAAACGCCTTCCGAGCGGCACCGCCCGCCAGGTATGCCTCCAGGCGCGTCGGCACGGTGCCAACCGCCACGTCGGTCGGTGGTGCCGGCAGCGGCCCACCCGGCACGACGGCAGGCGGCACCGGCGCCGTGTAGTTTGTCAGCTCCCGGAACAGCGCCGTCACCTCCCGCCACGTGGCCTCGCTCCCCCCCACCGCCGGTGCCACAGCTGCCGCTGGTTCTGATGTTGCTGCTGCTGCTGCTGCCGCAGCCGCTACTGAGGTTGGAACCACCGCTGCTGCCGCTGCTGCTGCTGCCGCTGCCGCCGCCGCTGCCGCCGATGAGGTGCTGCTGCTTCTGGCCGCCACGGTGGGCGTAGTCGCTGCGTCAACATCGCTGCCGGCGCCGCCGCCACCGCCGCCGCTGCGCCGACTACCGATGCCACCACCTGCACCGCCCGCTGCGTCGTCCATGTTGCACGTAGGATGGGGGTGAGAGAAGGAGTGGGTGTGTGGGTGGAAGGATGGGTGGAAGGATGGGTGGGTGGGCAGTGAGCGGGCAGGGATAATGATAACTGATGGCACGTTAATGCAGAAAGGAAATTATCCCAATCGCATCAATGCGTCATGCATATGCTTTCCTCGCATTTTTGTCCGTGGGCGCCATCGGCGTCATTGCCCCCCTCTCATCGTATTCAGGGGTAGTAATGGCTGGCCCGCCGACATTTTCCACCTCTCCTCCTCCACCTCCTCCTACTGTCGCACCCTGATTGATGGCCGGGTTGGGGGCAAAAGATACACGGTGTAGAAAGCAGGGAAGGCGCGGGTGCGCAGTTAATGCAGCAGCAGAATCAACGACACGCTTGTATATTTATGTGTGTGGCGGTGGTTTGGGGTCCCACGCACGTCTGCTATTTCTAATTTTTATTTGCGACGACATCACAAGCACAAGCCTCACACCCCAACCTGAACGCTGAACGAAAGCAAGATCATTACAAGCGACCGCCAACCCAAGGGCCGAGCAAGCAAGCAAGCAAGCATGGCTGCCGCTGCAGGTGCAGGTGCCGCCGCGGCGGACAGCGCGGCTGCCGCGTGGCTGGTGACGGAGGACGCCGACCTGCCGGCGGCGGCGAAGGCCAAGCTGGCGCACGGCGGGCGGCTGGAGGCGCTGCTAGCCAACGGCTTTGTGCTGGCACACGCGGCGCTGTCACGCGTGAACGGCGTGGGCGTCATGTTTGACGTCGGCACCGAGCGCAGGCACGTGGCGGACACGGCGGAGGGCGCGGCGGGCAACATGGGGGTGGCGCGCCGCGCCATGCACGCTATCGGGGTGGAGTTCACGGAGCACGACGCGAAGGCCATCGCGGCGGGCGCGCCGGGCGTCGGCGCCGCCGCCGTGCTGCGCCTGAAAGCCCGCCCCGTGCACCACTAATGGGGATACTGTACAGGGGCTGCAGCTCCCGCTACCGGTTGATGATGCTGTGTGATGTGCCGCCGTTTTCCTATACTGCGGTCAGTTTGCGGTGACTTTGTGATGTAATTGTGATGCAGCTGCAGCCGCCACACATGGCGCGCGCCGCCCATGTGCCGCAACCATACCTGTCCTCTTGTTTGCGCGTTTGTTGCGGCCATCCGCCGCCTTGATGTGTTTGATATCCGCGCGCCAATGTTGTTAACCGCTACACTGCATCAGCACCCATGCGAAGGGAGGGGAGGCGGCCGCTGTTTCCGTTACGAGCGTGTGGCGGTACGTCAATTGGCTATAAGTAAATCGTTGCGAGGAGGCCCGCCAATACCCATATTGCTGCTGGAACCGCTCCATACTTTATCATTGGTACCATTGTGCGGCGTACAAATTGCGCCTGCCTTTTGCATTGCATTGTTGCTTTCCACCACTCTGCCTCCGACCATTGGCCACTGCCTCGCACTCGCTCTTCCGCTAACAACTGTCTTTGAACTGTGCCTGTGCCTCTAACAGCTGCCATTGAACTGTGCCGCTACTGTACCGCTACTGTGACGCTGTGCCTTCCCCTCGTCTTATTCGCTCGTTCCCCCTCCCCCTACCCTCCCCCTCCTCCCACCCCCCCCCCACCCCACCCAACACAATGCCGCGCTCCGACCCGCTGCTGGTGCGGTGGCTGGCGTCGCCGGCGGGCGGCGTGGCGGAGGCGGCGCGCAGCCGCGTCAATACCAACCTGGAGGAGGCGCTGGCGTCCGGCTACCTGCTTGCGGTGGCGGCGCTGGCGCGTGCAGATGCAGTGGGCGCGCCGTTGGACGTGCGCAGCGCGTCTGCGGCGCTGGTGGATACGCCGACGGCAGCTGGCGGCAACCTGGAGGTGCTGGCGCGTGCACTGGCGGCGCTGGGGCTGCCGCTGTCGTCGGCAGATGCCAGCCGCATTGCTGGCGGCGAGCGTGGTGCTGCTGCTGCCGTGGTGCTGGCCCTCAAGCAGGTGGCAGAGACGGGCGTCGGCGCTGCGCCGCAGCGCGCCACCACAACGACGACCCCAAAGTTGTCGAGCGGCGTCGCCACGCGCGGCGGTGCACGTGCGCCACCCTCCCTCTCCATTGTGCAGCGCCTGCTGGCGGAGGGCAAGTCTGTGAAAACGGCGGCCATGGAGGCACACCTGGCAGATCTGGCGCTCGGCGGTGGCGGCGGCGGCGCCGAGCGGGGCGGTGCAGAGGTGGACGACCTGGCACCCAGTCGCGCCGGCCGCACTGGCGCCGCTACCAGCACGCTGCGCGCAAGTGGCGCGCTGCCCGCTCCCGCGGGCGGCGAGTACGGCGGCTCGGCGGAGGACGCCATGGCGCGCATCCGCGCCATTGAGCGCGCGGAGGTGGCGGCGGAGCTGACATCCGCGGCACGCAGCGCGCACGCGGCGGCGGCGGCTCGCGAGGCGGCTGCTGCCGACGCAGCGACCGGCGTGGCAGGGGTTGAAGCTGCCATGCGGCGGCAGGGGTTGGACCCCTACGGCCCTGCCAGTGATGCTGGCTTGCCACGCGCTGCTGCCGCCGCCGCGTCTACCACTGCGTCGCACGAGGCGCGTCTACCCGGCGCCCGCCCCCTCGTGGGTGCCGTGCCGCCCGCGCGCACCATTGTGCCGCCGCCGCGTGAGACGCCGGTGGGTGCCGTCCTGCGCCGCGTGTTCCCCACCACCGCGACGCAGTTGCAGGCGACGCTGGGCGTTGGGGCACCCGCCGGTAGTGTCAGCGACGGCGACCCTGCGCTGGCGTACCAGCAGCGCATTGTCACCACCCTGGCGGACACGCTGCGCCCCGCCGCCACTGACGAGTACGCAAGCGGCGTGGATGCGCGGGTGGGCGCCGCCCGCGCGGCGCGGCGGGACAAGGACACGCGGGGGCGCGTCATGGCGGCGACGCAGGCGGCGGCGCAGTCAGCGTCAGCCACCGCCGCCGCCGCGTCTGACGCGCTGGCGCGGTATGTGGCGCACGGGGAGGCAGAGGTGGCGCCCGCTGCCGCGGCATACGACAAGGCAGCGGGTCGCGCGGCACGTGACGCCGCCGTGTTGACGCGCGTGGCGGCGGAGGACGCACGCCGCGCCACCGCCATGGCGTCGTTCATGGACGCACAGCGCGCTCGCCTCAGCGTAGAAACCGAGCGAGCTGTGGCGCCCGCACGCAGCGCCGGCCATCCTGTGCCGCGTCTTCCAACGCGGGATGCGGCGCCTACCTCGCCGCTACCCGACTCGCCACCGCAGCATGCGCCACCGCAGCATGCACCGCCGCCGTCGGTGGTGGTGGAGGACGCCGCTGCCGTCGTGGCCGGCCTGCTGCCTGCTGGCGCCCTGCCTGGCGCGCTGGCGCCGTGGGAGCAGGCACCGCCGCCAACGACGACCGGCGGCGCGGGTGAGGCGGAGGACAGCTACCTGGACGCGGCAGACTACGCCGATCTGGTGGGCCAGGCCGGCGCATGGGCACTGCCACCCCGTGCGGCCGCCCTTGCCCTTGCAGCGGCTGCAGCTGACGAGTTGCCGGCGCCACCGTCGCAGCCACGCCGCCACGCGTCGTCCTGCGCCGTGTCAGCACTCACAAGCGCAAACGACGTGCGTGATTGCCTGGAAGCGGTGGCAGCCGCACTGGGACACAGCGGCAGCGTGCATGGCGGCAGTAACGTTGGTAGCGGCAGCACGGCGGCAGATGGCGTGGCCACGTGGTATGCGGGCACACCGGTGGCGCTGGCTGCCCCGCTGCGTGTGGCGCTGCGGCCTCTGCCACCGGGAGCCGGCGCGGATGCCGCAGCGCTGCATGCCGCCGCGGCGGCACGCCTGGCGCAGCGGCTGGCCATGGTGCATGTGAGCGCACGCGACGTGGTGGCACTCAGCATTGCCGTTACGCAGCGCGCATGGGCGCGCTGTGCCGCCCTGGCGGCCGCTAAGCTGCCACCCACCTCACCGCCCGTGTTGCCAGACACCCTCCTCCCTGCCCTTGCCGCCCTGCCGCCCTTGCACCGCCTCCTCGACGCCTCCGCCGCCAGCGGTAGCCGGCTGCAGCTCGCTGACCTGCACACGCCCGGGCTGTCAGATGACGCGACGTGGCACGGCGACGGCAGCGAAGCCAGCTTGTATGACCTGGGGTGCTTGTTTGTGGCCACCGTGGCGGTGGCACTGCGCGCTACTACCGCGGCAGCTGTTGCTGCCTCCGCACCGACACCGGCGGCAGCGGCACCGCCGCCGTCGTCACACGGCGCTACAGGCGGGGAGGCGGCCCCGCCGGCGTTGCCGTCATGCCTGCGTGGCACCGTGGCACTGCGCGCGAACATTGTTGACAAGGCGGTGCGCGGCGGCGGCGGCGCGGGCGGCGAGGTTGAGGTATTCACCGCTGCAGCGCGCGGCGTGCGGGAGGGCGTGGCAGAGGCGCTGAAGGCGGCGGCGGCAGCGGCGGAGGGTGCGGCGGCTGGTGCCAAAGGTGGCAAGGGCGGTGGCAAGGCGGCTGACACCAAGAAAGCCGCGGGTGGTGGTGCAAAGCCGGGCGACGCTAAGGAGAAGGGCGGCAAGTCGGCGGTGGGCGCGCCGCTGGCGCCCGCTGCCGGCGACCGCCTTGCGTTTGCACGTGCTGACGTGGAGCTGCCGGTAGAAGAGGTGGCCAGTGTGGTGGACCGCGTGGCGGGCTCGCGGCAATTCGCGGTGGCACTGGCGGCGGTGGTGCGCGCGGCGCACGACGTGGTCACCGCTGCGCGCGCCGCCGGCGTGCCGCGCAAAGGCTACGGCGGCGTGCTGCTGGTGGACGTGCCGCGCTGCGGCGCACACCTCCTGGCAGTGGAGCATGCGTGGGCAGGCCCGCTGCTGTGGAGCCCTGCGGCACCGCCTGACGCGTCCGCCTCCGTGCTGTCAGTGCCGCCCGCGCCTACCCCCGCGCCAGCGTCAAGCCACACCGCCGCCGCCGCCAGCCCGCGTGCGAGCGACGGCAGCGGCGCCAGCGTGGGGAGCTCGAGCCCGCGCGCTGGCGGCGGCGAGCCGGGTGCCCCCGTGTTCCGCGTCGACGGCATGGTGCCGTCTGAATGGGCGCCTGAGGGGTGGGACGGCATGCTGCCAACCCTGCTGGATGCGTATGACGCGGGCACGTGGCGGCTACCCCGTGCGGGCGCCGAGGTGGCGCACGAGTGGCGCGCACTGGTCGACGCCGCCGCCGTGGCAGCTGGGCTGCCACCCGGTTGTGTAGATGGCAACGGCCGTCTAAACAGCGCACGCGCGAAGGCGGCAACGGGGTTGCCGCCCGGCGCCGGCAGCACTGCCAGCGCGGTGCCGCCCAGTGGCAGCGGTGGTGGGGCGCCGCCGGCGGTGGCAGCGCCCAGCGGCGGCGCCAAACCTAAACCAGCAGCACCGGCGGGCAAGGCGGGCGGCAAGGATGCGCCTGGCACGGCGCCTGGCAGCCTGCCGCAGCAGCCGCCCGCGCCACCGGGGGCGTGCGCGGTGGACCTCGTGCTGGATGCGGGTGCTGCCTTGGCGGGCGCGCTCGCGTTGCCGCCTGCCGCCACCGCACCACCCGACGCCACCCTCATTGACCTGCTGACGGGTGTCGCTTTTCAGCCGGCTGGACCACCCACGCCGTGGCCGGAGGATCGGCCTGCGGCGGGGGCAGGCGCGCCGCCGTCCTCGGCGGGCGGCGGCGGCGGCAGCGGCGGCGGCAGTGCTGCAGCGGCGGCGCATGCCACACCGGCCCCGGCGCCGGCGGCGGGTGGGAAGGAGAAGAAGGGCAGTGCGGCGGCGGCTGCCGCAGCTGCTACGGCGCGAGACGCTGCCGCTCGTGTGGAGGAGCTGCCGCCCGGCCTGCCGGCATTGGCGGCCATACTGGCGTCCGCCGTCGGCTGGCACCTTGCTGCTCCCGCCTCAGCCACGCTCCCGCCGCACCACCACCCGCCGCCTGGCGCGGCAGGCAGCGAGGCGGCGGGGAAGGAGGATGCCGCCACGCTGCTGGCGGACTGGCTGGCGGCCACCAGCCGGCGAGGCGTTGTGCGCCTGGCAGCTGCGTCAGCTGGTGGCGACGCCGTCGCGCGCGCCGTGCGTGCGGTAGGCGCGGCGGAGCTGTGGTGTGAGGCTATCGCAGCAGCGGCGGCGCCGCCGCCGTGTGATGCCACGAGTGGCAGCGAGGGGGGCGATGAGGCGCCAGCCGGGGTAGCTGATGTGTGCGCCGCGCTGTTGCATTGCGCCGCACGTGGCGCGCCGCTGGAGCCGGGCACCCTGGCAGCGGTTGCGGGTGCGCACCGCGCCAGCGTGGCAAGCCGGCGGGCGGCAGCCTGCAGCGCGTTGCGCACGCTGCGGCAGCTGCAGTTGCACGTGCGCGCGAGGCTGCGGCGGGTGGGTCGCGCCACGCTGCGTGTG
>ERZ778022.2706-NODE-2706-length-18097-cov-4.993404_pt1 | contig 18097 bp, 14 predicted proteins | sample MGYA00375752_ERZ778022 | MGnify/ENA primary metagenome ERZ778022 (study PRJEB29350, sample SAMN05389826) | bioreactor metagenome | isolation source: Thiocyanate bioreactor | place: South Africa: University of Cape Town | collected 2014-04-04 ... | reverse complement strand
TTGGTGGCCTGGCGCTGGGCGTCGTTGAAATAGGCAGGCACGGTGATGACCGCCTGATCGACCTTCTGGCCGAGATGGGCTTCCGCGGTCTCTTTCATCTTCTGCAGGATGAAAGCGGACACCTGCGACGGCGAATAGGTCTGGCTCTCGGCCTCGACCCAGGCGTCGCCGTTGGAGGCCTTCACGATCTTGTAGGGAACAAGCTTCTTGTCCTTCTCGACCGTCGGATCGTCGTAACGGCGGCCGATCAGGCGCTTCACGGCGAAGATGGTCTTTTCCGGATTGGTGACGGCCTGGCGCTTGGCTGGCTGGCCGACGAGGCGCTCGCCGTCGTCGGTGAAGGCAACGATGGACGGGGTCGTCCGCATGCCTTCGGCGTTCTCAATAACTTTCGGCGATTTGCCGTCCATCACGGCAACGCACGAGTTCGTGGTGCCGAGGTCGATCCCGATGACCTTTCCCATGGTCTGCAGTCCTTCTTTTTGCGGCAGGTTGGCTGGGCCCTGACGGCGCACCAATCCGAACCCCCAGTATCAAAACTTCGCGACGTCGCGATGCTCCGCCTCATATAGGAGGGGGGCATGGGGCCGCAAGGACTGAACCCTTGTAAATGGCCGGGAAAATGAACTCCGTGGACGGCGCGCGGGACGCCCGCAAGGCCGCCAAAGATGAATGCGTCAATTTGCAACGAATCGGGGGTTGATCCCGCGCCCCGCACCGGAAACAGTCCGGCCCGTATCCACCAAACCGCCTCAATAGGGCATCAGTCAGGTCTCATGAAAACGATCGCCCGCATTCTCGCCCTCGCCGCCTTCGCCGCCACCGCGACCGGCCCCGCCATCAGTCCTGCCCTGGCCGCCGATCCGGTGTTTCCGCCCGGCGCCCGCGTCGGCCTCGTGCCCGCCGAGGGACTGGCCGTCGCCACCGAATTCCAGGGCTTCGAATCCGAGGACCGAAAGGTCAAGGTCGGCATCGCGGAAATTCCCACCGCGGCTTTCGAGGCCGTCGAGACCGCGCTCAAGGACGGCAAGCCCGCCGGACCCGGCAGCAAGCCCGAGCCGTTCGAGACCGCCGCCGGCAAGGCCTTCATCACCTCCGATTCCGGCAAGGACGGCGCCGTTGCCGTGCGGATGTATTCGGTGATCGTCTCCGGCGGCGGCAAGTTCACCGGCTACATCATCGCCCAGTCGCGCGACGATGCCGCCAAGCCGCTGAGCGACGATGCGATGCGCAAGATGCTGGCCACCGCCGCGGTGCGCACGGAGGTGCCGGTGGAGGAGCAGCTCGGCCTCCTGCCGTTCAAGGTCGGCGATCTCGCCGATTTCAAGACGGTGCGCACGCTGGCGCCGCGCGCGTCGATCCTGCTGACCGACGGCACCGAAGACACCACGCTCGACGGCGCGCCCTACATGGTGATCGGCCTGGTGACCGCGGCACCGGACAAACCGGACGACCGCGCACGCTTCGCCGAACAGGCCGCCCGCACCATTCCGGGTATCCGTAACATGCGCCTCACGGGGAATGAGCCGATGCGGATCGATGGCACGCCCGGTTACGAGACGCGCCTTGAAGGCGTCGCGGGCAAGGACGACACGCCGGTGACGGTGGTGCAGTGGCTGCGGTTCGGCGGCAGCTCTTCGATGCGGATCATCGCCAGCTCGACGCGTGACGACTGGCCGAAGGCGTTTCCGCGCTTCCGCGCGGTCCGCGACGGCATCAGCGGGAAGTAGCCGCCGCGCCGGGTCGGACCAGAATATCGACGCCGCGAACGTTGTCGGCCTTCGTGTAAGGCTTCAACAGCGCCGCCAGTTCGGCGTCGGCGGCGATCCATTCGCCCCATCGGCCGTTCTTGTTGTCGACCAGAACGACCGTGGGCGGCTGTCGCTTGATGTCCTCGATCAGCCAGGCCCGCTCCTGCGCCGCATAGTTGCCGAGCGTTTCGGCCATGTCCGGCTGAATCAGGCCATGGCGCTTCATGTAATCGACATGCGCCGTGATCCAGAGATTCGATTCCCGCGACACCCATGTGCCCTTGAGCGCCCGCACCGCCGGATGACCGATGCCCGGCTCGCTTGTGATCGCCAGAATCACCGGCCGATCACCCTGGCGGGCGATAGATGGCTCAAGGATTTGCCCGGTGAATGTTTCGGTGAACCAGGCCATTCCGATACCGAACAGAACGATCAGCGCGGAGGCTGCGCTCATCCCCGCCAGCCGCCGCGCTTCGAAACGGTATGAGGCGACCGCGGCCAGCGCCGCAAGAAAGGCCAGCGCGATCATCGGATAGGAATGATACGGCCAGCCCTTGCGCTGGACGAAGAAGGCCACGGCAAAGCCGACCGAGCCCGCGACCAGCACCGCGATGGCGCGATCGCGGCGATCGTATTGCAGCAGAAGGATCGCAAGCAGCACGCCGAACCAGCACGCCGCGCCCTTGGTCTCGATCATGAACGACCACTTGCGCCCCACCGGCACGTAGACATCGCGCGCGACGGGCAACACCACGGTGAAAAATTCCGGGAACAGCGTGGCGATGCAGACAACATTGGCAAGCACCGCAACGCCCGCAATCCAGTTTTCCGGAACGAACATGATGCGCCATGACCGGCACAGCAGCGCAGCCGCAACCACCGCGCAGACGAATGCGAGAATGAAATAGGGCTTGAAGGCGAGCATGATGCCGGCACCGAGTCCGGCGGCCACGATCTCCCAGCGCACCGGCGTCTCGCCGTTGACCCGCAGCATGAGGGCGGCAAAGAACGGCAGGCTCGCGATCAGCGCGATATGTTCGCGCTGGCCGAACTCCTGCGTCGGCAACATCGCAAGGATCGCCAGCGCAGGTGCCAGCAGCAGGGGATTTTGCAAGTCGCGCAGCCGCTGCGAGCGCCGCAGGATCGACGCGGTGCAGCCAAGCGAAACGAACATCGCCGCAAACATCAGCGCATCGACCACCGGCTCGGCGGCGACGCCGAGCGCGCGGGCGATCACGATAGCCGGAACATAGGCGAAGACCGCAATCGGCGGATTGGTTTCGATCACATCGCGATAGAGCGTCTTGCCCGCGAGAACCTGCTCCGCCGCGGTCAGCAGCCAGCTCACATCGTTGTTGGCGGGGACCAGATGACGCAACAGAACCGCCGTGGCGAGCACGCCGGCCAGCAGCAGCCAGACCGCAGCGCCGCGGCCAAGCCGCAGCGCTCCGGTCCGGCGGGTTTCATGATCAAGCAGGATCGCCATGCGTCAGCCCAAATGCGGGCCGACGCTAGTGCGGAGCCGTTAACGGCCTGTTTCGGCAATCCTCAAAAACGCGGAGGTCTATGCGTTCAGGCCTTCGCGCCGCCCTTGGATACCGCGACCAGCGCCGGGCGCAGCACGCGCTCGCCGATGGTATAACCGCCCTGCACCACCTGCACGACAGTGCCCGACGGCACCGACGCATCGGGCACCTCGTACATCGCCTGATGGAAGTTCGGATTGAACTTTTCACCCTGCGGATCGAGCCTCGAGACGCCGTTCTTCTCCAGCGCCTTGTGCAGCGACTTCTCGGTGATCTCGACGCCTTCGATCAGCGCCTTCAGACCGGCATCGGCGGCTTCACGCGCTTCCGCAGGCACGGCATCCAGCGCGCGCTGCAGGTTGTCGGCGATGTCGAGCACGTCCCGCGCGAACGCGGTAATGCCGTAGGTGCGCGCGTCCGCGACTTCCTTCGCGGTGCGCTTGCGCAGGTTTTCCATCTCCGCCAGTGTGCGGAGCGTCCGGTCCTTGGCCTCGGCGACTTCCTTGGTGAGCGCCTCAACCGATCCTTCTTCCGGATCGTCAGGCATCACATAAGGCTTTGAAACCACGGGCTCCTTGTCCTGCACGGAGTCTTCCGGCGCGGACGTGTCCTGCGGTTCCTTCTGCCCGTTGGAATTGGCCATTACTCACCTTTTCAGCAAATCGTCTTCACGAATGTGGGATTGTTAGCCCGCATATCGTGCTTTGGGCGCGGAAAATCAAGCCAATACGGCTCGTTGCTTTGTCATCACCGGGCTTGTCCCGGTGATCCCGATACATGAAGCACCGTGCTTTCAATAATCGAGATGGCCGGGACAAGCCCGGCCATGACGACTTCACTTACTTGCCGACAAGCTGGCTGACGATCCGGGCGGCGTAGTCGACCATCGGAATGACCCGCGCATAGTTCAGCCGCGTCGGGCCGATCACGCCCAGCACGCCGACGATATGACCCGCGCCATCACGATAGGGCGCGATGATGGTCGAGGAGCCGGACAGCGAGAACAGCTTGTTTTCCGAGCCGATGAAGATGCGCACGCCGTCGGCGCGCTCGGCGCGGCCGAGCAGGTCGATCACGCCCTTCTTCGCTTCGAGATCGTCGAACAGGAGGCGCACGCGCTCGAGATCCTCCATCGCGTGAAGATCTTCCAGAAGGTTGGCATGACCGCGCACGATGAGCTGGCGCTCCTCGCTCGCGCCGCCGGACCAGCTTGCAATGCCGGCGGCGACGACCTTCTGCGTCAACTGATCCAGTTCGTTGCGGTTCGCGGTCAGCGCCGCTTCGAGTTCGCCGCGCGCTTCCGCCAGCGTGCGCCCGCGAATCCGCGCGTTGAGAAAGTTCGAGGCTTCGGTGAGCACCGAGGTCGGCACGCCCGGCGGCAACGGCAGCACGCGATTCTCGACCTGTCCGTCTTCCGCCACCAGCACGACCAGCGCCTGCGCCGGCTCCAGCCGCACGAATTCGATATGCTTGAGGCGGACGTTCGATTTCTGCGTCAGCACCACGGCGGCCGCGCGCGTGAGGCCCGAGAGGCGCGTCAACGCTTCGCTGAGCGCCGCTTCGACCGATGGCGCGCCGCCCACCGACTTGAGCTGGTTTTCGATCGACTGCCGTTCCGGTTCCGACAGATCGCCGACCTGCATCAGCGCATCGACGAAAAAGCGCAGCCCCAGTTCGGTCGGCAGCCGCCCGGCGGAGGTATGCGGCGCATAGATCAGCCCGAGCTGTTCCAGATCGGACATCACATTGCGCACCGAGGCCGGCGACAGCGGCACGGTGATCAGGCGCGAGATGTTGCGCGACCCCACCGGCTCGCCGGTGGCGAGATAGCTTTCGACGATCTGGCGGAAAATATCGCGCGAGCGCTCGTTGAGCTGCGCCAGCCCGGCATTCGGCGTAATCAGATGGCTAATGGGGTCGTGGTGGGCCAATTCGGGCTCCATAACGGGTTGATCCTGCTACAATTGTCCATCGTCCGCCGGTCTGACAAGCCGGTTTATGCCGACATCTGCGCCGCAGGCCTGATCGGCCCTTGCCGCTGCGCGCCCGTCCCCCTAAAAGCAGCGCCAAATCGTGTTTTCTCAAAATTTCAGGAGATTTTCATGCGGCCAAGCCGTCGTGCGCCCGACGAACTGCGCCCCGTCACGCTGGAACGCGGTGTGGTCAAATACGCCGAAGGGTCCTGCATGGTGAAGTTCGGCGACACCCATGTGCTGGTGACCGCCACCCTGGAAGAGCGCCTGCCGCCATGGCTCAAGGGCCAGGGCCGTGGCTGGATCACCGCCGAATACGGCATGCTGCCCCGCGCCACCCATGAGCGCATGCGCCGCGAATCCGCCGCCGGAAAACAGAGCGGCCGCACCGTTGAAATCCAGCGCCTGATCGGACGCTCGCTGCGCACCACCGTCGATCTCGTCGCCTTGGGCGAGCGCCAGATCACCGTGGACTGCGACGTGATCCAGGCCGACGGCGGCACCCGCACCGCCTCCATCACCGGCGCATGGGTCGCGCTCGCCGACTGTCTGCAATGGATGAAGGCGCGCAACATGCTCAAGAACGACAACGTGCTGCGCGACAACGTCGCCGCGATCTCCTGCGGCATCTACAACGGCACGCCGGTGCTCGATCTCGATTACGCGGAAGATTCCGAAGCCGAGACCGATGCCAACTTCGTCATGACCGGCGACGGCCGCATCGTCGAAGTGCAGGGCACCGCCGAGAAGACGCCTTTTTCGCAGGACGAATTCCTCAAGCTGATGGCGCTGGCGCAGAAAGGCATCGCGCGCCTTGTCGACCTGCAGAAGCTGGCGGTGGCGTAGTTTCCGTCATTGCGAGCGAAGCGAAGCAATCCATTCTTGATAAGAAAAGCTGGATTGCTTCGTCGCTTACGCTCCTCGCAATGACGAATACTTTTGTTTGGGACCGGATTCGATTCATGACTCAGCATCGCCACATCACCGGCCGCCTCGTGATCGCGACTCACAATCCCGGCAAGCTTGCCGAGATGCGCGAACTGCTGGCGCCCTATGGCGTCGAGGCCGTGTCCGCCGCCGAGTTGAATCTCGGCGAGCCGGAGGAAACCGGCACCACGTTCCAGGCCAATGCGCGCATCAAGGCGATCGCCGCCGCGAATGCGACCAATCTCCCCGCCTTCGCCGATGATTCCGGTCTCGCGGTGGATGCGCTCGATGGACAGCCCGGCATCTATTCGGCGCGCTGGGCCGGACGCGACAAGAACTTCCTCGCCGCCATGACCCATATCGAGCGCCTGCTGCAGGAGCGCGGCGCGACGGAGCCCGCACAGCGCGGCGCGCACTTCGTCTCCGCTTTGTGCGTGGCCTGGCCGGACGGGCATCTCGAGGAAGTGGAAGAGCGCGTCGACGGCACGCTGGTCTGGCCGCCGCGCGGCAATGCCGGTTTCGGCTACGATCCGGCGTTCCTGCCGAACGGCCATTCGCGCACCTTCGGTGAAATGACCAGCGTCGAAAAGCACGGTCTGCCGCCGCATGGCCTCGGCCTGTCGCATCGCGCCAAGGCTTTTGTGAAACTCGCGGAGATATGCCTGGCGTCTCGCCCCTGACGGCGGCGCGCCGTCTGGATCGTTAAAATTGTAATGAATTAGACACAGACGAATTTTGAAAAGAGCGTGCCGTTGCGGCGGCAAATGCTTAATATGGCGTTAATGAATCAGCCCCACACCGCTTTCGGCGTTTACGTGCACTGGCCGTTCTGCCTGTCGAAGTGCCCATATTGCGACTTCAACAGCCATGTGCGCCATGCGCCGATCGACGAGTTCCGTTTTGCCCGCGCCTTCGAGCGCGAGATCGAAACCACCGCCGCGCGCACCGGCAAGCGCGACGTCACCTCGATCTTTCTCGGCGGCGGCACGCCGTCGCTGATGCAGCCGCAGACCGTCGGCGCGATCCTCAACGCGATCGCGCGGCACTGGCAGGTGGCAAGCGATGTCGAAGTCACGCTGGAAGCAAATCCCACAAGCGTCGAGGCGACACGCTTTCGCGGCTATCGCGCGGCGGGCGTCAATCGCGTCTCGCTCGGCGTGCAGGCGCTGGACGACATTTCGCTGAAATCATTGGGACGTCTGCATAGCGCAAAGGAAGCGCTCGATGCGGTGGCCATCGCGCGCGCGGCCTTCGACCGTTATTCGTTCGACCTGATCTATGCGCGCCCCGACCAGACGCCGCGGATGTGGGCCGATGAACTCAAGCTAGCGATCTCCGAAGCCGCCGAGCATCTGTCGCTCTATCAGCTCACCATCGAGCCGGAGACGCCGTTCTTCGGGCTGCATGCGGCCGGCAAGCTGAAAGTGCCCGATGAGGATGTCGCGCGCGCGCTTTACGACGTGACGCATGACGTCTGCGCGGCGCACGGCCTGCCGTCCTACGAGATTTCAAATCACGCGCGTCCCGGCGCGGAATGCAAACACAATCTGGTTTACTGGCGCGGCCAGGAATATGCCGGCATCGGTCCCGGCGCTCACGGCCGTCTCGATATCAATGGCGTGCGCCATGCCGTCGCCACCGAGCGCCGCCCGGAAAGCTGGCTGATGCGCGTCGAGGCGCAGGGCCACGGCGTCACCACCGACGACACGCTCAACAGCGAAGAGCGCGCCGACGAATATCTCCTGATGGGCCTGCGGCTTGCGGAAGGCATCGATCCGGTGCGCTACAGGACGCTGTCGGGCCGTTCGCTCGACCCGCGCCGCATCGAAATCCTGCGCGATGAAGGCGCGATCGCCGTCGATCCCGACGGACGCGTGCGCGTGACGATGCAGGGCTTTCCGGTGCTCGACGCCGTGGTCGCGGATCTGGCGGCTTGATCAAGCCCTCATGGTGAGGAGGCGCTCTTGCGCCGTCTCGAACCATGAGAACCAGGACGCGCCTCGTCCTTCGAGACGCGATCCTGCGGATCGCTCCTCAGGATGAGGCTCTGCTCCGTAATTGCAGAAAACTACGCGCTGAAACTCTTCGGCGAACCGGCCACGATCTGCCCGCCGCCGGGCCCGACGCGCATCACCGCGAGGCCGCGTTCGTTGGTGCCGTCGCCGCGGAATCGGAACAGGCCGTCGATACCCGCAAAACCCGATGGATTGGTCAGGATGTCCGGCGCGAAACGCTGGCCGCCCTGCGTGCGCGCCAGCGCCGCGACCAGCGCCACGCTGTCATAGGCGAGGGTCGCGGTGCGCACCGGATCGCCGGAGTACTTGGCGCGGTAGCGCGCCGAGAAACTGCGAAAGCCCGACGGATCGGGCGCCGCATAAAGCCCGCCGCGCAGATTGGGGTTGGCGAACACACGCGGATTGTCCCACAGACCCGTGCCGAGCAGTTGCAGGCGCTTGAGATCAGCGCCGCCCGCAACCAGCGCATCCACCGCACGGGTCAGCGCATCGCCATCGTCAGCCAGCAGCAGCGCATCCGCGCCCGTGAGCGACGACGCGAAGGTGCGCGCCGAGGCGGACGGATCGGAATATTTTTCGAACGCGACAACGCGCGCGCCGCGGCGGGCCGCCGACTGCTTAAACGCTGCTTCCACCACATTGCCGTAAGCATTTTCCGGCAGGAACGCCGCAAGCGAGCGCTTGCCGGTGCTGGCGCCGTATTCGACGATGCGGCTGACATCGGACTCCGGCAGGAAGCTCAACAGATAAACGCCGCGCCCCGCCACGCTCGAATCGGTGGAGAACGCGATCATCGGAATGCCGCGCGCCCGCGCGACCTGCGCCGCCGCGGGAACGGACAATGCGAACAGCGGACCAAGAATGATCTCCGCGCCTTCATCCACCGCCTGCTGCGCACCTTGCTGCGCGCCCTGCGCGCTGCCGGCGTCATCCTTCACCAGAAGCTGGATGTTCGGATTCTGGAATTCGGCGAGCGCGAGTTCGGCCGCGTTGCGCATCGACTGCGCCGCAACGCCTGCATTGCCCGATGCGGACAGCGGCAGCAGCAGGCCGACCTTGACCTGCCCGGTACCCAGCGCCGACGGCTGTTGCGGCGGACCGGACGGCTGCTCGCTGCCGAGCGGCGCACCGCCGCCGCCGAAAGGCGAGCCGGCGCAGCCCGCGATCAGCGGCGCGCCCAGAATCAATCCGACGGCGTTCCGGCGCGTGGTGCCGGCACGGAGGGATTTTGAACTGAACGACGCAACCATCAATGTCTTCCGCTTAATTTCGCAGCTCCGATCCGGCCGAACCGGCATGATCCCCTGAACACCATCGTCTGAAAGAGGATTCAGGCATAATGTCGGCTATAAGTTAACCAATGCAAAACCATTTCGACAGCGTCCATTCAGGAAACATCGGCGCCGCGTGTTTGCGCCGCAAGCAAGACGGCGCCGTTCATCGGAGATAGACTGGCCTGATGCGCACCAGACATGTTCCCGCCTCATCGTCCGGCGAATCAGACGACGGTTCCGCCCGCAGCTTCGCCATCACCGGCCAGCGCGTGACTGCGCCGAAGGCCGCGCCGGGACTCTATCTCGTCGCGACGCCGATCGGAAATCTCGGCGACATCACGCTGCGCGCGCTGGAGACGCTGGCGGGCGTGGACATCGTGGCCTGCGAGGACACGCGCATCACCCGGCGGCTGATGGAACGGTTCGCGATCCATGCATCGCTGATGCAGTATCACGAGCACAACGCAGCAGAGGCGCGGCCGAAAATCCTGGAGAAGCTGTCGCAGGGTGCGTCCATCGCGCTGGTCTCGGATGCCGGAACGCCGCTGATCTCCGATCCCGGATTCAAGCTGGTGCGCGAAGTTTCCGCCGCCGGGTTTACCGTCACCGCGCTGCCCGGCCCTTCGTCAGTGCTGACCGCACTCTGCGTCGCTGCGCTGCCGACCGACCGTTTTTTCTTCGAGGGTTTCCTGCCGTCGAAACAGATGGCGCGGCGCGCGCGTGCGACGGAGCTGGCGCGGATCGACGCCACGCTGGTGCTGTTCGAAAGCGGCGCGCGGATCGCGGAGTCGCTGCGCGATCTTGCGGACATCATGGGTCCGCGCGAGGCCGCGATCTGCCGTGAACTCACCAAGCTGCATGAAGAGATCAGGCGCGCAAGCCTCGATGCGTTGGCCGCGGACGCCGACGATCTGGAAACCCGCGGCGAATTCGTGCTGGTGATCGGCCCGCCCGCCGCAGACGCCGGCATGGACGACAACGCGCTCGACCAACTGCTGCGCGCCGCGCTGGCCAACGGCAGCGTCAAGGATGCGGTCGCGCAGGCGGTTGATGCCTCGGGCCGCGCCAAGCGCGAGGTCTATGCCCGCGCGCTCGACCTGTCGAAAGACATGCGGAGCGGTGATGACGACTGACGATCCGCCGTCACCGGTTTCACGGACGCTCAAACGCCGCGGCACCATCGCGCCGAAGACTCCGGCGCCTGAGAATCGCGCAGCAAAAACTCCCGCGCCGGAGCGCGTCGCCGCATTCCAGACCGGGCTCTCCGCCGAGAGCAAGGCCAGCGCCTATCTGATCGCCAAGGGCTATCGCATTCTGGCGCGGCGCTTCCGCACGTCTTACGGCGAGATCGATATCGTGGCGAAGCGGCGCAATCTCATTGCGTTCATCGAGGTCAAGGCGCGCGCAAGCCTCGACGCGGCGGCCTATTCGGTGACGCCGCAACAACAGCAGCGCATTGTCGCGGCGGCGCAGGTCTGGCTGATGACCCATCCCGAACATGCGGCTTTCGAAATGCGCTTCGATGCCATCCTGATCGCACCGAAACACCTGCCAAAACACCTGACGGCGGCGTTCGACGCCGGGGCGTGAGGAGTGAATGGGCATGCAGTCCGCTTGCCGTATGCCATAAGCAAGACTTCCCCAATGTCATCACCGGGCTTGTCCCGGTGATCTCGATGGATCGGGCACAGTGCACCGTAATCGGGATGGCCGGGACAAAAGGGCGTTCACGCCCGTCTTCAACGGGCTATGCCCGGCCATGACGAAAGTAGTATTCTGACTCGCGCGCGCTCAGCAGTTCGAGGAGCAGGATTGCACTGAATAGCTCTGGAAAGATGCCGCCAAATCGCCCAGATTGCCGCCGCAACCAACACCAGCCCCGGGTTTGAATGATGAAGCTCAAAGTCGCCGTCCAGATGGACCCCATCGCGCGGATCAACATTCGCGGCGACTCGACCTTCGCCCTTCTGCTGGAAGCCCAGAAGCGCGGCTACGCGCTGTCGTACTACACGCCGGAAAAGCTGTCGCAGCGCGGCACCGACCTGATCGCCTCCGTGCAGTCGCTCACCGTGCGCGACCAGGAGGGCGATCATTTCACCCTTGGTGATCCGGCCCGCGTCAATCTCGAAACCTTCGACGTGATCCTGCTGCGGCAGGACCCGCCGTTCGATCTCGCCTACATCACCACCACCCACATGCTGGAGCGGATTCATCCGCGCACGCTGGTGGTGAACAATCCGGCGTCCGTGCGCAACGCGCCGGAGAAAATCTTCGTGATGGAATTCGCCGACCTGATGCCGCCGACGCTGATCTCGCGCGACAAGGACGAGATCAACGCCTTCCGCGCCCAGCACGGCGACGTGGTGATGAAGCCGCTGTACGGCCACGGCGGCGCGGCGGTGTTCCGCATCACGCCGAACGACATGAACTTCGGCTCGCTCTACGACATGTTCGCGGTGACCTTCCGCGAGCCGTGGGTGATCCAGCGCTTCCTTCCCGAAGTCAAGCACGGCGACAAGCGCATCATCCTGGTCGACGGCGAATTCGCGGGCGCGGTCAACCGCGTCCCCGCAGCGGATGACCTGCGCTCCAACATGGTGCGCGGCGGCGCGGCGGCGGCGACCGACCTGTCGCCGCGCGAGCGCGAAATCTGCGAGCGGCTGGGACCGGCGCTGCGCGAGCGCGGCCTCCTGTTCGTCGGCATCGACGTGATCGACGGCCACCTGACCGAGATCAACGTCACCTCGCCGACCGGCATCCGCGCCATCGCCCGGCTCGGCGGCCCGGACGTGGCGGCGAAGATCTGGGACACCATCGCCGCCAAGCGTCAGTAAGGGCCCACTCCTGCCTTTGCGGCAAAAATAGCGATCCGCCAGGAGAACAATAGTAATTCCAAACTGGAACCACTCCAGCGGTCGCTAAGTACCTCAGATGCGCGAACGTCATCCCGCATATCGGTTTCATGACAATTTGTTCATGAAATCGGGGCGACATGACTTTTCACCGCAATTTTCTGGCCGGCACGGCCCTTCTCACTTCCCTTGCATCCGTCGGGACAGCTTCCGCGCAGGATGTGACGCAGCTTCCTGCGCTGCAGGTGCACGACGAACTGGCATCGTCGGTGCAACGCGCCAACGAACTTCGTCAGCAGTCACCTAATGCGAAGATCGTGATCGAGGCCGAGCAGCTCAATCAGTTCAACGACCAGAGCGTCGGCGACGCGATCCGCCGCCTGCCCGGCGTCACCTTCTCGGGCCCCAACCGCTCGCGCTCCATCAAGCTGCGCGGACTGGGCAAGGAATACACCACCGTGCTGCTCGACGGCCGCCCGATCGTGGACGGCGACTCAAGCCGCAACATGGAAATCGACCGCATTCCCACCATCTTCGTGGAACGTGTCGAGATCACCCGCAGCCCGCTCGCGTCCGATGATTCACAGGGCGCCGCCGGCACCATCAACATCATCACCAAGCGCAATTTCGGGCCCAACGGCGGCGGTATCTCGGTCGGCGGCGGCCATGTCGAAAACTTCGGCACCGCAGGCGATGTCTCCGGCTGGACCGGCGGACAGGCGGGACCGGTGCGCTACTTCATCGGTGCGGGCTATCAGCGCCGGCTGCTCGAAGAGAGCAATAACGCCTTCAACTATTCGGGCGTGAACAACACGCCGAACCGCGCCACCTATCAGGACCAGAAGCGCACCTTCGACGAATACACCGCGCTGGGGCGCTTCGAATTCAAGGCGAGCGAGACCGATACGTTTACGGTCTCCCCGACCTATATGCGCACCGACGAACTGCGCGCGCAGACGGAAAGCCGCACCAATGCGGCCATGAGCTATATCGACCGCCGCACCGTCGAGGAACGCAGCCGCATCCGTGAAAGCTACGGCAGCTTTTTCGAGTGGGCCCATGCCTACAACAATTCCGTCAGCGGGCGTCTTTTCCTCGATGTCCAGCAGGCCCGCGAGGACACCGCGCGGACCAGCACGGAAACATCGTACACATCGACGGGCGCGATCTCCGGAACGCCGTCGCTCGGCTACACCTTCAACCCGATCGAACTGAACCGCATCGCGCCGGGCGGCAAGCTTGTCGCGAACTGGAACGGACACACGACCGAAACCGGCGCGGGCCTGAACCGCCTGACGCGTTCGGAAAACGACAGCGGCCGCAGCGACGGTTCGCGCACCTACGACATCACCGAAGATGTCTACTACGCCTATCTCAGCGACAGCGTGTCCGTGTTCGGGCCGGACAAGCTCACCGCGGGCGTCCGCCTCGAGCACAGCATCACCCAGACCCGCGACAGCTTGGGGAAATCGACCGACCGCGACGACACCAATCTCAACCCGTCGCTGCAATACCGCTATTCCGTGATGCCGGATCTCGATCTGCGCGCGGGCGTCGCCCGCACCGTGCGCCGCCCCGATCTGCGCGACCTGACGCCGACCATCCGCACCTCGAGCGGTACGCCCGCCAAGCCGGACACCCGCGGCAACCCCGATGCAACTCCCGAAAAAATCTGGGGCGGAGATGTCGGCGCGGATTATTACTTCTACGATCGTCTCGGCATCCTCTCGGCGAACGTGTTCGCGCGCTCGTTCGACGACAAGCTGGAGCGCCGCCTGACCTACGGCTATCCCGGCAAGCCCAACAACTGGATTTCCGAACTGCGCAATGCCGGCAGCGGCGAAGCGTATGGACTCGAACTCGACGGCCGCGTGCCGCTGCGCATGCTCAACATACCGAACCTGACGCTGTGGGCCAACGCCACCTTCGTCAAATCGCAGTTGACCGACCCCGAAACGATGCAGACACGCCGCTTCGCCGAACAGCCGGACGTCGTGACCAATATCGGCGTCGACTATTATGTCGAAGCCTGGCGCACGACCTTCGGCCTCAACTACAACCGGGTCTATGCCTACTCGCAGGACATCCTGCAGCGCGCGGGCTCGGGCTCGCCGACATCCATCAATGTGCGGACCGAATACAACACGCTGAACCGGATCGATGCATCGATCAAGGTGGCGCTGACGCCGAACTGGAGCATCGCCTTCTCGGCGCTCAACCTGACGCGTCCAGTCTTCCGCACCAAACAGACCACGTTCACGACCGCGGGCCTCGTCGACAGCGTGGTCAATTACGAGGAGCCGTCGCACAGCGTTTATTACGTGCGCTCCAACTACACCTGGTAACGGCCCGGATTGAAAGCGGGAGAGGACTGCCACGGCCTCTCCCGCCACCGGTCCCGAAGATACCTCCGGTCCATGGTGCCGGTTCCTTTAATCAATTGCTGACGACCTTCTGGCAGTCTTGTTCGCCGTGCGGCCGCCGGCTTCTGCCCGGCAGGACGACACCGGGGCTGCTGATCGATGGCGATTGAAGTTTTCAACGGCACATCCATTCCGCGCGAATTCACCACCGCGGCGATGGAATACCTGTGGGTGAAGTGGAAAACCCTCCACGACACCAATGACTTGACCCTTCAGCGGCTGACCGAGGAAAGCAGCTTCGAGCTGCGCGCCAATTCCATCCACATGATGAGCGTCGGCGACGACTTCGTGTACGTCTATGTCGGCGACGCGATTCAATCCGCCGCGCAGGAAGCGCTGACCGGATTTCCGCTGTCCCAGATCACCAATCCGCTCAAGGACGACTTCCTGGCCATCTACCGCCAGGTCACCCGCCCCATGAGCCCCGTCTTTGTCCGCTATACCAGCGGGCGCTCGCAGAGCGGTCAGGTCTGGCAGCGGCTGGTGCTGCCGATCAAGGTCTGTGAAGGCACCGTCCTGCTGATGATCTATTCCGAACTGATCAGCTATCAGGTCGAGGTCTACGATCACCTGTTCCGCACGGCGCCGGACGCGATGGTGATCGCCGCGCCGATCGCCAACGATGCCGGCCACACCGTCGACGGCTGGGTGGTGATGATGAACGATCAGGCCCGCCAGCTTCTGCATTTCGACGGCAACATCGGCAACTTGCGGCTGACCCAGCTTCCGCAATTTGCCGGCGTCGATATCTGGGGCCGGCTCTATGCACCGAAATCCGCCGCCGCGGCAACGCCGATCACAACACCGGATTTCGACGTCGAGCTGATGCGTTTTCCCCGGGTGTTCGGGCTGCGCATCGTCCCCAAGGCGGGCAGGATCGACGCGCGCGAGGCGAGCCTTGCTCCGGCCGGTGACGAAAGCCCTGCCCGCACGCTCGCATAACGCGCGCGGCAAGCCTCCTACTCAGGACACTAGCGCGACATCACGCGCGCGCCCGACGGCCATTGTCGATCGCCTTCCGCCGGGCTGGCTCCGATTTCCCATCCCGCGCCGCCCCAGACAACATCGACCGCGCCGAGAACGCCGGTGCTGTCGCGCACATAAAAAATATTCGGGACGGCGTTGATGAGCAGGATTCCCTCCTCGCCATTCGCCTGTTTCTTCAGGACGCACCACAGGCCGGCAAGCCTGGTCTCATGACGATCGCCAAGCGCGTCGATGATCTGCTTGTCGGCAGACGATCTTCGCAATGTATGGAAGCGAACCGCCGTATGAATGGCGACACTCTCGGTTTTGACGGCATAGCGGCGCATGAAGGTCGCGCCGATCCATAGAATTCTGACTTCCGCGCCCGGCGCGATGTCTTCCCTGAAATACTCGCCCGCACGAAACTGTTTGATGCCGGAGAGCGCCGACGTGGTCGGCGGGTCCAGCGGTTCTGCCGCAGCCGGCGGCAGCGAACAGCTTGTCCGCTCTCCGGGGATCAGATCGCGCGGCGCGGCCTCGCTGCCCGTATCCGCGCCCTGCGCGATCGCGGGCACGACGATGGTGTGATGAGCGAACGCGGTCAGCACCGCGAGCAGAACAGATCCATGAAGAAACCGGAGAAGCGGGCGGGCCATTTTGTTTGTCCTTGATTGCCGGCGACTGCGATCAAGGTAAATGGAACGACGCGCAGGTAAATTATCGTATTAATATTTGGTTAAGGATAATATACGAGTTAAAACTGTAGCTATATTGCAGGCAATACTCTGCCATATCTGCAATACATTTGAATCGTTATTTCATCTATACTTATTATATATAACATTTCTTATTGAGATAGCTCCATTTTTGCACCGGATAGTCCGCAACGCCTCACCGGCTGGATCGGGCGGCGTGCGGCGGAGGAAAAGAACCGCCACGTCATGTTCTCTAAACGTTCTTGCGTTCCGAAAAGTTCCTGCTAGGCTTTTCGCGGGGCGAGGGCGCAATGGTCCAGCACGTATCCACAGTTGCGTTTGAAGGCATCGATGCGCGCGCGGTGGACGTGCAGGTCCAGGTCGCGCCGGGCCTGCCTGCCTTCAGCATCGTCGGCCTGCCCGACAAGGCCGTGTCCGAAGCGCGCGAGCGGGTCCGCTCGGCCCTGATTGCCTCCGGCCTCGCGCTTCCCGCCCGGCGAATCACCGTCAATCTCGCGCCCGCCGATCTTCCCAAGGAGGGCAGCCACTACGACCTGCCGATCGCGCTCGGACTGATGGCGGCGATCGGCGCGATTCCGCCCGATGCCCTGAGCGGCTTCACCGTGCTGGGTGAACTCGGCCTCGACGGTTCGATCGCGCCGGTCGCGGGCGTGCTGCCCGCCGCCATCGGCGCCAACGCGCGCGACGAAGGGTTGATCTGTCCCGCCGCCTGCGGCGCGGAGGCGGCATGGGCGAGTCCCGAGATCCAGATCGTCGCAGCCACCTCACTGATCCAGATCGCAAATCATTTCAAAGGCACGCAGGTGCTGTCGCGGCCGCAGCCGAAAATGGCCGAACGCCAGACCGCCGCCCTCGACCTGTGCGACATCAAGGGACAGGAAGGCGCCAAGCGCGCGCTGGAGATCGCGGCGGCCGGCGGGCACCATCTCCTGATGATCGGAAGTCCCGGTGCTGGCAAATCCATGCTGGCCGCGCGGCTGCCGTCGATCCTGCCGCCGCTGTCGCCGCCCGAACTGCTCGAAATTTCGATGATCGCGTCCGTCGCGGGCGAACTGAAAGACGGCGCACTGTCCACGAGCCGCCCATTCCGCGCACCGCATCATTCCGCCAGCATGGCCGCGCTGACCGGCGGCGGCATGCGCGCGCGGCCCGGCGAAATTTCGCTGGCTCATCATGGCGTGCTGTTTCTGGACGAACTGCCGGAGTTCGATGCGCGGGTGCTGGATTCGCTGCGCCAGCCGCTGGAGAACGGCGAGGTCGCGGTGTCGCGCGCCAATCATCGCGTCACCTATCCCGCGCGCTTCATGCTGGTCGCCGCCATGAATCCCTGCCGCTGCGGACAGGCCTATGAGCCGGGCTATGCCTGCAAGCGCGGACGGCTCGAGCGCTGCACCGCCGACTATCAGAGCCGCATTTCCGGCCCGCTGATGGACCGCATCGATCTGCGCATCGAAGTGCCCGCGGTGACAGCCTCGGATCTCATTCTTCCGCCGCCGTCGGAAGGTTCCGCCGAAGTCGCCGCGCGTGTCGCCGCCGCGCGCGCGATCCAGATCGCACGCTTCGAGACCATCGGCCTTCCGCATGTCCGAACCAATGCCGAGGCGCCCGCAGCGGTGCTCGACGCGATCGCGCAGCCGGACGCGGCGGGCCGGAAGCTGCTACACGACGCCGCCG
>ERZ778022.2696-NODE-2696-length-18157-cov-5.733400_pt1 | contig 18157 bp, 7 predicted proteins | sample MGYA00375752_ERZ778022 | MGnify/ENA primary metagenome ERZ778022 (study PRJEB29350, sample SAMN05389826) | bioreactor metagenome | isolation source: Thiocyanate bioreactor | place: South Africa: University of Cape Town | collected 2014-04-04 ... | reverse complement strand
GGGGAGGGGGTGAGGGTGGGAGGAGGTTGGTTCAGTGGCCAGCCGCGGTGCCCAGCCACCACAGCGCGGGCCGTACCTTGTACTCGCTGCGCTCGTTGCTGTCCAGCGTCAAGAAGCCAAGGCGTGTGAAGGAGGCGTGCAGGTAGTCGGCGCCCGTGCCGGTGTACAGCTCCACGCGCGTCGCAATCTTGCTCTGGTGCGACAGCAGCTGGATCTGCGACACTGCCACCACGCCGTCCACAAACTCAAACCCAATCTCTTGCGGGTACTCACAGAAGCTGCGAGGGGTGGGCGGGTGTGGGGTGGGGTTGGGGCGCGGGAGATGGGAGGGAGGCGAGGTAACGCAAGCAACAGCAGTCGGGTACGCACCGGGCGCTCTGCCATCCCTTGGTCTGCGGCGAGTGGAAGTTCAGCTCCGTGACGGGGTACTCCGTGTCCTCTGTCGACGCAAACACGACCCGGAAGCCCAGCTTCCGGTCACCCGGCGCGGGGCCCGCCATGGCGATGGTGGCTGGTGGAGGCGTGTGCCGGCGACGGCGCCCCAGGCGCGACCGCACCGGCAGCGGCAAAGGGTGCCAACAACAGCAGCACCAGCGGCCGCTGTGTGTCAGTCGGCCTCGCAACTGGCTTGACCTGCGTGTGACGGCCAATGAGAGCTACTAGTCTGGTCGATCTGGGTGGAGTGGCGTGGCAATGAGAGCGGCTGGCAAGTGGGTTGGTAGGAGGTACCAATGGGTAGTGGCAGCAGTGGCTAACGGAAAGGTGGAGAGGGGAGGGGGAGGGTCGGATAGGTGATGACAAATATCAATAAATACAACGCCGCAGCGTGCGGAAGGGACACGATGTCAAATATCACAATAGGAGGGCGCTGCGTGCACACTGCGTAAATGCGGGTAATGCCGCGTCCCGTGTATCGATGCTCGTGTACACCACCACTCTCTGCTGCTATGATGGTACCAGTAGCGGCCAGAGTAACGGACGCCCTGCAGCTCTGCTGCACTGCACGCCGCACGCCAGGCCAGCAGCCACTTGCACCAGTCTTGCACGCCAACGTGGTGGAGTTGAAGGCAACGCCGCTCGGGTAGACGTTGCAGAAACCAAAGGGCGGCGGCCAGGGGCAACAACAACTACTGCGCAAGACGCGGCAACCGTCACAAGCAACAAGGATCAAGTCTCTCCGATCAAGACAATAGCGGGCGCTGCAGGCACACACTGCCAGTCGCTGGGCACCGCAGAAACGCAGACTGCAGGACACACAGATGGAGTGTAAGCACGCAAGCCTCCCTAAGGGCTGTTAACGCACGCAATATGTATGGCAGGGCACAGGGCACAAGCCACCGCGCGGCGGCCTACAGCGGCGTGCGCGGCGGTGCACGCGGCGGCGGCGGCGGCGGCGGCGGGGAGGTGGCAAGGAATGGGTGCGGGGCGGCGACAAGTGCGCCGTCGGCGGTGCGTGCCGCCGCCGCCAGCAGGTCGGCATACGGGCCGGGCTGGGTGGCAAGGTCGTGCGGGTGGCCGAATTGCACCACCACGCCGGCGTCCATGACCGCCACGTAGTCCATGTCCGCCACGGTGGCGAGGCGGTGCGCAATGACGACGACGGTGGCAAAGGGGAACGCGGTGGCCAGCGCGGCGTGGATGAGGCCGTCGGTGGCGGCGTCCACGTTGGCGGTCACCTCGTCCGCCAGCAGTAGCGGGTTGCGGCGCAGGAGGGCGCGCGCAAGGCACAAGCACTGTCGCTGGCCGCACGAGGCATCCGCGCCGCCCTCCCGCAACGGCGCGCCCAGGCCGCCGCGCGCCAGCGCCCAGTCCGCCAGCTGCACCGCCGCCAGCGCCGCCCAGCACGCCGCGTCGCTGTGCTCGTCAAATGGGTCCAGGTTGAACCGCAGGCTGCCGGCAAACAGCAGCGGGTCTTGCGGGATCATGGAGATGCCGCGCCGCAGGGCGGAGAGCGACACGCCCTTCGTGTCCCGCGCGTCCAGCGTGATGGTGCCGCTGGACACGGGCACCAGGCGCAGAAGGGCGGCAAAGAGCGACGACTTGCCACTGCCGCTGCGTCCCACGATGCCCACCTTGGCGCCTGCCGGCAGCGACAAGTTGATGCCGCGCAGCACAAGCGGCAGGTCGTCGCGGTAGCGCAGCGACACGTTGCGCAGCACCAGCGCACCGCTGCGCGGCCACACCGGTGGCGGCGGCGACGACGCAGGCGCCGCCCCCAACAGCCGGCCAGCCCGGGTGCTGCTGCCGCTGCGCCGCAGAGCGTCGTCGCTGAGGTCCACCGCCTCCACCGGCAGCGCGGTGGCGTACTCCAGCAGGCGCTCCGCGCTTATGAGCTCGTTCTCCGCCTCCGCCGACTGGCGCACCACCCACTGGAAGTTGTTGATGGTGGTCAGGATCTGCGACAACAGCAGGCCGGCGTAGGCGGGCGTGAGCCAGGCGCGCGTGGCGACGGCGGCGGCGGCGGCGGCGGCGAGTAAGAGGAGGCACAGGAGGTCCATCCACAGGCCCAGCCAGCGCGACAGCGTGATGGCGCTGAACACGGCGCGGCTGTTGGCGTCCATGGCGGCCTCAAAGCGCGACGCAAAGGTGCGCGCCGCCCGGAACGCGCGGATGGCGACCATGCCATCCGCGCTGATGCACTCGTTGAGCAGGGAGTACACGGGGGAGCGCGACACGGCGTCCAGGCGGCGCGTGACGCGGGAGGTGGCGAGGTACACGCGGCGCAGGCGCAGGAAGAGGTACGCCAGGAGCGGCAGCACGGCGGCGACGACGGGGCTGACCACCACCACCAGCACCAGCGTCGCTGCCACGCCGGCGCCCGCCTGCAGGAACTCATACAGCACAAAGGGCAGCGACTCGTCCAGCGCGCCCACGTCACGCGAGAAGCGGTTCAGGATGCGGCCCACCGGGTTCACGTCAATCCACGTCTGCTGCGCGCGCAGCAGGCGGCTGGCGGCGGCGGCGTGCAGGCTGCTGCCGGCGCGCGCAAACCCCAGGAACATGAACACCGCCGCCACCAGCGCCGCCGCCACCGCCGCGCCCGCCAGGCCGCCATAGGTCGTCGCCAGGCCGGCAGCAGCCGGCGTGCCAATGCCGGCGGCCGCCAGGCGCCCCAGCCACGCCTGCGTCACCGCGTTAGTGGCCACGTGCGCCCCCAACAGCGCGCCGCCCACCACCAGCGCCGGGATGCCGCCCGCCGCCGTGAAGTACCGCCAGTACACTGACCGCGTCACCTGCCCCGTGTGCACCACCTCCCGCTCAATCAATGAGCCGGCGCCGCCGTCGTCGCCGCCACCACTTGTAGCAGCTGCTGTTGCAATCGCCCCGCCATCATCGCCGCCGCTGCCGCTGCTGCCTACGCCAGCCGTCACGGCAGCGACAGCGGCGGTGGAGGCGGGCGCAATCCGCGACGCCACGCCATTTGCAAGCGCCAGCAGCGTGGTGGCGGACCGCGCCGCCGCCGGTGAGTGCGTCACCAGCACTGTGATGGTGCGCCGCCGCACGCCGCCGCTCACCAGCGCCTCCAGGATGGCAGCGCCCACTCGTGCGTCCACCGCTGCAAGCGGGTCGTCTAGCAACAACACCTCGGGGTCGCCGTACAGCGCGCGGGCAAGGCCAATGCGCGCGCGCTGGCCGCCTGACACGAGGATACCGTTGTCCCCCAGCGCCGACGCGTCGCCGGCGGGGAACGCCGCCAGGTCGGCCGCCAGCGACGCGCCTGCCAGCGCCGCCGCATATGCGCGCGGCTCCCATGGCCGGCCCCACAGGATGTTGTCGCGCACGCTGCCGGTCGTGATGACGGGCGTCTGCGGCGCGTACGCCACCCGGCCAGTCACTGACACCGTCCCGCCCGCCGGCGCCTGCTCCCCTAACAGCCCAAGCAGCAGCGTCGTCTTGCCGGTGCCAATGGCACCCGTCACCACAACCAGGTCGCCCGGCCGGCCGTCAAACGAGACGTCCCGCACGCCACTAACGGCGGACTGGCTTCCGGTGCCGCCGCCGCCGTCGTCGCGGCGCGCGCTGACGAGAGCGGGCGGGGAGGCGCGTGCAGAGCCAGGCAGGGGTGGTAGCGGCGTCCGCGCGCCGGCAGCCGGCCCCCGCGGTGACGGCACACCCAGCGGCGAGTCATCCACGCTGCGGGTGGGGGACGCCAGCGTGAGCACGACGGCGTCGTTTGGCAACGACTCCAGGCCCGGGAACAGGGGCGGCACAGAGCGGGTCGGCGGCGATGGCGGCCGAGATCGCACCGCCGGCGTGGACGCGGGGGTGCGAGTAGGCTGTGGCGGCCGCAGCTGCGCAGGCACTGGTGCCAACACCGCAGCTGCCGCGGAACCAGCCGCCGCCACCGGGCCCCACTCAAAGCGCGCGTCGACAACATGCACGGCGGGTGGCGGTGCTGGCGCGCCGGGTGGCGGCGGCAGCGTCGACAGGCTGCCAGGCACCTCCGCCAGCACGAGCAGGCGGTGCATGCGCGCCAGGATGACGCGCAGGTTGACGGCGCCCTCCAGGCCCATGGGGAAGAAGTACGCCACCTCGGTTTGCAGCAGCTGGAAGAGGACAAGGGAAGAGAAGACGGTGGCGGCAGGGAGGGGTGTGCCGGCGGCGTGCGCCGCCAGGTACGCGGCGGCGGGCACGACGTAGGGGAACACGACGGTGAAGGCCTGCGACACGGCGCGCATGACGGCGATGCCGCGCACCGCCACCATCTCGGTGGCGCGCGCCGCGGTGAGGCGACGCAGGAACGGCACCTCCCATCCGTACATCTTGATGACGCGCAGGCCCGCCACGATCTGGCGCGTCAGGTGCACGCGCGCGTCAGTGACGCGCGTGGCGGCGGCGCGCCACACGCCGTACAGGTGCGTGGTGGCAGACACGATGGCAATGAACACGCCCAGCGCCGCCCACCCCGCCAGCGACGCCACACCCAGGGTGCGCCACAGCAGGGCGGCGGCCACCACCGCCTCCACGGGCGCCACAACCAGGAAGCCAATGTGGGTGGACACGGAGGTGAGGTGCGCCACGTCGTTGGACGCCAGGTTGGTGATGAAGCCGGCGGTGATGGCGGCCTGCGCCGGCAGGGTGAGGCGCAGCGCCTTGCGCAGGATGAGGCCCATGAAGGCGACGCGCCACCGCGCCGCCTCAATGAACGTGAGGTGGAAAAAGTAGTGGTGCGACACCACCACCACCGCCGTCATGGCCACCAGCACGCCGCCCGCCGCTGCCAGCGCGCCGCCCGTCGCGCCGGCGTCCCCCAGCATCTGCAGAAAATTGTCCATCGCCAGCGCCTGCCCAAACATGGCGGCCACGCGGATGGCAGAGTACACATAGAACGCGGCGTACCGCCTGCCGTACAGCGCCCACATGGCGCGCAGCAGTGACGCCGCCGCCGGGTCGCCGCCCACACGTGCCACCTCCGCGCCCCATGCGCCCTCCAGCTCGTCTGTCAGCCGCGTCGCGGCAGCGTCAGGCGGCACCTCCAGCAGCCCCGCCGCCGTCAGCCCCGCGCCCACCCGCAGCAGCGGGTGCACCTCCGTGTAGAACGCCATCTGCTATTATAGTTGGTTGGTTGGTTGGTTGGTTGGTTAGTAAACTAGCAGTCACTGGCGCAGACGGCGGCAGCCACCACCGGCCACTTTCCGTTGCACTCTGCTGCCATAGGGGAGGGCCCTCACCACCCTACAGCCACCGCGCCTACCATCACCAGCTTGGGCATAGAGCAGGGACGGTCAACAGCAGCCACTGAGTAGTAGTGGTGGTGTGGCGATACAGACGAAGGCGAGAGGGAGTCAGCTTCACGCCATAAATAATACACAAGAAACAACGCGGCGTACGGGTATCGCGCTCCCGTCCGCTTGCTGCCAATCGCACACTGCAATTGGTGCGCCGGCTGCTCCCACCTCGCCGCCATTTGCAATATCACCGATGCAGTCTCAGTTGAGTAGCGAGCGGGAGAGAGAGAGTGGAGACGAGATGCGACGCCGAGCAGTGACAGTCAACGGCTGATGCCAGATGGTGTGGAATCACACAACATATACGCGTGTGCGAACACGCCGGGAAAACAAATACCAGGCCGACTGGCGCATATCCGATTTGGGACGCTGCCAGACATCGCCCCCGGGAGTCGCAATCGACGTGCAAGTCGCTGTCGCAACTGAATATCCGCCTGTCGGCAGACATGTCTGACGCAGCACAGGAAGAAGGGAGAGGGGGCGAGAGGAGGGGGGAGAAAGGTGGTGCACGGCAAGCAGCATGAAATGCAACGGCGCGAGGGCGCAGCGGCAAAAGTGATGCAAACAAAAGACGGTGTTGGGTTTATTGCGGTGAGCGTGTTTTTAGACGCGCAGCATTTACTCTTACCTGTTTAATTTTGCCCGTATCCACTACCCGGTACCCCCCACCACGGCGAAGATGTTCATGGGCGGCGGCATACGGCTGGCGGGGATGGTGGGAGGGTCGACAGCGGAGCGGCGGCGCGTGCATGCGCTGGCGCTGACGCTGGAGGAGGCGTACACGGGGTGTATGAAGGAGGTGAGCATCCCGACGCGGGAGGCGTGCGCTGCGTGCAAGGGCAGCTGCTTGCGTGACGGTGCGGGTGAGCCGGCGGCGGAGGAGGGCCCACGCGGCGGTGCGGCACGCATGCGGTTTGGCGGCGCGGGTGGGATGGCCGTGGGCGGCGGGCTGGCGGCATGTGTGGCGTGCGGTGGCATGGGGATGCGGGGCATGCAGGCGGGCGTCATGCCGTACGGCATCCCAATGCGCGGTGCGCCAGGGTACAAACCTGGCGGCGGCGACCCCATGCTGAAGGCGCTGCTGGACGTCGTGAAGGCGGAGGATGAGAAGGAGGCCGGCGGTGCCGGTGGCGGTGCCGGCGGCGGGCTCGGCGGCATGCTGGGGGCTGCCGGGTTTGCGGTGTGTGACGTGTGTGACGGTGCGCGGGTGGTGGTGCCACGTGACAAGGCGTGCGGGCGGTGCGGCGGCAAGGGCACCACCCTGCTGCCGGTGCGCGTGGACATCCACGTGCCGCCGGGCGTGCGGCACGGCGACGTGATTGTGGTGGGGGACGCCACTGACGCGGTGACGGTACCCGCCGGCGTCGCCGGCGGCATGGCCGGCCTCGGCATGATGGGTGGCCCTGGCGGGATGATGGAGAAGGAGACGCCGCACGTGCTGGTGGTGGCGCTCACGCCGCACCTGGTGGGCACCCGCGTGCTGGATGACTACGTTGTCACGGTACAGCTGTCGGCGGCGGACGCGGTGGCGGGCGGCCGCACCTTCCTGCTGCCGCACCCCAGCGGCAAGCAAGTGCGCGTCACGCCGCCGCCCGGCGCCGCCCTGGACCCCACCGTCCTGCTCAAGGTGCCCGCCGCCGGCTTCCCCGTCTGCGTGCCGCCGCGCCCCGTGCTCTCCGACGCCGCCGCCATGTCTGCGGCGTACGCGCACGGCGGCGTCGGCATGGGGATGGCCACGCTGCCGTTCACCAACGTGCTGTCCAACGCCGACCGCGCCAAGCCAGCCAGCGTGGGCCCTAACCTGCAGCAGGTGCTGGCCTTGGCAGCCACAGCTGCCTCCCCGCCGCCGATGCTGGGCCTCCGCACCGGCACCCTGCCGCTCGGGGTGCCCGTACCGACGGTGGGCGACATGTGGGTGCGCTTTGACGTCATCTTCCCGCCCACCATGCCGGCGGACGCCGCCGCCCGTGTCGCCCTGCATCGCGCGCTGACCGACGCCGCAGAGGTCGCGGCACGCGCGGCTGCCGCTGGGGTGGCGGCGGCCGCTGCCGCCGTGCTGGCGGCATCCCCTGCCGTACCGGTGCCCGCGCCCGCTCCTGCGCCCGCGCGGGATGATGAGGACGAGGACATGGAGATGGAGGACACCAGTGCGGCGAGTGGCGGTGCGGGGGGCGGCGGTGGCGGCGCTGCAGCTGCTGCCGCTGCCGGTGCAGCAGCCAGTGCGGCTGCTGCTGCGGCCGCGGCCGGCGGCGCCGGCGGGCAGAGCGAGTACCGCACGGACGCCATTGTGCTGCCCAGCGTCAGTACCTCCGTCTTGCAGCGCTACGCGATAGCTGGGCCCGCCGTGTCCACTCTCCTTGCCGCCATGGTGGGTGGCGGGGAAGCTGCCGCCAAGCTGGACGTCGGTGCGCTGCTCAAGGCAAACAAGGAGGACGACGACGTGAAGGGCGGCGGCAGCAGCAGCAGCGGCGGCGGTGCCACCGCGGCACCCGGGGCGGACTTTGAGGCGGCGGACGCCGAGGTGGCCACGCTGGCGGACATGGCAGAGTGGCCGGTGGAAGAGCCGCCCGTCGTGCAAGCGCTGCCCGCATCGCACGTGGTGCTGGCACCCATGCCGCCCGCCATTGACTACCGCGCGCTGGCAGCGCTGGAGGTGGCGAGGGCAGAGCTGGCAGAGAGCGCCGCCGAGGCGGCGGAGGAGGGCGCCGAGGCGGCAGGTGGCGCCGTACCGTTTCAGGCCGCCCCTGGTCTGAGGATGGCGAGGCCGCGTTACCCGGCAGGCGCCGTGCCCTTCTGAGTGTACCTACCGTGCCTGGCCAAGTATGGGGTTATGATAACCAGCTGTTGAATCATGACAATACTTGTAAGGTAAGGTACACGCGCGCGCCTGCGGGGCACACGCGGCGCAACGTGGGCGGCGGCGCGCAACATGGGTACACAAGGGAATCAAGACAGCCCGCCAGCGGCGCCAGCCCGCAGCTGTGACGGCGTCACACGCACCGCCGCAGTCGGCTACAATATCACAATAACACTAAGTAGTAGTAAGTAGTAATTATCCCCTATGATGTGGCAGTAGCAATGGCGCGCGCCAGGATGGAGGTCATGGAGCGGCGCATGCTGTCGCGCAGGTCTGCAACGACGACGTCACCCGCCTGGATGGAGGACGCGGTGTTGGACATAACAGCGGCGTGCGTGGCAACGGCGGCGGCGCTGGCATCCCACTCACTGCCACCGCCAGCACCACCACCACCGCCGCCTCCGCCACCGCCGCCGCCGGGTGGTGTTGTCGTGTCAACGATGCCTCCGTCGCCAGCCACGTGCAGCTTGCGCGTCGTGTACAGCTGGTTGGCGGTGGCCAGGATGTTGCGCCGCAGCGCGGTGGCGGCCGCCTCGTTTTCCATCTGCATGGCCACAATGCGGCGCTGCAGCTCCTCCGTCAGTGCGGTCGTCACGCCGCGCCGGGCGCGCTGCGCGTACGCCACGTTGGGGTGCTCCACCTGCCGCACGCCGTTGCGTGAGTTGATATACGCCACCACGCGCTTGGTCTCGGGGTCCAGTAAGAACACCCAGTCATGCGGCAGCTTGCGCGCCATCTCCCGGTCGTACGCCAGCCGCGCCTCCACGCGCTCGCGCTTGGCGATGGAGGCGCGCGCGTCAGCGATGCGGTCCGCAAGCCCCGCGTCCACCGCCGCGTACGCCTCCGACAGCGCGTGCAGCTCATCCAGCTGCGGCGCCAGCAGGCTGTCCAGCAGCGTCAGCGTGCGCACACTGCGCACCGCGTGCCGCCGCGCACGCAGCGCCGCGGTGGCGCGCGCGGCGTGCAGCGCGGCAATGGCGGGCCCCCCCCCCCCAAACCGCTGCAGCACCGCCACCGCCGCCGCCACCACACGCCGCTGTGCGACGCTGCCTGCCGGCAAGTACCGGATGCGGGCGGCATCACGGCGGGCGCGCCATGCCCGCCATGCGCGTGTCACACGCACGCACAGCATGGTGGCGGCCAGGCGCATGATGACGGGCGCCTCTGCGCGCGTGCGCACGGCAATGGCGTACTTCGCATTGCGGTCCAGCAGGGGCGCCAGGTCGACGCTGGGGCCCGACATGGCAAGATGGATCATGGTGCGTGTGGAGGCGGACGCCATGGCGGCCACCGACGCGCTGCTGAGCGCCGCGGTGGCGGCGGGCGACAGATCTCCCCCACGCGCGCGTGTCAGCAGCTCATGCACACGGGGGGACATGGCAGGCGCAGCAGCCGCCGCACCTGCCTCCCCGTCCGTGCCCGCAGCGGCAGAGGCGGCGGCGGCCGCGGCCCAGGAGGGCGTAGCGGCAGAGGGGGGAGACAGGGGTGCTGCAGGCATGGGGGTTGGTGCTGACCACGGTGCAATGACGGTGCCCGCGCCGCCGTTGGACCGCGTCACCATCAGCGCTACTGGCACGTCACGCACGACCTCCGCCTTGCCACCTCGCGTCGGCACCGTGGCAGACGGCGCCGTCAGGGCGCGCAACTCTGGCAGACCACGGCTCGTCGCACCGCCGCCATCACCGCTGCCATCGCCGCCCCCAGTGTGTTGTGGCAGGCGTGCCGTGCCATGCGATGGCAGCGCAGGGCTGGGAGCCACATGCGCCAGCGGCGCTGCTTTGCTGCTGCCGCCCTCCCCACCCGATGCGCCCTTTCGAGGCGTCGCGGCAGGGGCGGACCGCGGTGTGCGCAGCGGGTGCAGGTACGGCGATGCGCCCTTGTCCGTGAACCGGTTGGTTGGCGTCGCTGCGGCTGCGCGGGCACGCGTGTGACTCGGTGCAGGTGAGGCAGGTGCTGCTGCTGGCACGCTGCTACCGGTACGGCCACCTCCGCTGCCGGAGCTTGAGGGCGGCGCCTCTGTGATGGCGCTGTAGTCCATCAACAATGACGCGCTGGGCTCCACGGCAGACGCTTGTGGCGACGCCCACCCGCCACCTGGTCGCACCACCCGGCGCGACGATGGTGGTGGCAACGTGCCGCCGCCGCCGCCGCCGCCACTGCTGCTGCTGCTGCCACCCTCCCAGCCAGCATGCGGCAGCGTGGCAACCGATGCACTGAAGCCGGTGAGGGCGCCGCCGCCGTGTGGCAGCAGGGAGGGCGTATGTGACGGCAGGATGGCAGACCCACCGCCGCCGCCGCCCAGTGCCGCCACCGGCCCCGCCAGCGCTGCGGCGGCTGTTGCGTTTGTCGTGTTTTGCTGCGCCTCAGCCCCACTGCCGCTGCTGGCATCCTCAATTGCGGCGCCAACACCCGCCGTGGCGTGGGAAACAAGGGTGGTACCCATACTGCGCGACCGCAGGCCGTGCCGGCTGAGCACCTCATCCATGAGGGTGGCCGCAAAGGTGCGTGCGTCGTCAATCATGCGGCGCACCACAGACGCGGCGTCAGTGGCATCCGCGGCGGCGGCGGGTGGTGGTGGTGGGGGCGGGGGGGCTCCCGAGGGGCTGCCCTCACCCCCCCCGCCGCCGGCGTCATCCGGGCTCCACCCCGCCGCCGCTGGCGCGGTGGCGGCACGGAAGGGCGAAGTCAGCGGCGGCAAGATGGTGGAGGCGGCAGACAGGCCGCCGGTGGCGGGGTCCAACGACGCCAGCGGTGGCGGGCGCTTGAAAATCGGGGGCATGGGGTATGGCGGCGACTGCGGGATGCCAGAGGGCGGCAGCAGCGCTGATGGCGTGGGTGACACGGGCGCCGGCGGTCCCAGCGGGGATGCCGGACGGGGAGACGGAAACGCAAACGACCGCGCCGGCCCCAGCGGCGACAGGGGTGGCATGGTGCTACCGGTGGTGGCAAGCGGAGGCGCGAGAGACGCCGGCGATGCAGGTGCCGCCACCTCGTGTGCGTGGGTGGTACCGGTACCAACATTCTCACCGCCACTGCCGCCAGAACCCGTGCCGGCGGTCCCACCCCGGCGCGCGTACTCTGAGTAGCCATGCGCGGCGCGTTTGAGCAAGCCGTCTGCCAGCGCGCGGTCAGCGGACCCGCTCTCTGCCAGCTTGGTAGCGTCGTACTCGGTGGTAACGTTGCGCTCCACCGCGGTGGTGGCGTCACGCAGCGCCGTCTTGGCGGCATTGCACGCCGCCACCAGCGTCGCCATGAAGGGGCCACGCGTGGCGGGTGGGGGCAGCGCGCGCGCCACCATGGCCAGCTGCTGCACAAGGGCGGGGTTGGCCATTGGGTCTGCCGCGCCCACCCCCTTCAGCACCTCATTCACGTGCTCCAGCCCTGCAAACCCCAGGTGGTCATTCAGATTGGCGCGCAGGGCGTCGTCAGACTCCAGTGCCACATGCACCTCCGGCAGCCGCGCCAGCCGCGTCATGGTGGACGCCTCTTTTGTCACCCGCAGCTGCTCCCGCATGCCCAGGTTGTACATGGCGCGCTCCAACACCTCCCGCGTCACCGTTGCCTGCTGCGGGGGAGAGGTGGGCAGCGGCGGCGGTCCGCCTGGTGGCGGTGTGCGCCGGAACTGCAGCGCCGCCGTGTCCCGTGCATCATTCCATCGCGCCGCATTCAGCAACAACAGCGTCCGCACGCCGTCAACCACCTCCCGCAGCAGTGCGTTGCTGCCTTTGGAGCGCGCCTTCACCGCCCGGGTCACGGTGTCGGGTGTGGTGATTGCACGCAGGGGCAGGGCGCGGGCACTACTGCGACCAGCAACCATGCCCGGCGACGGCGACGGCGACGGCGACCGCGCTCTACTCTCCCACTCGCTACCGCCCCCTCCCCCTCCCCCACCGCCGCCACCACCGCCACCACCGGCACGGGTGGGTGACCCCAGCAACAACTCCAGGCCGCCGCGCGCGGGTGAGGCCATGGCTGCTGCTGCTGCTGCACTAGTACTGCAGCTGGCGGCAGGGCTTCTCTACACACTACAGTGTCGGCACAGCGGCCACACGCGCGCACGATAGCAGGACCTCGCCCGCTGCAACTTGCACACTCGCCCCTACCCACCGCCCGGTGCTTCGGATTGCAGCCTCTCACGCAACAACGTCACAAGCCGGCGCCAACTCCCCGCCGCCGTTACCGCGCGTTACGGTTTCTCCACACCAACACACAACGTAATGCAGCGCAACGTGGCAACGACGCAGTGTACTTGGCCTGCACATCAGTGCACCGCAACCGTGAAAGAAATGCTACCGCTGCGACGCACTGCTCACTGGCGCGTCGCCGCTGCTACCACCTGGTAACCACCCAGCCCAGCTGCTGCAGCGTCGCGGACTTGAACACACTCGGCCGGAGCAACTCGGGGCGGAAGCGCACCAAAGTAGCAATAGCAAGAGTTTGACGCAGCCACGGAGATACCTCCCATATCATTGTATTGCAGAGTGGCGCAACACTCTGTGCAATTACCGTGGCTGTTGCACTGCAGCTGTGTGTGGAGTACCCGCCAAAATGTACGTTCAGTAGCTTGTGTGCTGGCAGCGCGCCGCCGCCGCTTCGTAACGCCTCACCCACTAACTACTGCCCCACGCTCCCCCCCCCCCCCCCCCCCCCAACACGCAGGTCGGTGGGAGCACGGTACCGCTCTGGGGTGACGGGGCGCATGCTGGCGTCCGACGTGGACTTGTCGGTGGCATCGCCCACGTTGCGGCTGACCGGCGCGCCGCCAGCTACCAAGGAATGGGAGCCGCTGTTTAAGCTGCCAGAGCCGGCGGTGGGCAGCTTTGGGTTTAAGCCGGTGGTGCCGCCCGCGTTGCAGCCGCTGGCGCACCTGCGTGCCTCCACTACCACCACCGCATTGGCAGCTGATCGGGAGGTGGGCGCGTGGAGCGGGCGGGCGGGGGACGCGGTGAGTGAGAGCAGCGGCGGCGCCAGCGGCGGCGTGGTGGCAGGGTCAGCGGAGCCGCGCGGCCCGGCGCTGGCAGATCCCGACGGCATCAGCGCCGCGGTGTGCACACTGCGTAAATTTCGGGGGCTAATTGAGGGCATGCCGGGCAAGCCGGTGGCACGGGAGCCGCCGCCACCGCGTGAGGGTTTGGAGCCGCCGCCGCCGCCGGGGGGTGTCACCACGGCCGGGCGTCTGACGATGCGTGATGCTGGGTGGGGAGGCGCATCGGGGGGTGCTGGTGACAGTGGCGGCGGCGTGCGGGGATGGGGGTCACCGTTGGTGGCGGGTGCGCCGCCGGAGGTAGCAGCGGCGGTGGCATCGTCAGCCACCGGCTCCGCCGTCATTGGCACCCTGCTGGTGCCACGTGAGCACCTTATGCGCGCCACCATCGCCGCCGCCAAGTGGACGCGCATCCGCAGCACGGAGTACGGCACGCATGCCGGCGACCCGTGCCGCATGGTGCTGGAGATGCAGCGCGGGTTCTACACGCCGTTCCTGAACGACATGCACGACGCCACGGGCGGCGACTTTGAGTTCACGACGGAGGCCACGCCCACCGCCATCCAGCTCAACATTGGCGCCATCAACATGATGATACAGCAGGGCGCCACCGACTTCACGGACCACCTGCTGCCGGGCCACCGGTCTAACAAGCGGTACGCCTTCAAGGTGACGGCGGGGCCCACGGCAAAGGGCGAGGTGGACAAGCGCAGCATGCGGCGGCTGGGCCTGCTGGCGGTGAGCGACGCGGCGGCAGATGCAAGCCTGGGCGTGTCGGCCGCCACGGCAGCTGCAGCGGGGTCGGATTCCGGCGCAGGCGCCGATGACAAGCCGCGCACGGCAACCGCCCTTGTGTTGCGAACCGCCACCACCACGCCGTCGCGGCTGGGCACCGCTGCGACCACTGGCACCACCGCGTCGGCGTTGGCTCGCCGGGGTGAGTCCCGCGGCAGCGGTGCAAGCCCAACGCGCAGTGGGTCGCGTGGCCGCAGCGGCGGCGGCCATGGCGCCACACTGCCGCTGCTGTCCCCCGCGGTGGCCGACGAGGCTGAGACACACGCCGCGGCGCCGCTGGTGTGGCACGGTGAGCGGTACATGAGCGCCAGCTCCGCGGTGCAGCAGACGTTCATGGCCTCCAAAGCCAAGACGCTGCTGCGCGTGGGCCGCGGCCTGGCGGCGGCGGCGCGCGCGGGCGACGTACGCACCATGACGCGCCTGGTGCTGAAGGGCGAGCCGGTGTACCTGGACCCGCGCACGTGGTACGAGCGGGAGGGGCACGAGGAAGGGCCGGAGGGCGACACGCCCGCCACTAACCCGCATGTAGTCACCACCGACGCGATGGTGAAGGCGCCAGTGGACTGGGCAGATGTGGGCGGCGAGACGGCGCTGATGGCGGCGGTGCGCGCGTCGGCGCCCGAGGCGGTGCGCGCGCTGCTGCAGATGGGCGCCTTCGTCGCGGTGTACAACGCCGCCGGCGAGACCGCCATTTCCATTGGCACCGCCATGGTGGCGGCCGCGACGGAGGCGCTGCGCAAGCACGCGTCCGGCGCGGTGGCGGCGCGCAAGGCGGCGGGGGAGGTGATGGCGGTGCTGGATGACCGCTCGCTGCTGCAGGTAGCGGCGGACGGCGACCTGAAGCGCGCCAAGTACCTGCTGGCGGCCGCCGGCGTGGATGTGAACGTCACCAACCAGTACGGCATGACGCCGCTGCACTTTGCGGTGATGCGGGAGGACGACGACATGGTGCGGCTGCTGATGGAGGCGGGCGCCAACCCGCGCGCGCGCAACAACCTGGGCCAGACGCCGCTCACGATGGCGGACGACGCGCGGGGCGTGCGCGGCCGGGAGCGGCTGGCGGCGGCATTCACCGCCGGCCGGGCGGAGGATGCAGAGCGGCGGCGTAAGCTGGCGGAGGCGGCAGAGCACCGGCAGGCGGAGCGCGCCGAGCTGGCCGCCTTTGAGCGCCAGCTGCGTACGCTGACACGGGGCACCGCCGCCGCCAAAACGTTGGTGGCAGTGACGCACATTGTGGACGCCGCAGCCACGGCGGCGCGGTCGGCACGCGGCACAGAGACGACCGCAGCTGCGGCGGCTGCAGCGACAGGAAGCAGCGCGCGGGGAGGGCCCCTCGTGTTGCCACCAACCGACCACGAGGTGGCGTATGGGCGCAGCCATGCCGCCATGACGCGGTATGAACGCGATGGGCGTGCAGCGACGGCACGGCGCGCCGCGTCAGCGGCCGCGTCAGCACGGCCGCTGTCTGCCGCCATGACCGCCGCGCGGCCCACACTGAATGGTACTACCACTGTGGCGCCGCCCATCCCACGCGCCCGCCCCGGTGGTGGCGGCGCTGCTGCCGCGTCGCCCAGCCGCTCGCCGCGCGCTAAGGACGCCGCCGCCACCCTGTATGACGACGCGGAGCGGCGGCACGTGGACGAGTACGTTGCCGTCAGTGCGCGGGCGGGCGCTGTCGCCGCCGCGCGTGGTCGCGTTGCCGCTGCACGCCCCAAAGGCCTCACCGGCTCTGCCACCCTCCCACCCACGCTCGCGCCTGGTACCTCTGCCGCCGTGCTGGACACGTACCGCCAGTTCTACAGCGCACCGGCGCCGCCGCCCAGCGACCGCACCTTCGACCTCTGGTTCAAGGCGCACATCAGCCCCGCCGCCCGCGCCAAGCTGGCAGCGCCGCCGCGCGAGTAACGTGTTCATTATTAGTATACAGCTGTTGTTAATTATTGTTAATGTACACTTCCGGTTCAAAAAGCCAGCCGCGCGAAGCGCGCTCCGCACCATACAACTGGCGTTTTTACCGCGAATGGCCACGCCCCTATGCACACACACAAACATGTAAGGTCAACAAACGGGGGCACACACGCGGGTGGTCGGTCGGGCACAACGACAACAAACAAACGCAACGAACCGGGACGCAACGCAATGCTATACTACAGGCGGTCAGAGTCGGCATCCATGATGCTCATCTGCGTGGCACCCGGCCGTCGCATGTCGACGTAGGTGTAGCCGGCCGTGCTGGTGCCACCTGCGCCGGCGACGCTGCTGCCCGGTGCAGACGCCGGCAGTGACGGCATGGGGTCCATGGTATCCTCCACGCGGTCTGTACCGGTAATGAGGGTGGTACCGGCGTCGCCGCGGCCCAGCAGCGGCGCCTCGTCGTGCGGCGTGTCCGCGTAGCCCAGCACCAGCACGTCGCCGTTGGCCAGCACCACCTCCTCCTCCAGGCCGCCGTGCTTGCGGCGGAAGTAGTAGTAGGCGCAGGAGAGGCCGCCGGCGCACACTACAAAGGCAGCCAGCACGGAGCCCACAATGATCCACACGGTGGATGGCGGCAGGGAGTACGCGCAGTTGAGGACGATGGTGGCGCAGTCGGGCGTCGACCAGAGCGCGTTGCCGCACAGCGTGTAGCGCCAGGACGCCTGCACCGCGGCGTGCTGCGAATTGTCACAAGCGTCCGGGTAGCACCCCGCGGTGCGGATGTGGAACGGTGGCACGTTCTGGTTGGCCGGCATCGGGTTGCTGCCAACCACCTCGCAGTACGTGTTGTCGCACGCCGACTGCAGCAGGTCAATGTTAGCGGTGCAGGGGCCGTTGCAAGACGAGTTGGTGCCGCCGCCCGCCGCCAGGCAGTCCGCAAACTTGGTGATACATTCCGTGTTGTCGCGCCCAAACCGGTTCTGTGCATTGAAGCTGGACTGCGAGTCGTACGTAATGTTGCACACGCCCGGCCAGGTCGGCGCTGGCACTGTCACACCCGCCGCATCGTTGCTCCGCCACCGCCGCCACCCCAACGCGCGCGATGCCGTCAGACGCAGCCGCGCCAACACACTGAAGCCATCCCCAGCTGCAGCCGCTACGGTGGTGGGCGCCATGGCAGCGGCCGCCAGAGCGACCACCACCGCGGCCGCCGCCGCCGCGCGCCGCACCATTGGGGGGAGCCACAGGGGGGAGGGGGTGGAATACAAATTACAGGACGCTGAAAATGACGGGGGCACCGGCCGTGTGTCACGTAGTACACCTATCCAAGGAACTGCCGCCTGCCCCTCGCTTGTTTGTTGCGCGCGCTGCAAAAATTGCAACTTGTATTGAGTCTGTTCCGCACCCATATCCAACTGCTTTTCCACCCTTTTGCACCTTGGTTTTCCATCTGCCGTTGGTCCTGTCGTTTTTCCAGCTGCCATCTGGTCGGTGGTCGTATTGGTGATAATGGGACAATGCAACGCAGCCGCATAATTAATAAACTAGCGGTGGGTGGTGGCGGGTGTGTAGGAATAGGGTGGTGACGTGGGGTTACTGGTGGCTGTTGTCTTTGCACTGGTGCGCAAGCGTTGACCTGGTGGCAGCCCGCCAGCAGCCTCGCCGTCCAACCGCAACCGACACTGAGCGGCTGCCACGTTGCCGGCCAGGCAGGCTGCCGCCGTGTGAGTAGGCTGGTACCATGCCTGCACGACAGCCGCCATCTGCGTCTTGCCGCTCAAACCGTTGCCTTGCTGCTCTAACCCTCACCACAATGGCCGCCGACGAACGAAGGAGAGTTGGCGCGCCCGCGCTCTTAGAAATGTCTTATGTTCGTCA
>ERZ778022.2694-NODE-2694-length-18167-cov-4.591376_pt1 | contig 18167 bp, 14 predicted proteins | sample MGYA00375752_ERZ778022 | MGnify/ENA primary metagenome ERZ778022 (study PRJEB29350, sample SAMN05389826) | bioreactor metagenome | isolation source: Thiocyanate bioreactor | place: South Africa: University of Cape Town | collected 2014-04-04 ... | reverse complement strand
TGGCTATAGGCCGACGCCTCGGCGGGCAGGAGGAAGGCGAGGAGATCACGCATCGCCGCGCTCCTTGCGGCCGCGGCGCTCGCGCAGCAGGGCGAGGCCCAGCCCGCCGAGCATGATGCCGGCCGTGGCGACGCCGGCGAGGCGCAGGGCCGTCCAGATGATCGGGGAATAGCGTCCGGTCACCGGGTCATAGTGATAGCAGAGCAGCAGCAACTGATCGCCCCAGGTGCCGATCCGGCCGCGCCCGGCTTCCGTCAGCGCCAGGGCGAGATCCTCGGGGGCGGGCTGGAGGCCGTAAAGCCAGCGGCTGAGCCGGCCGTCCGCCGTAAGCACGGCCGTGGCGGCGATATGGGCATACTGGCCGATTGCGTCATCCCATCCATAGCGATAGCCGAGTGCATCGGTGACGGCGGCGATGTTTTTTCGCGAGCCGGTCAGCGCGTGAACGGATGCGGAAAGCGCCGGATAGCGGCGCTGCAGATCCGCAAGGCTGTCGCGGGCATCCTGAGGCACTTCCTTCGGGTCGATGCTGAAGGCGATGATCTCGAAATCCCGCCCCGGCTTGTAATCCTGGACCCGGATGGCCTCCATCAAGCCGGAAAGCGTGACGCCGCAGATGTTCGGACATTTGTGCAGCAGGGGAACCAGCAGGATGGGCCGGTCGTGTGCGATGCCGGCAAGCGTCGCCGGGGCACCATGCTGATCGATGAAGGGAATCGCGAGCGGCACCTGCGCATCCGACTTTCGATCGATACCGGCGGTTTCGAACGGGTTGAATGCAGCGGCGGCGGGCGCAGCGCAGAGCAGGCTGGAAAGCAGCAGGAGGATAGGGGCGCGCATCACCGCTCCTCCTCATCCGGCCAGCCATGGGCGGCAAGCAGATCCATGGCCCTTGCGATCGGCACATGAGCAAGCCCTCGCCGCTGGTCGCTCCAGCCATAGGTTTCCAGCCGTGTCTTTGCCGCCTGTTGCAAGCGGTCGCCGTCGGCGCGCGGATCGGTCTCCAACCTGATCCCGCGGCGCAGCGCCGAGGCAGCGGGCTCTGCTGCGGGAGGGCGGTCGAAGGAAACGATCAACACGGCGGCCACCACGCAGAAGGCGGTAACCACCACCAGCAATGCGGCGGCGACCAGCAGCCATCGCGGGCGCACATCGCTGGTCTCGACGGAGGATAAACGAGTGAGCGCTTTCATGCCCGCATCCTTTCCGTTCGTCCCCAGGCGAAAAGGCGGCGGGCGAGGGGTGCTGCAAGGGCGCCACCGGCTGCCGCCATCAGGAAGCAGCCGAAGCCGAGCCATGCGGGGCCGTGGATTTCCGGCAGGATGAGCCAGCCGATCTCGACCAGGCTGGCGAGCAGTGTCACGGCTGCAATCCCCCTTAGCCAGTTGCGGCTGCTGCGGATCGGGGTGAACAGCAGCAGGAACGCCGGCAGCAAGCGGAGCGCTGCCAACAATGTCTCCGCCACGCCCCAGAGACCAACCCCGCGGCGCGCAAACCATGCCGCACCCGGCGGCAGGTTTCCGGACCAGAGAATGAAATACTGCATGAAGAAGAAATAGGGCCAGCACAGCAGCAGTGTGAGGAACAATGCGCCGGTAAGGGAAACGTCGCCATCGGACGGTTGCCGCAACCCCAGGAGAAGCATCGCCGCGAAAGCGGTCAGCATCTGCAAGGCCAGAATATAGAGACCGAAGCCGGAGGAATGGAAATTCGGATCGAGGGACTGGATCAGGTCTGTGGCAAGCAGGCTGTCGAGCAGGACGAAGCCGATGCTGCCCGCGACGGCCACGGCGCGCCCCGGTTTCAGCGCCATCCGCAGGGAAAGCAACGCCGCGAAGACGAGGATCGCGACAAGCCGCAGGCTGAAAAACACCGGCGAGAGATAGACGGCCTTGAACCCGGTGAGAGTGTCGCCCGAAGACCAGGGGTAGAGCCGGGAAAGACCGGCGAGCAGCGGAATGGCAAGAACAGGCAACCAGGGCGTCAGCCCGGCGAGAAGCCTTGCCTCCGCTTCCACACAGGCTTGCCAGCGGCCGGGAATGACCCAAGTCAGCGCGAGGAACAGCAGGCCGCCGAGCAGGATGCCGCTTGCCAGGACGAAAGCACAGAGCCAGCCACCAAGCGCTGCGGCCGGCGCGAAAGGCAACGGCGCAAGCGACAGGACCAGAAGGGCAAGCCCGGCCCATTCGGCGAGGTGGGGAGACGCGCGTCCCGAGAGCGGATGCCGGCATGGACTGGCTGATCTGCAGCGCGCGGATATAGGCGGCGATTGCCCAGCGATCGCGGGGCTCTATGCGGTCGGAATAGCTGTACATCGCACCGTAGCCCGCGGTAATGACATCGACGAAATGGCGGCTGGGCGCCGCCTTCAGTCGGGCCTCGTGGAAACTCGGCGGCTGCGGAAAGCCGCGCGACGGAATGCGCCCGTGGCCATCGCCGGTCAGGCCGTGGCAGGGGGTGCAATAGATGGCGTAGCGCTCCGCCCCGCGTTGCAGCAGGGCGGGGGTGAGGGGCGGGCGGTTCTGCAGCGCGGCCATGCGGGCGGGATCGTCGCGCGCCAGCGTGCCCTCGGGCGGGGCCTGCAACGCCTTGCCATCGGCGAAGAGTTTGCTCGGCTCGTCGGAATCGGAACGCGGCTGGCGCCCCATGTCGTTGCAGGCGGCCGGCAGCAGGCAGAGGAGGACAAGCAGGATCGCGCCTTTCATTCCGGCTCCTCCGCCTTGCCGACCGTGTGGACCGCGCGCGGCGCAAGGCTTTCGAGGAAGCCGCGCACAAAGGCGGGCTCGAAAGACGCGTCATCGCCAAAGATGATCAGGAAGAAACGATCGACGTTGACACGCTCGAAGCCCGGCACGTCGAAGACAGGATGGTGCAGGCGCGGCAGGCGATTGAGCACCAGCATGCCGAAGACGGCGGCCAGCACCGCAAACAGCACGGCCAGCTCGAAGCTAACCATCAGGAAGGATTGCCAGGCGAAAAGCGGCCGGCCGCCGATATCGATCGGGAAATCCCCGATTGCGAAAACCTGCATGCCGTAGCCGAAGGCCGCGCCGAAGATGCCGCCTGCCAATGTCAGCAGCGCAAGGCGCCGGTCATGAAAGCCGAGCGCCTCCGGCATGCCTTCCAGCGGATAGGGCGAATAGCTGTCGAGGCGGGAAAAGCCGGCGGCGCGTGCCTTTCGCACCGCCTCGACGAGACGCTCGCCATCGTCGAATTCGGCGATGAGGCCGAAGGGTTGCAGATGGGCTTCCGGTTCACGCATCCTCCAGCCTCCCGGTCTTGCGATAGGCTTCCTTCACCTCGAAAGCGGAGATGACCGGCAGGTAGCGCACGAACAGCAGATAGGGGGTCAGAAAAACCCCGAGCATGCCGAGGAACAAGGCCCATTCCCAATGGCTCGGGCTGTATTCTCCCCAGGAAGAGACGAGCCGGTCGCGATAAAGCGCCGTGGTCAGCAGCATGAAGCGCTCGAACCACATGCCGACCGTCACCGAAAGCGCCACCAGGAAAAGCAGCAGCGGTTTTCTGCGCAGCCGCGCGAACCAAAGCATCTGCAGCGGCAGGAAATTGAAGATCACGGCGGCCCAGTAGCTGTAGGCATAGGTGCCCGTCAGCCGGTCGCGGAGCGTGTCGATGTCGGGACCTTCGCCGGAATAGAGCGCGTCGAACACCTCGGCGAGATAACCATAGGCGGTCATCAGGCCCGTGGCGAGCAGGAAGAGAGCGAGGCGGTCGAGATGGCGGTCGGTGACCAATCGGTCGAGGCCGAGCGGATGGCGGATGGCGATCGCGATCATCAGCACGACGGCAAAGCCGGAAAAGGCGGCGCCCAGCACGAAATAGGGCGGGAAGACGGTGGAATTCCACCCGGGAACCGGCCCGGCCGCAAACAGCAGCGAGATCTCCGAATGCACCGAGACGACCAGCGGCACGGCAATCGCCGCCGTCAGCCGATAGGCCTGCTGCCAGCGCGCCCAATGCCGTCCCGATCCGCGCCAGCCGAGCGCGAGAAGCCCGTAGACGACCTGTCGCCCCCGGCTTTTCGCCCGGTCGCGTAAGGCTGCGAGATCGGGAACGATGCCGATATACCAGAACAGCAGCGACACGATCAGATAGGTCAGCACCGCAAAGAAATCCCAGGCGAGCGGGCTCTTGAACTGCGGCCAGAGGTCCATCGTGTTCGGATAGGGCGCCATCCAGTAGAACAGCCAGGGCCGGCCGAGATGCAGGATCGGATAGAGCCCGGCGCAGGCGACGGCGCACAGCGTCATCGCCTCGGCAAACCGGTTCAGCGAATTGCGCCAATGCCCGCCGGCGATCAGCAGCAGCGCCGAAATCAGCGTGCCGGCATGGCCGATGCCGAGAAACCAGACGTAATTGGCAATCGCCAGCCCCCAGTTGACCGGGATATTGATCCCCCAGACGCCGACCCCGTCGACGAACAGTACGGCGGCGGAGACGAAGAAACAGCCGAGCAGCGCCAGCGACATGCCGAAAAACAACCGCCACAGGCGCGGATGCGGAAAATCCAGCGGTATGGAGACGATGTCCTCGGTGATGGCGCGGTCGGCCTGGCGGGAAAAATCGCTCATCCTTCGCCGTCCTCCGGCCGGATCCGGGCGAGATAGGTGGTGCGCGGGCGAGTATTGGCTTCCTCCAGCAGCGTGTAATTGCGTGGGTCTGCCTTGGTGCGGCTGACGTGCGAGCCAGGGTCGGCGATGTTGCCGAAGACGATCGCCTGGGTCGGGCAGGCCTGCTGGCAGGCGGTCACGACCTCCCCGAGCGGCTGGTTCTCCCGGTCGGCAGCGATGCGGGCTTCCTCGATGCGCTGGACGCAATAGGTACATTTTTCCATGACGCCGCGGCTGCGCACCGTCACCTGCGGGTTGCGCATCGCCTGCACGGAATCGGCATCCCCGGCGGTGTAGTCGAACCAGTTGAAGCGCCGCACCTTGTAGGGACAGGAGGAGGAACAGGTGCGCGTTCCGATGCAGCGATTGTAGACCTGCAAATTGAGGCCGTCGATGCTGTGGACGGCGGCGTTGACCGGGCATCCCATCTCGCAGGGCGCCTGCTCGCAATGCATGCAAGGCACCGGCTGGAAGGCGTCTCCCGGCCCATCGGTATAGTGATCCACCCGCAACCAGTGCATGGCGCGCCCTTGCGCCACCATCGCCTTGCCGACGACGGGAATGTTGTTTTCGGCCTGGCAGGCGGTGACGCAGGCGTTGCAGCCGATGCACAGATCGAGATCGATCGTCATGCCCCAGCTCGGATCCTGCGGCGGTCGGGGCGGGTAGAAGTCGGCGGCGGCGATATCGGTCTCCACCGCCTTTTCGCGGGCGGTGACGGATCGGACGAAATCGCGCCCTTCCTGCTGCTGATGCGGCTGGGTGAAGGCAAGCGGCACAGTTTTGCCGAGCGGCGTCAGCGTCAGGCCATCGCAGCGCCACGGGGTGCTGCTGCGCCTCAGAAGCCCGGCATCGTGGCCGATGCCCTCGGAAAGGCCGCCGGCAATGGCGCGGCCGTAACCGAGGGTCAACGCCAGCGTCTCGTCCGCCTGACCCGTGGCTATGAAGACCGGGCCTTGCAGGCGGATGTGTCCATCCGACACCTCCACCATATCGCCATCGGCGAGCCCGTGCCGGGCGGCGAGCGCCGGGGCGATCTGGACGACATTCTCCCAGACGAGCTTGCTCAGCGGCTTTGGGGTTTCCTGAAGCCAGGCGTTTTCGGAAAAAACGCCGTCCCAGACGGTGGCGTCAGGCCGGATGAGTGCCGTCAGGCCTTGCCTTGGCGGGCTTTTCGTTTCCAGTTCGAGCGAACGGTCGCGCACGGCCGGCGACAGCGTTTCGGGCCGGCTGCCCTCGACAAACCCCTTGAACAGCGCCGCACGCCATTTTTCCTCGAAAGCCTCGCCCCATGCGTTTCGCCAGGTACCGGAGACGAGCGCCCGGTCGTCATTGCCCTCTCCGCCAGCGATGATGTCGAGAAGCCCGTGGCGCGAACGGACATCGAAGAAGGGCCGCACCAGCGGCTGGAGGATGACTGTCGTGCCATCGACGGCGCGGGCGTCGCTCCAGCTTTCCAGATCGTGCTGCAAAGGCAGGTGCCACTGCGCGCGCGCCGCCGTTTCGTCGAAGTGCAGACCGGCATGCAGAAGCAGCGGCAGTTTTCCCAGCGCCGCCGTGAAATCGAGATCGGGGAGGGCATGGTAAACCGGGTTGGTATCGAGACAGAGCAATGTCTCGACCTTGCCGGCTGCCATGTCCGCCACGAGGTCGGCAATGCTTTCCGCCTGCAGGCTCTCGAATGGCGAAGGGGAGAAATGCAGGGTTCGTCCCAAGGCGCCGAGCCTTTCATTGATCAGCAGGCCGAGCTTGACGAGTGCCGCTGGCTGAGTCGTGCCGACCGTGAGCAGCGTGCGGTCTTGCGCCGCTGTCGCCAGCGCTTTCGAAATCCACGCCTCCTGCTGCGAACCCGGAGCCGGGGCATCGATGCCGAGACCGAGGCGGGCAGCGAGCGCTCGCAGGAGCGTGGCGGCTTCGTCGGGGGCGAGGGCAAGGCGCTGGTCGGCCACGGCGCCGGTAGCGCTCGGCACGGCTTCGGCGACGAGGAGTTGCATCCGTCGATCACCCTTGCGTCGCGCGGCGCCGAATTGCACCGCGTTGAGCGTCTGGCGCGGGCCGGGGCCGAGGAAATCGTCTTCGATGGCAAGGATGGTACTGGCTTGGTCGAAGCTCGGCTGCAGCGTCAGCGATTGACCGAACAGGCTTTGCGTGGCCGCGCGTTCGGCCGTGAACAGGCCGTCGTCCAGAATATGCCAGCGCGCCAGCGGCCAGCGCGCCAGCAAGGCGCGGATCTGCCGGGCGAGCGTCGGCGAGGAGAAGGGGCCGGTCAGCAGGCGAAACCCTTCACCCCTGCGCCGATCCATCGCGGCGGCATTTTCCGTCGCCCATCGACGGAAGGACGCCCAGCCCACCGGCGTGCCGAGCCGCCGCGGTCCGCGCGAGCGGTTGGGATCGTAGAGGCCGAGCAGCGCGGCCTGGGTGAAGGCATCGCTTTTGCCCTGCGCGGCAGGATGGTCCGGATTGCCTTCGAGCTTGACCGGCCGTCCGGTATAGGTCTTGCCCAGCACCGGCTGGGCGAGGCCGCAGAAGGTCACCGCCGTCGCATACCATTTGGCGATGCCCGGTGTCACGCCTTCGGGCTGGCGGACATAGGGAAGGGCGTTCTCGTCATGGCTTCCCGTGCAGCCGACGAGACCCGCCAGCGACAGCGACGCTCCCATCAGCTTCAGCAGGCTGCGCCGGTCGATCTCGGCCGGTGGGCGGCGATTTGGCTCTGTTGTGGGATCAAAGGGCATTGCGGTCACCTGTGACAGACATTGCATTGGGTGAGCTTGACGGGGTCGATATGTTCGACCCTGACGCGCAAGGCGGCGTATTGCCGATGACTTTCCACACTGTCGTCCCAGCCGGACCAATCCATGCGCGTTACTTCACCGGGCGGGCGTAGCGCCGGTCCGGGGTTGCGGTGGCAATCCAGGCACCAGTTCATGTGAAAGGAATGGGCCGCCGCCGTCAGCGGCATGCGGTCGATGCGGCCATGGCAGGTGACGCAGGGCACGCCCTTGGCGACATGGGCGGAATGGTTGAAATAGACGTAATCGGGAAGCTTCGAGACGCGCTGCCAGATCAGCGGCTTGTCCTGCGCCAGGCTGAGGCGCACCGGCGCAAGCATCCCGGCATTCGTCCAGATCTGCGAATGGCAGGTCATGCAGACATGGGTGGCGGGAAAGCCGGCGCGGCTGCTGGTCTCGACGGCGCCGTGGCAGTAGCGGCAATCGATACCGAGATCGCCGGCATGATGGCGGTGGCTGAAAGGAACAGGCTGATCGCGCACCCAGCCGACCACAGTGCCATATCCCTGGGACGCATAACCAGCGACGATCGCCAGGACGAGAGCGGCAGCCGCCATCAGCAGCATCGCTCTCAACCGCGTATCCGCCGAGGCGGTAAAAATCTGCGCCATGCCGCGCTTCCCTTCGCGCATGCGCCGGCCGGCTGCCACGGCGGTCGAATCCGGTCAGAAAGTCGGCGAACGGCAGTTCAACACGGCCGGGCCGGCATTTGTTCCCTGCGCTTGTGGAAAAAGCACGCGGCGGCGGGATCGCCGATCAGGAGGTTGCCCAGCGGTTCGGATCGCTCAGTTCTCGGACGACCGCAAAGAAGGCATGGATGGCCTTGCCGTTGCGGCGATCCTTCAGGCAGATCAGCTTTTCGTGCATCGTCAATGGCTGGTGGTCGAGGGCGATCTTGACGAGGCGCGGATCGTCGTCGAATTCGGCCTCGGAAACGATGCCGACGCCGATGCCTGTCGCGACGAGACGGCGGACGGCTTCGCGGCCTTCCGCCTCGATGGCGTAGCGCAGCGTCACGCCTTGCGCTCGGGCGAGTGCCTCGAACATCTGCCGCGTACGCGAACCTTCCTCGCGCATGATCAGCGGCCATGCGGCCAGCGCGTCGAGCGACATGCTCGCACAGCCGGCGAGGGCATGTGATTTCGCGACAAACAGCACCACCGGCGAGAGGTTGAGCGAAAGCACCTCGAACGGGCGGTCGTCGCGCAGGTCGCCGAGGACACCGATATCCACCTGATAATTCAGCAGATCTTCGACGATCTCCTCCGAATTGCCGCCGACGATCCTGATCTGGATGCCGGGAAAGCGGCTCTGGAAGACGGTGAGCGCTTCGAGCACGTGATCGACCGAGTCCGCGGCGATGCGCAGCGTGCCGGCCCGCAGCGAGCGCTCCTCCTGCAGGACGCCCAGCGCTTCGCCTTCCGCGTCGAACAGGCGGCGGGTTGCGACCAGCAGCCGGGCGCCAGCCGGCGTCAGTTCGATCTGCCGGCGTTTTCGTACGAACAGGGCGACATCATAGGCCTCTTCCAGCCAGCGCACCTGATCGGAGATCGCCGGCTGCGTCAGCCGCAAGGCGCGCGCGGCCTGCGAAAAGCTGCCGGACAACGCCACATGGTGGAAAGCGCGAAGCTGGACATAGCGCATGGACGGGCCCTCCGGGTCGCTTCATGATATCGAAGGATTCTTAAATAGGAGCTATATTATCGATTTTATTCCCCTTGCGAAAGATGCGATGGATTTTGTGTAGCGACGATCGGAGAAAGCGATGAAACCGACTGCATCCACGCTGGTTCACACCGAAGGCGAGGCCAACACCTCCGCCGCACGCGGCGCCTGGAATGCCCGGATCGGCGATCAGCGGACCAGCGCGCTGGTGGCGCGGGATGCCGCCGCCTTTCTGCACCAGAGTCTCTCGAGCCCCTGCCTCAGCGCCATCGCCAGGGCGGAAGGGATCTGGATCGAGGATATGGCGGGGCGCCGCTACATGGATTTCCACGGCAACAGCGTCCATCACATCGGCTATGGTCATCCCAGATTGAAGCAGGCGATCAAGGCGCAGGTAGACGACCTCTGTTTCGCGCCGCGCCGTTTCACCTGTGAGCCGGCGGTGGAACTTGCCGAGACCCTGGGGCGGTTGGCGCCGGGCGATCTTAGCAAGGTGCTGTTCACCACCGGCGGCTCGGATGCGATCGAGGTGGCGCTGCGGCTGGCGCGGGCCGCGACCGGCCGTTTCAAGACGCTGTCCTTCTGGGATGCCTTCCATGGCGCCGGTTTCGGCGCTTCCAGCGTGGGCGGCGAGGCGACATTCCGCTCCGGGATCGCCGGTCCGCTGCTGCCGGGCGCCGAGCATGTCGCACCCTGGGCCAGCCGCCGTTGCGCCTATGGCCACGACGATCTCGAAAGTTCAGCCCGCGCCTGCGCCAACATGATTTCCTACGTGCTTGGCCGCGAAGGCGATTTCGCGGCTCTGGTTGCAGAGCCGATGCGCGCGACCCCCAATCCGCCGGCGCCGGGATTCTGGAAAATGGTGCGCGAGGCCTGCGACCGGCATGGGACGCTGCTGATCTTTGACGAGATCCCGACCGGCCTCGGCAAGACGGGCCGTTTCTTCGCCTGCGAGCATGACGGCGTCATCCCCGATATTCTCGTGCTCGGCAAGGCGCTCGGCGGCGGTATCCTGCCGATCGCCGGTGTGATCGCGCGGCGCGATCTGGATGTCGCCGGGGACTATGCCATCGGCCATTATACCCACGAAAAGAACCCGGTGACGTCGAAGGCGGCGCTGACCACGATTGCCATCATCCGGGAAGAGGGACTGGCGGAGCGGGCCGCCGAACTCGGCGCTTATGCCATGGACCGGCTGCGCAGCTTCGGCGAGCGCTGCACCGCCATCGGCGACGTGCGCGGCCGCGGCCTGCTGTTCGGCGTCGAAATCGTCGCCGACCGCGCCGATTTCGCACCCGACAACGGACTGGCCGAACGCGCCTGTTATCGCTGCCTGGAAGCAGGGCTAAGCCTCAAGATCAGCCAGGGCAACGTCATGACGCTCTCGCCGCCGATGGTGATTGCGCGCGACGATCTCGACAGGGCGCTCGCCATCGTCGAACAGGCGATTGCCGCCGGCTGATCGGGAATCGACCGGAATCTCAGTCTCCCAGCACCTGGCGATCGTCGCCGTCGCGCCGTCTGACCAGTTCCTCCTTGATGTTGCGCAGGGCCTTGGTGGCCTTGCCGCGGTCGGCGTAGGCGACGAGGTTGGCAAGGATGTCGATGGCTGCGAGATAGGCATAGCGGGTGGAGGTGGGGCGGAAGATGTTCTTGCCCTCGGGCAGGTCGATGGGAATGACCACATCGGCGGCGGTGGCGACCGGCGAGCCGCTCTGGGTGATGACGATGGTCGGGATGGCGCGCTTGCGCAGCACGTCCAGACAATCGACGACGCCGAGGTCACGGCCGGTAAAGGAAGAGGCGAAGACCACCGTACCGGGCAGCGCGGAGGCGGAAAGCATGATGTTCATGTTGTGATCGTTGGAGGAATTGATGCGGCAGCCCAGCCGGAACAGGCGATTATGCAACTCGTTGACGATCATCGCCGAATTGCCACTGGCGCCGAAGGCATAGATGAATTCGGAACCGCGCAGCAGGTGGGCGGCCTGGTTCATCGCCTTGAGATCGATCTGGCGATGGAACTGGAACAGCGCGTTTTGCGCCTTGGCGACGATATCCTCGGCGACTTCTTCCGGTGTCGCGGTTGGCGTCTCCGGCACCAGGTAACGCAGGCCGACATAGGGCATCTTCGCCAGTTGCACCTTGAAATCCGAATAGCCCTGGCAGCCGAGCCGCCGGCAGAAGCGCGTCACCGTGGGCGGGGAAACGCCGGCGCGCTCGGCAAGCTCGCTGATCGAGGCATTCATCACCGCCTCGACATCCTTCAGCACGAGATGGGCGAGCTTCTTGTCCAGGCCGGCAAGCCGGCCGTCTTCGTCTGAAAGGGCGTGGAAGAGATCCATTGACGGCTCCGGTTCGAACTGACGGCCCACGGGCCGCAACGCGTTCATGAAAATGAATTTCTTTCGAACGCGGTTTCATATCACACTATTGGCGGGCGGCAATGCGATTTCAGGCGGAGGCATTTCCTGAGTGTGTTTCGAGGCGCGGCTTTCGGGATATTCTTTTGACGATACAATCGGTTGATTTCATATCGATCCCCACTTGGGGAGCGATATGGTCCAGCCGCGCGGGCGAAGGCGGTCTCGAAATTCGGTTTCAGCGTTTTCAGCGGTGTTGCGGCGACGAGGGAGTGCCTTATTTGAGAGAATACAATCTAGCTTTTTGATTTATAAGGAATTTAATTCGATCCGGTCTGCGTTTGCCGTTTTGGTTGATCTAAACGGTTTCATGAAATGCAAAGCTGAAAGAAATCAATTTTCACAATTAACGCGTCTTACCGAAAATCTGATTGACTTCGATCCATTTATTCCCTATCTAAGAAAATTAATTACACCTTGAGGCGGTGGCGGGAGGAAATATCAACGATATCGCTCTTGCAGAGCGTAGTCGGCGTCTGATTGAGATCAGTCATGGTGCCCAGCCGACGCTTGCATAGGCGGCGGTGCCGAATGAGACGTTTCATCCACTCAGCGTAACGAAAACGAGCGGGCGCACCTCGAAAGAGGCGGCGAGGGCGGACGCGTGTCCTCACGGCTGAAGAAGATCGGATCAATTGTTCATGCGCATTTTCACCGCGTCGCTTGCGACCGAAACCAACACATTCTCCCCCGTTCCGACGGATCTGAACGCCTTCAAGGCGGCGTTCTATGCCGGGCCGGGCGAGCATCCGGAAACGCCGACGCTCTGCTCCTCGGTCGTGCCGATCCTGCGGCGCCGGGCGCGCGCGGAAGGCTTTACCGTCATCGAAGGTACTTCCTGCTGGGCGGAGCCCGCCGGTCTCATCCAGCGCCGCACCTATGAGATGCTGCGCGACCAGATCCTCGACGAGTTGCGGGCGGCGATGCCGGTCGATGCCGTAGTGCTCGGCCTGCATGGCGCGATGGTTGCCCAGGGCTATGACGATCCCGAAGGCGACCTGCTGTCGAAGGTTCGGGCCCTGGTCGGGCCGGATGTGCTGATCGCCGCCGAATTCGACCCGCATAGCCATCTGACGATGCTGCGCGTCGCCAGTCTCGATATCATGGCCGCCTTCCTCGAATTTCCGCATACGGACTTCGAGCAGCGCGGCGAACATGTCGTCGAGCTGGCGCTGCGCACGTTGCGGGGCGAGATCAAGCCGGTCATTTCGACCTTCGATTGCCGCATGATCACCATCTATCCGACCAGCCGCGAGCCGATGCGCTCCTTCGTCGACCGTCTGATGGCGCTGGAAGGCAAGGACGGCATCCTCTCCGCCTCGGTTATCCATGGCTTCATGGCCGGCGACGTGCCGGACATGGGCACCCGCATCGTCGTCGTCACCGACAACGACAGAGCCAAGGGCGATGCGCTCGCCAAGGCGCTCGGCCATGAGCTTTACGGGATGCGCAAGCGCACGACCATGCCGATGCTGGACACCGAGGCCGGGCTCGACCGGGCTCTCCACCTGCGCGCCACCCGACCGGACAAGCCGGCGGTCGTCTCCGATGTCTGGGACAATCCCGGCGGCGGCGTGGCGGGCGATGCCACCCATATCCTGCGACGGATTCTCGAGCGCGGCATCGAACATGTCGGCGTGGCGACGATCGGGGATCCGATCGCCGTTTCCTTCTGCCATGCGGCCGGCGAGGGCGCAGAACTCGACCTGCGCGTCGGCGGCAAATGCGGCCCCCAGGGCGGCGAGCCGCTGGATCTGCGCGTGACGGTGCAAGGTGTCTTCGATGCCGGCTGGCAGAGCTTTCGCAACAGCCGCGTGACGCTCGGCAGCACCGCCGTGGTGCGACCGATCGGTACGACGGTGGATATCGTGCTGATCACCAGCCGCACACAGACCTACGAGCCGGATATCTTCTCGAACCAGGGCATCGATTTCGCCGGCAAGGCGCTGCTGCTGGTCAAGTCGACCAATCATTTCCATGCCGGCTTCCAGCCGATCGCTTCGGAGATCGTCTATGTCGCCGCGCCGACCTCCTATCCGACGGATCCCGCGACGACCCCGTACCGCAAGGCCAGCCTGGAATTGTGGCCGCGCGTCGCCGATCCCCTGGGGCTGGAATCGTAGATCGCGGACCGCCTCGGCGGTCTTCGCAACCGTGCATTTGAAAAGACAGGGACCGCCAAGGTCGCTCAATCCGAAAGGGGAACCCCATGAAAAGTGCATTTCTTCTCGCAACGCTTGCGGCGCTGGCCGGAACCAGCGGCCTCGCTCTCGCACAGGCGCAGGGCGATGGTGTTCTCACTGTCGCGACCATCGGCGAACCGCCGACCCTGGACGTCATGCAGACGGCGACCGACATCGTCCTGACCATCGACCAGCACATCTTCGAAACGCTCTATACCTATGATGCGCAGTGGAAGTCCGTGCCGCTGCTGGCCGCCGCCATGCCCGAGATCTCCGAGGACGGACTGACCTATCGCATCCCGATCCGCGAAGGCGTGAAATTCCATGACGGCAGCGATCTCGACTCCAGGGACGTCACCGCCTCGCTGAAGCGCTGGATGGCGCTCTATCCGAAGGGCAAGCAGGTCGCCACCATCGTCGAAAGCCTGACCGAGGACGGCGACCATGCCGTCGTCTTCAAGCTGAAGTCGCGTTATGCGCCGCTGCTCGCCACGCTGTCGCAGGCCTCGGTCATCATGCCCTCGGAAAAGATCGCCGACACGCTGACCGAATTCGTCGGCACCGGCCCCTATGTGCTGAAGGAGCGCAAGCCGGACCAGTACACCCAGCTCGTCCGCTTCGATGGCTACAAGTCGCCGGAAGGCGAGCCGAGCAATTATGCCGGCAAGCGCGAGGCCATCGCCAAGGAAATCCGCTTCGTTCCGGTTCCCGATGCCAATACCCGTGTCGAGGGCTTGATCTCCGGCCAGTTCGATTTCGCCGACTCGCTGCCGGTCAGCACCTATGAGCGCATCGAGGCCAGCGGCACCGCCAAGCCGGTGATCTTCGAAAATTCCGGTTGGGTGTCGCTTAACATGAATATGAAGGAGGGTCTTCTCACCAAGAAGCCGCTGCGCCAGGCTGTCCAGGCCGCGCTCAACGCCTCCGACATGATGCTCGCCGCCTTCTCGGACGAGCGGTTCTTCAGCATCGACGGCTCGTTCTTCCCCAAGGGTTCGGCCTGGTACACCGAAGCCGGCGTCGCCCGTTACGGCGAAGGCGATCCGGAAGCCGCCGCCAAGCTGCTTGCCGAAGCCGGCTATGACGGCACGCCGATCCGGCTGCTGACCAGCCGCCAATACGAGTTCCACTACAAGCTCGGCGAAGTCGCCAAGGCTCGCCGGCTTCACCGTCGACCTGCAGGTCGTCGACTGGGCGACGCTGACCACCCGGCGCGGCGATCCCAAGGAGTGGGACATCTTCATCACCCATTCCAACTTTCCCGGCGACCCGACGACGATCAACACCATTACCGACGCCTATCCGGGCTGGTATGTTTCGCAGCAGAAGGCGACCGCCGTCAAAGCCTATATGGACGCGCTGGACGACACCGCCAAGGCCAAGGCCTGGGAAGGCATCCAGACGGTCATCTATGACGATGCGCCGCTCTATAAAGTCGGCAATTTCAACGGCTTGACGGGTGTCGGCGCGTCGGTCGGCGGCTATACGCCGACCTATTGGCCGCATTTCTGGAACGTCACCCCGAAAAAGTGAGGCGACAGGCCATGGCGAGGATTTCCTGGGGACTTTTGCACCGGCTGGGAGGCATGCTGATCGTGCTTGCCCTCGTCGTGACGGTGGTTTTCATCATCGTCCGGGTCACCCCGGGCGACCCCGCAGCGGTCATGCTGGGGTCGGATGCGACCCCGGAAGACATCGCGCAACTGCGCTCGAGGATGGGGCTGGACGCGCCGCTGATCGTGCAGTACGGGCAGTTCGTCGGCGGCATCCTCAGGGGTGATCTCGGCCAGTCGATCTTCCTGAACCACCCGGTGACGCAGGCGCTCGCCGCGCGCGCCGAACCGACCTTCTTCCTGACGCTGTTCTCGATCCTCATCGCGGTGGCGATCGCGCTGCCGGTCGGCGTGCTCTCCGCCGTCCGGCGCGGCACGCTTTTCGACCAGATCGTCGTCACCCTCACCATGGTGGCGGCAAGCGTGCCGAGCTTCTGGCTGGGGCTGATGCTCATCCAGGTCTTCGCGGTCGGCACGGGCTGGTTCCCGGCCTCCGGTTATGGCGGCCCGGATACGCCCTTCCTGGAGCGGCTGCACCACCTCGTGCTGCCGGCCGTGGCGCTCGGCGTCGTCAATTCGGCGCTGATCACCCGCTTCACCCGTGCCGCGATGCTCGATGTCCTCGGCGAGGACTACGTGCGCACCGCCCGCGCCAAGGGGGCGAACGAGCGCCGGGTGATCCTCAAGCATGCGCTGAAGAACGCGCTGATCCCGATCATCACCGTCATCGGCCTGTCGGTCGCCATGCTGGTCGCCGGCGCCGTCGTCACCGAAACCGTGTTCGGCCTGCCGGGGGTCGGAAATCTGGTGGTCTCGGCCGTGCTGCGGCGCGACTATCCGGTCATCCAGGGCACGCTGCTGGTTGTCGCCGCAATCTACGTGCTCATCAATTTCATCGTCGACATGCTCTACATTCTCGTCGATCCGAGGGTCCGCCTATGATTGCCGCTTCCACCACCATGCCTGTCGTGGCCGGCCTGCGGCGCCTGTTCCGCAACCGCGCCATTCTGCTTGGCGCGATCGTCCTGGCGCTCGTCGTCCTCGCCGCCATCCTGGCTCCGTTGATCGCGCCCTATGCGCCCAACAAGCTGTCGATCGTCAACAAGCTCAAGGGCCCGTCGCTCACCCATCTCTTCGGCACCGACGAGTTCGGCCGCGACATCTTCTCGCGGGCGATCTATGCGGGGCGGATTTCGCTGCTCGTCAGCCTCGGCGTCGTCTTCATCTCCACCGTGCTCGGCGTGATCATGGGGGTCGCCGCCGGCTATTTCCGCCAGCTCGACGCGCCGATCTCGCGCCTGCTGGATGCCATGATGTCTTTTCCGGATATCCTGCTGGCCATCGCGCTGGTCGCGGCCTTGGGACCGTCGCTGGCGACCGTCATCATCGCGCTCGGCATCACCTATGCCCCTCGGCTTGCCCGCATCGTGCGCGGCTCGACGCTGGTGCTGCGCGAACTGCCCTATATCGAGGCGGCCGTCGCCATGGGCCTACCGACCTGGCAGGTGCTGATGCGTCACGTCCTGCTCAACCTCGCCTCGCCGATCCTCGTCCAGGCCACCTTCGTCTTCGCCTCGGCGATGCTGGCGGAAGCCAGCTTGTCTTTCCTCGGCGTCGGCGTCTCCAGCGACATGCCCACCTGGGGCACGATGCTGGCGTCCGGCCGCGAGTTCATGAACAATGCGCCTTGGTTGATGATCTTCCCTGGCCTCGCCATCGTCCTCTCCGTCCTGTCGCTGCAATTGCTGGGCGACGGCCTGCGCGATCTGGTCGATCCGCGCCTTGCGAAGGAAAGCTGATCATGCGTGAAAAGGCTACACCGGTCCTGTCAATCGAGAACCTGACCACCTCCTTCAAGACGCCGGACGGCTGGCGCGCCGTCATCCGCGATATCAGCCTGCATGTCGATGCCGGCGAGACGGTGGCGATCGTCGGCGAATCCGGCTCCGGCAAGAGCGTCACGGCGCTCTCCACCATGCGCCTGCTGCCGGCCGGCAAGGCCCGCTGCGAAGGCCGCATCCTGCTGCAGGGCAAGGATCTGTTGCAAGCTTCCGAAGCCGAGATGCGCTCGGTGCGCGGCGGCTCCATCGGCATGATCTTTCAGGAGCCGATGACCTCGCTCAACCCGGTCTTCACCATCGGCAACCAGCTTGCCGAGGCGCTGGTGCTCCACCAGAACCTGTCCTGGTCGGCGGCCGAGGCCGAGGCGTTGCGCATGATGGAGCGGGTGCGCATTCCCGGGGCGAAGACGCGGCTGTACGAATATCCGCATAAATTCTCCGGCGGCATGCGCCAGCGCGTCATGATCGCCATGGCGCTGGCCTGCCGGCCGAAACTGCTGATCGCCGACGAGCCGACGACGGCGCTCGACGTCACCATCCAGGCCGAGATCCTGCATCTCATCCGCGAGCTTCAGCGCGAGGAGAACATGGGCGTGCTGATGATCACCCACGACATGGGCGTGGTGGCCGAAGTCGCCGACCGCGCCGTGGTGATGTTCCGCGGCGACATGGTCGAGACCGGCCGCACGCAGGATATTTTTGCCGCGCCGGCCCAAGTCTATACCAAATCGCTGCTCGCCTCGATCCCGAGGCTCGGGACCATGGGCGAGGCCAAGGCCCCGAAACGCTTCCCGGAAGTCGACGCCGAAACGGGCGAGGCCATCGACGGGCGGGAGGCGAAGGCCGTTCCGGCGGAAGCCGCGCCCATCCTGCAGGTCTCCGATCTCGCCATCCGCTTCGACCTGCCGACTGGCCGCGTCCACGCGGTGGAAGGCGTGTCCTTCGACCTGCGCCCGGGCGAGACGCTGTCGCTGGTCGGCGAATCCGGCTGCGGCAAGTCGACCACCGGCCGCGCCATCATCCGACTCAACAATCCGACCGCCGGCGTGATCAAGGTCGAGGGCCTGGACGTGTTGCAG